>Ga0233425_10003656_pt1 | contig 27449 bp, 27 predicted proteins | sample Watercolumn_Towu_2_FD_181712 | JGI IMG/M metagenome (GOLD analysis project Ga0233425, IMG submission 181712) | Freshwater microbial communities from Lake Towuti, South Sulawesi, Indonesia - Watercolumn_Towuti2014_140_MG | ecosystem: Environmental > Aquatic > Freshwater > Lake | place...
AGACTTTATAGCCAACTCACCAGAGAACACTTTGCAAAACCTTGCTCAGGACAGGGCCTTTGAAAATCCTCTGATCGGTTTTTCCAATGGGGCGGATCCCCTGTTCGAACGGTATAAAGAGGTGGTGGGCCCTTATCATTGGACACCGAAGGAGGTTTTTGATCTGACCTTTCCGGAGACCCCGGTGCAGTCCCGGGATTTGACGGTCATCAGTTGGATACTCCCTCAGACCGAGGCAACCAAGGCGGATAACCGAAAGGAGACGATTTATCCCTCGGAACGTTGGGCCAGGGCCCGTGTGTTCGGGGAAGAGGTCAACGTCAAACTGAGACGGGCCGTTGTCTCCGCTCTGGAACGGAAAGGGATTTCGGCGGTGGCCCCGGTGCTTTCCCCTCTTTGGGAAAGGAAACCATCCAATCGATTTGTCTTCGCTTCTACCTGGTCGGAACGCCATGCCGCCTATGCCGCCGGGTTGGGAACCTTCGGACTCTGCGATGGTCTGATTACCCCTCGAGGCAAGGCCATGCGCTGCGGGTCGGTCGTGGCGGCCGTCTCGATTTCCCCGACACCGCGACCGTATATCCATCACAAGGCTTACTGTCTCTATTACAGCCGGGGGATTTGTGGAAAATGTATCAGCCGATGTCCGGCAGGGGCTTTAAGCCGATTCGGTCATGACAAGATCCGATGTCGAGAGCACGTCAGAAAGATCGGGGGAGATTATGTCAAAACCCATTACGGATTTGACGGATTCGGCTGCGGGTTATGCCAAACCAAAGTGCCCTGTGAGTCCAAAGTCCCTGTTCGGCAGGATGGGGACCAGTCCTCGAAGAGGTGATGGAGAATAATAATTAACAAATAGATGTTGACTTTTTTGACTTCCGATAGTAAAAAATTTTTAATAATATCAACAAGGTTTTGTTTGTAGGCCATTTGCCAAGGGGTGTCGATGAACGAACAGAATTAGCGAGCGCATTCCCCGCAGCGACTCAACTGAGCTCACCTAGGTCTTGGTGCAGGGAGCTTCAATAGTAGTCCCCCTTTTCTCAAAGGACAGTCTTGGACGATCTGCATTATGCAACCTGCCCCGATGAACTGACGGGTCTTCTAGCCAAAGAAATCGCGGCCCTTGGCGGAACCAACGTCAGAACCGCCTATCGAGTCGTCTATTTCCATGCTTCCAAAGAAGTGGCCTATAAGACCCATTTATATTCTCGCCTGGCCAGCCGAATTTTTCGGGTTTTAAAAATTATCCCGGCTCAATCCCCGACCATCATTTTTGATAAAGCCAAAAAGATCCGCTTTCATGAAATGTTTTCTGAAAGCCTTCCGGTCAGCATCACGGTGGTCGCTTCAAAAGATGAAACCACTATTCCGGCCCATTTGATCGGCAGTAAACTGCGCGAAGCCATCAATGATTGTTTCCTGCATCACCTGAAAATCTTTCCCAATCAAAGCTCCTGGGAGGCGATCATCCAGATTACCGCTTACCTTCACCATAGGCGCCTTATGGTCAGTGTGGACACTTCCTTGGAAAGTCTCCACCGAAGAGGATTCCGCCTGGAAGGCCACCCGGCTCCCTTGAAAGAAACACTGGCCGCCGCCCTGCTGGCAGTCTGTCAATATGATGGATTGACCTCTTTTTATGATCCCATGTGCGGCAGCGGCACGATTGTTTTGGAAGCCGCTCAGATGGCCATTAATCGGGCCCCTTTGATTCTTCGGCCAAAAGGAGGGTTCGGTTTTGAATATCTCCGTGATTTTGATGCAGAGCTTTGGCAGAGGATTATCGATCAGGCTCGTAGAGCCGAACGACCTTCCCCAGTAGGGATATTTGCATCCGATATCGAACCCCAATTTGTCCAGATTGCTAAAAAATCATTATCCAAGGCCCAATTGGAGGGCGTCGTCCGGATCGAATGCCGGGATTTTTTCCGGACAGAAAAACCGGCCGAGACCGGACTGCTGATAGCCAATATTCCTTATGGGCTCAGAATGACCGAGAAAGAGGTCAGCGCCGAATTTTTGAAGGCCATGGGTGATCATCTTAAACATCATTTTAAGGGATGGCGTTGTGGTATTCTGGTCCCGGCCTCCGCCCCTTTGAAGGAATTGGGTTTGAAAGTGCAGAAACATGCTTCCTTTTTGAACGGAACGGTTGCGGTGAAGTTTGCCGTTTTTGACATCTACTGATTATATTGAAAGAAAGAGAGGCAGGCTTATGGCATCCAAAATGATTTCGTTCTTGATTTTGGTGATGGGTTTCCTCCCACCTTTCCTTCCACCTGCTTATGGGGAGATAGACCCTTTGCTCGGACCTCAATCGGCTCTGGCGGTTGGCGAAAAACGGGTCCTGGTGGCCGTGACCAAATTTTCGGACGCCCAACCGAGTAAATCCATGGAAGAACTTAAGAAGAAAATATTCGTATCTCTGAATACCTATCTCCAGGAACAATCCTATGGGCTGACCTCCATAAAGGTTGATTTCAGGGGATGGATCAGGCTGCCTGACCCTCTTTCCGATTATAAAATCAGCCCATATAATTACAAGGTTGATAAAAATCGGGTCAGAAAATTTGTTGAGGACACCATGAGCGCCATGGAAAAGGAGGTCGATTTTACCAACTATGACCAGATTTTGATCATCCCGGGCGTTCAAACCTCTCCCGGGCAGGGGTATGGCATGATATGTTATTGCGCTAATCCGGGTATGTTGTCCGGGGTCACCAAAAGATATGTTCCTCGTTTCGAAACCTTGCGGACCAAGGGGGGAAAAGAATTTCAAGGAGGAGTGAGTGTCGGCGCGGAAAACGCCCACCTGGGCATGCTGGCTCATGATTATATCCACACCCTCGGGGGGATTCAGGACGGGAAAAGGTTGGCCCCCTGTCTATACGATTTTGAGCGGCAGTCCGACGCTAAGGCCGGAAAACCTTCTTTCGAAAATCATGCCATTTTCATGGGCCCCTGGGATATCATGTCCCAGCATCTGGTCGAGCAAGGTAAACCCTGCCCGGGCCTGTCTTCATTTACTAAAATACGACTGGGTTGGATATCTCAGGAAAAAGTCTTTTTTCTTGAACCTGGAAAGACCGGCCATATTTTTCTGACCCCCCTGTCTCAAAATGGGAACAAGCTGGTTGTAAAAATACCTCTTGGTCGAGATAGTTATTATCTCATAGAGAACCGGCAACCAATAGGCTATGACAAAGTCCTTCCCGATTCCGGTATCATTATCTTGAAAGTGAATACCAGCGTACCGGAGGGATATGGAACGGTTCGGGTTATGAATGCCGACCCGAACACTAAAAATTTTTACAGGGCCACTTATAAGCCCGGAATCAACGGCCGGAACATTTATTTAGATAAAGATGATAATATTGCCGTCATCCCGCTTTGGATGGAAAGGGATAATCTGGGTGTTCTGATTACCACAGGGGACAAGGGCCCTGTCGCCCTCAAGGCGGCCGCTTCAATCCAGGATCTTATGAAGAAAGGAAGATTGTCAGACCGTGCGGATCAGATCTCCAAAGCGGTCGCCGCTTTCGAGGCTTATGAATTTGAACAGGCCTATGCTATAGCAACCGGCCCATCCGGAAACAACTAATAGGTTGCTGGAAAAGGCCCATTTACTGCGTTGCTCTCATCTTTCGTCATTGCGACGTACTACTATGTACGCCTCATTCCTCAAGATTTCGAGCGCCTTGTATCTGGACCTTTTTGTGCGCCAAACATCATGGCTTACTCCCACCCCTTCGGGGTGGTACCCGGTTTGAGCAACCTGTAAAAAAAAGGTTTTGAGCATCTTGTTAATTTAATTCGGACTTGTAACCTGTCTTAATCGTCTGACCATTTAAGGAGGGAAAATCCATGAGAGCAGCTCGGAGATTATTGGTCTTTTTAATATTTGTCAGTTTGATTGGGTTGGTAATTTCGGGAAGGGTAATGGCCTTGGAAACGGCCAATTTCATTGTGCGCGATCTCACCGGGCAATTATCCAACGATCAGATCCTTCGCTTAGCCAACGGGGCCGAAGAAAAACTCAGAAAAATACTGGATTTTTGGGGGGCAGAGACGAGGGAGGGCCAGTTGGGTAAAATTCGGCTTGAGTTTGCTAAACCGCGGGGTGGAACCTATTCAACTGTTTTTATTACGGTTAAAGAAGGGGATCGCCGGGTCCGGGTTGTCCGGATCTATGGCGTCTCAGGGGAACCGGAGATGGTCGCCCACAAGCTGACCCATGCGATTTTCCCGAGTGGCGATAAGCTGGTCCGAAATATGATGGGCATTCCCATGGAGGTCCGTTTCGGCAATCCGATTACCTTCCCTATGTGCGGATTCGGCCACGATGCCTGGGTCGGTGTCTTCCGCCAGAATCAATCTTACCTTCCTTTAGCGGAGTTGGGGCCTGATCATGAGCAGTGGGGCATGACCACCAAAGAAGGGGTGCCCGTTGTACTGAATAAGCCAAGACAGCATGTCATGTATGCCGAATCGGGATCATTCGGGGCATTTCTCTTAACCGTTTATGGGGTTAATAAGGTAAAACGGTTTTTCCATCTCTCTGCGGGTATGAAGCGACCGTGGGAGGAAGTCTTTGGGTTGTCCCTGTCCGATCTGGAAAAACAGTGGTTACAATATCTTGATTCCAGAGCGGGGCAGGATGATGCCCAGGTGCCGATGCTGATGAGAATGGTCCTAGATTCTCCGGCCAAAGCCTGCGAAACGGCCCAGGAGAAGGCGGGTAAGAAAATGATTGATCCACCAACCGAATTTCAACAAAGACCTATGGGGCCAAGAAAATCACGCCAAGGATCATGATTTTTGCCGGAGATTGAGAGCGGACGGCGATGGGCCGGGAATCTCTTTCCGGATGAAAAACATTTTTTGAGACGGATTCGAATAAAGGAGGAATATGCCTACTAACTCAGCTTTAGCGGCTTCCCAGATTTTGCGGGATGGAGGCTTGTTCAATTGGTATGTGATCACCCTCTTTGCCTTGGTGGTTTATGTTTATGCCGTAGAGATTGAGCGAAAAAACTGGAATCTCTTTTTTGGAGGACTGGCCTTTTGGGGCATGGACTGGTTCAACGAGATCTGGAATGGCCTGGTCTTTCATTTCACCCAATATGCCCCGGTCTGGGGGGCCCCGGGTAAAACCGCCTATTTGATCCTGATCGGCTTGAATATTGAAATATGCTTTATGTTCGCCGTGGCCGGGATTACTTTCGGAAAACTCCTTCCTCCTGACAGAAAGCTGAAAATTTTGGGACTCCCCAATAGGCTGGTCATGGCTGTATTAAATTCAGCTTTTTGTGTTTTGGTGGAGCTTTTGCTCAATGGTTTAGGCGTACTGACCTGGGATTATCCCTGGTGGGGGTTGAAAGCCCCCTGGCTCATCTTCCTGATCGGTTATTTGCCTTTCTTTTTAGTCTCTTTCTGGGTTCATGATATGGAATCCATCCGGAAAAAGGTCTTGACGGTCAGCTTCATTTTGGGGTTTGATCTGGCGGCTTTATTGGTCTTCGGGGTCTTTCTGAAGTGGATTTGATTCGGTTAAAACCGATTCTCAGGGATTGAGTAAGACGAAAAGATCTTGACTTGATCCGGGGAAGAATGCTAATAACCCATTCCAATCGGTTCTTGACGCTCCGGGTCTTTTCTGGGAAAATGGACCTTCGGAGCAAGAAAGAAAGTAAACGGAGAGATGCCCGAGCTGGCTGAAGGGGCACGACTGGAAATCGTGTGTACGCCCAAAAGGTGTACCGAGGGTTCGAATCCCTCTCTCTCCGCCATTTCCATTTCAGATTGTTGATTTCGGATTGGGTGTTTTTAGTGTAGTGTAATCCATTCACCTTTCACCCCATACCCTAAGCCTTGTACCAAATTAAATTATGTCCTATCTCGTTTTAGCCCGAAAATGCCGCCCTCAGGTTTTTGAGGATGTTCTGGGTCAGAACCATGTTACCCAGACTCTTCAAAATGCTATTAAAGCGAATCGGGTAGCCCACGCTTATCTTTTCAGCGGACCTCGGGGAGTGGGAAAGACCTCGGTGGCTCGAATATTGGCCAAAGCCCTCAATTGTCAAGATGGTCCGACCGCGGTTCCATGCAACCAATGTACTTCCTGCCGGGAGATCACCCAAGGGGTCAGCCTGGATGTCCAGGAAATCGACGGGGCTTCCAATCGCGGAATCGATGATATCCGGGAATTAAGAGAGAACATAAAATATTTGCCGGCCCATGGACGCTATAAAATTTATATCGTTGATGAGGTCCACATGTTGACCGGTGAGGCCTTTAATGCCTTGTTGAAGACTCTAGAAGAGCCGCCTAAACACGCCTTGTTTATTTTCGCTACAACGGAATTGAACAAAGTCCCCTTGACCATCTTTTCCCGCTGCCAATCTTTTAACTTTCGAAGGGTTTCTCTTGATGCCATCGTTACCTATCTTACGTCTCTGGCCCAGGCTGAACAGGTGGCCGTCGAAGAGGGTGCCCTGCGCTTGATCGCCCGTCAATCGGAGGGCAGTATCCGGGACTCTTTGAGCCTCTTGGACCAAATCCTTTCCTTTTCGGCCGAAACCATATCCGAGCAACAGGTTCAGGAAATTCTCGGTTTTGTGGACCGCCGGATCATCTATGAAGCAGGTTGGGCCATCATCGGCAATCAGGTAAAGACCCTCCTGGAACGGATTAGTGAAGTCTATGAATTCGGTTATGACCTGAAACAATTTTTAAAAGACCTGATCGAACATTTCCGCAATCTGCTCCTGATCAGAATGGGACACAATAAAGGTTCTTTGTTAGAAATCTCCCAGGAAGAGATCGAAGAGATCCGAGTTAAGGTGAAGGATGTCTCCTCGGAATTCCTCCAGGATGGATTGCATTTTTTAATTCAATCCGAAGGGGAACTTCGTCGGGCCCCCCAACCGCGGTTAGCCCTGGAAATGGTTTTGCTGAGAACAGCCCGGTTAGGGGAGATCGTCCCCATCGAAGCCATTCTGGAAAAACTGGAGCAAATCCAGGAGAAGGGCTTTCCGCTCCGGGAAAAATCCCCGGCCTCTCCGGAGCAATCCTCCCGGGGATATCAGGTCTTGAAAGAATCCTCCCCGGTTTATGCTAAACCCCCGCTCTCGGTTAAATCACCTGAAGAAGATCCTGACCGGGAAGTTGGCGATCCCCCGGTTTTAGAGGACTCGGCCGAGTTGAGTGATCCAGTGGGGGACAGACAGAGGGCTTCAGAAGACCTGCTGGATTATATCCGTCGGCAAAACCTCCCTTTAGCAACCTATCTGGCCCAGGCGGAGTATCGCTTCGTGGGGGAAGATACTCTGGAGTGGGACTTCAAAGGCAATTCTTTTCAAATGGGATTGTTGGAAGGTAATGGGAATAAGAAAAAGTTAGAAAAGATTTGCCAGGACTTTTATAAACGAAAGATCAAGATTCACTTTGTGACCCAGGAAAAGTCCCCTGTCAAACGAACCAGGCCCGGTCTTGCCGATCGGCAAAAAAAAACTTCCTATAAGGAAACCTTAAATCATCCCCAGATCAAAGAGCTAATTGATCTCTTTCAAGCCGAAGTGGTTGATATTAAAAAGCCCACTGAAAACAGGTAAAGGAAATCCTTTAAATTATCTTATTTTGTTTTAGAAACTCCAGGACGGCCGCGGCGCTCTCTTCCGGTCTTTCCATGGGGACAAAATGACTGGTTTCGGGAAACCCAAGCAGAACGCTGTCCGGCTTTTTCCTTTTAAAGCGCTTGGCGGCTGCCTCCAAAAAGGTATCGGATTGTTTCCCGTAAAGAATCAAGGTCGGACATTTGATTTGGGGGATATAGCGCCAGACATCGTGGGGGCAGACCGAGAAGCACTTGGCTTCCCAGGCCGGATCACAGGTTAAATCAAGGGTGCCCTCATTGGTCGGCTCTAAAGCACAGGCCAGATAGGCCTCCAGAAAACCCTCCTGCCAATGTTTAAAACTCCTTTTGGTGCGATAGGTTGTTAAGACCGTTTCGAGGTCAGGCCAGACCTTTCTCCTTCGCGCGGCCCGGGCGGCTATAGGGACATATTTAGCCAGCCCGACTTTTTTAGCCAGGAACCACCACCACATCCAGGAAAAGGGAAGGATGGTGGGATCAAGAAGGACAAGGGCCCGGACCAGATCGGGCCGTTTGACGGCCAGGAGCATTCCCACCACTCCTCCGCGGGAATGGCCGATAGGAACAACCGGTTCCTGCAGGAATTCGACAAAGCGTTCCAGGTCTTCAACAAAGATATCCCAATTTTTCAGCTCCCTCGGATCAGCCTTGGCCCTGGTTTTTCCATGACCACGATCATTCATCCCGACGACCCGGAGAAAGTGGGTCAGTTTATCAACCAGGGGAGAATAGGCCCCGGCACACATTCCGGTGGCATGGGCCAGATAGGCCAATGGACCCTGTCCTCCCCAGTCCAGGTAATGAAAGGCTTCGGACCTATTCTGAAAAAAATGTTCTTGGATCGACATTAATCGACTCCTCTCAAGCCATCAGCAATCCGGATGTGTATGGCCCGGTAGACCGGGAAGAGGGCCGCCATAAGACCCACAGCCAGTGAGGTCCCCAGGGCCATCCAGAGGGTCAGCGGATAGATCATAAACACCGGAAAAAACATCTCTAAAGGTCTGGCTACCAGGCCGACCACCGGGAAAGTCAACCCTACTCCCAAAATCCCCCCGGCCAAGGCGATCAAAATCGATTCACCGGTGATTAAAAGAAAAATAGTCCCCCCCCCGAATCCCAAGGTTTTGAGGACTGCATATTCGGCCACCCGCTCTCTGGCGGTCATGGCCATGGTGTTGGCCAAGACAATCATAATGATGATGATGACCACAATAGAAATGACCTTAATGGAAATGACTATGGCCTCGGTCATGGCGATAAAGCCAAGCTGAAAGGCTTTTTCGGTTTCAGTCAGGGTCTCGGCCAAAGAGTTCTTGAAAGTCTGATCAATGATTTGGGCTGTCTCTGCTGCCTTAAAAGGATCAGCCAGGCGGATGGCATACCAGCCCACCTGATTGTTTCGAAGAGGTGAGACGAGTTTAACCTGTTCATTAAGATAGTCCCAATGAAAAAAAAACTGGGTCTCATCGACACTTTTCTGGTTTCCGTGATAGACGCCCCTAAGGACGAATTCCCAGTTTCCCGGAAAGATAACCCCCCGCAGAGGGATGACTTCTCCTATTTTCCAGCCGTATTTATTAACTAATTTTTGGCCGACAATGCAGGCCTTCCGTTCCCGCATAAAGGTGTTTTTCTGATTTTCCGGAATGACCAGCTCGGGGTAGAGATCAAAAAACGATTTAGAATCAATGGCGAATTGAGGGAAAAAATGTTTTTCATCGATATAAATTCCGCCGAACCAGTTGGCATAGGTTACGCCGGTCACCCCTGAGATTTGTTTTATTTTCGCCAGATAAGAAAGAGGCAAAGGGAAGATCAGGGAAATGGCGTTACGGGTAATCAAGCGGTTGGCCGCCGAAGCCTCCACCCCGGCATACCAGGCATGGATAACCGTTCGGAGGAGACAAAAGGCTAAAACGGCTACGGCAATGCCGAGGATAGTCAGCCCGGTGCGAAGTTTATGCCTTAAGGTGTTCTTAAAGATGATTTTTAACAGTTTCATCGCTTGGGCTAAGGAAAGGCCTTCTAGCGGGCCAACATTCCTAAGAGCCCGTGGAGGGTGGCCGCAACTAGTAAAAGTATCCCCATTTTTCTATGAACACCAAACCGCACTTTGATCCAACGCAAGCCCGTAGCCAGTTGAAAAAGGAGAAGCAGAAAATTGATCAAACCCAGGATTACTATCAGGGATATGCCGGCAATAGTCATGGTACCTCCTGCTTATTCTTTAATCTTTATTTTCCAGTTGGCCGGCCCTTTGCTGCCGTGCAGATTGCAATGGCCCTCGGCGGTCAGTTCAAGCGGTTCCGGGACTTTAATCTTGACCTCTCGAACAAAGGTAGCCTCTTCCGGCCGGTTATCCGAAGCAAAATTCCAACGGGCAACTTCCTTCTGATTCACTTTAAGGTAGACCCAATCGGTGTAATGGAACATATTATTACCGCTATGGGTGATCGTCAGCTTCACACTAACCTCAGACCCTTTGGCGGCAGCCTCCGGGGCCGAAATAGACACGCCTGTTTTGTCGGCAAAACCGGTTTGAGCGATGAATAACAGGCCTAGAAAAAGTAACAAACCTAATCCGTGCCTTTTAATTTTTTTCATAGAGAGACCTCCTGGTGAGTTTGAAAAAATGTCTGGGTCTGGGTATCAAAAACATTTCGAATTTCGGCCGCCACTTCTTCCGGCGGGTAGAAGGTTAATATTTCATGATGGAGTCTTTCAAAATAATTGATCTCGCTGACCTTCAGAGGGGGCAGTTCAATTCGAGGGATAATTTTGGCCAATAGGGGGAAATAATCCTGTTTTTCTAAAAGAAAAAAGATGGTCATATTCAGGCTATAAATATTTTTGCTGCCCAGAAAATTGAGGACCCTGACCAGCCCTTCAGCAAAATCGCCAATCATTTGTTCGGGAAGGGTTAAAAGCGACCAGTCTTTTTCCCAAAGAGCCATGATCTCCATAACCCCTAAAGGGGCAAAAGCGCTCAACCAATGGACTTGGCCGGATCGGCCGATGTAGCGATCGCCGGTCCTTTTTTCCTGCTCCAGGAAATCGGAAAAAAAGGGACGGTGGTTGTGCTTAAAATAGGTCTTGGTTTTTTTAAGTATCTCCCCGGTATAACGGGTAGGCCGCCTTTGGGCGATAAGCTGAAAATGGGGATGGATCAAGCCTGCTCCGGAAAGAGGAAGGAAGTTCCAGTTAATCGAACCATGGCTGGCTTTAGCATCCTTTTGATGAAGGAGTCTAAAATAGTCTTGACAGGCTAAAAGGGCCTCCTTAATCCATTTGGGCTGAAACGTATTGATAGGCACAAAATGCTGCTCACAGAGGACACAGACCGCGTTATGCTTTTCATAGGGAAAGGCATTAGGGAAGATGGCCGCCTCTCCCTTTCTGATCTGACCCTGGGGGACCCATTTTTCCAAGAACCGGGCGGCCTTTTTAGTCAGGTGCTCCGGGCAGAAAGGACATCCTCTTTTCAGGGATTCTTCGACTATAGAACCGAGATCCGGTTCCCCAAGACTTTTAAAGCGGTATGGGACTAACCGGGTTCGATGAAGAGTCAGGGGGTCCTGGCGAATCTCTATCTTAACCGTAGTCGGCTTAAAGGCGTTTAAGGGGCTCAGGAAAGTTGAGGTGGTTTTTCTTTTGGACAAGGATATGGCCATATTCTTCCTTTCAAAAACCCGGTGAAAAAGTCTGTTATTTTCCTTTGCGAACCTATTCGAAAGTTATACTTAAATGGCCATTGATGGTCAAATAGAAAAATTCAGCCCGCCCCTTGCCTTGCTTGGAAGTATTCTTTATACTTATTGACCGAAGGAACGGTTGGCAATCGGCAAAGGCTGTTTTCGGGTTTCCAAATCTCCCTGTCAGGCATTCCTGAGTACTTGGTTAACATGAATCATCGCTTGTATGGCCCAATCTTTTTAACCGGTCTCTGTCTACTCCAAGCCCAAATTCTTCTTTTTAGAGAGTTTTTGGTTTTATCCCACGGGAATGAATTGGCCTTAGGAGGTATGTTGCTGATCTGGCTGGTTGGAACCGGGCTGGGCAGTATAGCCGGAGGAAGACTTTTTTCCCATTCCCCTGGGACCAGCGCCTCCGGGTTTTTGCCTTTAGCCATGGCCTTTCTGCTTTTAGGGTCCATGGCTATCTTGCGTTTTTGTCCTTTTTGGTTCGGGTATTCTTTGGGAGAAATGCTCTCCCTTTCCAGTTGGACGGCCATAGCCATCGGTGCTCTCTTCCCTCTTTGCTTTATCTCCGGGATCCTTTTCCCCTTATTTGGGCAACTGGCCAAGAAACCCCCGGCAACTTGGGAGTCCATTTTGGGTGTTTATTGGGCGGAGGCCTTAGGGGCAGCGGCCGGAGGGATCTTAGGGCTTTTCCTGATCACTTGGATCAACGGATTCCAATTGGCCCTCTTAATCAATACGGGCCTGGCTTTTTCTTCCTTTTGGGTCTGGTTGGTCCATCCGGAAAAAAGCGATGGGGATAAGAAAGGATATATTTCCCTCTTTCTGGCCCTGATCTTTATTGTTCTGGCCCTGGGGGTGGGCCAGAAATTAGATCAAAGGAGCCGGGCCTTTCAGTGGCAGCCTTTTGCCTTGAAGATGATCCGGGAAACGCCTTTCGGGAATTTAGCCCTGGCTGAAAAAGGTGGGCAGGTGGTCGCCTTTTTAAACGGGATTTTCCAATTCAGTTATCCGGACCCGCGGAAGGCCGAAGAAAAGACCCACCTGCCGTTGCTGAGCCATCCGCAGCCGAGGACGATTCTCTTGATCGGCGGTGGTCTGTCCGGCACGTTAGGGGAGATCCTTAAACATCCCATGATTGAAAAAGTTGAATATGTCGAGCTGGACCCGGATTGGGTCAATGGCCTGGATCGGTTTCTTCCCGAGGTAAAGACTCTAATCGAATCAAATCCAAAGACCCGTCTTCTTTTTGGAGATGGGCGCCGGATATTAAAAAAAAAGGGAAATCACTATGACCTGATCTTCTTGGATTTGCCTGGACCGGTTTCCCTTCAGCTCAGTCGTTTTTACAGTCAGGAATTTTTTCAGACGGTCAAGGATCATTTGAACCCCGGAGGAATTTTATCCTTGGTCCTCAGCGGCCCGGCCGATATGATCGGGAGCAGCCAAGCCAAAACGCTCAAATCCCTGTATGGGACTCTTCAAGGCGTTTTTCCCCGAACCGTCTTCTTCCCCGGAGAGGAAATCAGCCTGCTGGGTTTTCGAAATGAACCGAATCCGGACATTTCCTCCACCGTAATTTTGAACCGCCTGGCCGAGCGTTCCTTAAAAGTTGACTACTTAAATCCCCTGCATATTCAAACGATCCTTTCCCCTTGGCGAACGGCCTATTTTCAGACGATCCTTCACCAGGAGGCGGCCGGAGAGTTCAATCAGGATTTAAGACCGGTGAGCTTTTTTAATCAACTCCGTTCGGACTTGGCCCTCCATAATCCTTGGTTGGCCAATGGTTTCAAAAAGGCTGAAGTAATCCCCTTTTCCTTCTGGCTCGGTTTAATGATTTTTCTTTGGGCCGCCCTCCTGGTCTGGTTTTGGTTTTTTCCCGGAACCCGATCGGATTTGACCGTCCTTACTTCGATCGGGGTGAGCGGATTTTCGGCCATGGCCTTGGAAATCCTTATTTTGGTCCTTTTTCAAATAGGTTTAGGGATTCTCTACTTAGAGATCGGGCTGCTGATGGCCTTTTTCATGTTGGGATTGGCTGGCGGAGCCTTTTTGGCCGGCTCCCCTAAGAGGCCTTTCAGACCGAGCCGCCCGGTTTTAGTCGGTGTCCAAGGGTTGATCTCGGTTTTTTTCTTATTGCTTTTGTCTATGACCAAGGTGATGGGAATCTGGCCGGAAGGGTTTTTAAAACTATTCTTATACGGTTCAATGACTGTTTCCGGGGGGTTATGCGGGACCTTCTATGCCCTTTGTTCCAGGGCCTATTACGATCTGGGGAAAGGGATCGGCCGAACCGCCGGGACCTTATACGGCCTGGATTTGTTAGGGGCTTCTTTAGCTTCTTTGGGTATTCCTTTTGTTTTTCTGCCTCTGTGGGGAATGCCCCAGACTTTATTTTTTCTTTTTCTGTTGAATGCTTTGACCGCCATCCTGATAGCTCAAAGCGAGCCAAAGATATTTGAAATTTAGGGGATAGGGGATCTTGTTTTTTGGGGATGTCCAAAGGTTACCCAACGGGATCATCCGGCCCCAATCGCTAAGTTGATCAGGAGCAGGGCATTCACCCGAACTTGTTTCCAACTTGGGCGTAGGCCTGCCCTGGAACCAAGTTCCAAATTTGGCCCGGGAAAGAAGCTCCGGAGTAAATGGTGGACACCCCTAAAAACAAGGTCCCCTATCCCCATAACTCGAAAGTTAGAGATAAATTTTCAGAAGCTATAACGTGGGAATCTCCAATCTGTTTCTTGACAAACCATGAAAAATTGGGCTAGATTGTCAAATTTATATATCAAAATAAAAGGATCTGAACATGCCTGAATGGGAACCGGTTATCGGGTTGGAAGTTCATGCCCAGTTGTTGACGAACAGTAAAATTTTTTGCGGGTGTTCGACCCGATTCGGGGCTGAACCCAATTCCCATACCTGTCCGGTTTGTCTGGGATTGCCCGGTTCTCTTCCGGTTCTAAATAAAAAAGTGGTAGAATTTACTTTGCGGATGGCCCTGGCTACGCATTGTTCTATTGCCCCCTACAGCCGCATGGCCAGAAAAAATTATTTTTATCCGGACCTTCCCAAAAATTATCAGATTTCCCAGTATGAATTGCCCCTGGCGGAAAAGGGCTGGATCGATATTGAGGTCAGCGGTCAGATCAAGCGGGTCGGCCTGACCCGGATTCATATTGAAGAGGATGCCGGGAAATTGGTTCATGATGAGATCCGCCCGGTCAGCTATGTGGACTACAACCGGACCGGTGTGCCTCTCATGGAGATCGTTGGGGAACCCGATTTGCGGACGCCTGAGGAGGCGGGTGAATACCTCCGCCGGCTGCGGGAGATCCTTCGTTATCTGGAGATATGCGACGGCAATATGGAAGAAGGAAGTTTTCGCTGTGATGCCAATATCTCTATGCGTCCTCAAGGGACCGTTTTGTTTGGGACTAAGGTTGAATTGAAAAATATGAATTCCTTTAAGCATGTCGAAAAAGCCCTGGAGTTTGAAATTAGACGGCAGCGGGCCGTTCTGGAAGATGGGGGAGAAATAATCCAGGAAACCAGACTATGGGACTCCGCCCGTGGAGTGACCCTGTCTATGCGGGGCAAGGAAGAGGCTCATGATTACCGCTATTTCCCGGATCCTGATTTGATTCCGATAGAAATCAGCCAGGATTGGATTGCCGTCGTTCGGGAGCATTTGCCGGAGTTACCCGAAGCAAAGCGTCGTCGATTTGTCGGCCAATACGGACTTCCGGAACATGACGCCCAGGTTTTAACTTCTTCCAAGACCATGGCCGGTTACTTTGAAGATTGTGTTCGGCTTCATCGGCAGCCTAAAACAGTCAGTAACTGGATTATGGTCGAATTGATACGGGAATTAAAAAGACTGGAGTTGGATATGGAACATTGTCCCGTTTCCGCGGAGAACCTGGCGGGTCTTTTGGACCTGATTCAGGGAGGGGTGATTAGCGGGAAGATGGCCAAGGCCGTCTTTGAAGAGATGTGTGAGACCGGCGAGGCCCCTAAGACCATCATTGAGGAAAAGGGCTTGATTCAGATGACGGATGAGAATCAGATTCTGGTGGTCATTGAAGAAGTCCTTCAAGCCAATCCGGAGAAGATCGCCGATTATAAAAATGGAAAAACAAAACTCTTTGGTTATTTTGTCGGTGAAGTAATGAAAAAGACCCAGGGCAAGGCTAACCCAAAGATGGTTAATGAGATTTTGAAGAGTAAGTTGGATAAATAGATCTGCAATTATTCCTATGGCAATTAAATACCTAAAGATAGAGTATGGGGGTCTTGTTATTGAAGTTGTCCAAAGGTTACCAAGCGGGATAATCCGGCCCCAATTGCTAAGTTGATTAGGAGCAGGGCATTCACCCGAGCTTGTTTCCGGCTTGGGTGTAGGCCTGTTCTGGATATAAGTTTAAATATTGGCCCGCAAAAGAAGCTCTGGAGTAAAAAGTGGACAACTTCAATAACAAGACCCCCATACTCATAACATTAGCTCTTAATTTGTTTTAGATCTTTAAATGTTGGAGGAATAGAAAGTGTATATTTATGGTTAAAACAATTGAATGGAAAAATAATCAAGTGGTCATGATCGATCAGCGGAAACTCCCTCAACAGGAGACCTATGTTCTCTGTTCCGATTATCGTCAGGTCATCAGGGCCATAAAGGAGATGGTCATTCGTGGGGCCCCGGCCATTGGGATAGCCGCAGCCATGGGCCTGGCCCTGGGGGCTCAAAAGATCCGGACTCTTGATTTTGAGACGTTCAAGTCCCGCTTTGACAGGATTTGTGGGGAGATGAGTCAGGCCAGACCAACGGCGGTGAATCTGTTTTGGGCTATTCAACGGATGAAGAAGGTCGTGGAGGAGAAGGCCCTCCAAAACGTCGTCACTTTGAAAAAAAATTTGATCAGGGAAGCCCGAACCATGTTGTCCGAAGACATTGAAACCAATAAGCGAATGGGGAGACAGGGACAAAGGGTCCTTCCAAAGAAGGCTACGGTCTTGACGCATTGTAATGCCGGAGCCCTGGCTACGGGTGGATATGGGACGGCCTTGGGTGTCATCCGGGCGGCCAGAGAGGCCGGGAAAACCATTCAGGTCGTAGCCGATGAAACCCGACCCTTTCTTCAGGGGGCTCGACTGACCGCTTGGGAGTTGGCCAAGGATCATATCCCCGTTACCTTAATCACCGATAATATGGCCGGCTATCTGATGGGCAAGGGGATGATTGATGCGGTGATTGTCGGGGCCGATCGGATTGCCGCTAACGGCGATACGGCCAACAAGATCGGAACGTATTCCGTAGCCATATTGGCTAAAGAGCATGGAATCCCTTTTTATGTAGCTGCTCCTCTTTCGACGATAGATGCCCAAATTAAAAGCGGGGAAGCCATTCCCATTGAGGAAAGAGCGGAAAGGGAAGTGACCCATTTAGGAGGAAAGAAGGTAGCCGCATCCGGGATCTCTGTTCTGAATCCGGCCTTTGATGTAACTCCTCATTCCTATATTTCCGGAATATTAACTGAAAAGGGTATACTCAGAGCCCCTTATAGTCAAAGTATCGCCAGGGCGCTGAAAGGTAACAAACCGTAAAGAGGTTGCTATGGGTTTAACTAAATCGGAAGTTCAGGAAATGATTACAGCCATCCAGTCCTTTCCCGATTGCCGGGTCTTGGTCGTCGGCGATATTATGATGGACCAATTCTTGTGGGGAGAGGTTTCCCGCATCTCTCCGGAGGCCCCGGTTCCGGTTGTCAAAGTGGAACGGGAGACCTTTCTCTTGGGAGGGGCCGCCAATGTGGTCAATAATTTATTAGGCCTGAAAGGACAAGTTTTATTGGCCGGGGTGATCGGGGCCGATGGCATGGGTCGTCGACTGATCCGCAAACTGCAGTCTCTGGGAACGACTATCGAAGGAATCGTCGTCGAAGAAGGAAGGCCCACGGCCTTGAAGACCAGGGTTATTGCCCATCATCAGCAGGTTGTGCGGGTAGACCGGGAAAAGGTCGGTCCGGTCCTTCCGGAAACGTTAAAAACCATGCTGTCGATCATCAAGAAAAATATTCACCGGATTCAAGGCATCATCGTTTCCGATTATGGGAAGGGATTGGTTTCCATGGAATTGATGACCGAGTTAAAAAAGATGGCCGGAAAGCAGGCCCTTCCCATTGTGGTCGATCCAAAACCGCCCAATTTAAATTGGTATGATCGAGTAGGGCTGATCACCCCTAATCAACTCGAAGCGGAAAAGTTTGTTGGAAAGAAGATTGAATCGAAAGAGGAACTCCTTTGGGCCGGAAGGTATCTTTTGAAAAAGACCAACTGTGATTCGGTCCTGATTACCCGGGGTAAGGAGGGAATGACTCTTTTTTCAAAAAATAATAAGATTGACCATATCCCCACAGTGGCCCAAAAAGTCTTTGACGTGACCGGAGCAGGGGACACGGTTATTGCTACGTTGATGCTTGGTCTGGTTTCGGGGATGAATATGAAAAAGGCCTGTATGACCGCCAACTATGCCGCCGGAATTGTGGTCGGAGAAGTGGGAACAGCCGCTGTTCAAGCTAATGATCTAATAAAGGTCTTAAAAGGAGCCATTAACTAGCGGGTTGCTGAAACCGGGAACCGCCCCGAAGGGTGGGTGTGAGGCGTGATGTGGGACGAACAAAAAGGCCCATCTATCCCGCCAAGGGCGGGATTGCCCTCAATCTTCACCGCTTTTCAGCGGGGCAGGCTTATTGCGACGTATTTTTATATACGTCTCATTCCTCAGGATTTTTTCGCCTTGGGGGCAATGCTCAGGCCCGTCCTTAGGGGACGGGTCCCTGGTTTCGGGTGCCTTGTATCTAGACCTTTCTGACCAACCTGTAAAAAAGAGTTTTTCAGCAATCTGTTAGTTTCGGAGTACTATGTTTGGGGGTTGAGGGGAGTATCCTTTTTTGGTTTTTAACATTTAACCTTGAACCTTAAACTTTGAACTCATTTAACAAGGTTTTTTTATGGCCAACTATTTAGTAACCGGAGGGGCCGGTTTTATCGGGTCCCACATGACGGAAACCCTTTTAAAAGAAGGGCACCGGGTGCGGGTTTTGGATAATTTTTCCTCCGGAAGACGAGAAACCATCGAATTTCTTAAAGCGGCCTTTGCTTCTTCTTTGGAAATTATCGAAGGGGATATACGAGACCGGAAAACCTGTGATCAGGCCGTCTCCGGTCTGGACTATGTCTTTCACCAGGCCGCACAAGTCTCCGTACCCCGGTCCATTATTGATCCGGAAACGACTCAGGAGGTTAATATCAGGGGGACCTTGAATGTCTTGCAGGCCAGCAAAAAAGCCGGTATTAAACGCCTGGTCCTGGCCAGTTCGACGGCTATTTATGGGGACAGTTCTAATGAAAAAGAGGCCCAGAAACCGAAAAAGGAAACCATGGTGCCCAACCCTCTTTCTCCCTATGCCCTGAGTAAACTGGTGGGGGAATATTACTGCCGTCTGTTTTCCAAACTGTATGAAATGCCGGCCGTGGTCTTGCGCTATTTTAATGTTTTTGGCCCCCGTCAGGATCCCCAGTCCGAGTATGCCGCAGTGATCCCAAAATTTATTAGCCGATTGCTTCAGGGATCCCCCCCAATCATTTATGGGGACGGCCAGCAATCCAGAGATTTTGTCTTTGTGGCCGATGTGGTCCAGGCCAACCTTAAGGCCTGTCGTCAACCGGGGATCGCCGGTGAGGTGTTTAATGTGGCCTCAGGGCGTTCGGTTACCCTTTTGCAGCTCGTTGAACAGTTAAAAAAGATTTTTAAATCAGATCAAGTACCCGTCTTTGCCCCGGCCAGAGCAGGAGACATTCGTTATTCCAGGGCCAGTATTCAAAAAGCCCGAAAATTTCTGGGCTATCACCCCAAGACCGGTTTACGCCGGGGATTGATAGCCACCATTACCGACGCCGGGGGATTGACGAGTCGTCAAAACCCAAATCGATGACGATTTAATCCAAGATGAAGTCCATTAGCCCCGATTATAGCCAAACCCTATCGATTTTTTCCAGAACCCGTCTGAATACCCTGGCCGATCAGGGGTTGGGTATTTCCTTGATCCTCCTTCTTTTTTCTCTTCCCATGGCCTATATCACGGCAGTGCGGGAGATAGCCCTAGGGCTGGCGGTTTTATTCTGGCTCATAGCTGCGGTGTTGAACCGCCGGATCTTAATCCCTAAAACTCCTTTGGATTGGCCCCTTCTGGCCTGGGTAGGAGTGGCTTTATTGTCTTTACTCTGGGCCGTTAACCCGGCCTATAGTTTCAAGGAGATTAAGGGTGAAATTATCAAGGGCCTTCTCGTTTTTTACCTGGTTTGTTACGGGCTGAATCGTGAGGATCGCCTCAAACAGATTCTTCTGACCCTAATCGTCAGTAACCTCCTGATGCTCTTTTGGGCCATCTGGTTCTTCTATAACGAAGGAGGGTTACTAAACGACTTTACGGTTCGGGCCAGTTCCCTTCATTCAGGGTATGGTGCTTTGGGGACCTACCTGGTTACAATTTTCCCTTATTTTCTGGTAGGGTGTTTTTCCCCGTTGTTGAAACCCTATCGCTGGGTCTTATGGGGGTTGGTTTTAGCTAACCTGTTTTGTATTTATATTACTTTTGGCCGGGCCATGTGGCTGGCCACGGCTCTTGAGACGGTGGTGGTCGGTTTTTTTTTCCTGCGCAAACGTACGGCCCTGATCCTTATCTTTGGTTTGCTGCTTTTCTTGGTTTTATTCATACCCAAAACGGTATGGTTCCACAATGAGCGCTTGCCTTCCGCACCCGGGATTTCCTCCCAGACCGTTGGGGGGACGGGTGGTGACCTGATCGATGTCTGGAGATTAAGTTTTTCTCACCTCATGGACCGGCCTCTTCAAGGTATCGGCTTTGGGCGGAACAGTTTCTCCGAATTTTTTAAAGACTTTCGGGCTCAACATCAGCCATTACTCTGGCACGCCCACAACACCTTTTTAAATCTGTATTTTCAAACCGGCCTGCAAGGCTTGATCGTCTTTCTTTGGTTGGTCTGGAGCACTCTTTATGCCCTTTTCCAACGTTCCAAGGAAGGTGTTTCCTCCTGGTCAGGGATGTTCTCCCTGGCCGGGGCCATCATGGTCTTGGGCTTTTTCAGCCGTAATTTTTTTGATGATTTTTATGTAGATGACAATGCCCTCTTATTCTGGTATCTAGTAGGGGCTGGTTTGAGCGGAGTGACCTGGCCTAGAGGTAATCTGACCGGAAGTCTCCCAAGCGACAAGAGGAGGAAAGACTAACGTGAATATCTGTGTGGTAGGAGTCGGTTATGTGGGCCTGGTTACCGGGGCCTGTTTTGCCGAATTCGGCATCCGGGTCACCTGTGTGGATAACGATCAACAAAAGATCAAAGGGCTCCAACAGGGTAAGATCCCTATTTATGAACCCGGTCTGGAAGAAATAGTGGCCAAAAATGTCAAAGAAAACCGCCTTTTTTTTACGGACAATCTGGAAGAAGGGGTTAGACATTCTTTGGTTATCTTCATCGCTGTAGGGACTCCGTCCGATTCGCAGGGCAAAGCGGATTTGCGTTATGTTAAAGAAGTGGCTCAGGCTATCGGCCGGACCATGGACGGGTATAAGCTGGTTGTTACCAAAAGTACGGTCCCGGTTGGGACCGGCAAAATCATTCATAGCCTTATCCGCAAGAGCCAAAAAGAGAAATTGCCCTTCGATATTGTTTCCAATCCGGAATTCCTGCGGGAAGGCTCGGCCATTGAAGATTTTATGAGACCGAATCGGGTGGTCATCGGAGCTGAAAGCGATCAGGCCGTGGCCATTATGAAAGATCTTTACTCGCCTCTTTATCTGATTGAAACCCCTTTTGTCATAACCACGGTGGAAACGGCCGAAATGATCAAATATGCTTCCAATGCCTTTTTGGCCACGAAAATATCCTTTATCAATGAGATGGCCAATTTGTGTGAAAAGGTCGGAGCGGATGTCCACCTGGTAGCCAAGGGGATGGGTTTGGATCAACGAATCGGCTCGAAATTTTTACATCCCGGCCCAGGATTCGGCGGATCCTGTTTTCCCAAAGACACCTCGGCCTTAGCCCAATTGGCCGATTCACTGGGTTATGATTTTAAGATCGTCAAATCGGTCATTGAGGTCAATCAACAACAAAGGCAGAGGATGGTCGAAAAGATCCAGGAGGCCGTAGGCCCGGTGAAGGGAAAGAACCTGGGACTTTTGGGCATTACCTTTAAACAAAACACTAATGATATTCGGGAAGCTCCGGCTCTCTATATCATTAAAAAGCTCCAATCCTTAGGGGCCCGGATCAAGGCCTATGATCCGGCCGGTATGCCGGAAGCGCGTAAGGTCCTCCGGAACGTCATCTTTCAGGAGAATCTTTATGACGTTGGGAAAGGGGCCGAGGCCTTGATCCTGGTTACCGAGTGGAATTCCTTTCGGACCATTGACTGGGTTAAAATGAAATCCTTGTTGAAACGCCCGCTGGTCATTGATTTGAAAAACATGTACGAGCCGGTGAAGATGCATAAGTTGGGGATAAAATATTATTGTGTAGGCAGACCGACTATTGAGTAATCCGAAGGACCCTTTACCGGCTAAACTGGTTATGGCCCTGATCTATGGGGAAACGAAAGCCGACCTCGAAGGTTGGAAGGCCATGGAGGAAGCCTGGGGACCTCTGGATTTTTTTTCTGAGGTAAGGCCTTTTAATTATACTTCCTACTACGAAAAAGAAATGGGTCGGCCTTTATTCCGTCGCTGGGCTTCCTTCAAAGAATTAGTCGCCCAGGATCGTTTGGTGGAGATTAAATGGCAGGCCATAAATTTGGAAAGCCAATGGGCTATCGACGGGAAGCGACAGTTGAACCTGGACCCGGGGCTGATAACGGCCGAGAGGCTGATCTTAGCCACCGGTAAAAATTACAGCCACCGCCTTTATCTGGGGAAGGGGATTTATGGCGACTTAACCCTGCTTTTTTCCAAGGGGAGCTATCAACCCCTGCCCTGGACGTACCCGGACTATAAAGATGAGCAGTCTATTTGGATGTTCAATAAGATTAGGGAAAGATATTTGAGAGAAATAGAAAAATAAGAATTCAAGGGGTCGAGGATTGCAGGGTTCAAGCGAAAGGCGTCGAAGTAAACCCTTGCTGTTCCCTGACCGGGAACCTTTTCTATAGCTCGACTACGTCGAGCGGCTGAACCCTAGAATCCTCGAATCCTTGACCCCAAGGTTGTTCTATGATTAAAAGCATGACCGGTTATGCCCAAACAGTCTTTTCGGATAAAAATTTCCAGATAACCTTGGCCGTCAAGACCTATAATAATCGTTTTTTAGACATCAATTTAAGGATGAGTAGCGCCTTTAATCTTTTGGAAGAGCGCATTAAAACCTTTATCGTTTCCCAAATCTCACGCGGCCGGGTGGAATTGTCTCTCCAAATGGCCTCCCAGGAAAAACTTCAAAACGGGAATCTGGTCGTTAATTGGCCTTTGGCCCAAACCTATGGCCGACTTTTGATTGACCTGAAGGATCGTTTGAACCTCTCTGCTCCGCTGCAATTGGGAGATCTGCTTACTTTAAAAGATCTGATCATTTCCCGGGAAACGTTTTTTTCAGAAGAGATGCTTTGGCGCAAACTGTCCCCCTCATTAAAAAAATGTTTTGACGGCCTGCAGAAAATGCGGATCAACGAAGGTAAAAATTTGAGTGTGGATTTGCTGGCCCGGATAAAGAAGATCGAGCAGGGATGCACCTTTATTGCCCAAAAGGTCCCCAAGGTTGTTGACGCCTATCAGGTGCGTTTGCAGAATCGAATTCAAAAATTAGCCAAAGGAGTGGAAGTGGATCCGGCCCGTTTGGCCCAAGAGGTGGCCATATTGGCCGACCGGTCGGATGTTTCAGAGGAGCTGATTCGCTTAGACAGTCATCTAAAGCAATTTAAAACCCTCTTTAAGGACACGGAACCGGTGGGGAAGAAAATGGATTTTCTTCTTCAGGAAATGAATCGGGAAGTGAATACTATCGGATCGAAAAGCCTGGATAGCACGATCTCCCATCAGGTCGTAACGATAAAAGCCGAATTGGAAAAATTAAGGGAACAGGTACAGAATATAGAGTAAGGAGAAGGTATGGATCCGAAGTTGTTGAGTATTGGTTTTGGAAATTCAGTCGTGGCCGATAAAGTGGTAGCCATTTTAACCCCCACCTCCTCTCCTATGAAACGATTACGGGAGGAAGCCCGGGAAGGCAATCGATTGATCGATACCACTCAGGGTCGAAAAACCCGTTCCATCATCGTCACCGAAAGCAACCATGTGATCCTTTCGGCTATTCAGGCTGAAACAGTGGCCCAGCGATTCAGTTCCGATGGGGCCGGGAAAGAGGATGAGTTTAAAAATTCAAAATAAGAAGTCAGGGAATCTTTTCGTCCTTTCAGGACCATCCGGGGTAGGCAAAACGACCTTGAGAGAAAATCTTCAGCAAAGGATCCCCGGTCTTCAATTTTCAATCTCCTGGACTACCCGTGCCCCTCGGGCGGGGGAAAAACAAGGGAAGGATTATCGCTTTGTCTCTCTCCGGCAATTTGAAAACAATAGGGAGAATGAAGAATTTCTGGAGTGGGCCCGGGTACACGGCGAATATTACGGAACCCCAAAGGCTCCAATTGAACGCTGGCTGAAAAGAGGGGAAGATGTTCTCCTGGATATTGACATTCAAGGCGCCAGGCAAGTAAAAAAAGGAAAACCTCAGGCGGTGGCCATTTTTATTTTACCGCCTTCCGAAAAAGAATTGAAAAAAAGATTAGTTCATCGGGAGACCGAATCGGTACAAAAGATTCGCTTACGGCTGAAGAACGCCGAGAATGAACTTCTGGCGGTTAAACATTTTGACTATACCGTAACGAATAGGGAAATCCAATCAGCCGTTGATGACTTGGAAGCGATTATCATAGCCACTCGTTTACGGGTGAGAAAAAAGAAACCATAAAAAGGGGAGTAGGACTATGAACATCTTGCCTCGACTCGCTGTGTTATTGTTGTCTGGATTATTATGCCTGGGGTGCGGCCAAAAGTCCGGCCTAGAGGGTAAAGCCGTGGATGGAAAAGGACTACCGATGGCTCGGATAAAAATAATAGCCAAACCCGTTCAACCGGCCAAAGGCATCGAAGAGGTGGAAACCTCAACCCGCGACGATGGCTCTTTCCGTCTAAAAGGGTTAGCTCCTGGTACTCATTATACCCTGTTTCCCCAAGACTCCTATTGGAAGACGGAGGCCAGGCTTACGATAAAAAGCGCTCCCGCCGGTCAGACCATGGCCTTACCCGGTTCCTTGGTTATCCGTTTTACATCCAGAGATGGGGCGATCACGGATAGTAAGACCGGGTTCCAATGGGCAGCGGATACGGGGCAGCCGATGAACTGGGAGCAGGCCAGCGCCTATGCCCGCAATTTGAACCTGAGCGTTTACTCCGACTGGCGGCTGCCGACCCGTGCGGAACTTGGCCAATTACTTGATAAATCCCAACCGGGAGGAATTGATCCGATCTTCTCTTTAAAAGGCGTTTGTGCCTGGACTTCCGAAAAGAAAGATTCGTCTTATGCCTGGGTCTTTTATTTCAGTGACGGCAAAGAGGATTGGATCAGCCAAAACTTTTCCATTGTGCAAACATTGACGGTCCGTTCGGCAACAAAATAACGTTTTTCGTATATCGTCACTCGTATATCGTATTTAGTTTGAGCGTCTCGCAGATGTTCTGGTATAGTGAAGGACTATTGCCTTAACATTAAACAACGAACGTTTTTACGATATACGGTATACGAAATACGATATACGAACAACTATCTCATGCTGTAACCCCGACCGTCGAGGCAGGCTCCCAGAGCCCTATGGTAATCTGAGCTTCGCTTGGATATTTCGAGGGTAGACATATCGGACGGCGGTGGTTTGGTCGGATCATAGCCGGTCTTGTCCATGGCCCAATTGTGGCATTCGTTACGATCGGTAAGCAGTTGCTGTTCGTTCTGGCCTTGTCTCGGATAGATAAAAATTTGCCCGCCGGTAGGTTGGCTTAGAGCAGGTTGCGGCGGGCTGGCTTGAGCGGACGGCGGACTGGCCTGGGCCGGTGGTGGAGAAGAATAGGCCGGCGGAGGGTAAACATAGGTCGGGTTAGGATAAACATAGGTTGGTGCAGGATAATAATAGGCCGGAGGGTAGTAGTAACGGGGTGCGGCCAGGCTATACCCAATCGCCCCTCCAATAATCAATCCGGGAAGTAACCAGCCATATGGGTAACTATGAGCCTGAGACTGTTTGGCTGGCAACAGGATGGTTAGCATCAGAAAGACACTTAAAAGACAAATAAATTTTTTCATCTTTCCTTCTCCTTTTTCTACGGGTCCGGCAACTGGGTTACTCCATGACTCATTTTATATCATTTTGTTTAGAATGATAACTGTTTTCTGTATGGCTTTTCGACAGTCCTTCCCTTACCGTTAAGGTAGACCCTTTTACTCCTCACTAAGTTAAAAATCAAAATGACCTTCCCCGTGGATCTTGGGTGAAATTCCCAGGAGAGTACCTGAAAGATTCACTTTATTATCGTTTCTTCCCTTTTTTACGAAGCCGAAAGCGGTCGAGATAGAGATACATGACCGGGGTGGTGTAGAGGGTCAATAACTGACTAATGATCAGCCCGCCGACGATGGCAATACCCAGAGGACGGCGAAGTTCCGAACCCACCCCCCGGCCCAGGGCCAGGGGCAGTGCGCCGAACAAGGCGGCCATAGTGGTCATCATAATGGGCCTGAAGCGCAACAGGCAGGCCTGAAAAATGGCTTCCTCCGGGCTTTTATCATCCTTTCGCTCGGCTTCTATGGCGAAATCGACCATCATAATCCCATTTTTTTTAACAATTCCTATTAAAAGAATAATCCCGATAAAGGCAATAACGGTCAATTCCGTCCGGAAGATCAGGAGGGCCAAAAGGGCCCCGACCCCGGCTGAAGGTAAGGTAGAGAGAATAGTGATGGGGTGGATGGTGCTTTCGTAGAGGATACCCAGGTCACAGACTAAGAACCAGGCTCAAGATTTTAATTTTGCTTGCCGTAAGGTTTCCTCCTTTATGTTTGCTCAACTGTACCCTTTGACACCGGCCGTCCCTCCAGAGTTAAAAATAAAAGTTTCCTTCTTTAGGCATTCAATGATAAAGATGAAAATCTGTTGAACCTGGAAATATTGAAAAAGGAGGAGTCTATGTTTAAACAATGTCTGAAAAACCTTGGCCTTCTACTGAGCCTTTTTCTAGTGACCGGATCGTTTTCTTGGGCTATTGAGCCTATTAAAGTAGGTGTCGTTGATATTAAACAATGCCTTGAACAATCTGAAACCGGGAAAAAGGCTTACTCCAGGCTCAAGGAAAAGGCGGATCGTCTACAAAAAGAGTTAGCCTCACAGAGTAACGAATTAAAAAAGGCTCAAGAAGAATTTACTAGAAAAAGCTCCCTATATAGTGCGGAGACCAAAAAGGAAAAAGAAAAGGATTTGGCCAGAAAAGCGGAAGATTTACGTGACCAGACACGGGAAAAAGAAGAAGAATTCAATAGAGATCAGTCTATTACCCTAGAAAATTTAACCAAAGATTTATTTGACCTGGCCGGAAAAATAGGTCAGGAAGAGGGCTATTCCCTGATTCTGGAGGCTAAAAGCGGAGTACTCTATTTTATTAACTCCGTTGATCTCACAAACAAATTAATAAAGAGGTATAATGAAAAAGAGAAGGGAAAATAAAAATCCAGGGCCATGGCCCATGACAGTTGTTGATAAAAACCCATTTTTGAAGAGGAAACTCGGGTTGAGCTCCCTGGAGGGAAGTTTTTTATCCTTCAGCGAAATAGTTATTACTTAGTAAATTAGGATCATCTCCAAATTAATTGGCGATGATCGAAGGATTCAAGGATTCGAGGATTCAAGGGGTCAAGGAAAATGCTTAAAAATTACAAAGAACTGAAAGTCTGGGAGAAATCGTATCAGTTCT
>Ga0233425_10003657_pt1 | contig 27447 bp, 23 predicted proteins | sample Watercolumn_Towu_2_FD_181712 | JGI IMG/M metagenome (GOLD analysis project Ga0233425, IMG submission 181712) | Freshwater microbial communities from Lake Towuti, South Sulawesi, Indonesia - Watercolumn_Towuti2014_140_MG | ecosystem: Environmental > Aquatic > Freshwater > Lake | place...
TGTTGCTCGTGCTTCTGTTCGTCGGCGGCGAGGTGACCCGTGGTTTTGCCTTTGCCCTCACTGTCGGTATTATCGTCGGAACCTACTCGTCGATCTACATCGCCAGTGCGGTCGTGCTCGACAACTCGCTCAGGAAGAAAAAGGAATAACCCCTCACGCTGGATTTTCAACGCGGCGCACTGTATATTGCGTGGCATCCGGATAACCGAAACAACAGAGGATCGGATATGAAACTGAAAATCAAAGAGCAGAAAGGTGTCGTTCTCATCGAACTCAAAGGGAACGTGATGGGCGGACCTGATGCATCATCTTTGAATGAAGAGTTGCACAAGTTGATCGACGGCGGGAAGAACAAGGTTGTGGTGGACCTTGGCGATGTAAAGTTCATGAACAGCTCGGGTCTTGGCATGTTGATCGGTGCTCTGACCACCGTCAGAAACGCCGGCGGAAATCTGAAGCTTGCTCGCGCTTCTGAAAAAATCGAGCAGTTGCTTGTCGTGACAAAACTCGTCACCGTCTTCGAGCACTTCGACGCGGTCGACGAGGCGCTGTCATCATTCAAATGAGATGAGCGTGATCATTAGAATTATCAAAGAGCGAATCACACGATTCGCTCTTTTCTTTTCAGGCTGCGCCGTTCTGGCATCATGGAGCATCGCTGTTGTCCTCATCGCGGCAATCCTCGGATGCCGCCGCGCCGAGCAGCCTCCCGCTCCCCGGTCCCTCAGCGTACGTGACGATCTTGGCCATGTTGTCACGCTCCGGCAGAACCCTCAACGCATCGTATCTCTCGCCCCGAATGTCACGGAAATCCTCTTTGCTCTTGGCGCTGACTCTGCTGTCATCGGGGTCACGGACTACTGTGACTATCCTCCCGCTGCGCTCACCAAACCTCGCGTCGGAGGGATGCTGAATCCGAACCTCGAACGAATCATCGAACTTCGACCGGACCTGGTTCTCATGTCGGGCTCCGGCAACATCAAATCAGATTACGAAAAACTGACGTCGTCCGGAATCACCGTCTTCGTCACATACCCGCGAAACGTCGAGAATGTCCTCGCATCGATCACGGCGATCGGGACTCTGACGGGCCGGAACCAGGCCGCTGATTCGATCGTACATGCACTCGGCCAGCAGAAGGAAGACCTCATGAGGATGGCGGGCGATAAGCCGAAGAAGTCCGTGCTGATGCTCCTTTCCCTCAATCCGATCGTGGCAATTGGACCCGGCACATTTGTTCACGAGTTGCTGACACTGGCAAACGCAGAGAATATTGCCCGAGAAGCGACAATGGCCTATCCCGTGTTAAGCAGGGAGGCAATCCTGAGAAGCCAGCCCGATGTGCTCATCGCCACCAACGACATCGTTCATTCCACGGACGATATTCTCAGGGCGTATCCTGAGTGGAAACGACTGAAGGCCGTTCAGAGAGGTCGGGTCGCCCTCGTCGACGCCAGCCTTGTCAGCCGCCCCGGTCCCAGACTCATCGAGGGGCTCAGAGCCCTGATCTCAGCCATCCACCCACTGAAGTAGGACGTACGAAGCACTGACCCGTTGAGCGGATGTGAGTGTCATCGAGATGGCGGAGTGATGCGAGACTCTTTGGGAGTACAACAAGACCAATCGCCTCGTGCACAGATTTCGTTCCTTGCTTTTCTTGGCCTATGTGAATACATTCAACCGGACAGTCTCCACTCTTCCTGTAACACAATCAGAATCCAAAACGTCCATGGCAGATTCCAAAAGGTCACTCTTCATTGCCGTCGCAGGTAACATCGGGGCAGGAAAATCATCGCTCACGCGACTTCTCGCCGAGCGTTTCAATTGGAAGCCGTATTTCGAGTCGGTCGACGACAATCCTTACCTTCCCGATTTCTATGCCGACATGCAACGATGGTCGTTTCATCTTCAAATCTACTTTCTTGCCAACCGTTTCAAGCATCACAAGCGGATGACGGAGTCCGGTGAACCTGTCATCCAGGACCGCTCCATTTATGAGGACGCTGAGATCTTCGCCCGCAATCTCCACGACATCGGAAAAATGGACGACCGCGACTACACAAACTACTCATCTCTCTTCGAAGTCATGACGGACTACCTGAAGGCGCCCGATTTGATGATCTATCTTCGGTCGTCCGTTGAGCACCTTCTGGAGCAGATCTCGCGGCGCGGCCGTTCGTTCGAGCAGGGAATCCAGCGGGAGTACCTGGAGCAATTGAACAAGCACTACGAGAGTTGGATTGCGAGCTACCGGCGGGGTCCTCTCCTCATTATCGAGAGCGATCACCTTGACTTTGTGAACAGGTCAGCCGACCTCGGGGACATTGCCCGACGAGTTCAGGAAAAACTCTCAGCTGCACCCAGATAGGCGAAGAGGTACAAAACAGAAACGGCATTCATCGCGGGAACGCGAGAATGCCGTTTTGCTTTCTTGGAATGTGGGTCTTAGTCAGCGTTTTGAAGGCTTCAGGATCGACTGATAGAGCGTTTTGGAACGAACGAGGGCAAGTGCCACCTGCAGCTGCGTATCGTCTTTCAACGAGGCCTCAATGGCCGCCTTCTCCCCCTTCAACCTGTTGAACAATTCGAGCCTCAGGGCTCTCCGGATCTCTTTGTCGTACCGCTCAAATCCCCGCGCCTTTTCTTTCTCGACATCCTTGGAAAGCCGGTCGAGCCCTTCGAGAAACGCAGGTCCGTACCGCGACTTCTGTGCCACCTCGCGCAGCTCCTTGACTTTCGCCTCCGCATCTTCCTCATAGTTGAATTCGCGCTCTTTGAGAAACGCCTCGAAACTCTTCATGACCTCATCGGTAATCTGAAGATCGGCCGGCATGGGCTTCTTTTCGGCTGCCACGCGGTTGGCATACTTGAAGAACATCGCTCTGCGGACGATCTCTTCGAAGAACCTGCCGGAGGGAACATCAGGAACAAGGGAGTCGGGAACGATACCCCCGCCATCGCGAACAATGCGCCCGTGGACGGTTCTGTAGTTGTGGCGCAGACTGTCCGGCGTCGCTTTGACAACGCCGTCCTTGTCGCGATGGAAATAGTCAATTTCCTGAATGCTTCGGCCGCTCGGTGTGTAGTACCGGCCCGACGTTATCTTGAGAGAGCTGTTCTCTGTGATGCGGGTGATTGTCTGGACGAGCCCCTTGCCGAACGATCGGGTTCCCACCAGCACGCCACGATCGAGATCCTGCACAGCTCCGGCAACGATTTCACTCGCACTCGCACTCCCATTGTCGATGAGAACAGCCATGGGGACATCTGCGAGCATCGGCGTTTCGGTAGAGTAATACTTCCGCTCGGATTCGTTTCTCCGACCTTTTGTCGAAACCACCAGCGTGCTTTCCGGCAGGAACTTGGACGCGACATCGACCGCCACATCGAGAAGGCCTCCAGGATTGTCCCTCAGATCGAGAATGATCGCTTTGATGTCACCCTTCCCGCGCAGTTCCTTGATCGAGGTCCGAACGTCATCACCAGCGGTTCGGGAAAAACGCTCCAGCCGGATGTAGCCGACTCCGTCAGCGACGAAACCAGCATAGGTGACATTGCGAACAGGAATCTCTTCCCGAACGAGCATGAATTCCATCGGCTTCGGCTCGCCTTCACGCTCAATGATCATCTTCAGCGTTGTTCCGGGCATGCCCCGAACCATCATCCGCACGTCTTCAGGCGATGCCCCTTTGAGGGTCTTGCCGTCAATTTCAAGAATCCGATCTCCGCTCTGGATCCCCTGCTTGGCAGCCGAATATCCCTCCATCGGATTAATGACGGTGATGTACCCGTCACGGAGCCCAATCGTGATGCCGACGCCGGCATACTTCCCGGTCGTGACGAGCTCCATCTCATCGGATTCCTTTTCGCCGAGGTACACGGTGTAAGGGTCCAGCGTCTTCAGCATGCCATCGATTCCTGCATGCATGAACTTCTCGGGATCGACATCGTCCACGTAGTTGACTGCGACCTCTCTATAAACCTTACCGAATACTCCTATCCACTTGTTCACGCTCAGAAGGAGATCGTCATTGTTGGTCCCGAGAAAGCCCAGAAAGAAGCTGCTACCAGCGATGAGCAGTACAAAAAGTACAAGTGTGCGGGCGCTCATTGTCAGTCGTTTCTGTGTCCACTCTTCCAGGCGTCGCTTCATCGACGGCATTCCTTGCTCCTCATTCGGTTTCTCCAACACGATCAGGATCTCCTCTGTGACAAAACGTTTTCATAGCGTTTCCAGACTTCTGCATGGATTTCTTCAATCTCCTTCAAGCCATCAATCACTTCAAATCTTGGTTCGTTGGCAGCAAGTCTGAGAAAACCCTCCCGAACCCTCTCATAGAATCCCCTCCCGCTCAACTCCATCCGGTCGGCACCGGTTTTTTGCCTGAGCATTCGGCGTTCGACTTCACTCACCGGGATGTCGATAAAGAACGTGAGGTCCGGAACCAATCCGGCAGCCGCTGAATGATTGATCGTCGCGATCGCATCGAGCGGGAGTCCCCGCCCGGCACCTTGATAAGCGGTCGTGGAATCGTAAAAACGATCGCAGACGACGAGAGTGCCCTTTTCGAGGTTCGGCTTGATGATTTCGCTGACAAGCTGAGCCCTGCTTGCTGAAAAGAGAAAGAGCTCGGTGACGTCCGACATGTTCAGGACCGCCCGGTCAAGCAGTACCGAGCGGATCCTCTCGCCGATTGCAGTACCTCCGGGATCTCTGAGAACAATGTGATTACGGCCGTCCCTGGCGAGGCGCTCGGCAAAAAGAGCCGCCTGCGTCGATTTGCCGGAAAAATCAAGCCCTTCGAATGTGATGAACAGAGCGTAATGATGAATGGCGTTCATTCTAAGAAAAATACTCAAAATCGGTTTCTGATGCAATTACTCACCTTCCGTTGCGGCTCTCGGTTTTTTTCGGTAATTTGCCTCCGATTTCAGTTCGCAGACGCGTCGTCCCTGAACTCTGTGCGCTGTGCTTCGCGAAAGGTGCCAGACTCTTCACATGGCCAAGAAGAAGAAAGAACTTACTGCACCAGCCCCCCCTCCGCCGCGCGCAGATCGTTCGGAACAACGACGGATCGAGTCACGCGAGGAAGACGCCGTACTCATACGACGCGCCCTCGCCGGCGACCAACGAGCCTACCGCAAACTCCGTCAGAAGTATCACGAGTCGATTTACAATCTCATCTATCGGATGATCCGCGACAAGGACGAAGTGGAGGATCTGACGCAGGAAGCGTTCATCAAGGCCTTCATGTCCCTCACCAGCTTCAACGATGAATTCGCATTTTCCACCTGGCTCTACAAGATTGCGACGAACAATTGCATCGACTACATCCGGCGGAAAAAACTGCAGACGTTTTCGATCGACAAGCCGATAGAGTCAAAGGAAAGCGACTATACGTACGAACTCCCTGATTCGACCTACGAACCGGACCAGGACCTCATTGACAGGCAACGAAAAAAACTGCTTGAAGACGCGATCAACTCCCTGCCCGCGAAGTATCGACATGTCATACACTTACGGCATGTTGAGGAGAAAGAATATCAGGAAATTGCCACAATTCTCAAACTTCCGTTGGGCACCGTGAAGGCCCACATCTTCAGGGCTCGTGAAATGTTGAACAAGTTTCTCCGCGACCGCCTGCGACATTACTAACTCCACACGTGTAACTCTCAGACAGCATTTTCGTAGGCATTTGCAGGATCATTGCCTGGAAAATGCCATGAATCAACTCGCAAAATATGGGCTGACGGCTATCGCGCCGTTCCTGCTCCTTTCATCCACATCAACCGCTGCACCTCAGCAAGAAGTGCTTCGCCGGGAGATCTCACGGACGTCAGAGCGCGAGGTCATTGTGAACCTCGAGGCATCGTTCGGCACCGTGAATATCCTGAAGGGTGAGCGCAGCAAGATCGTCACTGCCGAGTATCGACGAAACGAGGATGACAAGCGTCAACTTGAGATGTTCTATGACATTTCCAACGGACGCGGTGAACTCGACATGAATCTCAGTGAGGATTCGAGACATCGCCGCCGCAACTCCCGCTCGATTTCCTGGGAGGAAATGAAGAGCTCTCATGCAGATTCGGATGAACGCGAACTGACCGCGCGGTTCACCGATGCGGTTCCTCTCGTACTGAATGTCGAAGTCGGAGCAGGGAAAGGCGACCTTGACCTCAGCGGCCTCCAAGTGAGAGATCTCAAGGTCTCTGCAGGGGCCAGCTCTGCTGAACTTCGTTGCGACGAACCGAATCCGATAGTGTGCGAGTCTGTGTCCATTGAATCCGGTGTGAGTAAATTCACTGCAAGGCATCTCTCGAATCTCAATTTCAAGAAGCTCAAATTCAGCGGAGGAGTAGGAGCATACACTCTCGATTTCGCCGGCAAGCTCAGGCAAAAGGCATATGCTGAAATTGATGTCGGGCTTGGATCGATCACCGTGTACGTCCCGAAGGATCTACCGGTCAAGGTCGTAGCGAATGACAGCTGGTTCTCGAGTGTTGAGATCGACGACGCGTTCGAAAAGACGAAAAAGAGCACCTACGAAAACGAGAAATTTGCCGGGAGCGAAGAATCCCTGACACTCAAAATCGGCTCCGGGCTGGGAAGCATCAAGGTGCGAACGCGCTAGCCCCTTCTATCATTGACATATCAGAATCCCGACGAGGATGAACCCGATCAGCTGGTTGTTACCTCGCCGGGATTTTTCATATCCAAACGTTGATTTTGATTCGTAATTTGCCAATACTTGCACACAGCAACGCGGGTCTTCTTCACTCACTCCATCCAGGTGAACATGAAACCAACCTGGGCAGTACTTCTCGGCCTCCTCATCTATCAGTCCGGAGTTGCTCAAACCGACACGCTGAAGCTCTCCGATGACGATTTGTTTGCAGTCGCGCGCAGGCTCGCGTTCAATAACCAGCGCGACGATGCAAGACGCTTCTGCTCGGCGCTTCTCCAACGGACTCCATCCTACAGTGATGCTCGGGTTCTGCTTGGGCGAACCTACGCATGGGATCGGCGATGGGATGAGGCACGGGGTGAGTTCCAGAAGGTTCTTGATGATGTTCCCTCCCATCGGGATGCTCTGTCAGCACTCGCCGATCTCGAACTGTGGAGAGAGCAATACGGCATCGCCCTCGAAACCGCCGAACGCGCCCTCCGCTTGTATCCAAGCGGAGAGGAATTTCTCCTCAGGAAAGCACGTGCACTGAAGGCACTGGGGCGGGAAGACGAAGCCCTCGTCACGCTCAATGCCCTCGAAGATCTTCATTCCTCTCTTGCCGACATCGCAGTACTTCGGAGCAGCATCCGCTCCTCCGCAATGAAATCGACGATCGAGGTGAATGCTGCAACAGATCGATTTGCAGACACGTACGATCCGATGAACGCGGCATTTATTCAGGTCGGACGGCGAACAGGCTTCGGCTCGATCTTTGCCCGGCTCAACTACGCCCGACGTTTTGCTGCCAACGGCATTCAGGTGGAAGCAGACCTGTACCCGCGAATTACTGAGGGTGTCTACGCGTATCTGAACTATGGATATTCAGGAAGTATCCTCTTCCCCCGGCACAGGGGCGGGGCGGAACTGTATATGCGACTCAGTTCCCAGTTCGACGGTTCCCTGGGGGCCCGACATCTCTCCTTCGGTTCATCTTCTTCACTGACGATGTACGTCGGATCCGTCGGATACTACTTCGGGAGCTACTGGTTTTGTTTCCGACCCTATCTCATTTCCAACGATGCGGGACTCTCCACCTCCGGAAGTGTGACACTCCGCAGATACCTGGGCGATGCAGAGAATTTCGTATCATTGAGAGCGGGGGCGGGATTCACCGCTGATGAGCGGACAATCCAATCCAGCTCGGGCTTTGGGGGCAAAGAAGTCTTCACGCTGAAATCGCAGACCCTCGGCGCAGGCTGGCAACAGCGCGTGTCAACTTCTCTTCAGATCCTTGCGCAATTCGACGTGACGAATCAGGAAATCAGCTTCGCGCCGGGAACATACACCACAATGTACTCCCTTTCGATCGGCCTGCGCGTGAGGTTTTGACCGACGTCCAGGTCCACTCAGATGTTACCCAAGTCCAAAGTGAAAGAACTGGGCCCATGAATGCGGGTGGTTGACGTCGCGGGTACGGATGAGATTCAGAAGGGCCTGACGGTACGCGTCGCCGGGGGCCAAGCCGTTGGCGAGGTGGGTATAGAAGAATTCGCTGAAGAACTTCGTTGCCTTCCGGTCTGAGAACCATGCATTCAGGAAGACATCAGATGATCCGTTGAGGCGGAGCACAAGCGCATGAAGCATTGAAAGCCCGACCCCCTGGCCGTACTGATTCGAGAGCACCACCAGCGACGGGGCGTTGAACTCCGCAAGCCGTTCAAAGGGGATCTTCGTCACTTCCTCCGGTGCCTGTCCTTTCGCCAGAGTAAACACGCCGAGCGGTGAATCCCCCTCCCCCATCAGGAAATCGGTCGAGAGCTGAAGCACGTCTGTCTTCGCTTCCCGCAGATTTTCCCACGATGCGTCCCTGCCGATATGAATCACCGCCTCTTTGAAGAAGCTCCTGATATCCCTCAGTTCATAGTCGATCGACCAGTTCTTCCCTGTCGGATTTCCAATTCCAACCACTCTGCTTACCCGCTCGCTCTGCGTTGTCTGGTAGCGAAGTGCGGACAGCGATGGAAGGTAGTCGACGCTCGTGATCTCAATCAGATACTTCACTGACGTCCGCCGTTCCTGACGTTCAAGGGCGTGGAACGGAAAACGGTCAAACTCCGGTCCGGCAATGATCACCAGATTTCGTTCAAGCAATCCATCGACGGGGCGAAGAAGATAGTCATAGAGCTGTGTTGAGAGGGTGGCAAAGCGGGTCATCGTTGTCACACTCGCCTCACCGGCTGAACCCGTATACACGCTTGGATCGTTGAGCAGACGCAGGTACTCAGCGACGAGCGAAAGGAGTTTGCTGCGCGTGACGATTGTACTCTTTACCTCAAACCGGTTTCGCGAAAGAGCAAACACATGGAGCTGGTCCTCAGCCGCAAGGAACCGGATAACGACCGTGCCGGCAGGTATGCTCGATTGAATCTCGCGAAGCCGAATGGTATTCCAGCGAAGAAGCGGCTCATAGTTTGGATAGATGCCGGAAATGCGGGCGGCAAGAGTTGTGAATTCCCGCTGCTGCGACTGAATGCGGCTGTGAAGGCTGTTGATGAGCCCCTCGAAGCTGATGCCGCGGCGAATACCGAGGATGCTCGATTGCTCCGCCTGCAGCATTTGAAGTTCACCAAGGGCCAGACGCGCTTTCTGGAAGTCCTGCTTCAGATTTGGGTGGCGGGCATTCACCGAGACGTCCTGGAGCGCTCTCGTCACCGGGCGCATCGCCCCCGCCTCAAGAATTCCCAGCGCTTCCTCTTTCGCTTTCGTCTGGATGAGAAGACTTGCGAGCTGAGCGTACCATCCAAGTCGCTCCGTCTCCATGTTCAGCGCGTCAAGATACGGGGCGTGGTTTTCAAGATCGACGAACTCACCGAAGGTTGACTCTTCGACCTCTACCGCTTCGCGATATTCATCCCGGGCCCGGGCAAGCATCCCAACCGACTCGTAGAGTCTGCCCATTTGAGCATGAGCATATGCCTCGCCTGTACGATGCCCCACGGTCTGAAATTTCTGAACGACGCCCTGATAGAGCTGAATCAGACGAGGCATTTCGCGAATCCTCTGATTCTGCGTCAACAAACGCTCTTCGCACCGAACCGCGAACAGGCTCAGGTAGCTTTCGGCAATCCCATCCCCGCCTGCATTTGCCAGCCCCTCGGCTTCTGAGAAGTACTTCTTCGCGTCCGCGGGCCTTCCGTTCTCGAGGTAGATCTGGCCGATATGGAAGAGGAGAATGATCTCCTGTTGTTTTCCAGTCCTCTTCGTCCGAAGCGTATTGACGGCATCGCGGAACCATTGGAGCGCCTCGTTGAAGTTTCCCTGCGCCTTCTTCAGAAGCCCGAGATCGGTTCTGAGCTGTGCGTCAAGGACGGACTCTTCATTCTTGGGAAGGAGTGTCCTCGCCTGTTCGAGGGATGTCTGCGCCGCATCCAGTTTCTGTTGTCGGAGAAGGACTTCACCAAGCCCGCGCAATGCCTGGACGAGACCTGTCCCCTTCTGGCCCTGGTAGTACGAGAACGCCGTTTGGTAGTACGAAAACGCATCGTCCAGGTGGTTGAGAGACTTGGAGACGGCGGCCATCCGCATCTCGAGTGAAGCCTTCGTCTCAAGATCGTTGAAGGCGGAGCTTAGCCGGTGCGCTTCCCGATACGACGTCATGGCATCCTGGAACCGCGCAAGGGACGTAAAGGCGTCTCCCCGAAGCGCCTGCAGGGACATCTCCCCCCTGAAATCCTGCAAGGCCCTGCTCCTGCGAAGAGCCGAGTCGTACCTTCCGAGTGCGGAGTAGAATCTTCCTTCGGCCATGTAGAGCTGGCCCAAATACCGGTTCGCTTCGACGACGCTGTACGCCTGACCGGAACGCTCGAACACCTGAAGCGACTGCACAAAGAGCGATTCAGCCTGGGGGTAGGAGTGATCTTCGTAGAGTGAAACGGCGCGTTCGAACAGATCGGTCGCATCCGCGAGCGGACGATCGCGCATTTCGCAGTGTGAGAACAACACGAGAATGAGACAGGCAAGAAGCGGGGCGGTTCGGGCCATACCTTTATCAGTTCTCTTCAGCGAAGCGACCTCTCCACACGGTGAGCGCACGAGCATCGTCACCGGATGGAGAGGAAGCCAGGATTTCGCTGAGTTCTATCGGAATGTGATACCAACGCCTGCCGTGATAACCGGCTGTTTCGCGAATGAATAGTCCGCGTGAATATTGACGAGCAGAAGCAGGAGCCGCACGCCAGCGTGGAAACGAGACGTGTTTTTCCCGTCCACGGAAAAGCCATCGATCCGAACGTTCGTGTTCGTCGCCAGATCAGTGTACTTGTATGGCTCGATGGTCCATGAAGACTTCTCCATCTGGAATCCACCGTAAATCGTCAGCACGGCAAGGCTCTTACTCACTTCGGCCCCATACGCGGTTCCGCTCCCCGACAGGATCTTGTTGTCATCGCCTTCGGAGATTGTCAGTTTCTGCGTCATGAAATGGACGGCAATATCGACCGGGCAGAGGGGAATGTACTGATCGATGTCGTGCCGGATGCCGAAGCCGATGAAACTCACCTTGCCAACCGGCTCGCCGTAGCTTGACGGCGGGATTGTTGTCGTAGGAATGAATCTTCCCATCACTTCAAAGCCAAGGGGGAGGCCGACTGCAGCCTGCGGAACAATGAGCGGCACGGCTTTGAGGTTGAATCCCTGCGGCGTCGTGAAGATCGTTTGCCCCCGAAGCGGAACGAACGTCGAGGTCGACTTCACTTTTACTTCCCGGCCAGCCTTCTCGCCGAGTGCCGTTGGGGATCCGGTGATCACCTTGTCGTAGTCGGTCCCGGCTCTCAGCGTGAAGCCGCTGTACGTGATCTGCTCGGGCAGAACGACGTCGAACACTTTGTCTTCCTCCGTCGGCGTCATAGCGCTCAGCTTGACGCCGATGTCAAAACCGAGGACATCGTGAAGATCGGCCGAGTGGTACAGCCCGCTGTTCAGGTCAGCTCCCAACCCGGAAAGCAATGGGGAAATATAGCTCACTGCGTTTTGTCCTGCGACTTTTCCGAGTTGTTTGCCGAGATCGTCCTGAGCGACTCCGTCGAATGCGAGAACAAGAACGGAAACAGCCAGGGTTGTCATTCTTTTGAGCTTCATAGCATTCACATTCCTATGTGGTGAGATGAAGATGTTGTCAGCCGTAATATAGAAAAAACGGAGGCGAGAGCCAAAGCGCTGCGTCACACACCGGGTTTCTTCACCGAGTGAACGATTTCATCGGCAGAATCAGACAGGATTCCATCGACCCCGATTTCCATCATTTTTTCGGCATTCTCGACAGAATTCAGAGTATACACATAGACTGCCACACCGGCCTGGCGTGCGTCCTGCATCACACGCGGTGAGATCTCCCTCTTCTCGCAGACAAAGACTTCAGCACCGACCCTCCCCGCAAGCTTGCTCGGCAGCCTTCCATAATCCCGCACAAAACTGAAGATCACCCCCGTCGTTGCCTTCGGTTCCAGTTTCTTAATGGTTGCGACTATCCGGTGATTGAAGGAAGAGTACATCACGGAATGCTCACATCCGGCCCGGCGAACGACGTCGAGGACGCCTCGTTCAAGCAGCCCCTGTTGTCCTCGAAAGAAGAAATCCGACTTAAGCTCGATGTTGATCCAGCGCCGTTTGTTAACAATCCTCAGGACTTCGTCGAGAGTCGGAATACGTTCCTCGGCAAAGGCAGGATTGAACCATGATCCCGCATCGAATTCCTTCAATTGTGCTACCGAGTAAAGGCGTGCCGAGCCGTTGCCTGTTGTCGTTCTCTGGAGTGTGCGATCGTGGAGAACAATGACCTGGTCGTCTCCGGAAAGCCGGACATCGAGTTCGATCATATCGATTCCCGGTGTCTCGCTCGCCAGGCGGAACGCGGCAAGCGTGTTCTCCGGCGCTTTCCCGGAGATCCCACGGTGAGCCACAAGATAAGGTCTATGCCCTGCAGGCGGTTTGGGCTCGAAAGGTCCCATACTCCCAAGCTATGTCGATGACGATCTCTTCTGCGAGAGGATCGTGTCGATTTCGTTCTGGATCAAATCGATCTCACGCATCCCATCGATTTCCGTGAACCTTCCGGTTCGTCTGTAATATTCCTTCAGGGGCTTGGTTTCCCGGACATAGACATCGAGGCGGCGCTGAGCGGTTTCCACCGTGTCATCGGAGCGTTGATAGATCTCGCCTCCGCATGAAGGACATGCACCGGGGCGATCCGGGAGCAGCTGACCAGAATTGAAAATCTTGCCGCATGCCCGGCACACCTTGCGGTCTGTCAGTCGACGGATCACCTCGGGATGCTCGACCCTGAGGCTGATAACGCCGTCAATGCGCATGTCGAGTTCATCGAACAGCGTGTCGAGCGCCTCGGCCTGCGGAATCGTCCGCGGGAACCCATCAAGCAGGAACCCCTCCCTCCCGGGCCCACTTGTCACAACCTCGCGAATGAGCCCGATCATGATGTCGTCAGGTACCAACGTTCCATTGTCAAGATGGAGTTTTGCCTTCAAGCCGAGAGGAGACTTCTTCGCCACCGATTCCCGAAGAAGATCCCCCGTGGAGATGTGCGGCACGTGATATTTCTGTGTCAGTAGTTTTGCCTGGGTACCTTTGCCGGATCCTGGAGGGCCGAACAGTATGATGCGCATGGGGTTGATTCCTCTTACATCGCAGCGTGCATTCAGGTATTGCCGATGGTTTTTCCATGCACCTGGTCATCCGGCGTTGCAGCTCTTGAACCAACAGTCCCCGTGCTCCTCTTCCGGCTCGCCGTCCGTTCTTCTTCGACGGCAAGCTGGCCGCATGCCGCCTCGATATCCTCTCCTGCACTGCTGCGAACCATCACGGTGATGTTTGCCTCACGTAGAGCCTGCGCAAATTCCTCTATGCGGGCCCGGGGTGTAGCTTTGAGCGTGGCGCCAAATCCCGACGGTGCTGTGAAGTCAATAGAATGAAACGGAATAATGTTAACTTTGCAAGGAATTCGTTTCGACAGCTGCACAAACCTCCTGATATCGTCTTCCGTGTCATTAAAGCCGTCAAACGGGATGTACTCAAACGTCGGCCTGTGCCGTGTCATACGGTAGTAGTATTCGAGCGCATCGAGAAGCTGCTCCACACTGAATTTCCTGGTGAGCGGCATCAGCAGTGTCCGCTTCTCGTTATCGAGAGAATGAAGCGAGAGAGCCAGCTTGACCCGCCTCTTCTCGTCCGCCATCTGCCGAATCCGATCGGCATACCCTGCTGTGGAGATCGTAATATGGCGGGCTCCGATGTTGAGGGATCTGTCGTCTGTGAGCAGTTCCACCGACCGCATAACGGCGTCGTAGTTGAGCATCGGCTCGCCCATTCCCATATAGACGAGATTGCTGATCCTTCGCTGGCTTCCGCGCTGAACCTGAAGAACCTGCTGCACGATTTCTCCGGCCGTCAGGTTTCTGAAAAATCCCATCGTGCCAGTTGCACAGAATTTGCAGTCCAACGGGCAACCGACCTGTGTTGAAAGGCACAGTGTCAGGCGCGCATCAGATCCAGCCGGAGGTTCCTCCGAATCCTCATCCGGCACGCGCTCAGGTTCCTCCGAAGGAATCAGCACACTCTCAATCATCAATCCATCATCGAGGCGAAAGAGGAACTTGGTCGTTCCATCTTTAGAGGAAACGCTCGAGCGAATAGTTTCGAGGTTCCCCAGATCTGCCTTCGCCGATAATAAGTCGCGGAACTCGAATGAGATATCCGTCATCTCGTCGAACGTCTGAGCGCCCTTTGCGTACATCCATGAAAAGAGCTGCGCCGCGCGGTATTTCTTCTCTCCAAGGGATTCGACGAATGCCTGAAGTTCCAATAGCGTCATCCCTTTGAGTTTCACCTTTGCATCAGTCATGAGACAAAATTACTCAATAAGAAGGGAGAGCGCAAGGAGAGGTTTCGCGAGATTCCGGCACGGAGCAGATGTCGGATCGCTCGACAAATATCAGAAGAAGCTATGACAGTCGTCATACAATCCAATCACCGCAGGGTGTGAACGTGTTGCCATTCGCTATGCCGAATTGTACATTGTCATGCCATTTTGTAACCGACACTGAATGAGACCCGGTGATACGCTTTCGGCCTCTGCCGTGGTGATCCTCTTTCGGGTTGAACGGCTTAACCGGAGGAGAAAGCCAGGAAGGCGTTCACCGCTTTTCTTTCTGCCCACTGCCAAACCAGATCCAGAGAGACAACAGAAGAAAACTACCAGGAGAAAAAATGAAGAAACTGATGCACGTGATCATTGGACTTGTGGTGTTGCCATGGAGTCTTTGCCTCGGAACAGCGCCCCAGCAAGATGTCAAGGGTGCAAAGGATCATCCCGTCCTCTCGCGAATGCCTGACTTCTATATCTCGGCATACAAAGAGTTTGAATTCGACCGTCACCGGTTTATCGACCAGACCAAGAAGCTGGTTGACATTGAGGGTCACAAGTACTACATCGAGTACAAACTGACAAAAGGTACGAAGGAGCCGGGAGAGCTCAAGATCCGCAAAAACATTCAGGACGCCTTGAAGAAAATCGGAGGAACGATCCTGTTTGATGACAACTTCAACAGGGTATCGACGATTGTCATCAAGAAAGAAGCGAAAGAATCATGGATCGAGGTGCGATCTTTCAACGACAAGTACAGGCTGACGATTGTTGAGAAGGGAACGATGAAGCAGGAAGTCGTGGCTGACGCGACCGCAATGGGAAACGATATCTCAGCCACTGGTCACGTTGCCGTGTACGGCATTTACTTCGACACGGGGAAGTCGGAGATCAAGTCCGAGTCAGAAGCGGCGCTTGCCGAAATCTCCACACTGCTCAAGAACGACGGCACGCTTAAGGTGTATGTGGTGGGCCACACTGACAACGTCGGCAATGTCGATTCAAACATGAAGTTGTCAATGGACCGGGCGAATGCAGTCACAAAAGCGCTTTCCGACAAGCACGGGATAGCTTCAGAGCGGCTGAAGCCGTACGGAGTGGCTTCCCTCGCACCCGTGGCGTCGAATGACACGGAAGAGGGACGGGCCAAAAACCGGAGGGTGGAGTTGGTCAAACAATAGCGCGCGTCCTGCAGAAACGGAGAGTCATTGAACACATGGCCATCATCAGCTTCTCAAAGCCCGAGCGGGATGCGATCGTCAAAAAGATCCAGGAGTATTTCGCAAAAGAATTGGATCAGGATATCGGACAATTCGAGGCATCGTTTCTCTTGAATTTCTTTGCCGACGAGATCGGGCCGTTCTTCTACAACAAGGCTCTTCAGGATTCCCAGGCGGTTTTGAGGAAGCGCAGTGACGAAATATCGAATGACATCGAAAACCTCGTGAAGCCAACGGGCTCCCGACGGTGAACAGGGTATCAGGGCGGAGACGTGGTTGCCCCAAGGATGCTGCCCGGTTTCACGATGTTGCCATTGGAGAGGGTGGGTTGTACATTCCCGCACCTGCGCAACCCTGCCCAATGGACGATCGATGCTATTTGGTCAACATGGAGCAGGGAACTTTGCGAGCGTGACGCTCCGAGACGAATGGAGGGGCCATGCCCATAACATTCCACTTCAAGCCCGAGGCAAAGCTCATCATCTGTGTGCATACCGGAAAGGTACAAGACGATGAGTTCATGATGCGCTACAAATCGATCTTTGAAGGGAATATGTTTACCCCAGGAACGAATCTGTTGATTGACCTGAGACAAACAGACAGTTCCCCGCGAAGTCCGGAGGGGCTCAGGCGATTCGCCGACTTCGCAAAATCGAAATTTGCAGGCGCAGGGATGCGTCCGAAAGTCGCCGTCGTCGCACCAACAGACCTATCCTTCGGCCTCGCCCGCATGTACGAAGCGTTCGCTGATTCCATTCCATGGGATTTTGTTGTGTTCCGCGCCGTTGATACCGCTTTGGCCTGGCTCAGAGCACCGCAGGATCTGATGGACAATCTCGACGAGAAGTCTTGATCTTCACTTATCAAGGCGCTTCCGGTCAAGTTCATTGATTTTCATCCTGACAGAGACGATGAACGGTTGTTCCCCCTTGACCCAGTGACCGTATGTCGTGAGAACAAAGGTTGAATCCGGCAAGATCTCCACACCCGGGTATGCGCAGTCGGCATCCTTCGTATTGTCCATGAGCCGCACAAGATATTGGCCACCTCCTCCGGTGCGCAAGTCCTCATATGTTCCGATCCAGGCCACCCAGTCTCCATAGCTCGCAGCTCCTTTGTCCATATGACGGTATGAAATGACAAGCCGCCCGTCAGGGCTGTACTTCGCAGTGTGCCTGTCGCCGGTTAGCGCGAGCGGGACTTCCCGGGGACTTGTCCAGTGCTCTCCCTCATCGCCTGAGAACATGATGTATGAGTTGTGTGTCCGTGTATTTTCTCTCAGAAGCATCGCGAGCTGCTTGCCGTCAGGAGAGCGCACCACGCCCGGTTCACACAGATGAATCGAATCCGCAGCGAAAAATCCGGTCGGGAAACTCCATGTCAATCCTCCGTCATGAGAGGTTGATTTGTAGAGGGTCATCGATGAGCTTCGCTTTCCATTTTTCGTGAAGAATCTCCCGTCATCGTGGAACAGCGCCAGGTACGATCCGTCCGTCAGCCGCTCAACGCTCCCCATCACCACAATTCCTCCCCATTCCCCAACGGGAGTGAGTGGCGACCACGTCCTGCCATCATCTGAGGAAACCGAGAGACGGGCTGGATAGAGTCCGGAGAACATGATCAGGCGTTTCACTCCCAAAGGATCAACGACACGGAAGAGAGTAGGCACCTCCTTCGAAGTCGACCAATTCTCGGGAACAGGCAGCCGCTCACTCCAACTGAGCCCTCCATCAGTGCTACGTTTGAACACAATTTGTCCAGCACCATGCCCCGTGGGATAGACAGCAAGAATCGTTCTTCCATCTTCGAGCAAAACAGTGGTCGGATGGCCCAGATATTGCCCTTTCTGCCGATCTACGACAATCTGGCGTCCGACGTCCTGAGAGAGATCTATGAAGAGAGGCGCTCTCTGCTGCCAGCGAATCGCGGGTGCTGCATATCCCGCGAAAATCAGAAGCACGGTAAGAAGTACGTGTATTCCGTCCATGTCATCATTCCTCCGGACGCCAAGATACCGTGTTCGTCTGATTTCTACAAGACGTGCTCATTGAAAAACTTCGCCCCGGTGGCTATATTGCCTTCCCCACCATTGACCGGAGGACCGTATGAAGAGGCTCTTTCTATTTCTCATCCTTGTGCTGCCGCTGCTCGAGTCAGTTGCCGGTGACGATCCGCGGCTCGCAAAATCGTTCCGCGAAACCAACGGCGGCTGGATCTATGTGCACCTGGAAGGTTCACCGTCGACCATTGGTTTTCAACACGGGTATCTCCTTGCACCGGAGATTGATGACGTCATGAAGATGTTCGTCCACTACTTCCAGAACGGTCCGACACAGAAGAAATGGAGTTTCTTCCGGGAAACAGCCGGAACGCTCTTCTGGCCCAAGATGGAGAAGGAGTATCAGGACGAGATCTCAGGCATCGTGGAGGGACTCAAGGCCCGCGGGTACAAGTACGATCATCTCGACATTACGGCCTTGAACGCGAATATCGAAATCGCGTCCTACTACATCCCCTGGCTGGCCAACAAAATCAAGAAAGACTCATTGACGAATCAGGCGCCTGGTAGGTGCAGTGCCTTCATTGCGACGGGGAGTTACACGAAGGACGGCAAGATTGTCATCGCCCATAACAACTGGAGCGACTACGTGATCGGTCAGCGGTGGAACGTCATTGCCGACATCGTTCCGGAGAAAGGCCACCGCATCCTCATGGATTGTATGCCCGGTCTCATACACTCAGGAGACGATTTTGCGATCAACAGCGCTGGGATCCTCTATACTGAAACGACCATCACACAGTTCCAGGGCTTTGATGAGAAGGGAACGCCGGAATTCATGCGGGCCCGCAAGGCGGCACAGTATGCTTCGTCCATCGATGACTATATCCGGATCATGACCACGGACAATAGCGGAGCTTATGCAAACGACTGGCTGGTGGGAGATACAAAGACAAATGAGATCGCCCGACTTGAGCTTGGACTGAAGAATTACCGTGTCTGGCGGACGTTTGACGGAATGTATGAAGGCTCAAACTTCGCTTCCGATCCCAAACTCCTGGCCGAAGAGACAACATTCGATCCGAACGACATGACAAACGGTGCCAACAGCCGGAAATGCAGGTGGGCACAGCTGATGTATGAGAAGAAGGGATTGATTGATGTTGAGCTGGCAAAAGAATTGGAATCAGATCACTACGATCCCATTAAGGGCAAAGTCGAGCTGAACGGCGGGGTATTATGCGGGCATGTTGACCGTGATCCACGCGGCGCTCCTGAATGGAGCGCTCCCCCGTTCTATCCAACCGGCGCGGTCCAGGGAAAAGTGACGACAGCCGCGCTAGCGAAAGATATGAAAATCTGGGCACGGATGGGTCACCCATGCGGCGAGGATTTCCTTGCCACCCCGTTCCTCGCAAAGCACCCGGAGTTCAAGTGGCAGGAACCCTTCCTGCAGGACATGAAGGGACAGCCGTGGGTGCTGTTTGCGGCGAAGAAATAGTGTGCGTCGCCGGTCGGGAGCTCAGCTTCCGACCGCTGCCTGACACTTCATTGCGGGCGGGGCTCCTGACGGAGAAGCCCGCTCACCGTCGTGCCAAACTTTCCAGTCTCTCCGCGTAGTGTAGCGGATTGTTCCTGATGTACTCCTGGATTCGGAGAAGGTCTCGCTCGTCTCTGATGATATGCTCGTAGTAATTCCTTTGCCAGATCTTGGTACCAGGCGTTCCGCGGTGTTCATTGATTCGAACCGTGGACGCCGCCTTGAATCCACGAATGATCGCTCCCAAGGTCTTTGAAGGAGAGCGAAACGGCGTCACTCGTCGGGGCGAACTGCTGTTCGCCCCGACGAGATCAATCGATGATCTGGAAACGCCGTTTCGCTCCTCGCAGATGACAATGATTCCATGCACATGATCAGGCATCACGACGAACTCGTCGAGTGCTGTTCCAGGACGGATGATGGGCGTACGCAGCCATTCGCCCTTGACGATTTCTCCAAGCACACTAAGATGCACGACGTCACCCTGAACCTCTCCGAGCAACGGCAACCGACTTTGGAGCGTCAGGGTCACATAATAGAGGCCGGGCCGGGAGTAGTCGTATCCTCTCAACCTGATTGATCGACGATGATGTTTGAGCGGATTGAAGACCATTCTCGTATCGCTGGACGTAGCACCATGAAGGAGCCGATTTCATTAGGAAATGGCAACGAGTTTCGATTGGCACAAATTGAGAGATGCCCCTATGCGCTTCAAGATTCGATTCGTTGTTCTGCTCTTCGCACTTCCCCTTCTTGTCGCACACGCCCAATTCGACATCATCATCAAGAACGGCCGCATCGTTGACGGCAGCGGCAATCCGTGGTACAAGGGCGACGTCGGTATACGCGACGGGCGCATTGCGGCCCTCGGCTCCCTAGATCCCGGACAAGGAACACGAGTGCTTGATGCCGCTGGCATGATGGTGACACCAGGATTCATCGACGTTCACACCCACTCCGAAGGCGGACTTCGCCGGATTCCGACGGCTGACAATTTCTTGTTTGACGGAGTGACTTCGATCGTCACTGGCAATTGCGGCGGTTCCGCCGCCGCGATTGATTCGTTCTTCACAGAGCTGACGACGAAAGGCATCTCCATCAATGTAGCCACCCTGATTGGCCACAACACCGTCCGGCGGGAAGTCATGGGAAGCGCTCAACGGGATCCCACTCCCGAGGAACTTGCGGCCATGGAAGTGCTCGTTGAGAAAGGCATGCGTCAGGGGGCCGTGGGACTTTCGACCGGCCTGATCTATATCCCGGGCACCTATGCAAAAACGTCTGAGGTCGTCGCCCTGGCAAAGGCAGCTGCAAAGTACAATGGCGTCTACGCGTCGCACATCCGCAACGAGGGGAATGACGAACAGGGTGGCGTTCTGGGGGCTATCGCCGAGGCAATTGACGTCGGTCGAGCGGCTGGGATACCGGTCCAAATCTCCCACTTCAAGGTTTCAAGCAAGCGGCTCTGGGGCCAGAGCAAACGAACGATTGGGATGGTTGAGAAAGCAAGGGCCGAGGGACTCGATGTCACCGTCGATCAATATGCCTACACTGCTTCGAGCACAGGACTGAGCGTGCTCCTTCCGTCATGGGCTCTCGCTGACGGAGACTCGGCAGTCACGCTGCGGCTCAATGATCCAAAGACGCGCAAGAAGATCATCGACCAAATGCGGCACACCATCGTTGACCGCAACGGCCGGATGAACATGTCGTACGCCTACGTGACACGATGCGAGTGGGATTCCACGCTTGCCGGCAAGAATATCTCGCAGATCAACCGCCTCTGGAAGCGCAGGAGCACTCTCCGGAACGAGCTCCAAACGGTCCTTGATATGGTGGAAAAAGGAGGCGCTGGAATGATCTATCACACCATGAGCGAAGAGGACGTCCAACGCATCATGAAATTCCCGTACTCCATGGTGGCTTCTGACGCAGGTATCATTCAGTTTGGCAGCGGCATGCCGCATCCGCGAGGATATGGAAACAATGCCCGCGTGCTGGGAGATTACGTGCGCCAGAAGAAGGTTCTGCGGCTTGAAGAGGCAATCCGCAAAATGACCTCGTTCCCTGCTCAACGTTTTCGCCTGACAGACCGAGGGCTCATACGTCCCGGCATGTGGGCCGATGTTGTGGTCTTCGACGAGAAGACTGTAACTGACAAAGCGACATTTCAAAAACCGCATGCGTATTCAGAAGGATTCGCCTACGTACTTGTCAACGGCGAAATAGTCATCGACCACGGCTCACATACAGGTGCAAAAGCAGGGAAAGTGCTGATGAGCGCAGGGTCTCTGTAACCCCATCAGCGTTCACGTCGCCGGTCATCTCTCATGTCTCGCTAAGGTGAAGACAGCTACGCGGCGTGTGCATTCCAGAACTTGAATTGAGGGGAATTCGCGCTGTGCCATCGTCCCACCTCCGAAACATCGAGCCTGCGATCTCGTAATATGTCAGCACACTTGTTTCGGGGACTCCATTATGTCGATCTTACAAGAACTACTGCAATCTTTACAGAACCGCCACCGCGACCTCAAAACCTGGCTTCAGTCCTCTCCCGCTTCTGAGCGGCAACTGCGTTTCGGGCCGGCACGACAATCAGAAACTTTGTCCCAAATTCCGGCACTCGACTCCGCTCTCGAGCGCGCCCAAGAGAACACACTCGGTCGATGCAAAGTCTGCCACGAGACCGTAGATGACCACCTTCTCCAAATGGACTTCGAGTCGTGTGTTTGCCTGGAGCATCTCAGCCCAGAGGAGCGAGGCCGCCTTGAAAGCGAGCTCGAACTCGCAGTGAAGGTCCAACGGGCCCTCCTGCCTCATGCTCTTCCCTCAGTGAAAGGGTGGGAGCTGGCTGCATTCAGCCAGCCCGCTTCCATTGTGGGCGGAGACTACTTTGATTTTGTGAAGTTTGGGGACAGCGCACAGGGATTCCTCATCGCAGACGTCATGGGAAAAGGGATGCCTGCGAGTATGCTGATGGCAAACCTTCAGGCCTCCATGCGGATCATCATTCCGGAAAGCAATTCACCCCTCCAAGTTGTGGAACGAGTGAATCGACTGTTCCGGCATAACATCACGCTGACGAAGTTCGTCTCCCTCTTCATCGGCCACCTGGATCCTGAGAGCGGCATACTGACGTACGTGAACGCCGGGCACAATCCACCGCTCGTGGTATCTTCGACGGCGGATAATCAGGATTCATTCGTTGAACTTCAGCCGACAGGACCCGCAATAGGACTTGTGGAGGAAGCGACGTTTGAGATCCGCAAAGTCTCGATTGGGAAGGGAAGCTCTCTCGTGCTCTTTACGGACGGTTTTGTGGAGGGACGTGCAGCATCAGGTGAGGAATTCGGCACTGAGCGCCTCAGGAAGACGGTCGTTCGTTTATCGGGGAAACCGGTGCAGGAGCTGGCGACAGGCATTCAGCGCGAGCTCCAGAACTTCACCGGCCGATCAAGTCTGCAGGATGACGCAACGCTCATTATCCTTCGGAGGTCCAGAAGTACTTGATATCCTCCCTCCTTTTCGGCGGCACTGAGACAAGAAAGCCGACCTGTCTTCCGGTCGGCTCTTCTGTTGAATTCATTCCTTCCCACAGCTACTGTACTTTGCCCAACTTGCCCAGGAATTCTTCCGCGTTCACAAATCCTGTAATTCGCTCAATCTCTTTCCCCTCTGCATCAATCAACAAAACTGTCGGGACACCTCTGATCTGAAACCTGGCAACGAGTTTGTCAACTTCTTCCGTGCCGGATTTTGTCAGATCCGCTTTGTAGGCCGTGAAACGTTTCGATTCATCGATCACCTTCGGATTCGAAAACGTCAAGGCATCGAGTTCCTTGCATGGGATGCACCAATCAGCGTAGAAATCGATTAACATCCGCTCCATATTCTTCAGAGAGGATTCGTATGCGGACTCGGAGAATGCCTGCCAGTCGGGAGCATTCTGTTTCGAAGGGACAAGCGCATAAATGCAGACGGCAAGGGCCGCGATGGAAAACACGACCTTGAAGATTTTGAATCCCTTTACCTTGTTTCCCTTCTTGTCGAAGAGGAGCAGAATCAAAGCCGCCACGATGCCATAGACCGGAAGAGCAAATGAGTTAATCGGCTTCGGCAGAATCGGATTGACGAAGTAGAGCGCCATCCCGAGAAGCAGAAATCCGAACAGATGCTTCACACCCTCCATCCACTCACCCGACCGCGGGAGATTCTTGATCTTGCCTGAGAAGAGTGCCAGAAAGAGATACGGGAAACCGAGACCGAGGGCCAGGACAAAGAACATCAGGAAGCCCTGGAATGGATCACCCTTTGCTGCTACATACGTAACAAGTCCCAACACAAACGGCCCGATGCATGGCGCAGCGACGATGCCCATGGTCAGACCCATGAAGAACGCACCGTAGGCTCCTGATTTTGCTCCTCCAGCAGCGGCCATCCACGAGTCAGGCAGCTTGAACTCGTACACCCCGAACTGACTCAGCGCAAGCACAACGAAGAGAATAGCTATGCCAATGATCACGTAGATGTTTTGAAGAAGCGCGCCAAACATCGCTCCACTGAGAGAGGTGACGACTCCAACGACTGAGTACGTCACCGCCATACCAAGCATGTAGAGCACGCCCAGCAGAAAGAGTCTGCCAGTACTACCCTCACTCTGCCCGCCAAAATACCCGATTGTAATTGGGATGAGGGGATAGACACACGGGGTCAGATTGAGCGCCAGGCCAGCCACGAAAATCAGCAGCAGACTCAGGAACAGGCCGCTCTTTTCCAGCGTGGAAGTGATTCCGCCTACCGGTTCTGTTGACGCAGCAGCCGTCGGCGGCGCGGCTCCAAGGGGGATGAACGATCCTGTGTCCGCGGGCGGAGCTGTGACCTCTGAAGAGGCTTTCTTCTCTTTCGACTCAGTGATCTGAACCGTCAGCTTCGCTGTCGTTGTCACCGGCGGCATGCACGACTGGTCATTACACGCCTGGTATTCGAGCACAATCTCGACGATCTCCTTACCGACCGGCGCGTTGTCGCTCACCTGCAGTGTCACGCCGAAGGTCACTTCGCCCTCGTAGACGGCAAGCATCTGTTCGGAGAAGTCCAGCTTGATATCCTTGGCTGGTGGATAGTCAACTTTCACGAGTGTGACAGATTTGCCCTTTGTGGACACGACCGTGGGAATGAGAGTTTCATCATGGGGCTTGTTCGAGTTGATGTGCCACGAGGGATCCACAGCCACCACCGCCTGTACGGAGATCTGTTCTCCCTGCGCAGCCGTGACAGAGGCTTTCTTCAATGTGATCTTTGCGTGCTGATCCCACTGGCCGAAGGCCAGAACGAGATGGAACATCTGCACCAGCAGCACGAACGACACAATCTTCAGAAGTTTCGTTGACTTGCTCCTCATAGACAATAAGATCCTTTCAAGGGTGAAGACACCTACGATTTGTATGCGTCAAGATAGCACTTTTGTTCGTGAAAATCCTGTGAAGAGGGAATGAAGAAGGGATGAAGAAGAGACTCTCGAATTTTGTCATCGGGCGATTGAGTCATCTGGCCAATGACAAATGGCACGATATGATCTGCTCATCTCGGAATTGATCGATCACGCAATCAGAGCAATTGATTCAATGATCCAATGGATCGATGTGTCAATCTCCTCCGGCCCGATCTCCTGATGACTCAGTCTTCCTTCAGTCTCTTGAATTTCTTCAGCACGGCTTTGAGCCGATCGTGAGGAATCGCATACACTTTTCTGCCGTCTGCTCCCACCATCGTCTCGGCAGCAACGAGAGCATTCACGATCGCTTCCTCTGTCGCCTGCACCGTGGCATGAAACAAGGGATTCAGGCGATCGTTGGGGAGCATGTTCACGTTCACGATTCCCGTGTCACGCGCGGCTTCCCGATTCGCCGTCGAGAATGCGATGAAGATATCTCCCGATCCGTTCTCTCCCCTTCCCCCAACCGCGCCAATGCCGAGCGGTATTCGTGTTGCCAAGCGTTTCAGTTGATGCGGCAAGAGTGGAGCGTCCGTCGCGGCAACGACGATAATGGAACCCGATCCATCATCTGGATGTCCTCGTTCCGGCATCAGGTCAGTAATTTCCTGCCCGACGGGCACACCGGCAATTTGCAGGCTTCTCCTGCTTCCGTAGTTGGCTTGGACAAGCACGCCAACAGTGTAGCCTCCGTTTTTTGAATCGAGGATACGAGAAGCCGTTCCCGTTCCCGCCTTGAAGGCATGGGCGACCATGCCTGTACCTCCTCCGACGTTTCCTTCGGCAATCCGGCCTGATGCCGCTCCATCAAGTGCCTCGAACACGTGCTCAGCCTTCACATGGAATCCACGGATGTCGCTGAGTCCGCCGTCCCATGTTTCCGCCACAACCGGCAGGAGCCAGGGTTGGTACTCCTTGCCATGCCGTTTCATTTCCCAGGCAAGCACGGCGTCACGTACAGTTCCGACGCTTGTCGTGTTCGTAATCACCACGGGACCTTCTAGCAATCCGGATTCTTGAATCCAAGTCGTGCCTGTCATTTCCCCATTGCCGTTGAGAGTAAACCACGCGGCAAAGCACTGGTCGTCAGAGGTTTTTCCGCGGGGGAGGATTGCTGTCACTCCCGTGCGCACCGGGCCTTTCCCTGGGACGAGCTTTCCCTCGCCGGCAATAATCGTCGAGTAGCCGACGTTGACGCCTGCGACATCGGTGATTGCGTTAAACGGTCCCGGCGTACCATCGAATGGTATGCCCAGGTCGCGCGCTCGTGGCTTATTCTGGGAGAGAGCTTGTTGGAATATCGTGAGGAAGAAGAGAATTGTGAGGAGCGTTGATCTGAAAGACCATGCTGACATTGTTCCTCCGGTGGCGGCCAATGAAGTCGATTGCCCTGTTCGGCTGACTCAATGATAATGAAAGCTGAGGCATTGACGCAAGAGGGGGGGCACGCGCAGCGGACTCCACGTGTCATTCGGGAGCGGTGTCGGTCGCTTCCCCGGTGTCAGGACTTCTTTTTCCCCCGGTGTCAGGACTTTGGTCCTGACACACTCTCGGCCGACAGAAATGTCGCCAGCCCAGGAGTGTCGGGAGCGGCGCAGATTGGTCGCCGGGTAACTCCCGACACCGACGAATGGTCGGAAGACCCACCTGATATTTTCCCCGCGACAGGACTTGTCTTTCCGCCCTTGGCGGACGTCCTGACACGATCAAGACACCAGCAGTGAAGTGTCGGGAGCAGAATCGATCGTTCGCATGGTAACACCCGAACCGGAAGGAAGGTCCGCACAAAAAAAACCCCCGAGCAACTTTCGTCACTCGGGGTTATCAATAAAATCCCACGCCAAAAAACGGCGGGATTCTCATTTCGGCAACGAACTTAGCTTCACTCCGTTCGCTAAGTTCGGCCGAAATGGAACTGGCATCTTCCTATCGTAGCCATCGCCTTTTCTGCGATGGCGAAGACCCGCCATCTTCTTGGCGGGCTCGACCAAAAAAGAAACCCCGGGCTATCTTCAGAACCCGGGGTCGCAAATAAGATCCTGGCATCTTCCTATTTACCCCGACGCAGTCGGGGCTCTCCCGCATAAAAAGAAACCCCGGACAACTTTCGTTGTCCGGGGCTCTACTAAAATCCTGGCATCTTCCTACTCTCCCATGCAGTCACCCGCATAGTACCATCGGCTCCGAGGGGCTTAACTTCTCTGTTCGGAATGGGAAGAGGTGTGACACCCTCGACATTGACACCAGAAATATCACACAATTGAGAAGTGCATAACCTTTACAACGTTTGGCGCACTCATCCAGTAATTTATTGATGCACTGGTGATCTGGATCTGTGATCAATAAAAATTAATGGTTAAGTCGCACGACCTATTAGTACCACTCGACTCGAGCATTACTGCCCTTACATCTGTGGCCTATCAACCAAGTCATCTCCTTGGGGTCTTTAGTTCCGCCGAAGCGGAAGGGAAACCTCATCTTGGGGCGGGTTTCGCACTTAGATGCTTTCAGTGCTTATCCCATCCGGACATGGCTACTGAGCAATGCCACTGGCGTGACAACTCATACACCGTCGGTCCGTTCACTCTGGTCC
>Ga0233425_10003658_pt1 | contig 27406 bp, 30 predicted proteins | sample Watercolumn_Towu_2_FD_181712 | JGI IMG/M metagenome (GOLD analysis project Ga0233425, IMG submission 181712) | Freshwater microbial communities from Lake Towuti, South Sulawesi, Indonesia - Watercolumn_Towuti2014_140_MG | ecosystem: Environmental > Aquatic > Freshwater > Lake | place...
TGCATCACACAAGTTTAACCTTTATTTGAAGGAGTCTGAATTTCGTTTTAACTATCGTAATAAAAACTTTTATGATAAAATGTTAGAGGTTTTAAATCATTTTTAAAAATTATTCTGGGCAAGAGCCTTTTCTTTTATATTAAGCACATCTGAAAACCAACTTATGACCTTAGTGGCTAGGCCCCGATAATTAACAGCTGCGTAGTTGTTATTTTATTTTCCTTCAATTTACTGTCTAACGATCAAAGGTGAATCAATAGCATCAGAATAAACTATATCATTAAATTTTATAACTAGCCTAAGCTCACTCTTGTCTCTTTAGCCAAACATGGGTGATTTCCCCAAATACAAATTTGCGATAATTGTTTGCCTCTTTGTAAGCTTCGATTATAAAGTCTTTAGCTTCTTGTGTGCAAAAATCATTTAAACTTGGAGTAATAAGCGCCGTTAATTTACATTCAATAATTAGCCTGACTTCTTTGAAAGATATATTTCCGGAAGGAGTTTGAACACTTGACAATTTAACTTCTTTCATTTTCTCACTATCTCTTCCTGATTTACTTCCTAAAAAGAGCATTTGTTTCTTATACTCATTTGAGAAGTAAGACATAGTATATACTTGCTCTTTTTGAATAATTTCAAGCGTATAACGATCTTCTCGAAGAATACACCATGTGTAGGGTTTCTTGAAAAGCATCCCCAAGCCACCACCACTGCCCACCATGGAATTGTAATGATCTTGCTTGCCCGCAGTAATAACAAAAAAATCTTTTCCTACAAGCGTAAATACATTGTCGCATATCTCTTCGGGAGAAATTTGTTTAAATAATTGATCAAAATTCATCTCTTTTAAATTTACATGATTCGTTTTTTCCATTTTCTGCAATACCTCTATTAAATAGATGAGCTTCTTGAAAAAGAATATCATCTTTTTAGTCACTGCTATATTTAATGTTTCGCTTATCCCTGTCTAACTAATTCAAGATATGCAAGCCACACATTTTCTGGAATATCTTGATAAACTTGACACCCAATTTTAAGATATAATTTTATTCTCTACATATCTACCTATCCCTTTATGTTTTTAAGTGGTGGCTAATTGTTTAGACGTCCTAGATAGTTAAATCACACGCCAACTCGAAACCAAATATTAGCATTGTAACCGACCGTGCCGTCATCCCTGTGCCTGCTTTTACTGTCGTCATCCCAGTAAAAACTGGGATCCAGGCAACACCTCCTGTCATACCCACGAGGGAGACAGCCCTGTGTTTGCAAACATTGTTACAGCATTAGGAGCATATTCTTTTAGAGAAAATAAGCCAGCAGTAAAACTCAAATCTTTATGGGTATTAGAAACCTTTTCTTGAAATCGAATTAGCATTAATTATTGTAAAATAATCATTTGCCTTTAATACCACACAGTAAGATAAAATAATATTCTTACGCTGTACCATTTAAAGATCCCCTTCCAAAACCAACTTATGTGATAAATGTAAAATAATTATCATGATTAATACACTCAAACAAAGCATCAGGATAGATCTCTGTCCATAATTTAGGAGCCTTTACACTAGCTTTGCCCCATTTAAATTCATAACCAAAAATCTTTCCACCATATTCTTCAATGAAGTCTATCTCTTTTTGGTCATACGTTCGCCAAAAATAGTTATTGCTCCATCGCTGCAAATAGTGTTGTTTTTTAATTCTTTCCATAACAAGATAATTTTCCCACAACTCTCCATTATCATTTCTCAAACTCAATGTGTTAAAATTATTTATCAGCGCATTGCGAATACCATTATCACAAAAATAATAGCGTGACGTTTTTGTCACTTCTGAACGTAAATTTCTGCTAAATCCTCGTATATTAACCAATACAAAAGTTTTTTCTAAAAGATCAAGATATTTTTCTACCGTTGTCTTGCTTATAGAAAGACTAGATGAAAGCTCGTTATGGGAAACCTCTTTTCCTATTTTAAAAGCTAGCAATCTTAGCAGGTCTACTAATTTCTTTGCTTTTTTTATTCCCTCTAATGCAAGAATATCTTTAAAAAGATAGGATGAAACTAACTCAAGAAGATTTTCCTTACGCGCATTGTCACCCTTAATTTCAATAACTTCAGGGTATGATCCAAAAATCAATCTCTGATCAAGGCGCGCTCTACTTTCAACTTGGTTTTCAATCATATTTAATTCTATCTGTGCAATAGGGTACATAGTTATAACATGTTTACGTCCTGTAAGTGGTTCACCCACAGATTCTGTAAGATCAAGCGTAGATGAGCCTGTGACAACTACGCGTAAATCTGAAATGTGATCGACAATAAGTTTGAGATTTTTACCAATTGAAGGGATGCATTGAGCTTCATCAATGACAAGTCGCTTTTTATTACCTATAAAATTTTTAAGCTTTTCAATAGAACCACTTGAAAGAAATTCATGCACAAAAATATCATCACCTGTTACAAAAAGATAATCCTGTTTATCTTCAAGGAACTTCTTAAGAAGCGTTGTTTTTCCAACTCGGCGTGCACCAAAAATGACAACTATTTTACCCTCTTTCTCTAAATTCTCTAATTGTTTAAGCGCACAGCGTGGAATATACATAAATCCTCTTTTTTATAATCTTAAACACAGACACTTAAGTGTCTAAATTATACCAAATTTGGCCACCTTTACAAGCATTTTTATCCAAAATTTTGATTTATTTAATAAGAGACTAATTCCCTTGGGAAAACAATTTAGCAAATTCTCAGTTTCATATGCACTGAACGCAGACACAGAATTGAATACTGAAATGAATCCTGTAGCTGCTAACACGACTAAATCAGTTCAAAACTTACGTGAATGTATTTCTGAGCTCCTGCCCAGAGAGAAACTTCTTCTAGATAGGTTGTAGCTCGTAAGAGCGAAGGATGGCTCCCCGAACAGGACTCGAACCTGTGACCCAGCGATTAACAGTCGCTTGCTCTACCAACTGAGCTATCGGGGAACACAATTTTATAGATATTTCAATAACTTGATGGCCTGCCATCCGTAGCCACGAGCAAAGCGAGGGCGAAGGATGGTGGGCGAAACAGGATTTGAACCTGTGACCCCCTGCTTGTAAAACAGGTGCTCTAACCCCTGAGCTATCCGCCCCTCCTAAAAACTCAAAAATATCAATTTATGCTCAAAGGGTAAAGGAAAATCTTAGTTTAGTCAAAAGATTTCTTCTTTTTTACAACCAAAAGTTGCTAATTGTCTCTTGATCTTACTAGAAACAATAAAAATTATATATTTTAGACTTATAAAAGTACTGGCCCCTTAATCTCTGGTCCCCAGACAAAAGAAAACATCAGAAAAATACAAAAATTAAATAGATTCCCTTCTCAAATAGAAAGTATTGACAATAGTTATTTTTTATTTTAATATAAAGACTGAAATAAATTTTTGAAATTTAATATATCCCTTACACCTCCAAAATATATTTTACACCTCCATCTAAGTAATGATCGGCGGGCATGACCCTTCGTGTCCCGCCAGTCATTACAAGAGAAAAAAAATAAAACCCAGCATAATGTGCTGGGTTTTTGAATATCTCTTTGTTAAGCCCAATTGTATCCGTTCACACCAATTCGATTGCACTTAACTATTTTTTAGACTTAAAGATAGCCCCCAGAGTAAAACTCTAGAGGCTATCGGGTTATAAATATGGGGACTTTTTTTAATCAGGTGGAAGTGTTTTTGTTAGATCCCAACTTTTCAAAATATCAGCAGCTGGATTTATACTTCTTGATCCTGCTTTCTTAGGTAACCCTGGCCAAGGATCATTTAAGTAAAGTTTAAGTAAATTACCTTTGGCATCCTTTACTGTGAAAAAAAGCAGTATTTTACCATATGTGTTTTTTGTCTTTGCATCTAGCTGTTTAGTGTTTATTAATACAGTAATTTGTCCGTCGTCCTTTTGTAATGTAACACGAGACGCTCTTGCTGCATTGATCCAATTTTGATCAAATCCAAATTGAGCGGCAGAAACAGTTCCCTTTTGTGTTAAAACTAAGAAGTTTGACGTTTTTGCAGGATTATTTGTGTTTATAAGATCAAAAAGTTTACCTATTGTATATTGTCTTCCTGGAATTGGAGTTAACAATTTAGCTCCACCTGCAAAGTGAGTGAACAAAAATAAAGCTAACAAACATAGCGCCCCACTCCACACTATAAATCTATAAATACTTTCTTTCATTGCTTTCCTCCCCTTTTATATCTCCCCATTTCGTTCCTATTATTTTCTATTTAGATATTAAAGTTTTTATATATAAAAAGTCAATAATTTAAAAAAATATATTTTTAGAAATTATTTTAAAATAATTTAAATAATATTGGCTTTTTATAAATTTTCGAGTATAATTTTATGAAAATACTTATTTTTTTACTTGAGAAGATATCGAAGATATCAATGAAGAAACTTTTTTTCTTAAACTGTATAATTTTTTTATCTCTATCTATTTTTCCCGTAAGGGCACGATTGTTTATTCATTATTGCAACAATTGGTATGGCCCCAAAAATAAAGATTGCTTAACTGACAGAGATTTGATTGAAGCATGCTCAAATGAATTAAAAGGGGTAGAGAAGCTAGCCCTCTCTGGATGCAGGTTATTAACTGATGTTTCTGCGTTGTCTTCTTTGACTAATTTAAGATGGTTATATCTAAATGGTTGTACGGGGCTTACCCGGTTGCCTAATCTTATAGAAACCTGCTCTTATCTTGATACTATAGACATTAAAAACACAGGGGCTTTAGAAGAAAGTATTAGAATATTTGTTCAACCCTTATTTATAGTACAAGACAGGCCAGCAATTGAGGAATTATTTAAACTTCTTAAAGCAAATGGCTCACTTTACCCCTCTTAGGATTAAAAGAGAGGAAATATTAAATAAAATATTAAATTTAATTGAGCCTAACTTTAATTAAATTATATTATTAAATTTCTATCTGTTTTCGTAAAGCTCTTAAATTTTATTTGAAATCTTAACAATATGAATAATTTTTGCGAAAAAATTTGCTTTTTTGGTTCTTTAGTGTAGAATTTCTTTAATATCTTTAAAAAGATATAAGTTTAAAAAGATAACCTCCATTTCCCCTGTCCAAGACGTTCGTCTGGATGGGGGTTTTTAATTTATGATAAAATTTATAATTTTTATGTTAAATAGATATAAAATTACAATAGCTTACGATGGAACAGATTTTTGTGGATGGCAGGCTCAACCGCATGATCCAACTATAAGCGTATGCATGCAAGAGGTTTTTTATAAAACTTTTGGTGAAAAAATATCTCTTGTTGGAGCTTCACGTACAGACACCGGAGTTCATGCACTTGGTCAGGTTGTTGTCTTTTCAACCAAACTTTCTTTGTCTCCAGAAAGACTTATTCTTGCCTGGAATGAGCATCTACCAAAATCTATTCTTATTAGATCTATAAGAATAGTTCCAGAATCTTTTGATGTTTATTCTAATGTCTACCAAAAAGTTTATTACTATCATCTCTTTTTACACCAGCCCATACCCTTTATTTCTCGCTATGGCTGGTATTTTAGGTTTATCAATCTTGTAGACTGGAATAAATTTTCTCAAGCACTTTCACTTTATATTGGGACACATGATTTTAGCTCTTTTTGTAAGATAAGAGACTGTGAAAAAAATCCCATAAGGACAATAGATAGAATAACTTTAACAAAGTTATCGCGCTGGAATATCATGCGTGTGACTGTAAGGGGGAGATCTTTTTTGCGATTTCAAATAAGGCGAATGATTGGATATGCCCTAGATGTTGCATGGCGTAAAGATTTATCTGTAAACTATCTTAAGGGGGTGTTAGAGAATCCAAATTCTCAACAGACATTACTTAAGGCTGAGGCGGCCGGATTATGCCTTCGAAAGGTGGTTTATAAAGATGATATTTCCGGGGGGTGAATTTTTTAAGCGTCTAGTAACTGCTATTATTTTTGGATTTTGCTTTATTGGTGCTTATTTACATTCAACAACGCTATTCTCATTATCTATGGGGACAATTTTGCTCTTAATTTTGATTTTTGAATGGCCCAAGCTTGCCCCTATAAAAAATCCACTTATATTTTTGATAATTTCACTTATATATCCAGTACTTCCTGTATTTATTTTAATATCTATCACAGTTCAATATAGGGAAAATAATCTATTATTACCCTTATACCCATTTTTAGTAGCATGGACGCAAGATACGTTTGGATACTTTGTTGGAAAGCTTACAGGACATCATAAAATATGCCCAACAATAAGTCCTGGGAAATCTTGGGAAGGGCTAATTGGAAGTATTTTGGGTGTATCTATTCTTAATATTTTTATTATACAGGATCTTCCTGAAATTAATTTACCGGATATAATTTACACAAAAACATTGTTGGCCTTGATTCTTATTGTTCTTTTCTCTATATTTCTAACAGTATTTGCATTTTTAGGTGGTTTTTTACTTTCATTTCTTAAACGAAAGCAAGGACTTAAAGATGCAGGAGATGTTTTGCCTGGGCACGGTGGTTTTTTAGATAGGTTTGACTCTGTTATGCCCATAGCTATTATTTTATGGGGATTATTAAAAGTGTTATAAAGTCTAAAATTATTTGAAAATATAATGAAAAATATAAAAGTTAAAGCTCACGCTAATATTGCATTAATAAAATATTGGGGGAAAAGAGATCGCGAGCTTGTGCTACCGACAAAAAGCTCTTTATCCATAACACTTTCAGGACTTAATACTATAACCAAAATTTCTTTTAATAAAAATAACTGTGACAATATAATTCTTAATGATTCACCAGTGTCTGGTGATACACACGTTAGAATTATAAATTTTTTATCTCAAGCGCGTAAGTATTATAATATTTCTGGATTTTTTGATATAAATACAAAAAATAATTTCCCTACTGCTGCTGGACTTGCAAGTAGTGCTAGTGGCTATGCAGCACTTGCTGTTGGCATTAATGAACTATGTGATCTTAAACTTTCACAACGTGAAGTTTCTATGCTAGCTCGTTTGGGATCTGGATCTGCTGCACGCTCTGTTTTCGGAGGATTTGTTGCTTGGTATAAGGGTAAGTGCAGTATTGGATCAGATTCATATGCAGAAAAAATTTTTTCGCATACACACTGGCCTGAGTTACGTGTTATTGCGGCTATTGTTGAAACCGGCAAAAAGGCTGTAAGTTCTCGTGATGGGATGGAATTTAGTAGAGCTACAAGCCCGTATTATGATCGTTGGATTTTACGTTCTGAAGAGAGATTTAATAAAATTATTGGAGCAATAGCAGATAAAGATTTAAAACTTATGGGGTCACTTTCCCAACAGGACTGCCTAGATATGCACGAAGTTATTCACACAACTAGCCCAACATTAGATTATTGGAACGATAGTACTAGAAAAATCCTACATATAGTTCAGTCTCTACAAGATATGGGAGTTATGTGCTTTCTTACTATAGATGCTGGCCCGAATGTTAAAGTTATGTGTCTTGCTCCAGACTTAGAACAGGTTTATCATGCGCTAACTATGTGCCCAGGAGTTAGAGATCTTATTATTTGTCATGTTGCAGATGATCCAACTATACTTTAATTTTATTTTAAGTTTTAGTATTTATGAGTTTTTCTAAAAAAGATAATAAGTGTTTAATTATTAAGACCCCCTGTAAACTTATACTCTCTGGTGAATGGGCTGTGCTTGAGCAAAATCACCCTTGTATAGTTCTTCCAATTAATAGATTTGTAACTGCAAAGATATCTCACGCCCAAAAGTTTATTCTTAATGCACCAGATATTAATGTTTTTAATCTATACTTTTCTGTAGATCCCAAAAATGGGAAGATTTTTTATAACACTCTTATCCCCAAAGATATTAAAAAAAAATTAAAGTTATCCCTATGTGCCATTGGACACTCTATAAAGTTTTTACATGAAAATAATATCACTATTATCCCATTTAAATTAATACTAAACTCTTCACAAACTGTATTTAAAAAACCTGATGGGAATATACTCAAGTTAGGATTAGGAAGTAGCGCAGCAATAACAGTTTCTATATGTAAAGCTATTTTGGGACTTCATAATATAGATATTTATAGCAATACTATCAAAGATCTTATATTTAAACTATCAGCTATAGCTCATTTAAGGGCACAGAATGGGATTGGGAGTTGTTGTGATATAGCAGCTTCTTGCTATCAAGTTCCAATTATTTATACTCGATTTGATCCAACTTATTTATCTTGTAATAATAATTCACTTAGTTCTTGTGTTAAGTCTATCTGGCCCGGGTTATCAATAAAACCAGTTTATATACCCCCAGATTTAATTTTATGTACGGGGTATACAGGTAAAAGTGTATTTACTCCTGATCTTATATCTCGATTACAAGATTATAAAAAAAATAACCTTAGTGAATATAATGCGCTGTGTGTCGAAATATCACAAATAGTTAAGGCGCTTGTATTAGCACTTAAAAATAATGACTCAAAAAAAATTTGTGAGCTTATAAATTTGAACTCACAGGTATTATCTAAATTATCTTTATGCTCTGGACTATCTCTTGATTCAGGCAAAATGGGTAAACTTGTATTACTTGCAAAACAGGCTGGGGCTTGTGCAAAAATTTCTGGGGCTGGTGCTGGCGACTGTGGTATAGCTCTCTGTTTTGACAAAAAAACAGAACAAAAAGTTAAAGCCAGTTGGAGAAATTCTGGTATAATCCCACTTGATTTAAAATATTTAATAAAGTAATTTTAACGAACATCTGCTTTTAAGGAATTGCTATTGAAAAATTATCAGATGTTTTTTGTTTTAATTTTAATTTTTAGTATCAAGCCTCTATCTTGTATGTATGTAGAAGGTTTATTTTTAGTTGATGACAATCTTGCTGATAGTAGTTACAAGTCTGTATGTGTAAAGAAAGAAAGCGCTGCTAAAATTACAGATGTTATTATGCAAAAATACTTTGGACAAGATGGGTTATTAAGAAAACTTAAAATAACAAATTTAACTTTAGATAATTGTTGTAATATTAAAAGCTTAGACGCACTATTTGGATTTGAGACTATAGAAGTTTTGAGTCTTTCTCATTGTAAATCGCTTGAAGATACAAGCGGTTTATATGGATTAAGCTCATTAAGAGAATTAACTCTTAGCGGCTGTGAAAAAGTTTGCGTGTTACCTGATTTAAGATTAGTTTGTAAAGAACTTTGTTTTGTGCGTATAGATGGAACAGCTTTGGTTTCCGAGAAAGATCTTTATGAATTTAACAGAAGTGCCCCAGTTTTAAGTATAATAAAAGAGATTGCCAGTGAAATTGCACAATCTAATGTCAGGTATAATTGTGATAGTGCAAATATAAGATACACACTATTGCTGTTTGAAATGCTTAAACGAGCTAGACGACTTTGTTAAAGTTAATAATTTTTTAAAATCATCGAAAGATTTTTAGTGTACAAATATTATATAATATCTATAATGTTGGGAATAATATCTGGAATACTTTATGGGTATCTTACATATCGTTCTTATGTTGTAAAAGAAACATTAGCTTCACAAGAAGATAATTCTATAAACATACGAACAAAAAAAGTACTTAAAATTAAAGTTTTTTTTAATTTTTTTGGTAGATATATACTTTTATTTCTTTTGGCTATTTTTCTTTATAAAGTCTTTAAGATTAATCTTATTTTGTGGACACTGTTTTTTATCTTATCATTTTGGGGTATACTTTTAATAAAATTAAAAAAATATAGAGGTTAAATATTAGCAAGAATTAAAATGAAGCTAGATATATTTGATTATAAAACCATAAGGCCATTTGATATTTTCGGGCTTACTGGAAAATTCTGGGCAATTAACTTAGACACCCTTGTATACACATGGATTGCAATGTTTGTACTTTTGTCTCTAGCTCTGTGCGGTCGACATATAGTAATAAATAAAAAACATCCAATTATCTCTTCTATATACGAAAAAGCTATAGGTGTTTTTGTAATTCTATGTACCGAAACTTTTGGTTTTTTTAATTTTAAATATTTTGCATTTATCACTGCAATTTTTTTATTTACACTTTCTAATTGTCTTGTTGGACTTATTCCATTGTGTGACGAAGCAACCAAAGATCTTAATACTACTCTTGCTATAGGAAGTATGAGTTTTCTTTATATTCAGGGCCAAAAAATTTTTGTCCATGGGATCTGGGGATACATAAAAGAGTTTTTTCAGCCGATATTTCTTTTAGCACCCGTCCATGTTGTTGGAGAACTTGCTAAAGTGACATCTATGTCGTTTCGACTTTTTGGAAATATTTTGGGAGGTGGGATAATTTTTGTAATGCTTGTAGAACTTTTAGAGTGTTATAAATTCTATTTTATGGGCTTAGTATATCTTCTAGCTTTGTTTTCTGTTTTTCTAAATTTTTTTGTGCAACAAAATAAATACCTTTTATTAAGAAAGATCATAAACACTCTTTTTTCACTAATTTTTATTATCACATGGATTCAGATTGGCTTTGGTATATGCGAAGGGCTTATACAATCATTTGTTATAACTATGCTTTCTATGACATATCTTGCAATTGGCATCCAAAGCGAGAGCTATTCAGATAATGAACATAATGTTCCTGCACAAGTCGGGGGAAATTTATGATATCTTCGTTTCTACATTACTTTTCAGCAGGTCTTTCTATCACATTAGGTGGTATCGGTGGAGGTATTGGCCTAGGCATAGCTGCATTTAACGGAATAGATTCACTTTTACGGCAACCAACAGGAAATGATAGTGAATTTAGATCAATGATAATTGGTATGGCACTTATAGAAAGTGGGGCAATTATAGCACTTGTTGCAACGCTTGTGATTCTTATTGGAGCACATAGAGATATTTCCCTTGGGACAGGACTTGCTGAGATGGGAATGGGGCTTGCTGTAGGGATAACTGCGGCAACAATAAGTATAGCATCAAGCTTTGTTGTTAAAGAGGCGACATATGCAATATCACGTCAGCCTCCTTTTGCTCAAAAAATCATTGGCTTTATGTTACTTACACAATCTATAATCGAAGCTCCTGCTATTTTTGCATTTGTTGTTGCACTTGTTATAAAAACTAGAATATTTCCAACAATGTCATTTTTTGAAGGATTACAAGCTTTTTCTGCAGGGCTTGTTATGGCGTTTGGAAGCTTAGGTCCATCAATTGGGCAATCACGTTTTGCAAAAACAGCCTGCAGATGTATTGGATTGAATAAATCTGCACACAGCAAAATTTTTCCATTTACACTTCTAGGTGAAGCTGTGATAGAAACTCCTGTGATTTTTTGTCTTCTTATATCTCTTATGATTCTTCATGTAAATGTCTCTTTACTCTCTATAGTATCTGTGATCACATTTTTTATAGCAGCCTTAACACTTGTTATGGGTTCACTTGGTGGAGGGATTGCTATTGGTAAAGTTACATCTATAAGTTGTCTTCAGCTTGCTAATGATCCAAGTAATTATAATATGTTTATGCGCGTTACTCTTCTTGCTATGGCTTTTATAGAATCAGCTGTTATTTATGCGCTTATTGTTGCACTTCTTCTTGTTACTAGAGGGCCCATTGTGTGAACGATAAAATTTATGTACTTTATATTATCACAAAATTGGAATTAGGTGGGGCACAAAAAGTTTGTCTCTCTCTTCTTAATGGTCTTTTGAAAGAAGGACATGAGAGTTTGCTAATATCTGGACCAGAGGGCATTCTTGTAAATCAAGCTATTCAAACGGGCAAAATGTATTTAATTAAAAGTTTTAATAGGGAAGTTGGGCTAAAACTTATCTGGGCTGAAATAAAAACGTTCTTTTCGCTTATAAAGATTATAAGAAGATTTAAAAAAGAATATAAGAATCTTATTGTTCACACCCACAGTACAAAAGCAGGTATTTTGGGGAGATGGGCTGCCATTTTTGCTGGAGTTAAAGTTAGAATTCACACTGTTCATGGGTATGGATTTCATGAATTTATGCCTAGCTACAAGTGGGTCACTATATTTCTTTCTGAATATATAACAAGTTTTATTACAACACACTTTATTTGTGTTAGTACTAAAGATAGAGAGACTGGGATAAGTCTATTCCCAGGGTTTGCCAAAAAAAGCTCAGTTATTAGGGCTTCTGTAGATGATAGATTCTTTTCCCCGTATGTTAAAGAACCTTCAAAGTTAAGAAAAAAATATTTAGTTATAGGAACAGTATCTTGCTTTAAACAACAAAAAAATATTTTTGATCTTCTTAAAGCTTTTAAATTTGTTTTAGATTCGTATGGGGGGAAAGATAATTACCCTATAATGCTTGAAATTATAGGCGATGGGATCTTACGTCAATCGATAGAACAATGGATTATTTCTAATAACCTAGAAAAGCATATAACGCTTTGGGGTTGGCAAGACAATATTTTACCGTTTCTTAAGACTTGGGATGTTTTTGTCATCAGTTCTTTATGGGAAGGACTCCCTTGCGCTGTTGTTGAAGCCAGATTATGTAAGTTACCAATAATAGCGTATGATGTTGGTGGCATTTATGAAATAGTAAAAAACAGTAAGAACGGTTTTCTCATTTCTCCAGAGGATTGGGAGGCTTTTGCTAATAAGCTTTTACTTGTTATTTCTAATTCTTCACTAAGAACCAGAATGGGAAATTTTCACGATAATCTTAATGATTTTAATAATCAGGTCATGGTACAGCAGCATGTTGCTCTTTATAAAAAATTGACATGAAACAAATAAGTCTGTTACCCTTAGCTGTTTTTAAGATTGTTTAAGCAAAAAGGGGAGTACAGAATGAGAAAGTGCCTAAAAATATCAGTTTCGGGAAGGGTGCAGAAGGTTGCTTATCGCTCCTTTGCTCAAAAGAGTGCCTTGGCACTTAATATAGAGGGAACTGTACAAAATTCAGATAATGGTGATGTAGTTATACATGCCTGTGGTACTACAGAGCAACTGGATGCATTTCTAGATTTACTTTATAAAGGATCGCCTTTGTCTCGTGTTGAAGATATAAACACAGAACCATTTACAGAAGATAAACATTTTCGTGGGGTCTTTCGTGTTATTGGACAATAGTTACCATCAAAAGATAAAAAATAACAGCCCCAAGGGGAATCGAACCCCTATTTCTGCCTTGAGAGGGCAACGTCCTAACCGTTAGACGATGGGGCCTATAAAGTTAAATTTTTATAATATAAATAATACAAAATAACCCAAAAATAGTAAAGCACATGAATGGTTTATATTTTTATCTAATGTGTTATAATACCCCCTATCATTCGGGGGTATTATTTAATAATAGAGTGCAAGAATTAGGGCCACTTTAAATGAAAATAAAAGAACAGTTATTTTTTTTAATAACTTTTTTGATATTTTTTTTAATAAAGATATCTGTTTTGGCTCAGCAAAATTTATCGAGGGGGAATTATAGTGGTAATTTTACAAAATTTTTAGAATCAGAACGCACTTATGGATCATCTTTTCTTCTTACAAATGTGACATTTGCATCAGATGTTCCATTATCACAGGAGGAATTTTTTTATCTTACTGAGCTTAAACCAAATACATTTATATCACGAAAACAGGTAGATTATGCTTTCCATGCGCTTATGAATAAAAAGAGATTTAGTAGTATTAATATTGATATTTCAGATGATAGTGTAGGGAAAAAACTGCACTTTATTCTTGTTGGGAATTGGATATTTAAAAAATTAGATTTTAGAGGGATTCTTTTTGGAAAACAAAAATACACATCTCTTTATGTTCAGCAGCCTGGTGATGTTTTTGATTCTACTCTTCATGAAGAGTCTTTGAAATCTATAAAGAATTCTTTTTATGACCAGGGTTATTTTGAAAGCATTGTTAATGATGAGCTAATATACGAAAAAAAACATAAGACAATTACTGCGAAAATAAAAATTAAAAGGGGAAAAAGATTTTTGATTACGCAAGCGAAGCTTTTACTTAATAATATTAATAAGAATATATTTTATAAGAGATATAATATTAAAAAGCTTGAGAATAATCTTTCCAAAATTTTTTGTTCAGGGGTTATAAATACTTATTATTCTAAAGATTATATAAATAAGCTGCTTAAAAAAATAAAAGATATTCTTAAAAAAAAGGGTTTCTTGCGCTCGCAAATATCTATCAGTTACACAGCTTTGCGTAACCCCCCGCGCGTTTCACTTACATGTGTGATAAAACTCGGGCAAAAAAGGGATATTACATTTAAGGGATCAACAATATTTACTAATAAGCAGATTAAACAGGATATTATAGGGCTTGATCAACCAGATTGGCTTTTTTCGCCAGATGTTATTTCTGAACAATTGCATTATGAATATTATAAAAAGGGTTTTTGGAGTCCATCTGTAACTTTTAAAAAATATAAAGATGATGGGTATTTGTTTTCAATTAATGAAGGACATCCCGTTATTATAGATAATATAGAAATTAAAGATTCAGTTACTAAGCTGCCTGAATATTGCCCTATTTCAAATAAAGATATTGTAGGGAAAAGATTTGATCTTGTGATTCTTGATAAACTTACTGAAGATCTGAAAAATTTTTATCTAGCCCATGGTTTCTGGGATATTAAACTAGATGACAAAAAATTTATAAAAAATCCAGATACAGATGCCTATACAATTTTGCTTTTTATTAATAAGGGAAAACAACGATTATGGGGAGGTTTATCTATTAAGGGTTTTAAAGAGCTTGAACAAAATAATTTTTTAAAAAAATATGTGATTTTTAGTGATCAACAGGTGGTTCCGTTTGATCCTAGATGGGTAAGTGAACAAAGAGCATTTCTTCTTGATTATTTTCATAAGCAAGGATATTGGTATGTAGATATTCAACCTGATATACAACTTCAACCATTACCTCCACTGTTTATAGGGAAGATACAACAAGAACGTGTAAGATGTGTTTTAACCTGGAATATAATGCTTGGAGAAAAAGTCTCTTTTGGAAAGATATTTTTACGGGGAGACACAAAAGTTCCATTCAAGACAATTCTGAATGAATTAAAATTTAAAGAGGGGGATTTTTTAAATAAAGAAAAAATTGATCTTACAAGGAAAAAATTAAAACGTTTAGATGTCTTTAAAACTGTACGAATTCAGCCATATCAACTTACTAAAAGTAAAAGTAAAAAACCTATAGCTATAACACTTGTTGATGATGATCCACTTGAGCTACGTTTGCGTGCTGGTTTCTTTTTAACAAGCAAGAATTTTATGTTTAAACGTCAGTCTACCCCTAAAGCTGGGGCTTCTTTTATTATTCGTAATCCTATTAGTAGTGCAGATAAACTTGCCATAGATGCAGATTGGACTCTATTTGAGCGCATGATTAATGTAGATTACCAGAGACCATCTTTTTTTAGTTACCCTTTTATGAGTAAATTTAAAGGTTATGCTGGTAAATATATACACCCTGTACGAGTTGGATCTAGTGACTCTGCTTATGAATCATTACAAAGTGGTCTTCTTGTTGGGTTAAGTGATGAGTACAAAAATGACTATCACTGGGGAATAAATTTAGGAAACGAATGGCTTAAAACCTGTCGTATTCGGGGATATCTAAAACTGGACGATACAATGATAAATATAGCTGTCCCTTATCTTTTTCTTGAGCCAACATTAGTTATAGACAAGCTTGACGACAGAATTAATACAAGAAAGGGAAGTCTTTCTGTTATGTCATTAAAAATGATGGTTCCAGAAGATAGGGGCATTGTTACTGCCAGATTAATGGCAGAGCAATCATTCTTTTACCCTTTTTATAAAAATATAATTGGGGCTTTTCATGTTCGTTTGGGATACATTTTTAGACGTCAGTTTAATCAGATAATGCCGATAGAGCGTTTCTATCTTGGTGGTCCAAACTCAGTTAGGGGTTACGAAATCGAATCTCTTCCTCCACTTGGTGTTACAATAACTGCAAAAAATAATGATCTTATTTATAAAAAAGAGTTTACCTGCCAAGATGACAGAATAGTGAAAGAGAAAGAGAAAGAGCTTTTAACAGAGCTTTCTATATCACATCCCGGAACTAATTTTAACGTAACACAAGACTACACTATTCAGGGTGGGAGCTCTATGATCAATGGGAGCTTTGAACTTCGTATTCCTATATTTTCGCCATTAGGTTTTGTAGTTTTTCAAGATATTGGCGTTCTGAGTCAATCGGGGCTTGCTGGCTTTAAGGGCATCTGGTACCCTACTTCTGGTTTTGGCTTCAGATACAAAACCCCTATTGGAGCTATCCGTTTTGACATTGGTTGGAAATGGAAACATAGATTTACATCAGATCATTCACACCCATACGCTTGGTATTTAACTATTGGAGAGTCGTTTTAGCCTGAATATTTCAAAAAAGTTGTAACTACATAAATTTCTTTAGTTTTTATTTTTTAAAATCAAAAACTTTTTATAAAAAACGTAAGAATAAAGTACTTTAAAATATACAGTTAAAAAACTTTGATAAACAATTGGCAATACGGGGTGATTGACGTCTAATTTATTCAAGACTAAAATTTAAATTAATTATTCTAAAATATACTAATTATATAAATTAAAATGAATAAAGGAGATAAATAGAATGAGTGTAAAATGCGCACATTGTAATTATAAGATGTCTACATTTGAGTTCATAGGGCATATTACAGCAGAAATTTTTTTGCTTTTACAAGATAGAATAAAAACACGTGGAATTATCGAAAGCTGGAATCAGTTTATGGCTGGATTCTCAAATACAATAAAAATTCCATGCCCAATGTGCCAAAAACTTGAGTGTTGGCTGCCAGATGTTGAACAAGTTGCCCCTGCAGTAAAATTAAATACAAAAAATAGTGGACAGGCTCATGCTAAATAAAGGCAAAAACTTTTCTTTGATCTGCTTACTTGTGTTTATTTTTTTCAATCTTTTAGCCAAAAATTCATCAACACCCTTGAAAGAATTTACCAACGAATTAAAGAGTGTTTTTGACACCACAAAAACAATTTCACTTGAACTTGCATTATCCGTTCTACAATATGGCTATGAAATTTGTACAGTGATTGAAAAAATCAAGCCAGAAATAGCATCTCAGTTGGGCATAGAATGCCAAGGGTGTAAAAATAAAATACTTTCATGTGCAGAATTTTCAGGGTGCCTTCTGGCCTGTGGTGGAAATAAAAACAAAGATCAATTAGATCATTTTAAAAAACTTTTATTCAATCCCGAAGTAGAAGCAATTAATTTATTCATGATGAGCATCGCAAATGAAAAACAAATCAAATGTCCTATGTGTGAAAAATTTGTTTATTGGGGTCCAAAATATTTAGCATCAAAGAAATAAATTGGAATACACTAAAATTTTGCTCACTACTCACTCGATTGTTTTGTTATTAGATATTTATCAATTTTGAGCCCATTAATATTTAAAGAGATCCCTCGTAAACGGCTTCTTCAATCGCTCTTCCAGCCATTGCTTGTTAATTTTCATGCACCCGTCAAAATAATTATCACTTCTGCCATTGTTATTTTCAAGCGCTTCACGATAAAATCTTATAGCCGCTTCTCGTCTACCGAGTAAATCAAGCATGTGTCCTTTCCAAGCCTGAACGCAATAGACATAAGTTTGCAAGTTTAAATTTTTCAGCGAGCTTTCTAGATGCCGTAAAGCCTTTAAGCACTTATCATAGTTTTTTTTGGCGTGAATACAATCATACACTATGCGAATCCAAACATCCGGATCCATTGATTTTTCACTAAGTGCTTGTTTGTAACAAGCGTCTATTAATTTTTCGCGTTCACTTTTTACACTTTGCAATTGTGCGATTATCACCATGCGCAAAAGTTGGTTATGGGCTTCTGGCCATGTAATTCTATTCCCAGGCTTGTATGTAATTTTAGCTGTGCTTGATTTTTTCAAAAAATCTTTAAGTAAAATAAAAAACTTCTCTGGCTCATCTGCAAAAATTTTATGTCCAGATTTTTCAAAAATTTTTACCTGAGCATGTGGATGATTTTTGCGCATAAGCTCAGCCCTATCTGGATTATTCCACTGTAAATCCCACTTAGCTTCTATAACTAAAGTTGGTATTTCAAAATCGTCAAACCTACCCTTTAAATTTATTTTATCGCTTTCTTGGCGCATTATCGATTCAAAACCAGGCGCTGGACTCCATTCATAAAGCGCTTTTCTTATTAATTCCTCTTTGTTTGGCTTATAATAACAATTATTTTTCCAGTCCCCAGCAATGAGCTTGTTATAAATAGATTGTTCTGAAGATATTCTACCCTCACAACTTATTTTCGTAATATTTTTTATAGCACTTAGCTCTACTTGTGAAAAAATCATATGCTCTTTAGAAATAAACATGTGCGTATATTTGTCTTTAGTCTTTATTATAGGTTCAGTAAGCCCAGAATGTGCTGCAAGTAAAATTAATCCTGTGACACGTTCAGGATAAGTCAATGCATAGCATTGAGCTAGAAGCCCACCATATGAAAAACCAAGAACTGCCCACTTATTAATTTTTAACGCTTTACGTAAACTCTCTAAATCTTCGACAGCCTGCCTAATTGTATAAGTTCTCCCAGTGTCATCTATACTTGATTTGCCAGTTCCACGTTGATCGTAATAAATTATGTGTGTAAAATTTTTTATCTGTGAAAAATATGGATGAAACACATGATGAGTTCCACCTGGCCCACCATTAATAAGCACAAGAGAAGCCCCCTGTCCTTCTTCTTCGTAATAAAGTTTGCCATTCTTAATATCAATAAACCCCTTTTTAAGTTCTTTAATTTCATTACATAATGGTTGTAATTTGGGAATATCAAGCACCAACTCTTTTGGGATATTAATAACTTTGTCTAAAATTGATTCTTTTTTACCAGATTTATGTATCACACTGCAGCTGGACAAGACGAACAATATAATAACTATGAAAAATAACTTGAAACACAAAACAAACGCAAAAACTTTTTTCCCCAACATAACTTCCCCCTTTTAGAAATTAAAAAGTTAATTTTTTATTGGTTCGATACAGTTTTTAATACCTAAAAAAAGAATACCAGTTCAACAAAATTGTAGTCAATAATTGGACAAACACAGCTAGCATTTGGTCTACAATCTATTTCTTTTTATATTTTCTTGTTTTTCTAATTTTTCAGATTTTTTTATTTTGTTTTTTAACTTCTGAAGCGATCCAATCAGCAATCACCTTGGCAACCTCTTCTACTGATAACGTAGTGGAATCAATAACATGGGTAACATTCCACTTTACATTACCTTTTTGCTTTGAGCATTTTTTCAAATCATTATTTTTTCCCTACAGCCATAAGATGTGAGGTAGCTGGCATAATATTTCGATCAGATTCTATCAATTCAAGAAAATGAAGCAGCGTGTCTAACGCTTTCTGATCAGCAACAGTTTCTTGTAAAGAAGAAAATAACCAACTTGGGCCTTCAATACTCATAACGCTGACATTGCTAAAGCCCCCTTCTTTTACTTCTTGCTCAAGGTCTTGCGGCAAATGATAGTAAGCTGTTGTAAAAAAGCGAGGATCAGATTGAGGATTGTCATGACGTCCAGTCTTGATGTCTTTTTCAACAATGGGTCCCATATAGGGATCTTGGAGCAGATTAAGAGACCCAAGGTACAAAAATGAGGCGTATCTTGAAATGGCTGCAGCACATACAAAACCACCCGGTTTAAGAATGCGATATGCCTCTCGCAGAGCTTCTATTCGATCATTTTTTTCTTGCAAATGATAGAGTGGTCCCAACAATAATACCATATCAGCACATGCGTCAGGAGCTGCTATCTGCCGTGCATCACCAACAGTATATTCTTCTAAATGTATGCCTGTCTCTTGTGCTTGCTTTTTCGCCTGCTCAATGTGCAACGGTGTCAAATCAATAAGATGAACCTTATATCCCTGTTTTGCCAAAGGAAAAGCATAAATACCGGCACCGCCTCCAACATCATATATGACTGCAGGAGGCTTTGGGAGATGTCTCCGTATTATTGCCTCAGTACGTAAACGTTCTACAATATTATCGGCGGTTGCAAAAAGTCTTTCTGCTTCACCGCCTTGAGCATAATACTTACTTATTTTGTCAGAATTTTCTTTCTTCAATTGTTTGCCTTCATTTAGAGTTTTTTAGTTCTTTAACTCACCATGTGCGCCGGCGTAGCCTCTATTGCCAGTTTTTAAAATTTCGTTTTTCAAACGATCAAGTTCCATATCGGTGTAGTAACCATAAGCATCCCATGTTCCTTCTTCACATAAAAAGGTGTGTTTTATTTGCATAACATGATTTCTTTCATAAAATTTAACTATTTCTTTGTTTTTTGACTTCAGATGCAATCCAATCCGCAATATGCTTGGCAACATCTTCTACCGATAATGTAGTGGAATCAATAACATGGGTAACATTCCACTTTACATTACTTTTCTGCCACATATCCCAACGATTCCACTGCATCTTCTCCCAGCATGCTTCTTTTATAACAGCTTGATGCCATTGTGGATCAACAGAATGCATTCTAAGCCATGCTGCCCAATTCAACATATCTTGATTGGCCCCGTAGGTTCCTCGTTTATTTAATCGTTCAATTCGAACAAAATCAGAGCAGTCCAAAAGGCAAACTACTATACCGTGCGTAGTGGTCAAATCTTCAAGTTATGATTTGTTATAAAAGTTTTCTCAAACAATTTTAATAAATCTATCAGTATCATTAGATAACATAATTTCAGCAATTTTATTATTTGTCTCGCTTAACATAAAACCGGCGCAGGGTTTTATAAATTCTTGTATATCATCCCAATGTTCTTTTTCTTTACCTTTGTAAATTGCTTTCGCCCGTTCCATAGCTGGGCGATATTTTTCAGGTAGGTGATTAATAACCCAGTCTGCCGCAGCTGATTTGGAACGAATTGCGTTAGTTATCACAGTGCTCCAGATTCTGGCAAGTGTTAATAAAACATTACGAGTGTCACTATCAATATCAGACATTAAATTAAGTAGTGCATCTTTTATAGCAGCCATAAAATCTTTATAGGGCACATTGCAAAGTAATTTATCTGGATTGGCACCAACTAATGTATTGCTAGCTAATAAAATTTGAGTGACGAGTAATGCAAGATCAGGCATCTCTTTAGTTGACCATGGTTCTATATCTCCATGCTCAAATTGTTTACGTAACCACTCCCCATATTGAAAATCAAATTTAGCCGGATAATGCCAAGGATTAATTTCAGATTTCTCAACTATCGTTATTTCGATAGGTAATTTTTTGCTTTTCATATAAATGCCGGAAATTTTAAGCAAAGCTGTTGCAAGCTTAGCTTTTTCTTCACGTGCTGTAGCTCTATTTAAAACGATAAATAAGTCAATGTCACTATACTTTTGAAGCCCCCCTAATATTGAAGACCCGTATAAATATATTCCAAGCAGATCTTGTCCAAAAGTTTTCTCAATTAAATCGAGGCACTGATTAATTTGTTTTTTTGTGTTTGAATCAAACGTTAAATTCGCATAATTTATTTCTTTTTTCATGTTACTGGGTTACCATTTTGTATCTTTATAATCAAAAGATAGATACATCATTATTGCCTGTGCAACTTTTTCAATTGTTTTGTTATTTGTATCAACTACAACCCCATAATCAAACTGTGAAACCAACTCAAAAACGTTCTTAATTTCTTGTTCATGCAGCAGGGCCGTTCGCACTTTATTGCGAGTAAGACAAGTGTTTAAATCTGCTTTTAGCGTAAATACAAAAGACTGGTAACAAAGCCCAATGGTCAAATCTTCAATTTGTGATTTATGATAAAAGTTTCCATCAAATATGACAATCTGTCCGACTGATAATTTTTTCTTGGCAACAGGGATGACAATGTTGTTAGCTGCAAGCATTTTATGCTCTGGTACACAAGGCTGGCCAGGAACATAATCAAGCCCATGTTGAGCAAGAATACTATCAATAGAAATATAAAAACCATGTAATAATTTTGCCAAAGCACTTGCTATAGTCGTTTTACCAACACCAGCAGGTCCACGGATGATAATAAAGTAGCTCATATTATCGTATCCTCAATTTATACAGTAGTCTGTTGAACTTTTTTCACCAGCCATAAAGTCAAATCATCATCCACCTGAACAGTTTCTCCAGGCAATACAGATTTATTTTTGTAAGTCAACCCACGACCATCAGGTATATATCCACGCTTAATATAAAGTTTTTGTGCCTCGCCATAATCTGCATATAATCCTACACCAAGGCCAACGCATGAACTTCGTTTACTTGCTTCAGTTTCAGCTAAATCAAGCAGTTTGGATCCAATTCCTTGCTGTCTAAACTTTGGAAGTACATTCAAATCGTTGATCTCTGGGATGTTGTAAGTTGCAAACGGTTGATAATCCGAAAACCATTTGAGTGTAACATAGCCTACAAAACTATCCCCTATCCAGGCCGTCCAAACACATCGTTTGTTTTCTGTTTGTTCTTTGAGGTATTGATTATAAATTGATTCCGGGTTTGATACAGGCTTGTTCCATTTTAATGCTGCAATTGCATCAGCAATTAAGGAGATATCAGCTCCTATTAAAGATCTAAAATCACATAGACTCAATATGTTTTCATTCATAACATAATCACTTCTTCAATATCACTTTTGTGTAGTGGTTTAATTAATCTTATATTGAAATTATTAGCTTGTGATGTTCTATGGAGAAAGAATGCCATTTTATCGACGGCAAATAAGTCATTTGCCAGTGCCTCATTTTTTATCCTGTTTTTAAAAAAGTCATATGGGCCAAAATTTAATTCTTGTACTGTATCGTTTTGAAATGCTGCACAGCTTCTTTTAACTTTAACAACAACTGGTTGATACTGTGTTTTGCTATCGATGTCCAAATTTTGCCGAATGTTTTCGGTTAACTCCCAAAAGTGCTTTTGGTCAATTTTTGCAAAACAGCTGTGTTGTTTATGCTTATAAATTGATTTGACAATAAGATTAAAGTTGTGTTTGATTTGGCTGCCAGCATAATTGAAGGCATAGGCTGCAGCATCAGCATAATTTGTGGTAAAATCAATGCCCGGATTTTGAATGTCACGCATTGTCCAGGTTAAAATTTTGTGCAATGGTTCTACGTAGAAATCATCAACATTAAATTCAAGGCCAGCTTTAATTAGTTTAAACAAAAGATGACTATATTCAATAAACACAGGTATAATGTTTTCGTATGGATTTTGCGTCGGATCCAAAACTATATCTAATTCAAGATGTATATTTTTAAATGACATTCCATGGTAAAAGTACGTACTGTTGATCATTTGTTCCCAATGCAATCGTATCACTTTCCAAACACGATCATCAATCATAAAAAATCCAATTCCTCTAAAAATTAGCTTTCTTTAGCGGTAGATATTGCATCTCAAAATTAAATAGATCGCTCCACTAGCACCCCTCCCCCAGGCCCAACCAAAAAATTTGACCTTTCATCTTTGTATCTAACTAATAGAACCTTGTCTCCATCGAATATAATGCCGGATGCTGATACTCTAATTTCTTTCATAACTTTGCTCATATTTATTCCTATCTAATCAAGTAGTTTTTCAGGTGCCACTCTCGCATTACATTTATGCTATACTATACCACAATTTCAAAGAAGAGGACTTTATCACATTGCTATGACGCAATAAAGCATCTTGTGTTTTAAAACATGGAAATTATACTATTTTTGTATTAAAGGGCTGAACGCATGAAAAAGCTTTCGCTTGGCATTCAAACATTTGAAAAAATCATTGAAGAGGATCGTGTTTACGTTGATAAAACACAATATATTTATGAACTCATACAGGAAAACTGCTTGTTTTTAGCCCGTCCTAGACGTTTTGGAAAATCACTCCTTTGTTCAACATTAAAAAATCTCTTTCTTGGTAAAAAAGAACTTTTTAAAGGACTCTGGATTGAAAAAAATACTGATTATAAATGGCCAATACATCCAGTTATACACATTGATATGTCTTTAGTCGCAAAAGACACACCAGAGGAATTAACTGCAAGTTTGATGCGCAAGCTTAGTTTTATTGCTGAGCAGAATGACCTAGATCCATTAGCTCATACTATTCCTGGCGAAATGCTTGAGATACTTATCAAGCGCCTGTATAAAAAATTTGGCAGCAAAAATCGCGTTGTACTTATCATAGATGAATATGACAAACCAATTTTGGACAATATTGAAAATATCGATCTTGCCCAAAAAATGCGCAATACGCTAAAGAATTTTTATGAATTTTTCAAGGGGTTAGATGAATATCTTCGTTTTGTTTTTGTTACAGGGGTTACTCGTATTCCCAAAACGAGTATTTTTTCTGGAATGAATCAGATTCCTGATATTTCTATGGACCCTCGTTTTGCACATTTAGTTGGCTATACTAAAGAAGAAATAGATTTTTATTTTAAAGAGCACATACAAGAAATTGCTTATATAAAAAAGATGCCCCCCAAAGAAGGTATCGATGAATTAAAAGCAATGCTTCATTCATGGTATGATGGATATCGGTTTTGGAAGGATCAACAATTACTTGTACGAGAACTTGAGGGCAAAGATATTGGACGGCTTTATACACCCTTTTCGGTTCTCAATTTTTTATTTAACGCAGATTTTAGTAATTATTGGTTTGAATCGGGGACCCCATCATTTTTAATAAAAATTCTTGAACAACACGAATTTCCTATTGAATCATTTAATAATCTCAAATCAGACATAAATGAACTAACTACATTTGATCTCACGAATATACCTTTGTCTACTTTGTTATTTCAATCCGGCTATGCAACAATAAAAAAATATGATGAAGCCAGTCGGCTCTTTGATCTTGAATTGCCCAATTATGAGGTGAAAGACTCTTTGTTAAAAAGTATTTTGGCCGTGATAACAAAGCACAAAACGTTAACAATTAATAGTCGGTTAATAAGCCTTTATAACTCTCTAGAAGCAGGCAACATTCAGGCTTTTATTGATCAAATAAAAGATTTCTATGCAAAAATGCCGTATACTATCACCATAGATAAGGAAAAATATTATCAGACGATATTTTTTTTAATTCTGCAAATCATCAACTTAAAGCCAGATGCCGAGAAGGCAACAAACATTGGTCGAATTGACATGATTGTAGAAACAGGGAAAATACTTTACATTTTTGAGTTTAAGTTAAATAGATCGGCACAGGAGGCGATCAGTCAAATATTGGACATGAAATATTACGAAGCATATCGAGATTGTGGCAAAAAAATAAAACTCTTAGGGGTTAATTTTTCAAGTAAGATAAAAAATATTACTGAATACTTAGTCCAAGACCTTGTTTAAGTTTTATAAAGAGGGGAGGATTATGAAGAAGATACTCATGCGGGGGCTCATGTTGTCCATTGCTTGTTTAAGCTGTCAATCCATGAATAAAAATTTAAGCTTTACCCCAATCGATCTAATAAATAAGAAGTTTCCAAGCTTTTCTTTTTTATCAGAAAATTTAATTGGTAAGTGGCATATGGTCTGTTTTTTGCCAAAGGGAAGTAGGGAGCAGGTTAGTTTATCTCATCTGAAAGATGCTTACGAATGGCTTAATAAACAGAATATTATTATTATTTGTGTAAGTAGTTCGCCACAAGATGAAGTCTCAGCATTGCGATTAAAATACGATCTTCCCTTTCCCGTACTTTGTGATTACGGTGGTGAAAGATCACAAATATTTACGGGTGAAAGTGTAGGTTTATACGACACTATTTTTTTGATTGACGAACAGGGCATTATTAGAAAAATTATTAACAAGTGTTCTTCGACTAATATTGCGGATGCACTGACATTTTTCATGAAAAAACAGCAGACTTGTAATGCACAAACAGAACAAACGCGCTGGATTTCTCCTATTCCGTCGTCTACTTATGATTTAGCAGGAAAGGAGGCGCCGCAATTTCAATTGCCCGATGAACAGGGTAAATTACACACCCTTGCGGACTATCGAGGTAAGTGGTGTATTTTATTTTTCTTACCGGATAGTTCTCAATATTATGAGGTTTCTCGTTGTTTTGATGGGGCTTATGCCTGGCTTAGAAACAAAAATATAGAACTTATAGGTATAGCTCCTGATTCAGTTGAAAAAATAGCTCAAAATAAGCGATATTTTAACACTCAACACCCACTACTTAGTGATAAATTATCCAAAGTTGCTCAAGAATATTTTATTAAACACGATGATTGGGCTGTTGTTATTATCGATGGAAAAGGGATAATTCAAAGGGTTATGAAGAAATCATGGGCTGAGGAATATCTGGTTGAGTTGCTGTTGTTTTTTATTAAAAAAGATACATCAGTTACTAAAACTGCATTGTTGCCAAAATCTCAGGTGAAAGCACATTATAATGGGTATGGTGATAGTTATTCAAACTTTGATTTGCCAGACGAACAAAAAATTTGGCACAGATTAAGCAACTGCAGTGGCAAATGGTGTATTTTGTTTTTTCCTATTGATAACTCTGAAGAGTGTATTGATCATATATGCTCTATTTCTGAAGTGTATAATTGGCTACATAATCACGGTGTAGAAGTTGTTTGTATTAGCACGTTAGAACCGGAGGCCTTGGCTAGAATTAAAAAACGACTTGATCTTAAATTTATTACGCTGAGTGATTTCCATGGAGATGTTGGAAGCGCATACGGTGCATTTCATTGGTGTGGAGATACTCGTATGACACTGATTCTCAATGAAAATGGAAAAGATATTGTAATAGAAGAAGGTGGCAGCCCAACGCGACACGTGATGAGTATATTGTTGTTTTTTATGAATAAGTTTGTTTAATTTTTCTGTACATAACAAACAAAAGAACTAACCCTTTATTGAAGCTTCAATCACTAAAAATGCTTGTGAAAAAGAGATAGATCGTGTGATTTTTTGTTAAGCTGTTTGTACATATCTTCTGCAAGCGCCTGAGAAAATTTTAGTGCTTGATCGTATGGAAACTCTGCGCTATGCGGAATCGATCTCATAAGTGCCTAAACTGTAACGTCAAGTGTTTTTGAGGCAGCTTTTCTTTTAACAACTTTTATTTTTTTATGTTCAAAGCCAGTGTTATCAAATAGTTGTACAGTATCACTCTTGTTTTAAATTTATGCTATACTATACCCCAATTTTAAAGAAAAGGAACACTATGAAAATGATCTGCAGAAATTGTAAACAGGACTTACGTAATTTTAGAATAAAATGAGTTGACGCCTTAATAGACATAGGGCATTCTCCAATTTTAGCTTCTATTCAAAAAAAGGAGAAGCCTATGTCAA
>Ga0233425_10003659_pt1 | contig 27402 bp, 20 predicted proteins | sample Watercolumn_Towu_2_FD_181712 | JGI IMG/M metagenome (GOLD analysis project Ga0233425, IMG submission 181712) | Freshwater microbial communities from Lake Towuti, South Sulawesi, Indonesia - Watercolumn_Towuti2014_140_MG | ecosystem: Environmental > Aquatic > Freshwater > Lake | place...
GAGGCGCTCGCGTTCCGTGAGCGTCTGACCGAGATCCAGACCGCGCGGAGCCGGCTCGACCAGGAGCGGCAAGAGCTCCGCAGCGCCCAGGACGACGTGCGCAACAACCTCGAGGCCGTGCGCAGGATCGCCCGCGCCAGCGACCTCCGCGACCGCTTGACCCGCCGCCTGACCGAGCTGACCACCCGTCTCGACGAGCTGACCAACCAGATCGTCGAGCTCGACGCCGATCAGAGCGAGGTCCGGGTCCGCATGTCCGAGGCGCTCCGGGACCTGACACTCGACCTCGAGGAGCACGAGGACGAGTAGATCCGGGCTTCCACTGTGTTCTTGAGCCGAGTGGACGACGTGGACCAAGTGGACCGAGTGGACCTGTCTCGTCCACATCGTCCACCAGGTCCACCATGTCCACTCGAGTTGCCGAGGTCGGAAAATTCAGCGGGAGCCTCGCCCGCTGTGATGTATATTTCCCCGAGGTGCACCGTTGAGCAAGAAGCCAGACCCGGTACAGAACCCCGATTCCCGGACCCAGCTCGAGCAAGCCGCGCTGATCCTCTGCCGACCGCAGGAGCCCAGGTACAGGAGGGTCGAGGCGCTCGCGACGCTGCTGTCGGCCTACGCGCTCGGGAGCAGGACGGCGAAACGCGGGCTCGAGGAATACCAGCGGCAGTTCCCCGGGTGGCAGATCCCGGACAAGGAAAAGGCCATGGAGATGGCCAGCGACGCGTTCCAGGAAGCCGAGGCGCTCAAGGCTGCGCACCGCGCCGGCGATACACGCCCCGGATACTGAGGAACACAGCGATCGCGATCGCCCAGACCCAACTGTCTCCGAGCTTCGTGTAGACCGTTCCAGCGTCGTGGAGTCGGACGCGGGCGAGGACCGTGGTCCGCTCGAATTCATCACCGCCGAACCGTGCCATCGGGCCCCCGACCCTCGTCTGGGCCATGACCTGTCCGGTGGACGAGACCACCGCGGTCACTCCGGAGTTGACGGCCCGGACCAGGTCGACACGGTGCTCCACGGCTCGCAGCACCGACCCGGCGAGGTGCTCGTACGGCTCGGCCGTGTCTCCGAACCAGGCGTCGTTCGTGACGTTGACCAGCAGGTTCGGCCGCCGCCGCGCGAGCTGCCGCACGAGATCCGGGAGCATGTCCTCGTAGCAGTTGAGCACCCCGGCGCGCAGGCGTCCGTCCTCGAGGACCCCGGGCTCGGTGCCGGGCGTGAAGTTCCAGGCGTTCGGGAACATTTCACGCAACCAAGCGATGTCGTCGTAGAAGGGGATGACCTCTCCGAAGAGCAGGAGCTGGTTCTTGTCCGCCGGCCCGTGCAACGTCCCTTCCGCGTCGAGCAGGAAGGCCGAGTTATACCGGCGGTGACGGTCGTCATCGACCGTGCCGACCCCGAAGATCACGGGGATCGTGAACCCCTGCCGCACGGCACGAGGTCCCCGGTGGTCCCGGGTCGCATCGTGGTCGAACGTGTAGGGGTGGGACGACTCGGGCCAGATGACGAGCTCCGCGCCCTCGCGTTCGAGCTGCGCTGACATGTCCCGGTGCAGGGCGGCGTTGATGGAGAACCTCCGCGGGTCGTGCTTGTCTGCGATCGACAGCCCCGCCTGGACGAGCCCGACGGTGATCGACGGGGCTCGCTCCCGCGCGGCCCGCACCTGCCCGATCCGCACCGCGCCGTAGACGAGACAGGCCGCGACGATCGCTCCGGCGCCGAGCACCCAGCACCGGGTCCTCGCGTCCGCCGGATCGGTCACGAGCTCGTAGATCGCCGCGCCACCGAGCGCGACGAGGAACGAGATGCCGTGGACGCCGAGGACGTCCGAGATCTGGATCACGGCCAGCACCTGATACTGCGACATGCCGACCGGCCACGGGAAGACCATCGGGACGAGGAGCTCCGCCGTCACGAGCGAGAGAGGCAGCGCGATGATGGGCCGGACGCCGTGGCTCCAGAGCCAGCAGGTGAGCATGCCGCAGAGCGCGAGTGCCGCGCCGTGGGCCGCGGCGCTGATCACCGTGGCCAACACGGCCAGAGGCCACGCCAACCCCGCGAAACGTTCGAGGAGACCCGCGATCCAGCTCATGCCGATCGCCGTGGCGACCGTGCCCGTGAGCCAGCCCCAGAGCAGACCGTGCCTCGCCCGACGCCCCTTCAGCGCGAACAGGAACGGGACGAACGAGAGCCAGGCCAGGGGCCACAACCCGACCCTCGGGAAGGCCAGCGCCAGCATCACGCCCGCGAGCGAGGAGAGCCCGGCCGCTGGAAGACGACCCAGGCTGCGAGCCGAGCTCACGGCCGTGCCAGACGCCGGCGCCATGCGAGCACGATCGCGATCGCCAGCCCGAGGATCCAGCCCGCTCCGCCTCCCGAGCCGTCGGCCGGAGCGGCCACCGAGCAGTCGCATCCGCGCCCACCGGAACGGGAGTGGACGCACACGCGCTGCTCGCCGACCGTTCCGCAGGACGTCCCGACCGCGCAGTCGCAGGTCGACTCGCACGCGCGCGTGCACTCGCCGTTCACGCACAGGCCCTCGGCGCACCCGTCGTCACCGTTGCACGATGCGCCGAAGCTCCCGCGCTCGGGCCAGCAGATGTCCTGGACTCCGGCCGGGACGCACCTGTAGCCGTCCGGGCATGCGTTGGAGCTGCCGCAACCGCGTGTGCACAGGCTCTCGCCGCTCGTGGCGCAGAGCCCGCTCGCGCAGTCGTTCGCCTCCGTGCACGGGTCGCCGAGGCGCCCGATCCGGCAGGCGCACAGACCGCAGCGCGAGGCGCCGATGCGAGTACATGACTCCTCGCCGGGGCACGTGTTGAGCCCGTCGGGATCGCAGGGGACCTGGCAGAGAGTCTGCCCACCGGTCGAGGCGCAGTACCCGGTGGAGCAATCCTCGTGGACCTCGCACGCCGAGCCCCTGCCCGTGCCGCCGAGCCTCCCTGGGCGGCAGGCGCCGACGCCGCACTCCTCGATCGAGCAGTAGAACCCGCCCGGACAGCTATCGTCGGGCGAGAGCCAGTCGCACGACTGCGAGCACAGACCGTCGAGACACATGCCCGAGCAGCAGTCCGCGCGGTCGTCGCATTCCAGGCCGAGCGCGGAGCACCCACGCGGCACGCACTCCTGATCCACGCACTCCTCGCCGTCGGGGCAGTGATCGTCGGTCTCGCACTCGGGGCCTTCCACGCAGTCGAAATCCGCGGGGGCGCACTGCCTCGATCCGCTGCCGGACATCTCCAGGCACAGGCACGTCCTGGCGCCGCACCCGGGGACGGTCGCGCAGTCCGCGTCCTCACGGCACGCCCGGCCGCACCGCGACGTCCCGTCGGGGTATCGCACGCAGAAGTCGGCGTCGCCGCCGCAGTCCTCGTGGCTCCCGCACAGGTCGCAGACCTCGCCGTCCCCGCCCGGCACGCAGTCGCCAGCGCGGCATTCGAACCCGAGGGGGCAGTCGTCGGCGGTCTCGCAGCCGCCCGTCTCGGCCGGGTAGAGGTAGCACACGCCGGCGCGATCGTCGTCGCTCAGGAACCGTTGCGCCGTGCCGCCGGAGTACGTCGGGAACATGACGGACTCGAACCGATCGGAGTGGTCCAACCCCAGGAAATGCCCGATCTCGTGCGTCGCGACGCTCTGGAGGTCGATGGTGCCAGCGGCCCCGGTCTCGGACCACTGCCAGTGCACGGAGTTGAACTCGATGTCGGCGTCCGTGATCTGCCCCATCCCGAACCACGTCCCTGTCACGGCGAGGGCGCCGGAGCCGTACGACCACTGGTCTGTCCTCCAGACCATGATGTACTCGCCGTCCGCGCCGACGGTCGCCTGGTCGGTCTCGCCGTCGTACATGAAACGAATCGTGGCGCAGTCCACGTCTTCCCACGCCTGGAACGACGCTTCGAGCGCGGCCTGGGTCTGCTCGTTCGACATGTCCGGGCATCCGGCGGAGTTGAGCTGCCAGGGCACCTCCTCCGTGGTCCAGTCCATGATCCAACGTGACGGTGGCATGGTGATGGTCCGGTAGGCCCGCGCCAGTCCGGCCGCGCCGACGAGCGCCAGGACCAGGACGACAGGGACGAGCCTCTTCACGATCCCGGTCATGGCGTGCCTCCCGCTCGGACCGTACGCCTGACCTCGCCCTCGAGGTCCCTGAGAAACAACGGTCTCACGGACCGCCGGATCGGACGGCCCCGGTCCGCCCTCACCGTGATGCTGCTGATCTCTCCGAGGTCGCGGCTCAGCACGAGCTCGCCGGTCGTCTCGTCGATCGTCACGCTGAACTTGCCGGCGGCCATGCAGAGCACTACCCACGATCCCGGCACGCGGCTCCCGTCCGGCTCGAGGAAGACCACGACCTCCTCACCGGTGCGGAAGGTCGGCTGACCGATCACGCGCAGCTCGGTGTCACCCACGCGCCCGCCGACCTGTCGGATCCGGACGGTCCGTGGTCCTTGTCCGGAGAAGTAGGAGATCACATCGATGTCCACCGTGGTGAAGATCCGCGTGTGCGACTCGTCCCACGACGTTTCCACCTGGCCAACGGTCCCGTGGACCACGATGGTCGCGCGCGCCGCCATCTCCGAGATCGTGAGGTCCTCGACGACGCCCGCGACGGTGTTCGATGGCCACGCGCCCGACACAGCGACGATGACCAGGGCCGGAAGCACAGCGGAGCGGTAGTAGTTCATGAGAATGTCTCCGTGGAAGCCGTTATACCGCAACACGACGAAACGGCCAGCCTCTCGAGGGTCGTGTCCACGCGATCGATATGGAGTGCTGGTGACGCTGCTCGAAAGACTCGCCTGGGGTGGACAGATACGGCTCGACGGCGCCAGATCATCGTTGATCCACTCACCGTCGAAGAAGGCTGGCTCGCGGGTTCGCTACGGAGCCGCGACTCGGCGGACCAGGATGCTGAACTCCACGCGGCGGTTCTGCACGCGGTCGCCAGCGGAAGTCTCCGAGGTGATGGGCCGTGTATCTCCGTAGCCCACGGTCTCGAAGAGCTCTCGGGGCAGGCCGAGCTCACCGGTCAGGAAGTCCACAACCGCCTGGGCCCGCTCCTCGCTCAACCGCTGGTTGCCAGCCTCGTCGCCGCGGCTGTCGGTGTGTCCTTCGACACGGATGCGGATGATGTCCGTCCGGTGCGCAACGCTCGCGTGTGCCTCACGCAGGATGGCGCGGTTCTCCTCGCTCAGGTACGAGCCGCCCGTGGGGTAGAGCAGCCGCATGGGCAACTGCACCCATTCCTCGGTCGTCGGGTAGTGCGTCGGTGCGGCCACCGGTTGCGGAGGCGGCGTGTTCACCACGACGGGTTGTGGCGGAGGCGGGGGAGGAGGCGGAGGTGGATCCCTCCGGCATCCGATTGCCGCCGAGAGGACGAGGGCCAATGCGATCATGCCGAGCCAGGTCAATACTCTTTTCTCTGTCATCTCCATCCCCTTCTTGTAGTGGTCCCGCATTTGTTTGGACCACCGTTGAAGATGAGAGAGTATTACGGATAATCCCGAGAGGAGCAAGTGCGGAAGATCTCCGAGCCGTCGGCGGATGTCACCGGGGGCGGTGATTCGCCCCGGACCACCGAAAGGATGCGACCCCGTCCAGCAACGCTGCTCGCCGCGTCGATCGGCGCCTTCAGCACGATTTCCCAGATCGTGCTGCTCCGCGAGGTGCTCGTCGTACTCGCGGGCACCGAGGTCAGCATCGCGGTGTCCCTCGCCGCGTGGCTGCTCGGGGTCGGGCTCGGGGCACTCCTCGGCGGGGTCGCGGCCTCTCGCTCCCGGTTCCCCGACCGGTGGGTGCTCGTCTCGCTCGTGGGTCTGGCGATCATGGCGCCGGCCGCGGCGATCGGCATCCGCTGCGTGCACATCGTCCTGGGGGTCCAGGTCGGAGCCCTCCTGCCACCGGCCGAGGCGATCGCGGTGTGCCTCCTCTTCCTGACTCCCGCGTCACTCGGGGTCGGGCTCTCATTCGCGCCGCTCACCCGGCTCGCAACGGACGACGACGTGACCCTCGCCGCGGGCCGGATCTACGCCGTGGAGGCCGCGGGCGCTGTGCTCGGCGGGGGCCTGTTCACCTTCGTCCTCGCCGGCACGGTCCCATCGCTGGTCATCCTGATCGCGGGCGGAGCAGCGACGAACGCCGTCCTCGCGGCAGTGGCCCTTCTCCGGCGTCGGACCGCGAGCGGGGTCGCGGCCACGGTCCTGGCCACCACGGGCTTCGTCGCGCTCGTCTCGGGGAACGCCAGGGCTCTCGACGACATCTCGGCCGAGGTGAGGTGGCGATCGCAGACCGCGGTGGGCGAGCGCATCGCCGCGGTCGACACGCCCTACCAGCACCTCGACCTCGCCGAGCACGATGGGCAATACGACCTGTACTCGAACGGCAGCCCGTCGCTGTCGTTCCCGGACCCGTGGGAACGGTCGGCACCGGTGCACGTCGCGATGGTCCAGCACCAGAGTGGTGCAAGACGGATACTCTTCGTGGGAGGTGGGGTGGCGGACCGGGTCACCGCGGCGCTCGCGCACGATCCCATCGAGGTCCACTACGTCGCTCCCGACCCGGCCGAGATCGAGCTCGTCATGCCCGTCCTGTCCCGGGACGACCGCCGTGCCCTCCGCGATCCGCGGGTCCGCGTCTTCCACGACGACGGCAGGAGGCTCGTGCGCCGAGCCCGGAGGGCACGCTACGACGTGCTCATCGTCGAGACCTCCGATCCCACGACGGCCCGGGCGAACAGGACCTTCACACGCGACTTCATCACCGAGTGCCGTCACGCGCTCGCCGACGACGGCATCCTCGCCATCAGGATCTCGGGCGCCGTCGACTTCGAGGAAGACGCTGTCGCGCCGGTAGCCTCGCTCCACTCCACCCTGAGGCGGGTCTTCGGACACGTCGCCGTGTGGCCGGGGGTCGAGGTTCGCATGTTCGCCGCCCGATCGCCCGGGGTCGTGACCGAGGATCCGGCAGTGCTCGCACGCCGTTGGCGCGACCGCGGCCTCGACGCCCCGTACATGAGCGAGCACAGGTTCGAGAGCCTGTTCGATCCGGACCTCGTCGCCAGGCTCCACGCCCGGCTCGCCACGGTGACGCCGCTGCCCAACACCGACGCGGTCCCCACGGCGTACCTGTTCGGCCTCGTCCTGTGGGACGAGCGGGCGCGCGGCGCCGAGGAGCCCAGCCCGCTGTGGGCTCTCCGCCGCTTGAGGACGGGGTGGGTGCTCGCACCGCTGCTCGCCCTGGCGTTGGTCCGCCTGCTCTGGCCGCGCCGTCCACGTCGGAGCACGGCGGTGGACGGCATCTGGATGGTCGCGACGGGCGGCACGTGTGGCCTGGCTCTCGAGGTCGTGCTCCTGCTCGTGTTCCAGAGCTCGGAGGGGTCGCTCTTCCGCGCGCTCGGCCTGCTCGTCGGGCTCTTCATGCTCGGGCTCGTCGCGGGCACCGGGATCTCGACGCGCCTGGTGCGCGGCTCGCCCCTCGACCGGACACGGCGCGTCGCGCTCGGCGTGGACCTGACGACCGTGGCCGTGATCGTCACGTGCCCCCTCATCGCCGGTGCCTCGTGTGCGGCGCTGCTGGTCGGCCTCTGGCTCGTCGCCGCCGGGCTGTGCACCGGCGCGGTGTTCCCCCCTGCCCTCGCCTTGATCCGGACCGGTCGGGATCGCGGCGGCGCCTGGGCCGCCGGTGTGGCCGACGCCGCCGACCACCTCGGCGCCTGCGCCGGCGCGCTCACCATCGGAGTCGTCGTCGTCCCGGTCGCCGGCATCCTCGGAGCCTCGCTCGCCCTCGCGTGCGTCAAGGCCGTGAGCATCGCGGGGCTCGCGCGCCGCATCGAGCCCGACCGCTCGTGACGTGTGCTTGCGTCGGTTTCAATCTCCTGTGGCAACGCTCGAATGAAGATGCTATGTACCGCTTTCGAATGACCGACGACCGCGCGGACGGGCACGCGGTCGGGCGTCATGAAGGAGAGGATATGAAAATACTTATTGCCGATGCGTTCGCTCCGTCGCTCCCGGGCAAGCTCGCTCGCTTCGGTGAGGTCACCGACGACGCGTCGCAGCTCGCCGACGCCGACATCGTCCTCGTCCGCAGCAAGACCAAGTGCACCGCCGAGTACATCGATTCGGCCAAGGGCCTGAAGATGATCATCCGCGGCGGCGTCGGCCTGGACAACATCGACCAGAAGCACGCCAAGGCCAAGGGCATCATCGTGTACAACACAGCCGAGGCGAGCAGCATCGCGGTCGCCGAGCAGGCCATGGCACTGATGCTGGCCATGCCCAACCAGGTCGTCCGGGCTCACGAGACCATGAAGCAGGGGATCTGGGCCAAGAAGGAGATCAAGAGGACCGAGCTCTATCGGAAGACCCTCGGGCTCCTCGGCGCCGGGCGGATCGCGACCGAGGTCGCCAAGCGTGCCGCTGCCTTCGGGATGAAGGTCATCGCCTTCGACCCGTACGTGAAGACACACCCGGTCGCCGAGATGACGGCCTCGCTCGACGAGCTCCTCGCGGCGAGCGACTACATCTCGATCCACACGCCCCTGACAGAGGAGACCAAGGGCATGCTCGGTGCCCAGGCCATCGCGAAGATGAAGAAGGGCGTCAGGATCGTGAACACCGGCCGCGCCAAGGTCGTCATCGAGGCGGACATGCGGGCCGCGCTCGAGAGCGGTCACGTCGCCGGCTACGCCACCGACGTCTGGTACAGCGACCCGCCCGAAGGATCCCCCCTGACCGACGCGCCGAACGTGCTCATGGCGCCACACATCGGGGCATCGACAACGGAGAACCTGCTCAGGATCGGCGACATCGTGGAGACGCTGATCGAGCAGTACGTCAAGGAACGGAGATAGAGGACCACAAGACTCGTGCGCGTCGCACGACGCCGAGAAAGGAGCCGTGAGATGGTACACCGCGTCTTCAACTTCAACCCGGGCCCGGCCACGCTTCCCCTCGCCGTGCTCGAACGTGTGCAGGCCGAGTTCCTGGACTACGCAGGCACCGGCATGTCCATCATGGAGAGCAGCCACCGCGCGCCGGAGTTCGACGCGGTCAACAACAGCGCCATCGCCCTGCTCAAGGAGCTGATGGGCATCCCGGACGACTACCATGTCCTGTTCCTGCAAGGTGGCGCGAGCTTGCAGTTCGCCATGGTGCCGATGAACCTCCTGCCCTCCGGGACTTTTGGCGACTACATCCTGACTGGCTCGTGGAGCAAGAAGGCGATAAAGGAGGCGAACATCGTGGGCAAGGGCCGCACGGCCGCCTCCACCGAGGGAGAGAAGTTCACCAGGATCCCCACGGCGACCGAGATCGACCTCGATCCCGCCGCTCAGTACGTCCACATGACGTCGAACAACACCATCTACGGGTCCCAGTGGCACTGGACGCCCGACACCGGCGCCACCCCGCTGGTCTGCGACGCCTCGTCGGACATCCTCTCGAAGCGCATCGATGCCTCGAAGTTCGCCCTGATCTACGCGGGTGCGCAGAAGAACCTCGGTCCGTCCGGCGTCACGGTCGTCATCATCCGCAACGACCTCGTCGAGAAGGGCCGCAAGGACATCCCCACCATGTTGCAGTACCGGACCCACGCGGCGGAGAAATCGCTCTACAACACGCCCAACACGTTCGGCATCTACTTCATGAAGTGCTACCTCGAGCACGTGAAGGAGAACGGCGGGGTGGCCGCCGTCGAGGAGATCAACCGGAAGAAGCAGGACCTCCTCTACACGACCATCGACTCGAGCGGCGGCTTCTACAGGGGCACGGTCCAGAAGGACAGCCGCTCCTGGATGAACGTCCCCGTCCGTCTGCCGAGCGAGGAGCTCGAGAAGAAGTTCCTCGCCGGGAGCAAGTCCAACGGTCTGATCGGGCTCAAGGGCCACCGGTCGGTCGGCGGCATCCGGGCGTCCCTGTACAACGCCATGCCCCTCGCCGGCGTCGAGGCCCTCTGCTCGTTCATGAAGGAGTTCCAGCGGACCAACGGTTGAGCCGCCGGCTCCTCCCGCCCGTCACGTCCGTTCGTCGTCTCCGGGAGAGCCCCGTCACACGATGCCTTGACACCACGAGACAGCGGAAAGTATTTTCCTCCATCTGCAACGGCTCTGATGTCCACGCGAGTCGCGCGATCGAGGTGGAGAAAGCCATGAAAGTCACGAAAGACCGGGTCGTCACCCTCGAGTACAAGATCTCGACCGATACCGGTGCTCTGATCGAATCCTCCGTGGGTCGAGGAGTGCCGGTGACCTTCATCCAGGGCCGCGGCTTCATGCTCCCGGGGCTCGACAGCAGGCTCGACGGGATGGACACCGGCGAAAAGAAGGATGTCGTGCTCCCGCCCGAGGAGGCCTTCGGGACCATCGAACAGCAACAGACCAGCTTCATGATGAAGAAGGAGTTCCCCGCGGACACGGCGTTCTCCGTCGGAATGAAGTTCCAGGCCAAGATGCCCGGCTCCGAGCTGAAGATCACGATCGAGGTGCTCGAAGCGCTCGACGAGAAGGTCAAGGTGCGCCTGATCCACCCCTACGCCGGCAAGAAGATCCGTTGCGAGCTGACCATCGTCGGCGTCCGGGCTGCCACCGCTCGAGAGCTCGAGACCGGGCTCGTCGAGGCCGTCGCACCGAAGACCGGCACCGCTCCCCCTCCTCCTCCTCCCTCCGGGGACCGTGAATCGATCCCGGAGCTCGACATCGAGCTCGAGCCGGAGCCCGAGTAGCGCTCACGTCGCGGTGAGCCGCGGTCACCTGATCTTGATCGCCTGGAGCTCGGTCGCCAGACGCCGTGTCTGCGCCGAGAACTGAGCCATGTACCGGGGATTGACCGCCTGGCCCGGTCCCGACCGATAGCGCTGCGGATCGATGAAACGGCCATTCTTCCGGAGTCCGAAGTGGAGATGCGGTCCGGTCGACCGACCGGTCGATCCTACGGTCCCGATGAGCTGCCCCTGCTCGACGTCCTCGCCTCGCTTGAGACCTCGGGCGAAGCTCTGGAGGTGTGCATAGACGGACTCGAGGTTCCCGGCATGCTTGATGATGACCAGGTTACCCGAGGCTCCCTTCCGGCCCAGGTACGTGACGGTCCCGTCGGCGGTGGCCCAGACCGGCGTCCCGCGTGGTGCGGCGAAGTCGACGCCATTATGCGGGACCCGCCGCCTCAGGATCGGATGGAGACGGTTCGGATCGAATGCCGAGCTGATTCGGTTGTACGTGCACGGAGTCCGCAGCCTGGTCCGTTCCAGGCTCTCACCCTTTTCGTCGTAGTACCTGCCTCGTTCCCCGGGACCAGCGAAATAGAAGGCGCGGCGACGGCCGATGACCTGACCGGCGTACTCCAGCGCCCAGATGGTCTTGTATCCCAGGTTCTTCCCCTCGAGGAACTCCTCGTCGAGGATGACTTTGAGTGTGTCGCCCGTACGCTGGTCGTTCTGGAAGTTGATGTCGGCTCCGAAGGTCCGCATGAACACTCGCGTGACCTGCTGTGAGAGACCGGCGCCGGAGATCGTGTCCGAGAGGGATCCATCGGAACGCTTTCCGACCCGCATCCGTCGGAGGGTCGTGTCGACCTTGATGCGCTTGCCGGCCAGGCGCCCGGCCCGCAACGACACCTCGAACACGTCGGTGGGACCGGCCTCGTACCGGAACCGCTGGACCGCACGCTCGGACCCTCCGAGCTCGAGCACGTACCTGTGACCTGGCTGGCTTCGGCGAAAGTCGTACAACCCATCGAGCGCGTCCACGACCTCGTTCGCTTCTGCCCGTGTCAGTCCGTGCTTCGTCAACCTCCCCACGACGGTCGAGCCCGAACCGATCGTCCCCTCGAAGACAATGCTCCCCCCGGGCGGCCGAGCACTCGCTGGCTCGGCATCGAGGTCCTCGATTGATTCGACAGAGTCCTCGACCACGGTCTCCCCGAGGGACGCGTCCGGCCCAGGCCCGGAATCGCCCTCTTCGAGGTCCTCCTCTCCCCAGATCTCCCCCCCCTCTCCTCCACAGTCCGCGTCGCCGGTTCCCGCCTCGACCTCGGTATCGGGGACCACGGCCTCGCCCAGCGAGCGCGGAGGCTCGGGGACCGTCTCCGATGCCAGCTCGGCGTGTTCCTCCCGGTGCGACCCCGGGGTCCGGAGCACGAGGATCAGCGTGACGATACCGGCTCCGACGAGGGTGCTCGGCACGGAGACCGTGGCGAGCAGACTCCTTCGGCGCCGCCACGGTGGCTCGACCGCGGCCGGAAACGCCTCTCCGCTCGGGCCTGGCGCCGGTCCTTCTTGTAATTGTGGGTCCTGCGGACTGCTCACGCCTGCCTCACGGCAGCTCTCGATGCTCACGCTGCGCACCACCGTCGCTCGTGAGGCGACGGAGCTCGGCAGCGGTTTCGCGGAACCGCCTCACCACGACCGGCAGGATGTCGAGGGCGACTTCCGGTCGCTGGCGCAGCATGGCCTTGAAATCCCATGAGGTCAACACCAGAGCCTCGACCGTGTCCTCGGCAACCACGGTCGCCGTGCGCTCGGCTCCGTCCAGGATGGCCATCTCCCCGACAGCAGCGCCTGGCCCGAGACGTGCCACGATCGCGCTCCCGCCGCTCTCGAACTCCTCCACGATCCGTACCGTGCCGCGTGTGATCACGAACATCGCCACGCCCCTCGTCCCCTGCCTGCAGATGACCTGGCCGGGCATGAACGAACGCTCTTCACACGTCTTGGCAAGTGCCTTGAGGTCCCGCTTCTTGCAATGAGCGAAGATGTCCACCTTGCCAAGGAACTGCCGTCGATCGTCGATGCTCATCACCATCTTGTCAGGATACCACGACACGTGGCACGCGCTGCCCTGTCTTTAGCGCCGAAGGAGTATCGACCCGGCACCCGTCGTCCTTGACCCTCTCGTGCCCCTCTGCTAGGTTGACCTGACTCGATGGGCCGACAGTATCCAACCTGGGAAGTGATCATTCCGGCATCTGAGCCCCACTCCTCGAACAAGGCCGTCACCGTCGAAGCGAAGAACTGGATGGCAGCCCTGCAGGCTGCGCTCGACGGCATCGGTCAAGCCGGGCCTGCTGCAAGCAACCTGATGCTCGACATCAAGGGAGAGAGCATCCACGTCACTGATATCCGCACCAGGCGCGTCTTCGAGATCAAGCAGTTCCGCGCTCCGGTCGATCCGTTTGCTGTGCCAGCGTCGGGGCCTCCTGATTCTCGCACTGCGTCGACCGCGCCTGCGCCGGAGCAGCCTCCGTCAGTCCCCGCGTCTTCGATCGCGACCCGTCCGGAGCGTCCAGCGAGCGATCGCGAGCCTTCTCTCATGTCTCACGAGGTCTTCTTCTCGCGCGACGAGGATCCGACACCGAAGAACCGCCTCTCCTATCGCGAGAGGCTCATCGCAGTTGCTCCAGGGACCTCCGCGGAAGATGTCGAGCGGATCCTTCGGTCCTATTACGAGCAGCTCAGGGCGACTGTCAAGGGCGCGGGTCGCGGGCGGTACATCAACATCGCCGTGTTCGATCATGTGTTCCGCGATCGCGCCCAACGGCCCGCGATCGCCGCCCTCGACTGGAAGGACTGGCGAGGCCGCGAGCCCGTCGTGACCTTCCCGCAGAGAGCCACTGCCGTCGTCGAGCCTCCGCCTGTCTCGAAAGCCGATGACGGTCGGGAAGGTGTATCTCCCGGAACCCGCCGGGATCGAGCACCCGATGTTCATCAGCCGCTTGAGGAACAGGATCGCGAGCGTGATGAACGCCTCGAGCGCGAGCGCATGGCCTCCGAAGAGCGTCAGCGCATGGATCGTCAGGAGCGCGAACGGAAAGCTCAGAAGGAACGCGAGCGCGAGGAACAACAGGAGCGTGAGCGCAAGGCCCTCGAGGAACGAAAACGAAAAGAGCAAGTAGAGCGCGAGCGGAAAGAGCAGAAAGACCGCGAACGCGAAGAGCAGAAAGACCGCGAACGCAAGGTCCTCGAGGAACGAAAAAGAAAAGGACAAGAGGAGCGCGAGCGCAAGGCACAGAAAGAGCGCGAACGGAAAGAGCAGAAAGAGCGTGATCGCAAGGCCCTCGAGGAACGACAACGGAAAGATCAACACTCACGCAACCCGAAGGAATCGAAAGAGCGCGAACGCCAGCAACAGGAAGCGCGCGAGCGCAAGGCCCTCGAGGAACGACAACGAAAAGAACAACAAGCACGCGACCTGATGGAATCGAAGGAGCGCGAACGACAGGAGCAGGAAGAGCGCGAGCGCCGAGAGGCCCAGGAGCGCGATCGACAGCAGCAGGAAGAGCGCGAGCGCCGAGAGGCCCAGGAGCGCGATCGACAGCAGCAGGAAGAGCGCGAGCGTCGAGAGGCCCAGGAGCGCGAACGACAGCAGCAGGAAGAGCGCGAGCGTCGAGAGGCCCAGGAGCGCGATCGACAGCAGCAGGAAGAACGCGAGCGTCGAGAGGCCCAGGAGCGCGAACGACAGCAACAGGAAGAACGCGAGCGAAAGCCCGGGCTTGAACGCGTACCCACGCAGCCTCGCGCCCGCAAGAAAAGAGACTCGGTAGATTTCAACGAAGTCATCGTCGATGTTTTCGAAGCAATGCAAGCATTGTATTCGCTTTCATCGAGGCATGAGTGCATCACTTTTGCCGTGGATTTGATCGCAGGAAAGATCCGCTGTCAAACCGTGGCTGGATTCGCGAAACTGCCCACGAATTCCAGTGATATGTTTTGCGTGGAAGTTCGTGGTGAGAGTACGAAATCAGTCGCTGGCAAGAACGTCAAGATCAAGGGATCGATCCTCGAGTTAGCCATGCACGAGGGATCGGCTATCGTTGTTTCGGATGCTCGCAGTGATTCCAGGGTAGAGCTCGCGAGCGAGCATATTGCGGATGAAAACACCCGCTCTCTCCTCTGTGTTCCTTTCATATATGAAGGAAGAAACTTCGGCGCAATCGAGTTGCTGAACCGGATCGGTGGCGATGCCTGGAGGGAGCGTGAGATCCACCTCGTGACGTACATCGGAAACCACCTCGCTGAGTACGTTGCTCAGTCGCTCCCTTCGTCCGATGATGATTTTGAGGCTGATTTCGCAGAGTCCGTGAAGGTGAAGAAGGAACCGCCGCGTCCGGCGACTGGTCCTGCCATGAAATCGAACGTCAGCACATCTCCCGAAAAGACCGACGTGAAGAAGAGCCGAATGAAGAAGAAAAAATAAACGATATCTCACCCGTGGCTCGGGGGGCTGATGTTTGACCAGGAGGCGGACCAAGTGGTGTTCAACAACAGCCTGCTGGCGGTTGGTGACGGCCCATGAAAAAAGAGGGCGGTAGCCGAGGCCACCGCCCACGCGATGTTCTTTCCAAGATCACTACTTCAGCTTGCTCACATTTCGAGCCTGGGCACCCTTTTCTCCCCGGACGACCTCGAACTCGACTTGATCGCCGTCCGCGAGGGTCTTGTAGCCTTCCCCGGCGATCGCCGAGTAGTGGACGAAGATGTCTTCACCCCCACCCTCTGGTTCGATGAACCCCCAACCTTTCCTGTCATTGAAGAACTTCACTCGACCGCTCTCCATATCGCTGCTCCTTCTGGTTCTGCTGAGACTCGGCAGCCGGGCGGATCGTGATCCTCCGTCTCCCTGGTGTCAAGCCTCAAAAAGCTGGGATTCCGAAAGGACCTCAAACCCCGAGATCGCCGTGTGCGGTCCCCTTGAGCGGATCGAATCTATTGATGAAACACAGGTTTTGAAAATTGATCACCATGTGTGCCACGATCGGCGCCGTCAGGCTCCCGAGCGTCTTGAACATGAGGCCGAACACGAGTCCCATGATCACAGCCAGGGGCACCCATGTCCACATCCCCCTGCTGTTCGGCACGTAGTGGAGCGCGCCGAAGACGAGGCTCGACGATACCAGACCGATGAGGGGGAGCAGCCACCCGCGAAAGAACAGCTCCTCGGCCACGGCAGAGCTCAGGACGAGGACGATGATCTCGCCACGCCCCAGAGGAGCATCGCGCACTCCGAGGAGCTGTCGCAGGCCGATGTGGAGACGGAGCGCCGGCTTCCACCGCCAGCGATCGACGAGGCGTTGACTGAGCCAGACGACACCGTGACCGAACATCACGCCGATCACGATCCCGGACGTGACCTCCAGCCACGGCGAGAGGTCGAGGTACGGGTCCGGGCAGTGAAACAGGTCCGGATCACCGCGCATGAAGCCCATCGAGAAAGCAAACCCGGCAATGAGGGAGTACAGGAGCAGGGCCGCTCTCGCTTTTTCGCCGCGCATCGATGAAAGCGCGAGTCAGGCTAGCAAAGACACAGATGCGGATCAACGAGCGCCGGATGGAGAGGATGGGGAGGCGTGACACCGATGTCGCGGCTCGACGTGCTCCCGCCACGTGACCAGTTGAGGCCCCGCCGGAGATAACCGCTGTGTTCCACGAGGTTGGACAGCGTCGGACGCGATGGCACGGCGGCTGCTCGCATGTGCTGCGCATCACACGGAGGAAAACATGAACGTCAAGCAGGTATTCGACACGGTCAGGGAGATGATGGACGCGCTCGACGGTGTCGGCACCTCGTCCCGTCGTGCCCTCTACGCGGCGGTCCCACTCGCCACTCTCGCGACGTCGGGGTGCGGCGGCATGTACGGGATGCCCTGGGCCGAGTTCAGGATCGACGGCACGGTCGTCGACGCCCGGTCGGGCGACCCGGTTGAAGGCATCCAGGTCGAGTACCTGGAGGGCGGCGCATTCGTGACCACGACCGAAGCCGACGGGACCTGGTCCTTGTCTTTCGAGAACGACCCCTTCTGTGCTCCGACGTGCGACATCCACGCTCGTGACATCGACGGCGACGAGCACGGGGCCTATCAGGACCTCGACACGACCGTGACGCTCTCGCACACCGAAGAAGGGCACGGGAGCTGGGACGAAGGCAGATACGAGGCTCACGACGTCGTGCTCGAGATCGAGCCCGTCGACTGAACCGATCCCATCCCGAATCTGTCATGGGCCGCTCGAAAGCCCGGCGACGGGGGACGACATCGAGCAGGGGGCTCCACCATCCGGCGTCGTGGCGAGGGAGGAACGAGGTTTCATTCGTTGCGGGTTGTATTTGAGTGGTATGGTTGACTTCTACCAAGATGTCAGGGCCCGACTCACGATCCTGCCAACCCACCATGGGTGATCGAACTGACGGTGAGCATTCTCAGATCCTCTCCATCTTCGAGAGCATCGACGAGCCTATCTACGTCACCGACCCGGTGACGAGCGACGTGCTGTACGCCAACCAGGCGTGCCGTAGGGAGTTCGGCGAGGTCACTGGCAAGAAGTGCTTCGAAGCGTTCCAGGACCTCGACCGGCCGTGCCCGGCCTGTACGAACGATCTCATCTTTGGCGAGAACCTCGGAAAGACCCACCACCGCGAGATCCTGCACCCCAAGAACAGACGCTGGTACCGCGGCATCGCGCGAGCGATCCGCTGGCCCGACGGGCGGATGGTCCGCTACGAGATGGGCATCGACATCACCGACCTGAAGCTCGTGGAAGCGGCGCTCCAGGAGAGTGAGCGGAGGTACCGGTCGCTCGTCGAGAACGTCCCGGACATCATCTACTCACTCGACCACGAGGGTCGATTGACGTCGGTCAGCGAAGGAGGGATCGCGCTACTGGGTTACACCAAGGACCAGCTCATCGGTCATCACTTCTCCGAGTTCGTCTCCCCCGACGACCTGGATCTGACACTGGGTGCCTTCAAGACGGCACTACGGAACGGACGGCAAGGGCCTCGAGGTTTGACATTCAGGTTAATGCGACGCGACGGCGGGCCGCTATGGGTGTCACTCAACTCGAACATGGTCTTCGACGAGAACGGGACGTTCCTCGAAGAGCACGGCGTCGCGCGAGACATCACCGCACAAAAGGAGGCCGAGGAGGAGCGGCAGCGATACGAGGCCCAGTTCCTCCACACCCAGAAGCTCGAGAGCCTGGGCGTTCTCGCCGGCGGGATCGCCCACGACTTCAACAACCTCCTGATGGGCATCCTGGGCAACGTGGAGATCGCGTTGAAGCTCCTGCCGGCCGACTCGATGGCTCGGAAGCACCTCGTCAACATCAAGCAGGTGAGCCGACGGGCGGCCGATCTGGCGGGGCAGATGCTCGCCTACTCGGGTCGTGGTCAGCGCGAGGTCAAGCACGTCGACATGAGCGACATCGTTCGAGAGATGACCCACCTGCTCGAGGTCTCCATGTCGAAGAAGGTCACACTCGAGTTCGATCTCGAAGACGACCTCCCGGCCGTCGAGGCAGACCCGAGTCAGCTCAGACAGGTGGTGATGAACCTGATCACGAACGCCTCCGAGGCGGTCGGCGACACGGCGGGAACCATCGTGATCTCCACGTGTATCGTGGTCCGGTTACCCGATGAGGGGGTCGTGTGCCTCGCAGAGGAGGCCAGGAACACCGGCTCGCTCGTGCGCCTCCAGGTCACGGACACGGGTCACGGCATGGACGAGGCGACCATCGGGCGGATTTTCGATCCATTCTTCACGACGAAATTCACCGGGCGGGGGCTCGGCCTGGCCGCGGTCCACGGGATCATCCTCAAGCACGGCGGCGCGCTGGCGGTGGCGAGTCAGCTCGGACGAGGCACGACCTTCCAGGTCTACCTCCCGACCGTGGACGCCCCGGTGGACGAAGAGGAGCAGTCCCTCGAGGTGCCGTCACGTCCCGAGAGAAGGCAGACCATCCTGGTCGTGGATGACGAGGAATCCGTCAGGGCGGCGGTCCGCCACATGCTGGAGTTCGTCGGCTACACCGTGATCACGGCCAGCGAGGGCGCGGAGGCGCTGCGTCTTTACCGAGAGCACGCGGCCAAGATCTCGGCGGTCGTGCTCGACCTGACCATGCCCCGAATGAGCGGCGGAGAAGTGCTCCACGAGCTGCGGGAGATAAACCCGGACGTCAAGGTCCTGCTCTCGAGCGGCTACGACGTGAGCGACGTGGCCAAGCAACTCAAGGACGAGGAGTCGGTCGCGTTCATCCAGAAGCCCTACCGGATGAGTCAGCTCCATGAGAAGGTCCGGCGGCTCCTCGAAGGGAGTTGAGCTTCACAGGCGGGATCCGTGTCACCATCGAGCTCACCGTATCGTTCGATCACGGTGAAATCGCTGTGCGCGGGACAGCGAGAGGCTGGGGAGCGAACGGTCCGACATCGTCGTGATAGGAAGCGACGGTGGGGATGGTGGACCCGGCGATTTCGGCCTACTGTGGGGTCGCAGTGGGCCCGGAGGTTCACGCCGTGAGAAGTGGCACGGTGCTCTTGATCGCGTTCGTGGTCGTTGGACTCGCTTTCACAGCGGGGTGCGATGACTCCAACGGCGACGGTGATGCGGACTCCGATGTCGACGGCGACGGCGATGCCGACTCGGACGGCGACAGCGGTCTGGGACACCCCTTCGGCACTCACGAGGGGTATCACGAGGAGGGCGTGATCTCGCCGGCGGGTTACGACACCGCAGACCTCGATGATGCGACGGCGGAGGCGTACGATGCGTGGAAGGACGCCTACCTCGAGCCCGCCTGCGAGCCCGGTCACTACCGGGTCCGGACGAGCCCCGCGACCTCGGCCTACACGGTCTCCGAGGGCCACGGCTACGGCATGCTGATCACCGTGCTGATGGCCGGACACGAGCCCGAGGCTCGCGTGATCTTCGACGGGCTCCACGCATACTTCGTGGCGCACCCGAGCGGGGTCGATCCCAACCTGATGGCCTGGGCCCAGAACCGGCGGTGCGAGAACGTCGAAGGCGACGACTCGGCGACTGATGGCGACCTGGACATCGCCTTCGCGCTGCTCCTTGCCCACCGGCAGTGGGGATCGGACGGCGCGGTCGACTACCGCGGCGAGGCCGCCAGGGTCATCACCGCGATCCTCGACTCCGAACTCCACCCGGGGAACTTCGTCCTCGTCGGCGACTGGGCGAGCGATCCCTCGGACTCGCACCACACCGGCACCCGTCCGTCGGACTTCATGGTCGATCACTTCCGAGCGTTTCACGAGACCACCGGCGAGCCCCGTTGGAGCGATGTGATCGATAAGACCTACGCCATCGTCAATCACTTGCAGGAACGGTACGCCGCACGAACCGGGTTGCTCCCGGACTTCGTGGTGGACGCTCAGACCGCCTCACCGTCGCCCGCTCCGCAGGACTGGCTCGAGGGTGAGAACGACGGCCGGTACGGGTGGAATGCCTGCCGCGTGCCCTGGCGGCTGGCCATGGACTACCTCGTATCGGGCGATCCTCGGGCGCGCGATGCGGTCCGGCGGATCAACGAGTTCTTCCGTGCCGAGACCGGCGACGACCCGACCGTGGTGGTGGACGGCTACGAGCTCGACGGGCGGCCGGTCGGAGACTACGACGATACCGCCTTCGTCGCTCCCCTGGCGGTGGCCGCGATGATCGAGCCGGCCACGGGGACGAACGGTCCCTGGCTCGACCGGCTCTGGGACGACCTGACCGGCCGGGAGCCCGGCGAGTACTACGGCGACTCGCTCCGGCTGCTGTCGATGATCGTCGTGTCCGGCAACTGGTTCGTTCCGTAGACGCCGGAGGCGATATGTGGTTTGACTGCGGCGCCTTTTCCAAGCAAGCTGTCCGTTGTCGCCTTCGAGGAGTTCGATGAGCGAGGAGAACCAGGATATCCGGAAGACGTTCGCGTCGTACCTCGGGATCGTGTTCCGCGCCATTGGTTACTGGAAGTGGGGAGTGCTCCTCTGTGTCGTCGTCACGGCCGGAGGTACGGTGTATGCCGCGTCGCTCAAGAAGATCTGGCGGTCTCATACTCGGATACAGGTCGTTTCCACTCGGGTCGCCGACGGCTTCGAGGCTCCGGAAAATGAGCAAGCAGACTTGATGCAGGAAAACATCAAGAGGCAGATCCAGTCGTATATCACGGCCGATCGCTACCTCCAGGACATCGTGGACGAGTTCGGGCTCTACCGGGACGTCAAGGCCGAGAGAGGGTGGACCGACGCGGAAGTCCTGATGTTCATGCGCAGCAAGATCGAGACCGCGGTTTTCGAAGGAGGCCAGTTCTCGTTCACCTACTACGACTGGGACCCTCGCAAGGCTCAGGCCGTCGCACAGAAGCTCGCCGAGAACTTCATGAACCTGGAAAAAGGCACCGACTACAGCGTCTACCGCACGAAGCTGGACAGGATCGAGACCCAGATCAAGGAGCTCCGGGATCAGCAGAACTTGCTCCTCGTCCAGGAGTCCCAGTTCAGACGGAACAATGCCGAGCTCATCGATCAACTCGAGAAACGCCAGTCGGGGTTCATCGGTGTGGAGCCCGGTGGCTCGGGCGATGAGTCGATGGTCGGGGACGAGACGAACCCACGAGCAGACGACAGCCCAGGGCTCAGACATCTGCGCAAGAGGCTGCGCGATCTCGCGGATGACGAAGCGCGTTTGCGCGCCAAGGCGAACCAGGGTCGTGCCGAGCCTCCCGTCTGTCAACAGAGGGCTCAAGCTGCCGAGAAGATGGGAGAGGTGAGGGGCTGGTTCGATCGCATCAAGCAGCAGTACACTCCCGAGCACCCCGACTACACCCGCACGCGCAACCAGTACCAGCAAGCCGAATCACGCTATCGCGAGCTCGACGCGATGTGCCGGGAGCAGCAACGGACGGCCCACGAGCCGCCGGAGGAGCTGCTCCAGGTCCAGCGCGAGGTCAAGCAAGTCCAGGATCAAGTGCTCAAGATGGCCGCGGCAGAACGACGGAAGAGAGCGATGACTCCTCAAGGGGGGCCCGATGCGGGAGCCTCACCCGAAAAGGCATCTCCCTCCGATCCGGGAATTCCAACCGCTGCTCAGCTCCGGTCGATCGAGGACGTGTCCGCCGAGCTCAAGCGCATGAAGACCCGGATGGAGCCCATCTCACGTCACATCGAGGAGCTCGAGTCCCAGAGGCTCAAGATTCGATTCCAGACCGAACAGCGTCAGGATGGAGGAGCCAGGCAATATCACATCATCGACCAGGCCAGGGTTCCGGTGAAACCGAGTGGTCCCAATCGTACGAAGATCGCCATGATCTCCGCGTTCGGCGGCTTCGCGCTCGGGTGCGGGCTCATGCTGATGCTCGGGTTCCTCGACTCCAGGGTGTACCGCCCGAGCGACCTCGGCCGCCTCGAGCACATCCCGCTCCTCGCCACCATCCCGGACTTCGAGCACGAGGTGCGCGAGATCGCGGCCCAGTTGACGTCCTCGAGCTCCGAAGAAGAGCACCCGAACGGCGCTGCGGGTTGACGACTCGAGGCGCCCGGCGTCGAGCCGAGGAGTCCCCGGCCGGCCGTGCCCAGGCATGAAGCTCCATTCAGCGTGGACGCGGTGGACGGTGTGGACACCGTGGACAGACTGGTCGGTGGGGCGATGTCCACCACGTCCACCAAGTCCACTTCGTCCACCAGGACAGCAGGGTTCCCTGTCTGGTAGTGAGCTCAGTCCAGCGTGGACATCCTTCCGAGCCGCCACATCGCCAGGACGAAGAAGACCACGGCGAACCCGAGCAGGGCCCAGATGTCGTGGAGGACCTGCTCCAGCCCGAACCCTCGGACCAGCACGTCGAGGTAGCCGTCCAGCGCCCAACCGTGAGGGACGTAGGAGCTCACTCGCTGCATCGTCGCGGGCATGATGACCTTGGGCACCATGATCCCGCCCAGCACGCCCATGATCACGAGCACCAGGGTCGAGAACGCGGCCACGAACAGGATGGTCCTCGAGACGGCTGCCATGAGCAGGCCGAAGGAGATGGACACCACGGACACCGCCACCGTGAGCGCGACCAGCGCTCCGACGTTCGTGATCTCGAGCCGCGGACAGCCGAGGAAGGGCAGCACGAACACACCGATCGAGAACATCACGACCGCCTGGAGCAGGTTGATGATGAAGAACGGGACCGTCTTGGCCGCGAGGTACTTCCACATCGAGATCGGCGCGACCAGGACTCGCTTGAACGCGCCGCTCTGGCGGTCGTTGATGATGTTCACGGCCAGGATCTGGACGATCCAGAACAGGGCGAAGATCGTCCACCCGGGCACGCTCTGCTGCACCGAGTTGGGCCGGACCGGGCGCCCGCGTGTCGAGGTGTAGGCCTGTGTGACGCTCAGGCCACGCCGCTCGTCCGCGTCGTTGTCCTCCTCCTCGTCGGTCGGCTCTCCACTGTTCCGCTCCGCAACCTTCTCCGGACGCGGGCAGTCGAGCTCCAAGCTCTTCGAGTCCCCGCCCATGCTCATCAGGCCCTCCGGCACGGTGCCCTTGGTCTGTGCCTGGACGAAGGCGCGCCGGACGGTGACGCGGACCTCGTCGAGCTTGGTCTTGAGCTTCTCCACGGCGCCTTCGAGGCACTTCGTCGTCTCCTCGAAGGTTTCGACCGTCTTCTCGAGCTGCCTGGTCGCGTCCTCGAGATCTCCGACGGTCCGTTTCAGCTTCAGCGTCTTGCTGCCGAGCCCGTCCACGGTCTCGACGAAGACCGCACCGTCGAGCGTGCCTTTCACGGCGGACCCGAGCTCGCCCGACACGGCCGGATCGACGAGGATCTCGACGGTCCCCTCGGCCTCGAGGTCGAGCGCCTTCGAAGCGCCCGCGGGGATGACGACTCCGATCTTGTACCGTCCCCGACCCAGGGCATCGACGGCGCGCCGCCGGGTCACGGGCCGGCCATCGATCTCGGTCACCACGGTGAAGCGCCCCGCGTCCCGCAGCGCCTCGGTCAGGGCCTCGCCCGCCTCGCCGCGGTCCAGGTCCACGACGAGCACTTCAATCCGCTCGTCTGTGTCCGTGTTGGAGAACGCGCCCTGCAAGGCCACCGACAGGATCAGGATGAACATCGCAGGGAGCACGAAGAGCATGATCAGGGCGCTGAAGTCCCTGAGCAGGAGCTTCGTCTCTTTAACGATGATCGCGGCCGTCTGGACCACACGGTCTTTATATCAGCTCGTTGGAAAAAAGATCCGGGTCTGGTACACGAGGCCATGAGCAAGTATCCCATGACGCCTGGCGGTCTCGGGAAGCTCGAGGCCGAGCTCAGGAAGCTCAGGGAAGTCGACAGGCCAGCGAACGTCAGGGCCATCGAGGAGGCTCGGGGCCACGGCGACCTGTCGGAGAACGCCGAGTACCACGCCGCGAAGGAGCAGCAGAGCCTGATCGCCCTGAGGATCGAGTACATCGAAGATAGGATCGCGTTCGCCAACGTCATCGACCCGGCGTCCCTCACGGGAGACCGGGTGGTCTTCGGCGCCCGGGTCACCTTGGAGAACCTCGACACTGGCGAGTTCGTCACCTACCAGATCGTCGGCGACGACGAGGCCAACGCGGACAGCGGGCTCATCTCCATCTCCTCGCCCGTGGCCCGCGGCCTGATCCGCCACGAGATCGGCGACGAGGTGTCCATCTACACCCCGTCGGGCAGGAAGCGCTTCGAGATCTCGAAGATCGAATTCGTCCCGGTGTGAGAACCGTTACCGCGCGCAGCGGTGGTCGCTCGGGGCGCGCGCGACGGGTTGTCCGTTCACCCAGACCACCGGCACGACCTGCCAGACCTCGCGCATGAGGTCGCAGTAGTCCCGCGAGTACAACCCCAGGTCGATCGAGACGTGCTGGCCGAGGTCGCTCGCCGCGTGGAGCCGGTCGCCGCGGACCACGATGAAGCGCACGGGCCCGTGCAGCCGGACGTCCTGGAGCCTGGCGCCGCTCTCCGTGCTCCACAGGCCGAGCACTCCGTTGGCAAAGCCGACGACGATGATGCCCATCGGTCCTTCCGCGAACGCGACCACGGGCGAGGTCGGAGTGTCCTCGAAGTGGAGCGCGTCCGCGCCTTCTCCGCGCGTCTCCGGCCTGAGGACCTCGAAGCTCCCGTCGTAGAACCCGACCACCAGCCGCCCGGCCACGCGTCCCACCGCGGTCGCGCCGGCTCCGACCCGGTGTGCCTCGCGGCGCTCGCCAGCAGGCGTGAGCACGACGACGTCGCCTCCGGACGCGACCAGGACGTCCGCCCCCGAACGAGCCGCGGCCGTGACGTCCCGCGTGAGCTCGGTCCGCGACCCGGCCCGGTCGATGTAGCTCAGGACGTCACCGGACAGCGCGAGGCATCCGGCGGGCAGGGCCAGGACCTGCCGCAGCCCTGGTATCGACTGTTGGACGATCTGCGCGTCCCGGTCGATGTCCCAGACCTCCAGCGATTCGCCCGGACCGAGGATGCAGAGGACCTCGCCCGCTGCGCCCGCGGACGAGGGCCTCGCATGGTCTTCGATGGCCCGGCGCCAGGCGCTCCCCGCGCCGAGTGGAGCGGGCCCACCTGAAGCATCGAGCGCGGTCCATCCCGCGTGCGTATGGATCTCGGGCGGGTCATCGAGCATCACGGTCGTGCGCCACAGGGGCGCACCGGACCTCGTGTCCCAGAGGCGCACCGTGGAGTCGTCGCTCGCCGTCACGGCGCGCAGTCCGTCGGGCGAGAAGTGGATCACGTTGGCTTCGTCGAGGTGCCCGGCGAGCTCGACCGCACGATCGCCCCCAAGGTCACGGATCCACCCCGAGTGATCGGCGCTCGCGAACGCCAGTCGCCGACCGTCGCCGCTGAGCTCGACACCGTACACCCCCTTGCCGTGCACGATCGTGCTGTGCAGGGTCCGCGTCGCGACGTCCCACAGACGGATGGTCCCGTCCCGGCTCCCGGAGGCCAGCAGCGTGCCGTCCGGGTTGAAGTCCACGCCCATGACCCAGTCGGTGTGTCCAAGGAGCTTGGCCGGCGAGCTCCGGTCGTCCGTCGGGAACAGGTACACCGGCCCGTGCCGGCTGCCGGCCGCGATCAGCGTCCCGTCGGGGCTGAAGCGGACCGGGCCGGAGATCTCGGTGTCCCCGCCCAGCGTGGCCACCTCCCCGCCAGTGGCCACATCCCAGATCCTGACCGTCCGGTCCTCGCTGCCTGACGCCAGGGTCTTCCCGTCGGGCGAGAACCGCACGCCGTAGATGATGGCGGTGTGACCCCGCAGGATCTTCTCCTGCGCCCCCGTCTCGACGTTCCAGATCCTGACGGAGTTGTCAGATGAGCCGGACGCCACGAACCGGCTGTCGGGGCTGATGTCCACGGCGGTCGTCTCGTCGTCGTGCCCGCGAAACACCTTGACGTTGCGGCCCGTCTCGACGTCCCAGATCCGGACCGTCCGGTCGTTGCCGACGGACGCGATGAAACGGCCGTCGGGACTGTAGTCCGCGCTCCACACGAAGCGGTCGTGGCCGCCGGTATCCTCGGACACGGCGGGGATGACGGGGTCCCAGAGCCGCAGCTCCTCGTCCCACCCGGTCGTGGCCACGTACCGGCCTCCCGGGTCGAAGGCGAGGTCCACGACCCCTGAAGGGTGGACCCCGAGCACCTTGGCCGGCGCACCGGACCTCAAGTCCCACAAACGGATGGTCCCCTCGTAGCTGGCTGAGGCCAGGGCGCGGCCGTCAGGGCTGAACGCGGCATGGACGACGGCGCCTGCATGCCCCGCCATTTTCCGCTGCTCGGTCCCCGTCGCCACGTCCCAGATCCGCACCGTCCTGTCCTCGCTCGCCGACGCCAGGGTCCGGCCGTCGGGGGCGAAGCTCACGTCGCCGACCGCGGCGTCGTGCCCGCGGAGGACGCGGCGCACGGTCCAGGTCCCGACGTCCCAGAGACGTACCGTTCCGTCGAGACCCGACGTCGCGAGCGTCCGGCCATCGGGAGCGAAGCTCTGGTCCATGACGGGCCCCTCATGGGCCTCGATCACGCGGGGCGCGTCGTGCCCCACGAGGTCTTGCAGGTGGATACGGCCTGTGTTGTCGGCCCAGAGGAGCAGGCTCCCGTCGGGAGAGTAGACCGGAGCCCTGATCCGGCTGTCGCCTTTGGCCAGGTGCCGGTACCGGCCCTCGGTCAGGTCCCAGATCCCGATGTCGCCGTCGAGCGAGCCCGAAGCGAGCGAGCGGCCGTCCCCGGAGTAGGCGAGGCAGTAGATCCGGGCTTCCAGCCCGCGCAGGATGCGGACCTGGCGCGACCTCGCCGAGAAGACGCAAATCGACTTCCACGAGCAGACAGTGGCGATGTCCTCCCCGTCGGGCGACACGGCGAGCGCGAGCCCGTACCCGCCGAGCCGCTTGTTCCAGACGAGCGGCTCGCGCGCGAGCTGCCCCCACAGGGCCCGCGCGACGGGCGAGTCCTCGGCCTCGAGCGACTCGCGGAGCTTCGCTCGCGCCTCGAACGTCTCGCCCTGGAGGAACGCGGCCCGGGCGCCGTCGCGCAGCGCCTGGGCGTGGCGGCTCACGGCCTCGGCGCGGTGGATCTCGGCGCGCCGGGCCTGTTCCACCGCGCGCATGCCCTGGACCCGCGCCACCTGGGCCAGCACGGCG
>Ga0233425_10003660_pt1 | contig 27394 bp, 24 predicted proteins | sample Watercolumn_Towu_2_FD_181712 | JGI IMG/M metagenome (GOLD analysis project Ga0233425, IMG submission 181712) | Freshwater microbial communities from Lake Towuti, South Sulawesi, Indonesia - Watercolumn_Towuti2014_140_MG | ecosystem: Environmental > Aquatic > Freshwater > Lake | place...
CAACCTTTCTCGTTGCAGCCTTCATCGCCCGGATGGCGAAATTGGTAGACGCAAGGGACTTAAAATCCCTCGACCGGCAACGGTCATGCCGGTTCGATTCCGGCTCCGGGCACCAGAAACCTCTAATGCCGTTCATTTCTATAAAGTTGTTCCTTTCAAAAATGTATAAAATCAATTAGATATAAAAATATTTCTACATTATTTTTGGATTTGATTTGCATGAAAATGTGTCTAAGATTGGTATTGAGGTGCTTGTCTCTAAGTTAGACTGTCAATAGCTCGCATGCCGAGTGGTAGTCTGTTTGCAACGCCATTGCAACTGCTGCGCAAGTAATTCTACCGGCATGAACATTTAATCCGGCGCACAAGCGAGGGTCCTCAGCACAAGCCCGCTTCCAACCCTTATCAGCCAGCGCCAAGGTGAAGGGGAGGGTGGCATTATTAAGAGCGACGGTTGAGGTGTGCGGTACAGCTCCCGGCATGTTGGCGACGCAGTAATGCACGATACCGTCGATCTGATAGGTCGGGTCTTGATGGGAGGTTGGCCGCGAGGTCTCAAAGCAGCCTCCCTGGTCGATGGAAATGTCCACCAGCACCGTCCCCTGCCGCATGCCTGCCAGGTGTTCCCGTCTGACCAACTTGGGTGTTGCAGCACCCGGAATCAGTACTGCACCAACAACAATATCCGCTGCCATGATTGTTTCCTCTAGGGCTTGGCGGGTTGAGTAGAGGGTGCGCAGCCGCGCGCCAAAAATGTCGTCGAGCTGGCGCAGACGCGGTAGTGAGGTATCTAGAACAGTAACCTCGGCACCCATGCCGACTGCGATTCGTGCCGCCTGGGTACCGGCCATGCCTCCGCCGAGTACTGCGACACGAGCGGGACGGACGCCCGGCACGCCGCCCAGCAGTACGCCGCGCCCCCCCAATGCTTTCTGCAAGCAGGTGGCGCCCACTTGGACTGACATGCGCCCGGCGACTTCGCTCATGGGTGCCAGCAGCGGCAATCCGCCTCCGTCGCCGGTGACGGTTTCATAGGCGATGGCAGTGCAGCCGGATTGGCGAAGCAGGCGCGCCTGCTCTGGGTTTGGCGCCAGGTGAAGGTAAGTGAACAGGATCTGGCCCTCGCGCAGCATTGCGCACTCGGCGGGCTGAGGTTCCTTGACCTTGACGATCATGTCGGTGCGAGCGAAGATTTCCTCGGCTGTAGCGACGATTTCCGCACCTACGGCAAGATACTGCGCATCATCGTATTCCGCGCCGGCCCCTGCGCCGGCCTGCACCACGACGATATGGCCGTGGGCCACTGCCTCGCGTACCGCTGCCGGTGTCATGCCGACGCGATATTCATGAACCTTGATCTCCTTAGGCACTCCTATCCGCATTGTTTCCTCCTTGAGTTGGTCGGACAGGGGCATGATGCCGGCAGCTGGACGAAATAGGCTTGCATATATACGGCGATGACGGGCCATCTATGCAATAATATTGCGTCGAAATATTACAAAACACATGTTTATGTACGAAATAGAGTTAGATAAGACAGATCGTAAGATCCTCGCCCTGCTCCAGGCCGACGGCCGCATCACCAATACCGAGCTGGCGCAACGTGTCAGTCTCTCGCCTTCCGCCTGTCTGCGGCGGGTGCAGCGATTGGAGGAGTCCGGGGTGATTACCGGTTACGTGGCGCTGGTGCGGCAAGAAGCGGTAGGGCGGCCGACCAACATCTTCGTTGAGGTGGCTTTGAAGAGTCAAAGCGAGGAGGCGTTGAAGGCCTTCGAGCGCGCCGTGCGCACCTGTCCGGACATCATGGAGTGCTATCTGATGTCGGGCGACGCGGATTATCTGATCCGGGTAGTGGCAGGGGACACACAGGATTACGAGCGTATCCACAAGCAGCATCTGACCCGCCTGCCGGGTGTCGCGCGTATCCGCTCCAGTTTTGCCCTACGCGCCATCTGCAAGAAGACTGCGCTGGACGTCTAGTTTCCGTCTTCTTCGTCCGTGCCATGCAATTCCCGGCTGCGCGCCAGCAGTCGCGACAACGCCTTGTCCAGTGCCTGCTGCTCGCGCTCGGGCAGCACAGAGAGAAACCACGATTCAGTCTCCCTTGCTGCGGGAATGATTGCGGCGCACATGCCAGCGCCCTTGCGCGTGAGAAACAACACCAGACGTCGGCCGTCTCGCGGATCGTCGCTGGCGGCAACCAGGCCGAGTTCCACCAGTCGGCGCTGGGCGCGGCTGACGCGCCCTTTGTCCATGCTGGTGTGCTCGACCACCTCGTTTGGCGCCAGCGGTCCGCAGCTGTGCAACGCCATGAGAATGCGCCATTCCGGGATCTGGATGCCGTATTTCTTCTCGAAGAGGGAGCCGATGGATTGGCTCAGGCGGTTGGCCACCACCGCTAGTTTGTAGGGTATGAACTCCTGCAGGGAGAGTTTCCCTGCTCCGGGCTGGCTGACTGCAGTGCGCTTGGTGCGGGTTGCCCTCATCGTCGCTTCACCATTCAATCAGTCCGCCTTCCGGGTTCCTGCAGCACGTCCGTCATGTCAGGCTGCAGGGGATTGCGCCGCATGACAAGCAGGGTCCACAAGGTGCTGTAGGCGAGCGTGGCGCCAAGCATTGCCGCGACATTGCGGTAGATCGGCCCGGCGAGTTCCGGTGTGGGCGAGATATTCAGGAACACATAGCCCATGCCGAGGATGCCCAATACCTGCGGTAACGGAAATGCCAGGGAGCGGAAGGGGCGGTGGTGTCCCGGCAAGCGCAGTCGCAGGATGATGAGGTCCAGGTGCACGATGATGTAGGCGACAAGCCAGCAGGCGGTGGCGGCTACAGTCAGGGCGAGGATCGAAGCGGCGTCCATGCCGAGTGGGGCGCGCACTGCAGCGATGGCCAGCGTCAAGGCGAGCAGCGCCCAGACCGGCGCGCCATTGCGGTTTTCTCGCGCCAGCAGCGCCGGCAGTTGGCCGCTCTGAGCCATGCCCTGGATCATGCGCGAGACGCTGGCAAGAACCGTATTGAGCAGCGTCGCACTGCCAAGGATCGCCAGGGCGGCAAAGGCCAGGCGCGCCGTCGGGCCGAACACCGCCAGCGCGAGATCCATGTGGGGCGTGGCGGCGCCAAGTTTCTCGGCCGGCAAAAGCGCCAGCCCGGCGAGGCAGAAGAACCCATACACCGCGACGATCATCACCAGGCCGATCAGCATGGAGCGTGGCAGATTGCGCATCGGATCTCGCGCATCGCACACCATTGGGCAGACGAATTCGAGGCCGACCAGTCCCCAGATGGCCAGCGCAACCAGTGAAACTGCGACACTCGCATCGAGTCCGGTCAGGGCGACTGCTGCCGTGGGCGAACCGCCACCTGCGCCGGCGAGGCCGGCGATGCCGATGATGAACAGTCCAAGGAACATGATCGCCACTAGTACACTTTGGACGCGGCCGAACAGATCCACGCCACGCAGGTTGAGTAGGCAGAACAGGCCGAGCAGAATGAGACTCGTGTAGGGCACCGTCGCGGTGAGTCCTGGGGCCACCTGCTCGAGCAGAGCGTCGACCAGGATGAGTTCGGCCGGGATGCCGAGCAAGGCTACGGCGACGTAGCCGGATAGTGTGGCGACGATCGCCAGTCCCGGGCCGAGCGCGGCTTCAGTATAGGCGCTGATCGAGCCGGCACGAGGCAACATCAGCGCAAGTTCGGCGAACGACAGCACGTAGGTGAGCGCGAGCAGAGCAGAGAAGCCGATGGCGAGCAGGAAGTTGATGCCGCCGATGCCGGTGCCGTTGAGCATACTGATCATGGTGCTCTGTACCACTACCACACCGACGGCGGTGGCTACCATTGCTGGCAAGCGCAGCGCGCCCGTCCTGCTCGACGCAGCCGAGCCGGTGGCGGAATCCTGTTGTGCGTACATGTGGTTTCTCCTCCTGTTTGTCGCCAGCGGTCTTTGCGCGCCTAGGCGGATGCGAAACTCGTCAGCTTGGTGTCCAGATAGGCGGCCAGTCCTTCCTGCCCGCTCTCTGAGCCATAGCCGCTCTCCTTTACGCCACCGAAAGGCGTCTCCGGCTGGGATACGCCGAAGTGGTTGACGCCGACCATGCCGGCTTCGAGGCGCGCCGAAACCGTATGGGCAAGCGTCAGGTCGCGCGTGAACAGATAGGCAGACAGGCCGTAGGGCAATCCGTTCGCTTGGGCGATCGCGGTGTCCAGGTCGCTCCACGCATTGATGACCGCGATCGGCCCGAACGGCTCCTCGCGCATGATGCGGGCCGTGTCAGGCACATCGATCAGGACCGTAGGCTCGAAGAAGTGGCCGGGAGTATTGAGCTTCTTGCCGCCGCAGGCAAGAGTGGCGCCGCAAGCCAGCGCGTCTTCCACAAGTACTTCCATGGCGCCGATGCGCCGGGCATGGATCAGCGGCCCCATCCCGGTTTCGCTTTCCAGGCCGCTGCCGATGCGCAGCCGGCGTGCGCCGGCCGCGAAGGCAGCGACAAAAGCCTTGAACAGCGATTCGTGTACGAGAAAGCGGGTCGGCGAGGCGCACACCTGGCCAGCGTTGCGGTACTTGGCCGCCACCGACAGCTGCGCGACGCGGGCCGCATCGGGATCGCCGAGCACCAGCACAGGCGCGTGTCCGCCGAGCTCCGCCGTAAAGCGCTTGACGCCGCGGGCGCACAACTCGCCCAGGTGCTTGCCGACGGGGATCGATCCCGTGAACGACACCTTGCGGATGCCATCGCTGGCGATCAGGCGCGTCGAGACCTGTGCCGGGTCGCCGCAAACCAGGTTGAGCACGCCGGCCGGCAGCCCGGCATCGTGGAAGGCGCGCACCAGCTCGATGGCGCTGCCTGGCGTCTCTTCCGCCGGCTTGAGGATGGCGCTGCAGCCGGCGGCGAGTGCGGCACCTACCTTGCGCGCGGGCAGGTTCATGGGGAAGTTCCACGGCGTGAACAGCGCCGCCGGGCCGACCGGCACGTGCGTGACGGCCTGGGCGAGGATGGCGTCGCTGCGCGGCGGCACCAGCCGGCCGTAGGCGCGCTTGCCCTCCTCGGCGAGGAAATCGATGATGTCCGCGCTGAGCAGCACCTCGCGCCGGCTCTCGGCCAGCGGCTTGCCCTGTTCCAGCGTCATGACGCGGGCGATGGCGTCGGCGCGCTCGCGCAGCAGCCGCGTGGCGCGCGTGATGAGCTCCCAGCGCGCGTGGGCAGGCGTGGCTTTCCAGGCGGCGAATCCGCGGTATGCTGCGGCGACGGCAAGATCCAGTTCCTCGTCGCCCGCCAGCGGCAGCTGGCCGAGCACGGATTCGTCGGCGGGGTTGACAACGGGCCGGTTGCCGGCGCTGCCGGAAGCGAGCCATTTGCCGTCGATGTACAAAGCCAGTGCGGTGTAGTCGCTCACGCCGTTCCTTCCATCAGGGGCCAACGCGGCCCTTCGATCCGGCGACTTTTTTAACACCATCAAGTTGCAATTGCAACGAAATAACCGGGAACTTCGCCTATGAAAAACTATTTTTTCGAATTGCCGATTTGGGATATTGGTTGCACCGACAACCAATGTAACCTCTTCCCCGCGCGGCGCCTCCCGCGGCAAGGATCAACCCATGACCTATAGCATCGAACAGCTCAAGCAGGCCAATGCACTTCACCTCTGGCATCCCATGGCGCACCCGAAAGCCATGCAGGACACGCCGCCGGACATCATCGCGCGCGGCGAGGGCGTGTGGATCTGGGACATCGACGGCCATCGCATGATCGACGGCGTTGGCGGCCTGTGGAGCGCCAACTTCGGCCACAGCAACCGGCGCGTGCGCGACGCCATCGTCGCCCAGCTCGACGAGCTGCCCTACTACAACACCTTCCGCGGCACCACGCATCCGCGCGCCATCGAGCTGTCCGAGGCGCTGGTGCGCATGATGGCGCCGGAAGAGGTCGGCGCCGTGATGTTCGGCAGCGGCGGCTCGGACGCCGTCGAGGCGGCGCTGAAGATCGCCCGCCAGTACTGGAAAGTGCGCGGCCAGGCCGACCGCACGAAGTTCATCTCGCTGCGCCAGGGCTACCACGGCGTGCACTTCGGCGGCATGTCGGTGAACGGCAACACCAACTTCCGCCGCGCCTACGAGCCGCTGCTGCCCGGCTGCTTCCATGTCGACACGCCGTGGCTCTACCGCAATCCGTACACCGACGACCCCGCCGAGCTGGGCCGCATCTGCGCCGAGCTGATCGAGCGCGAGATCGTCTTCCAGGGGCCGGACACCGTCGCCGCCTTCATCGCCGAGCCGGTGCAGGGCGCCGGCGGCGTCATCGTGCCGCCGGAAAACTACTGGCCGGCGGTGCGCCAGGTGTGCGACCGCCACGGCGTGCTGCTGATCGCCGACGAGGTGGTGACCGGCTTCGGCCGCACCGGCGCGCTGTTCGGCACGCGGCTGTGGGGCGTCAACGCCGACATCTGGTGCCTGGCCAAGGGTATCTCCGGCGGCTACGTGCCGCTCGGCACCACCGCCGTCGGCCGGCGCATTGCCGATGCCTTCCTCGAGGCGCCGGCCGGCATCGGCGCCATCACCCACGGCTACACCTACAGCGCTCACCCGGTGGCCGCCGCCGCCGCGCTGGCGAGCCTGACTTTGGTAGAGGAGCTCGACCTGCCGGGCAACGCGGCGCGCGTCGGCGCGCATTTCCAGGCGCGCCTGCGCGAGTTCGTCTGCCACGCCCATGTCGGCGACGTGCGCGGCATCGGCCTGATGGCGGCCATCGAGATGGTCGAATCGAAGGCTAGCCGCAAGACCCTGCCGCGCGGCAACGAACTGCCGCTTAAGGTGGCCCGCGCCGCCTACCGCCGCGGCGCCATGGTGCGGGTGTCGGGCCCCAACATCATCCTTTCGCCGCCGCTGGTCATCACGCGCGAGGAAGCCGACATCCTGGTCGACGCGCTCGACGCCGCGTTCGCGGAAGCGGAGGCAGGTGCGTGATGGCAGACGTCTGCCGGCCGCGCATCCTCCTCATCGGCACCGCCGACACCAAGTCGGACGAACTGCTGTTCATGCGCGGCCGCATCGAGGCGGGCGGCGGCGAGGCGCTCGTCATGGACGTCGGCATCCTCGGCCACGCGCCCTTCGCCCCGGACATCGCGAATGCCGAGGTGGCCGCCGCGGCGGATACCACCCTTGCACAGCTCGCCGCCCTCGGCGACGAGAATGCCGCCATGTCGCGCATGGCGCAGGGCGCCGCGTGCCTGGCCGGCGCGCTGCATGCCGAGGGCCGCATCGACGGGCTGCTGGCGCTCGGCGGCACTATGGGCACCGACCTGGCGCTCGACGCCGCCGCGGCGCTGCCGGTCGGCGTGCCGAAGGTGGTGGTGTCGACCATCGCCTATTCGCACCTGCTGCCGCCGGAGCGCATCCCCGCCGACCTGGTCATGCTGCTGTGGTCGGGCGGGCTGTACGGCCTCAACGACCTGTGCCGCTCCTCGCTCGCCCAGGCCGCCGGCGCCGTGCTCGGCGCCTGCCGACTGGCGCAGCCGCCGCGACTGGCGCGTCCGCTGGTCGGCATCACCTCCCTCGGCTCGAGCGTGCTCTCCTACATGAAGCGCCTGAAGCCGGCGCTGGAGGCGCGCGGCTACGAGGTGGCGGTGTTCCACACCACCGGCATGGGCGGACGCGCCTTCGAGGACCTGGCGGAGCGGGGCCGCTTCGCTACCGTCTTCGATTTCAGCCTGCAGGAACTGGCCAACCACCTCGGCGGCTCCTGCGTCACGGCGGGCGCTTCGCGCCTGACCGGGGCGGGGCGCGCCGGCGTGCCGCAGATCGTCGCGCCGGGCGCCACCGACATGGTGGACTTCCCGGCCTGGGCGCCGCCGCCGGCGCGCTTCGCCGGCCGGCCCAGCCATGCGCACAACCGCCTGATCGCCTCCGGCAAGTGCGATGCGGTGGAGCGCCGCGAGATCGCCGGCGAGATCGCCCGCCGCCTGCGCGAGGCGCAGGCCCCCAGTTGCCTGCTGCTGCCGTTGCGCGGCATCGAGGAGTGGGACCGGGAGGGTCAGCCGCTGCACGACGCCGATGGACTTCGCGCCTTTGTCGATGCCCTGCGCGGCGCATCCTGGGCGCCGGCCGAATTCGTCGAGGTCGACGCCCACATCAACGATACGGCGTTTACCGATGCCGCCCTGGCCGTCTTCGACCGCTGGGCGGCGGCCGGCCGCATCGTTCCCGGCACGCGCGCCGCGCTGCCGGCATGACGCAGGCCCTGGTGCTCGACTTCGGCGGCGTCATCACGCGCACGCTGTTCGAGACGCATGCCATCACCGAGGCGGCGCTGGGCCTCGCGCCCGGCACGCTGAAATGGCGCGGGCCGTTCGACCCGGCCAGCGATCCGCTTTGGCAGGAGCTGGAGGACGGCCACATCACCGAGCGTGATTACTGGCTGGTGCGCACGCGAGAAATCGGGGCGCTGCTGGGCGAGGACTGGGAGCGCATGGAGACCTTCGTCGTGCGCGCGCGCGGCGCCGACCCCGACGCCGTGATCCGCCCCGAGGCGGTCGCCGCCATCGAGGCGGCGAAGGCCGCCGGTTGCCGCGTCGCCATTCTCTCCAACGAACTGGATCTCTTCTACGGCCGCGAACTGCGCAGCCGGGTGGCCGTGCTGCGCCACGCCGACTGCATCGTGGACGCCACCTACACCGGCATCCTCAAGCCCGACCCGCGCGCTTATGCGCTATGCCTGGAACGGCTCGGCCTGCCGGCGCAGGCCTGCGTCTTCGTCGACGACCAGCGGAGCAACGTCGAGGGGGCGATCGAGGCGGGGATGCGCGCGGTGCAGTTCGACATCGCACGCCCGGCCGAATCCTTCCGCCGGGCGCTCGACCTGCTCGGCGTGTCGCCGTGACTGACTTTTGAGCTAAACCAGTCGCGCCGGGTGCGCCGATCCGCGCAGGGTCTCAGAGGGCAATTCGCCGAACATGCGGCGGTAGTCGTTGGCGAAATGGCTGAGATGCCAGAAGCCCCAGCGCGCCGCGATGTCCTGCACGGAGTGGCGCTGCGGGTCGGCCGACTTGAGCATGCGGCGCACGCCGTTCAGGCGCATGGCGCGCAGGTAGCTCACCGGATTGAGCTGCAAGACCTCCTGGAAGCTGTATTGCAGCGTGCGGCGGCTGACGCTCAGCACGCGGCACAAGTCCTCCACGGTGAGCGGCTCCTCGACGTGTTCGCGCATGTAATCCTGCGCACGCGAGACGATGGCGTGCCGCGCCGTCGGCGAGGCGGTCGCGCGGGCGTCGTCGGTGTGGCCGACGGCCTTCACCACGCTGGAGAGCAGGGCGTGCTCCAGCCCCTTCTGCATCGCCGGGTATTGCAGCATGGCCGGCGTGCGCGAGACGGACTCGAGCGCGGTGAGCAGGAAGCCGCGGAATTCGTCGACGGCCGCCTTCGTCGCCTGGAGCACCGCGACATCCTGCAGTTCCTGCTCGATGTCGCGGTGTTCGATTTCCCGCGCGTAGCGCGTCAGCACATCCACCGGCACGGAGACGGCGACGATGTCGAAGTGCTCCGGTGCGCGAAAATCCAGCTCGTCGCCGCCGCGCATGGTCATGATGGCGTCGGGTGCAATCGGCCGGCCGCAGAAATAGCCCTGGCCTTGCATGGCCACCGGCACGCCGAGGACACGCTCGCCGGCGCGCATCAGGCCTTCCTCGTGCACGGACTGGTTGGTCACTTCGCGGAAGAGCTGGATGCCGCGGAACCAGATTTCCATGAAGCGGCCCTCGAATTGCCCCGGCGAGAGCTGCTCGTAGACCTGGTCCCAGTCGCGCAGGCAGGCCGCCTGCTCGTCGGCGTCGTGCGTCTCGCGACGAACCAGCGAGTAGAGGGCATTCTCGTCGAACGCACCGGGCGAATCGGAGATCGCGGATTCCATGCCTGTCCCTGGCGGGTGATGGCGATGACGCAGTAAAACTGAATGCCGGTTCGTTTGCAAGGGGCCGACGGCAACAAATGGTGAATTCACAATCTTTTTTGCCCGGCTTGCCGATTTTGGCTAACGGCCCGTGCGGAACCCTGACTAGAATCCGCTCCCATTCCATGCCGCAGCCCCATCAGAAAAATATTGCGGCGCAACAAGGAGGAGCCATCTTGTCGCGTTTTGTCCGTGTGGCCGCTTTCGCGTCCGCCGCCTGTGTGGCGAGCATTGCCTTGGCCGAGCCAAGGTACGAGACGCTTTCGGTTGCGAAGATGGCGGAGCCGACGCCCCACCGCATCTACGTTTCCGACATCGCCATCAACCACATCGTGGATGGGCGGCTGCACGTCATCGACGGCGATACGCTGACATACCTCGGCATGATCTCCACCGGCTACGCCGGCAACGCCACGTTGTCGCTCGACCGCAAGGAACTCTACGTCGCCACCACCTACTACACGCGCCTGGCGCGCGGCGAGCGCACCGATGTGGTGGACATCCACGACACGCAGACGCTCGAGCACAAGGGCGAGATCGTCATACCGGCGCGCCACGCCCAGGCGCTGCCCTACAAGGGCCTGGCTCGGCCCTCCTCCGACGGACGCTGGCTGTTCGTGCAGAACGCCACGCCCGCCTCGTCGGTGACGGTGGTGGACCTTAAGACGCGCAAGTTCGCCGCGGAAATTCCCACCCCCGGCTGCTGGATCGTGATCCCCTCGCAAACCGACGGCAGCCGCTTCGCCACGCTGTGCGGCGACGGCACGCTGCAGAGCGTCGTCCTCGGCGACAACGGCAGCCCGAGGTCGCGCACGCGCAGCGCGCGCTTCTTTCATCCCGACGAGGATCCGGTGTTCGTGCAGACCGACAACATCGGCGACCGGCATTACTTCGTTTCCTATAAGGGCAAGGTGTACGCCGCCGACCTCTCCGGCGACGAACCGAAGGTGGAGGCGCCGTGGTCCCTGGCGAGAGGCGCGGAGGCGCGCAAGGGCTGGCGTCCGGGCGGCTATCAGCTGATCGCGGTGCATCGCAAGACGGGCCGTCTCTTCGTCGCCGTCCATGCCGACGGCGGCGAGGGCAGCCACAAGAATCCGGCCAAGGAGATCTGGGTCTTCGACCTCGAGAAAAAGAAGCGCGTGGCGAAACTGCCCGGCCACAACGCCATCGCCATCGCCGTCAGCCAGGCGGACCAGCCGAAGCTCTTCGCCATCGACGGGCTGAAGATGGGCTTGGCGGTCTACGACGCCGGCGCCAAGCCGCGCTTCCTCAAGCGCATGGAACAGATCGGCGAGGCCGCCACGCTGATGGAGTTGCATTGATGGCCGCGCTCGATCCGACCCTGCCGCACATGTTCGCCGCACTGCTGGCGATCGTGTTCCTCGCCGGCGCCTGGCAGAAGCTGCGCGACATGGACGGTTTCGCCGCGGCCGTCGAGCAGTACCGGCTGCTGCCGTGGTCGTGGGCGATGCCGGCCGCCTGGGGCCTGCTCGCGGCGGAAGCCGCTGCCGGCCTGCTGCTCCTGCCGCTGGCGACGCGAACGGCGGGCGCCGCGCTTGCGCTGGCCGTGCTGGCGGCGGTGACGCTGGCGGTGGCGATCAACCTGCTGCGCGGCCGCCATGCCATCGACTGCGGCTGCGGCGGTCCCGAGGGCGGACAGCATCTTTCCTGGGGGCTGGTGCTGCGCAACGGCCTGCTCGGCCTGGCGGCGGGCCTGTCGCTGGCTGCCGAAGCGCCGCGGGATCTGGTCTGGCTGGACGGCCTCACCCTGGTGGCGGGCACGCTGGCGCTGTACGGATTGTATGCGGCGGCCAACCAGCTGATGGCGAACCGGCCGCGCCTGCTGAAACTGAGAGGGTGAACCACATGATCGACGCACTCGTCGTTTCCAATGCAGTTCTCTGGCTCGTCGTGCTGGCGCTGCTGGTGGCGGTCTTCGCCCTGGCGCGCCAGGTCGGCATCCTCTATGAACGCATCGCGCCGATGGGCGCGCTGATGATCGACTCCGGCCCCGCCGTCGGCGAGGCGGCGCCGCGCTTCGACCTCGCCACCCTGGACGGACGCACGCTGGCGGTCGGTGCGGCGGGCGGCCACAGCCAACTGCTGTTCTTCCTTTCGCCCACTTGCCCGGTGTGCAAGAAGCTCCTGCCGATACTCAAGTCGATCGCCGCCGCCGAATCGGCCTGGCTGAACATCGCCTTCGCCAGCGACGGCGAGGCGGAGGAGCACGCGGCCTTCCGGCGCCGTGCCGCACTGACTGACTTTCCCTATGTGCTGTCGGCCGAGCTGGGCATGGCCTTCCGCGTGGGCAAGCTGCCCTACGCGGTGCTGTTGGACGAGGCGGGACGGGTGCGCGCCAAGGGGCTGGTGAATTCGCGGGAACAGCTGGAAAGCCTGTTCACCGCCAAGGAAATGAACGTGGCTTCGGTGCAGGAGTTCGTCATCGGCCAGGCCGGACAGGGAACGAGAACATGAAGTGGCTTGACGATTTCTTCGAGCGGTCGAGCCGCCGCGCCGCCCAGCGGGTGTCGCGCCGCAGCGCGCTGGTCGGCATCGGTCGGCTGCTGGTCGGCGCCGCCTTCGCCCTGCCGGTGCTGCCCTTCGATCGCATCGCCCGCGCCGCCAGCGGCGGGCCGGCAGGCGGCAAGAAGAAGGCGCCGGGCGTGCACGACTGCGACTACTGGCGTTACTGCGCGGTGGACGGCTTCCTCTGTTCCTGCTGCGGCGGCACGATGTCCACCTGCCCTCCGGGGACGGAAGTGTCGAAGGTCGCCTGGATCGGTACCTGCCGCAACCCGCAGGACGGCAAGGACTATCTCATCAGCTACAACGACTGTTGCGGCAAGACGGCCTGCGGCCGCTGCCTGTGCAATACCAATCTCGGCGAGCGGCCCGGCTACCGCATGGGCCTGCATAACGACGTCAACTGGTGCATGGCCAACACCAACAGCACCATGTTCCATTGCACGACTGCCGTGCTGATCGGGTTGGCGGAGAAGGACTCGTGAAGCGTGCACTGATCCCGGGGCTCGCGCTGATCGCGGCGACGACGGTCTGCGCACAGGAGCGCGGTGCCGCGTTGTACCAGGCGCATTGCGCGGTCTGCCACGAGCAGCGGGGCGAGGGCATTCCCGGCTTTGCCCCGCGCCTGGCCGGCAATCTGGTCGAGCGTGCCAGGGGCGAGGCCGGCCGGCGCTATCTGGCACAGCTGGTCGTGAGCGGCATGATGGGACCGATCGTCTCGGGCGGCGAGAAGTTCAACGACGCCATGCCGCCCTTCGCCGCCCTCAGCGACGAGGAGATCGTCGCCGTGGTCGGCCATGTGCTGACCCGTTTCAACGGCCTGCCCGACGCTGCCGTCATCACGCCGCAAGATGTTGCCGAAGCGCGCAAGCGGGCGCTGGCGCCGAATGAAGTGCGTCGTCTGCGCGAGCGGCCGGCGATCAATACAAAAGGAGGAGAAGGATGAATCGAATCAACAAGACCGCAATCGCCGCCAGTCTGGTCTGCGCCTGGGGCTTGGCTGCGGCTGCCGCCACCGATGCTGAGCTCGCCCGCCTGGGCAAGGACCTCACGCCGGTCGGCGCCGAGCGCGCCGGGAACAAGGACGGCTCCATTCCGGAGTGGACCGGTGGCATGGTGAAGGCGCCCGCGGGCTGGAAGGCCGGTCAGAAGCGCATCGATCCCTACAAGGACGAGAAACCGCTTTACTCGATCGACGCCTCCAACGTCGACAAGTACAAGGACAAGCTCTCCGAGGGCCAGACGACCCTGGTGAAGACGCTCAAGGGATATCGCATGGACGTCTACCCGACGCACCGCTCCTGCGGCTTCCCGGATTTCGTCTACGAGCGCAGCCGCCAGAACGCCAGGGAATCCAAGCTTGCCGACAACGGCTGGGGCCTGGAGAAGGCCGTCGGCGCGGCGGTGGTCTTCCCCGTCCCGAAGAGCGGCGCCGAAGCGATGTGGAACCACAAGCTGCGCTACATGGGCGAAGGCCGCATCGAGTACTACTCGACGATCTTTTCCAGCAAGAGTGGCGATTCCCCTCCCCTGGTGCAGGACCAGTGGGTGACCGTTCCCTTCCACAACCGGAACAACAAGGGCATCGAGGAGGTCGGCAACGTCGAGATGAAGCTGCTCAACGCCGTCGTCTCGCCCGCCGCGCGCACCGGCGAACTGATCCTCGCCCACTGGTTCATGAACGCGGCGAGCGACGCCTGGCTGTACTTCCCCGGCCAGCGCCGCGTGCGTCGCGCGCCGACCTTCGCCTACGACAACCCGGTGCCGGGCTACGAGAATCTGGAGACGGTTGACCAGTACCCGATGTTCGCCGGCGCAATGGACCGGTACAACTGGAAGCTGGTCGGCAAGCAGGAGATGGTCATCCCCTACAACAACTGGAAGTTCATCGACAAGAGCCGCAAATACAAGGACGTCTACGGCCCGGAGTTCGTCAACCGCGACCTAGTGCGCTACGAACTGCACCGCGTTTGGAAAGTCGAGGCGACGCTGAAGGAAGGCATGCGCCACATCTTCCCGAAACGGGTGTTCTATCTCGACGAGGATAGCTGGGCCATCATGGTGGCGGACAATCATGACGCCCAGGGCAAGGTCTGGCGCGTGCAGGAGTCCACCATCTACCCCGCGCCGGAGATCCCCGCCTGCGTCGGCCAGGAGTTCGTCTCCTACGACCTCAACGTCGGCCGCTACATCGGCGAGAACGCGACACAGGAGCGCCAGGAAACCGACTGGCTGGCCGGCCGCGAGGGCCGCATCGACAAAGCCAAGTTCAACCCGGACGAGCTGCGCCGCGTCGGCGACCGCTGAACGCCACCGGCAAAGGAGGAGAAAAATGAAAACACGCAAGAATCGCAAACAGCGCTTCGCCGGTGCGCTCGCGCTGGGCGGCCTGGGGCTGCTCGCCACGCAGCCGGCAGCGGCTTTCAAGTTCGATGGCGAGTCGGTCTCTGGCAGCTTCGACTCGACGATTTCGGTCGGGGTGCAGGGACGGATTTCGTCGACCAGCTGCCACATCATCGGCAATGACAACGGCGGCTGCACGCCGGATGTCGGCAAGCTCGGCGTGGTGGTGAACGGGCCCGGCATGGGCGCCACTGCGCCGCCGAACTTCAACTACCTGCAGTCGGACGACGGCAACCTGAACTACAAGAAGGGGGACATCACCTCCTTCGCGCTGAAGGGGACCCACGAGCTGTTTCTGAAATTCCCAGAGGGCGTCACCACCCTCTTGCGCGGCACCTGGACGAAGGACTTCAAGGTTGACGACACGCGCAGCACGGACCTGAGCGGCGCGGCGAAGAGCCTGGCGGCGCATAACTTCACCTGGCTCGATGCCTGGATCGCCAAGGACTTCCGCATCGGCGACCGGCCGGCCAAGGTGAAGATCGGCAACCAGGTGATCAGCTGGGGCGAGGACATTTTCATCCCGGGCGGCGTCAACATCACCAACGCGATCGATTTCCGCAAGTTCCACACGCCCGGCACGCAGCTGAAGGAAGTGTTCCGCCCGGCGCCGATCGCCTCGATCAACCTCGGGCTCACCGACAACGTCAGCCTGGAAGCGTATTACCAGTGGAAATGGAACGGCTTCCAGTTCGATCCCGTCGGCACCTACTTTTCCGGCGCCGACGTCATCGGCAAGGGCGCCGGCCCAGCCTACATCACGAATGCGCTGGCAGGCGCGTTCGGCTTCGGTCCCTGCGGAGACCGCAATACCATCAATCCGGCCACCGGCAGGAAATTTACCAACGCCGAGCTTATTGCCAACGGATGCCTGGTGCCGCGCGGCGAGACCAACACGCCGAAGGACAGCGGCCAGTTCGGCTTCGCGGCGCGTTTCAAGCCGGACGACATCAAGGCCGAGTTCGGCGCCTACGCCATCCGCTATCACGACAAGATCCCGTTCATCGGTTTCATCGTGGATGGCAATGCCAACAACGCGCTCGGCCTTACCTACTTCGAAGATTACGGCGAGAAGCGCAACGTTTTTGGTCTTTCCATGAATACCAACATTGGCCCGGTTGCGGTTGGGGCCGAGATTTCCTACCGGCCGAGGGACAGCGTCGGCATCGACCCGACCGTCCCCCTCGCCGGCAAATACGCCGCCTTTGCCAATCCCGGCGTGCCCATCCGCGGCTTCGTCACCGAACGCAAGTGGCAGGCGCACCTGACCGGTTTCTACCTGATTGCGCCCTCCAGTCCGCTGGGGGCCATCATGACCGGTCTGGGTGCGGCGGAAGGCTTCATCCTGGCCGAAGGCGCGGTGACGCGCTATCCCGGCCTGGACTTTTCCGGCACCAAGCCATACCTGCTGCCGAACTACGAGCTGCCCACCAAAACCTCGGTCGGCTACGTCGTCTCGATGGGCCTGACCTACCCGAACGTGTGGACGAGCGGCTGGAACCTGACGCCGCAGATCGACTTCGCCCACGACGTGAAGGGCACCAGCCCGAACACCATCCCGTTCGTCGAGGGGCGCAAGGCGGCCACCTTCTCGCTCAACTTCGACCGCGAGAGCCGCTGGAAGGCCAATCTCGGCGTCACCCGCTTCTGGGGCGGCGGCAGCAACAACCTGCTGCGCGACCGCGACATGGCCTACGGCAGCGTGAGCTACACTTTCTGACCCATTCCGCCATCCTGACGGTTCCGGGGCCGCCGTCGCGCGGCGCCGGAACCGGCTGTCGCCACGCACAATGATCGCCAAGCTCGTCGCTCGTCTCGAAAGCCTGTTCTTTGGCCACCGCGGCCCGGTGCTCGCCGTCCTGGCGGGACTGACTTTGCTCATGGCAGCCTTCGCCGTCCAGCTGCGCATGGACGCCGGCTTCGACAAGCAGCTGCCACAGGACCACGAATACATCCAGACCTTCTTCCAGTTCCGCGAGGAAGTGTTCGGCGCCAACCGCATCATCGTCGTCGTGCATCCGCGCCAGGGCGAGATCTGGACGGCGCCGGCGCTGAAGAAGCTCTACGACGTCACCCAGGCGGTGATGTTTCTGCCCGGCGTCGACCGCCGCACCGTCTCTTCGCTGTGGACGCCCACCACCCGCGTGCTGGAGGTGACGGAAGAGGGCTTCCGCGCCGAGGATGTCATCGGCGGCGACGTCACGCCGGATCAGCTGACGCAGGAGAAGATCGAACGCATCCGCCACAACGCGGTGACCGGCGGCTACATCGGCAGTCTGGTGGCGAGCGACAACGGCGGCGCCATGATCGTCGCCGACCTGCTCGAGTTCGACCCGAAGACCAAGGCGCGGCTCGACTACCTCGATTTCGCCGCGCGGCTGGAAAGCGAGCTGCGCGCCAAACACGAGAACGCCGAGTTCGAGATCCAGATCGTCGGCTTCGCCAAGCAGATCGGCGACATCGCGGAAGGGGCGAAAAGCGTGGTGCAGTTCTTCCTGCTCGCCTTCCTGCTTACCGCGCTGGCGGTGTATGCCTATTCGCGCTCCTGGAAGCTGACCTTTCTGCCGCTCGCCTGCTCCCTGGTGTCGGTGGTGTGGCAGTTCGGCACCCTGCGTCTGCTCGGCTACGGACTCGATCCGCTCGCCGTCCTGGTGCCCTTCCTCGTCTTTGCCATCGGCGTCTCGCACGGCGTGCAGCAGATCAACTACATCGCCAAGGAGGTCTGCGCCGGCGCCGACAGCTTCACCGCCGCGCGGCGCAGCTTCTCCGGCCTGCTCGTCCCGGGCACCATGGCGCTGGTCACCGCCTTCGTCGGCTTCGCCACGCTGACCCTGATCCCCATCCCGATGATCCGCGAGCTGGGCATCACCGCCTCCATCGGCGTCGCCTACAAGATCGTCACCAACCTCGTCATGCTGCCGGTGACGGCCTCCTACTTCCGTTTCGACGACGCCTACATCGAGCGCGCCAACCGCCTGCGCGGCCTGCGCGTGCGTGTCATGGGTTTCCTCGGCGGCATCGGCGAGACGCGCAACGCCGCCATCGGCACGCTGGTGTGCGTGGCGCTCTTCGTTGTCGCCTACGTGCAGAGCCAGGGCCGCCACGTCGGCCACCTCGAGCCGGGGGCGCCGGAACTGCACGCCGACTCGCGCTACAACCGCGACGCCGCCGCCATCGTCAGCCGCTTCGACCTCGGCCTGGACGTGCTGACCGTGGTGTTCGGGGCACCCAAGGACGGCTGCTACCGGCACGACGTGATGGCCTACATGGACAACTTCGCCTGGCAGATGGCGAACGTGCCCGGCGTGCTTTCCGTCGCCTCGGTGGCGCAGCTCGCCAAGCAGGCCTATGCCGGCACCAACGAGGGCCATCCGAAGTGGACGGCGCTGGCGCGCGACGAGCGCTCGCTGGCCAACTCGGTCGGCCTGATCCCCGAGGGCACCGGCCTTTTCAACCCGGGCTGCACCGTGCTGCCGGTAAATATCTTCCTCGCCGACCACAAGGCAGCCACGATCAAGAACGTCGTGGCGGCGGTGCGCGCCTTCCGCGAAGCGGAGCGGCTCGACGGCGTCACGGTGCGCCTGGCGAGCGGCAACGTCGGCGTGCAGGCGGCGACCAACGAGGTGCTGGAAACCACCGAGCTGCCGATGATGCTCTACGTCTACGCCACTATCATCGGCCTGGTGTTCCTCACCTACCGCGACTGGCGCGCCATGATCGCCTGCTGCCTGCCGCTGACCCTGGGCACCTTCCTCGGCTACTGGTTCATGAAGGGGCTCGACATCGGCCTGACGGTAGCCACCCTGCCGGTGATGGTCCTCGCCGTCGGCATCGGCGTCGACTACGCCTTCTACATCTACAACCGCCTTCAGCTCCATCTGGCGGGGGGCGCCGACATCGTGGCGGCCTTCAAGCAGGCGCTGATGGAAACCGGCAACGCCACCATCTTTACCGCCATCACCCTGTCGATCGGCGTGGCGACCTGGTCGTTCTCGGCGCTCAAGTTCCAGGCCGACATGGGCATGCTGCTCACCTTCATGTTCATGGTGAACATGCTGATGGCCATCACTCTGCTGCCGGCGCTGGCGGTGATGATCGACGTGCTGATCCCGCGCCGGCGCCCGGTGCGGGCGCCGTTCCTGGCCCATTGAGGACAAGATGCCCTGGAAGGAATTGATCGAACGACTGCGCGCCGCGCCGCCGGCGCCACCGAGCGGACTGGCGTTTCCGCGACGCGAGCTGGCCGTGGCGGCGCTCCTCGTCGAGACGGCGCAGGTCGACCGCGAAACCACCGGCGAGGAACGCGCCCTCGTCCTGAACCTGATCGGTGAGCGCCTGGGCCTGCCCGCGGCCGCGGCCGGCCGGCTGCTGTGCGTCGCCGAGGGCGAGTTCTCCGCCGCGCTGGACGACTGGGTGTTCACCCTGGCCGTGCGCGAGTCGTTCCCAGAGGCGGAGCGCGTCGAAGTACTGGAGATGATGTGGCGGATCGTCTATGCCGACGGCCGCCTGGCGCGCTTCGAGGAGCAGTTGATGAAACGCATGCCCGTCGCGCTCGGCCTGACGACGGTGCTGGCCGAGGAGGCGCGCGCCCGCGCCCCTGCGAAAGGACGCGGGGCATGAGGCGGCTGGCCTGCCTTGCCGGGCTGCTGGCCGCGGCCGTCGCCGCGGCGCCGGATACGGCCGCGCCGCGCGGCGAGACGGCCTACCGCGCGCCGCATGCGACGCGCGCACCGATGCTGGCGGTGGCACGCGCCGGCGCGCGCTTGGTGGCGGCGGGCGATTTCGGCAGCGTACTGCTCTCCGACGACGAGGGCAGGTCCTGGCGCCAGGCAGCGAAGGTGCCAACGCGGCTGACGCTCACCGCGCTGAGCTTTGCCGACGCACGCAACGGCTGGGCCGTCGGCCATGGCGGCATCGTCCTGGCGACGCGCGATGGCGGCGAGAATTGGGAAAGACGCCACGATGCCGGCAGCGACGTGGCGTTGTTTGCCGTGCGTTTTTCCGACGCCCGGCACGGCGTGGCGGTCGGCGCCTTCGGCTTCGCCATGGAAACCGCCGATGCCGGCGCCAACTGGCGCCGGCTCGAGGTCGGACGCGGCGAACTGGCCGACCGTCATCTTTATGCGCTTTTCCTCGACCGCAACGGCAACCTCTGGATTACCGCCGAGTCGGGCACGCTGTTCCGGCGCGAAGCGGGAAGCGGGGCATTCGCCGCAGTCAGTCTGCCGGCCAGGGCTTCCATGTGGGGCGGCCTGGCGCTTGCCGACGGCGGCCTGCTGGTGTGGGGCATGCGCGGCCGCATCCTGCGCAGCGACGATGGCGGGCGCAACTGGAACGAGATGGCGAGCGGCACCCGGCAGGCGCTGACGGCGGGCGTGCAGCTCGCCGGCGGCGAGATCGTCCTCGCCGGGCTGGGCGGCGTCGTCGTGCGCAGCCGCGACGGCGGCCGCGGTTTTGCGGCCGAGACCCGGCCCGAACGGCAGTCGCACACCGCGCTGTTCGAGGCAGGCGGCGCATTGCATACCTTCACCCTTGCCGGCCTCGGCGGCGGCATTCACTAACGTAAAGGAGGAGTCGCATGATCACTTACCTGAACACCCTGAACGGCAAGCCCGTCGAGTCCGACAAGACCTTCGAGTCGATCAATCCCGCCACCGGAGAGTCCATCGGCCGCGTGCCCATCAGCAGCAAGGAGCAGGTGGCCGCGGCCATCGCTGCCGCCCGCGCCGCCCAGCCGGCCTGGGCGGCACGACCCGACGCCGAGAGGAAGGCCCTCATGATGAAAGTCGCCGAGGCGATCAAGGGCAAAGCCAACTACCTCGCCGAGTGGGTTACCCGCGAGCAGGGCAAGCCGCTCGGCGGCGTCGGCCCCGACCAGGTGCCGGGCGCGCGCTTCGAGGTGTGGGGCTGCGAAGTGTGGACGCAGGTGCCGGCCAGCCTCGACCTGCCGGTGGAAGTGGCCTTCGAGGACGAGACGCGGCGCGACGAAGTGCATCGCAAGCCCTTCGGCGTGATCGCCGCCGTGGCGCCCTGGAACTGGCCGCTGCTGATTGCCATCTGGCAGATCATCCCCTCGATCCGAGCCGGCAACACGGTGGTGATCAAGCCCTCCGAGTACACCTCCATCGGCACGCTGGAACTGGTGCGCCTGATCGGCGAGATCCTGCCGCCCGGGGTGGTGAACACCGTCAGCGGCCCGGGCGAGGTCGGTTCCTGGCTGGTTTCCGATCCCGGCATCGACAAGGTGATGTTCACCGGCTCGGGTCCGACCGGGGCGAAGATTGCGCAGGCGGCAGCCAAGAACCTGGTGCCCGTTACGCTGGAGCTGGGCGGCAACGATGCCGCCATCATGCTGCCGGATGCCGATCCGAAGGCGATGGCCATGGGACTCTTCTGGGGCGCCTTCATCAACATGGGCCAAACCTGCGCCTGCGCCAAGCGCCTCTACGTGCCGGAGAATCTGTTCGAGCCGACCGTGCAGGCGCTGAAGGAGCTCGCCGAGGCGATGCCGATGGGCGACGGCCTGCAGGAAGGCATGGTGATGGGGCCGATCCAGAACAGGATGCAGTACGACAAGGTCGTCTCCCTCGTCGAGAGCGCCAAGCAGCAGGGCGGCACCATCGTCTGCGGCGGGGCGCCCAAGGGCGGCCCCGGCTACTTCTATCCGCTCACCCTGGTGACGGGCCTGAAGGACGGCGCCCGGCTGGTCGACGAGGAGCAGTTCGGCCCGGTACTGCCGATCATCAAGTACCGCGACGTGGACGAGGCTATCGTCAGTGCCAACCGGCTGGATGTCGGCCTCGGCGCCTCGGTGTGGTCGTCCGATGTCGAGAAGGCCAAGCAGGTGGCCAGCCGCATCCAGGCCGGCACGGTGTGGATCAACCAGCACGGCATGATCCACCCGATGGTGCCCTTCGGCGGCGTCAAGGGCTCGGGCTACGGCGTCGAGTTCGGCCTCGACGGCCTCAAGGCCGTCACCCAGCCGCAAGTAATCAGCATCAAGAAGTGAGGTAGCGCCGGCGTGATCGCCGTGCTGGGGAGACTGACTTTTGCGGCGGCGCTGCTGGTGCCGCTGGCCGCCCCGGCCGGCGAGTCCGCCGCGACGCTGTACGCTCTCAACTGCATGGGCTGCCACCAGCCGCCCGACGAGGCGAAGAAGCAGGCGCAGCCCCTGCGCGGCCAGTTCGCCCACGGCGACACCGGCCGCGTCTTCTTCATCAGCGTGCCGCCGCCCGGTGCGCGCCCGCTGACCGCCGCCGAGGATGCGCGCCTGCTGAAGGAGATCCTCGACTGGAAGCGCAGCTGCAGCGTGATCCTGCAGCAGGCGCCGCTGGTGCGCTACAGCGGGCAGATGCACGTCCAATGAGGCACATCGAATGACCTGGCTGCGGGGCGTCCTGCTGCCGGGCGTCTTGGCCGCCGCCACCGCCTGGGCCCATGCTGCCGACCTGCGTCTGCAGCCGCTGCCGCCGCCGGCGCAGGTGAACGCGGCGCTGGCCGAGTTCGGCCGCCACCTGTTCTTCGAAACGCGCCTGTCGGGCGACGGCAGCCGCAGCTGCGCCAGCTGCCACCTGCCGGAGAAGGGTTTCGCCGACGGCCAGCCGCTGTCGCGCGGCTACAACGGCACCGAGCACTTCCGCAACGCCCCCGGCCTGCTCTCGGTGCGCCTGAAGCCGCGCCTGATGTGGGACGGCCGTCATGCCGGCGGCGATCTCGCCGGCGTGGTGCGCGAGATGGTGCTCGACGCCCAGTTCATGAACGGCGAAACGCGCATCATAGCCGAGCGCATCCGCCAGATCCCGCCGCTGTTTTCCCTCTGGCGGCGCGCTTTTGCCGAACAGGGCGGGGGCGAGAAGACCGAGTTGCGCGGCGAGCAGGCCTTCCAGGCCATCGCCGAATATCTGAAGACGCTCGATTTCGGCGAGACCGCGGTCGACCGCGCCCTGCGCGGCGAGGCGGCGCTCGAGCCGCTGGCCGAGGAGGGCCTGCGCCTGTTCGCCGGCAGGGCCGGCTGCGTGCAGTGCCACCATGGGCCGCTGCTCTCCGACGGCAAGCTGCACCGGCTCGGCGTGCCCGAGCACCCGGCAATCGCGCGCGAGCCGCTGCGCACCATCAGCCTGCTGCGCCACTACGCCGAGCGTGGGCTGCCGCAGCCGATGGCGGAGCGCGGCGACGTCGGCGCCTACGCCATCAGCAAGAATCCGGCCGAGCGCGGCAGCTTCGTCACGCCGCCCTTGCGCGGGCTGGCACACACCGGGCCGTACATGCACAACGGCCGCCTCGCCAGCATCGAGGACGCGATCGCTTTCCACGACCGCGGCGGCGGCCCCGGCAGCGTGCTGCGCCCGCTCGACCTGAGCGCGCGCGAGCGGCAGGCGCTGGCGGCCTTCCTGCGCGCGCTGTCGGCGCCGCTGGCGCCGGTGGTGGAGCCGCCGGCCTACGACTACGGCAGCGTCGCGAGGACGCGGCGATGAGGCGCGCGCCGCTCCTCTCCCTGCTGGCCGCCGCCGCGCTGCTCGCCGGCGCCTGGGCCGCCTTCGCGCCGCCATCCGCGCATCCGCCGCTCGCCACCCTGCCGGTCGTGCCGGTGCCGGCCGGCAATACGATGAGCGAGGAGAAGGTCCGCCTCGGCCGCATGCTGTTCTTCGACCCGCGCCTGTCCGGCGACGCATCCACCTCCTGCGCCTCCTGCCACGTGCCGCAGCTCGGCTGGACGCACAACGATGCGCTGGCGCGCGGCTATCCCGGCCATCGCCTCTGGCGCAACAACCCGACGGTGCTCAACGCCGCGCACTACACCCGCCTGATGTGGGACGGCTCGCTCGACAGCCTGGAGATCCAGGCGCGCTCGGCGATGCAGGCGCCGGTGGAGGGCAACGGCAAGGCCTCGATGGTGGAGATGCGCCTGCGCTTCGTTCCCGAGTACGTCGCGCTGTTCCGCCAGGCCTTTGGCGACGAGTGGCCGAAGCTCGATCACGCCTGGCTGGCCATCGCCGCCTTCGAGCGCACGCTGGTGTCCGATCCGCGCCAGGTACCCTTCGACCGCCACCTCTCGGGCGACGCCTCCGCGCTGTCCGAATCGGCGCGCCGCGGCCTGGCGCTGTTCGAGGGCAAGGCCGGCTGCATCCGGTGCCACCACGGCGCGCTCGCCACCGACGAAGGCTTCCATGCACTCGGCGTGCCGCGCCAGCCGCTCTACGATTCCCATCCGCTGGTGCAGATCGCCGTGCGCTGGCAGAACGGGAGCCGCGACGTGCCGCCGGCGGTGTATCGCGGCCTCGAGGAGGATCTCGGCCGCTACTACCGCACGCGCGAGCCGGCCGACATCGGCAAGTTCCGCACGCCGACCCTGCGCGAGCTGAAATACACCGCGCCCTACATGCACAACGGCGCCTTTGCCACGCTGCGCGAGGTGGTCGACTTCTTCGACGCCGGCGGCGGCCACGCGCCGAACAAGTCGCCGTTGCTGAAGCCGCTCGGCCTGAGCGAGGAGGAGAAGAACGACCTGGTGGCCTTCCTCGAATCCCTCAGCATGGAGCGGCCGCTCGTCGTCGAGACGCCGGTGCTGCCGCCGACCCTGCCGCTCGACGGCAGCGGCGAGCAGTGCGAGCAACCCGTGCAAGGACGCATATGATCGAAGGCGCATTCGAGAAGATCGGCGGCATGTGGAGCCGCCTGGTGATGAACCGGCGTAACTGGTGGCTGCCGCTTGCCTTCGTGCTGGCCGTCGGGGTGGGCAGCATGCTCTTCGTCGGCACGCGCACCTACCAGGACGCGCCGCCGATCCCGGATTTCGTCGCCGAGTCGGGTGAGACGGTGGTTGCCGCCGCCGCCGTCACGCGCGGCCAGCTGGTCTTCCTCAAATACGGCCTGATGAACCACGGCTCGATGTTCGGCGACGGGGCGGGGCGCGGCCCCGACTTCACCGCCGACGCCCTGCACGCCATGGCGCGCGCCATGCGTGACCACCATGCCTCGCGCGACGGCGTCGAGCCGGCCGCCGCGCTGGCGCTGGCCCAGGCCGAGATCCGCCGCAACCGCCACGATCCGGCGAGCAACCGGGTGACGGTTGGCGAGGCGCAGGCCTACGCCTTCCGTGAGCTGGAGCGCCGCACCGCCGCCATGTTCCGCGGCGAGGGCGCCGAGGCCTTCCATCCCGCCGGCTACATCACTGACGCCGCTGAGCTCTCCGATCTCGCCGCCTTCTTCTTCTGGGGCGGCTGGGTCTGCGGCGCTCAGCGCCCGGGCGAGGACTACAGCTATACGCACAACTGGCCCTACGACGAGTTGGCAGGCAACCGGCCGACCGCGCCGACCCTGATGTGGAGTGTGGCGGCGGCGCTCGGCCTGATCGCCGTGCTAGGGCTGGTGCTGTTCCTCTACGGCCGCTACGGCAGCCTGGCCGGCTGGCGCCAGGCCGGCGAGGAGGCGCGCCTGGCGGGCCTGGCGCATGTCGAAACCTTCGATCCGAGCGCGCTGCAGCGCGCCACCTACAAGTTCTTCGCCGCCGCCGCGGCGTTGTTCGTGCTGCAGATCGTCGCCGGCGTGCTCACCATCCACGACTTCCTGCGCTTCACCCATGTCTTCGGCGTCGACCTGGCCGAGGCGCTGCCGATCACCATCGTCCGCGCATGGCACCTGCAGCTGGCGCTGATGTGGATTTCCGCCTGCTGGGTCGGCGCCTCGATCTTCGTGTTGTCCACGGCGCGGCGCGAGGTGCCGGCCGGGCTGCTGCGCGAGGTGAACCTGCTCTTCGGCCTGTTCGTCGTCTGGGTCGCCGGCAGCCTGATCGGCATCGCCCTCGGTTCGAAGGGGCGGCTCGGCGAATACTGGAACCTGCTCGGCAACCAGGGCTGGGAGTTCGTCGAGATGGGCAAGCTGTGGCAGGGCGTGCTTTTTATCGTCTTCGCGCTGTGGCTGCGCATCGTCTGGCGCCTGGCGCGCGGGGTGTGGCACGAGGGCGATGCGTGGACCCTGCCGAAGTGGCTGCTCTACGCCGTCGCCTGTGTGCTGCTGCTGTTCGTCTCCGGCTTCGTCGCCCGCCCCGAGACGAACTTCGTCGTCGCCGACTTCTGGCGCTGGGCGGTGATCCACATGTGGGTGGAGGCCTTCTTCGAGGTGTTCACCACCGCGCTGCTGGCGTACTTCATGGTGCTGATGGGCTTCGTCAGCCATGCCGCCGCCTCGCGCATCGTCTATCTCGCCACGCTGCTGTTCCTCGGCTCGGGCCTGCTCGGCATCTCGCACAACTTCTACTGGAACGCCAAGCCGGTGGCGACGCTGGCCATCGGCAGCGTCTTTTCGACGCTGCAGGTGGTGCCGCTGATCCTGCTCACGCTGGAAGCCTGGCAGTTTCGCAATGCGCCGAAGCGCGCGCTGGCTGAAGGCATCGAGGAGGGCGGCTTCGGTCAGGCCGAGGCTTTCCTCTTCCTGCTCGGCGTGAACTTCTGGAACTTCCTCGGCGCCGGCGTGTTCGGCTTCATCATCAACCTGCCGATCGTGAACTACTACGAGCACGGCACCTACCTGACGGTGAACCACGGCCACGCCGCCCTGATGGGCGTCTACGGCAACCTGGCCATCGCCGCCATCCTGTTCTGCAGCCGCTACCTGGTCGCGGCGCAGGCCTGGGATGCGCGCCTGCTGCGGCGGGTGTTCTGGTCGCTCAACCTCGGCCTGCTGCTGATGGTGGTGATCGATCTGTTCCCGGTCGGTATTGCGCAACTGAATGAGGTACTGACACACGGACTGTGGCACGCGCGTTCGCAGCAATTTGTGCAGGGCAGTCTGTTTCAGATGCTGACCTGGGCACGTATCCTTGGTGGCGCACTGTTTGTCCTCGGTGGTGTGCTACCGCTAGCCTGGTTCTTGGTCACACGCTTCTCGGCGCTCAAAGGTGCCATATTGCCTTCCCATACGCATGTGGCACTCAAGTCGATCAAGGCAGTAGATCCTCTCAACTAGCTGAACCGAAGAAACGTAATGTCAAAGGTATTTAAAATTTCGTTTCGAAATAACGTCATATACGTTTTATAAGCTAACCTAAAAAGCAGTCGCTCTTCGGCTCCAGATTGGAAACGAGCAAGCTGGCCAGGAGCGCTGCAGCCACCAAACTTATTGAGGCTCTCAGCCAGTCTGCTGCTCAGCGGGTCGAGGCCGACCACCTGCGGCAGCGGTCCAATGAACTCCAGGACGCAACTCAGAACTTCAGGCTAAAGTAACCCGCCGACATCGGAAGGCAGATAAGGGTGCGGCGGCCGGTCTTCCTGGGGAGATCACTGTTTCTTCGGAAAAGGCGAGGCGCTCGTAAGGGATTATTGAATTATTGTGTTTTATCCTGGAACGGGTAATTTATCCGATTCAGGATAATCGACCATAAACCCTAGCCATTAGGATGGTTACAAATTATAGAAAAAGTAGTTACAACTTTAGTGAAATAAACGAATGCAGTACGTATCGTATTTATTAACCGCCGACGATTTGACATAATACAGATTATGCGTATCAACATTGGGCTGTCAATGGGCTCC
>Ga0233425_10003661_pt1 | contig 27391 bp, 19 predicted proteins | sample Watercolumn_Towu_2_FD_181712 | JGI IMG/M metagenome (GOLD analysis project Ga0233425, IMG submission 181712) | Freshwater microbial communities from Lake Towuti, South Sulawesi, Indonesia - Watercolumn_Towuti2014_140_MG | ecosystem: Environmental > Aquatic > Freshwater > Lake | place...
GGGCTGGTCAAGTGACTTGTGCCGCCGGAACCTCATCTTCCGGGCTCGATCCACGCACAGGTTGCGGGCGATCGTGTAGAGCCAGGTCGTGAACTTGCTCTCCAGCTTGTACCGGTGCGCCCCCTGGACCACCCTCAGGAAGACGTCTTGCAACAGGTCCTCGGCGGCCGACTGGTCACCGACGTGGCGGAGCACGAAGTTGTAGACCCCGCCTCGATGCCGTTCGAGGAGGAGCCGGAAAGCCCCGCTGTCACCCTGCTGGAACCGTTGCATCAGCGCCTCGTCGCTCGCCCGGGCCGGGGCAGCTCTGCCGGGGTCGCCCTCGGGCGCCCTCGCTTCCGACCCGTTCTGGTAGATTTGACGCATCAGCTCGCTTCCGGGTCTACATCATCTGGAGGCGTGGGTGAACTTCCTGCCTCGCCACCCGAGAGCCCTCGGGCCGCCAACCCGACGGCGAGGACGACGGCGAACCCGATCCCCAGATGGAGCAGCTCGCCGGGCCACGGAGATCGGCAATGCTCGCCCAGCACGTAGCCCGTCCCGAGCCCGATGCACGCGCCGCTGACGACGCGGACAGCCTTCGGGAGCCGCAACCCCGCCTCCTCGACCACCCAGGCGAGACCGCCCACGAGAGGCAGACCGAGGGCGACCGCGTGAGCCAGCCAGTCGGCCAGGGGGACGTCGCTCAGCCGCGCCAACGTCCCGAGCCCGAGCGCCGGGTACAGGCCGACGCATCGGGAGCACAGATGAACATGCTGTCCTTTGATACCAACCAAGAGACAACGGTCGTTCTCCGTGGGGAGACAGTGGGCCAGGAGCATTTTCCAGTCGAGGCGGGATGCCTTCGGCACGAACTCATTGTACAGTATCTGCGTTCACGGGGCTCGCAGCCCGGCTCACCGTCACAGGGGGTGACGAGAGCGCGCGTGAGACGAGGAGCGGTTCCCTGGCTTTCGTTGACAGGATTCGGGCCAGCATGGGATATATGACGGGCTTGATGCCCTCCCGGAGTCGGGGGGAACATGGGTGAAACGATGTTGCGACGGTACGCTCTGGAGCTGGCGGCCGGCCTCACGATCATGATCGGGGCGGCCGGGACGGGTTGGGCGCAATCGGAAGACGAGGGAGAAGAGGCTCCACCTCCGGTAGCTCCGAGCGCAGCCGAGCCGGCGAGCCCGGAGATGGAGGAGCGGGGCCCCGCGGCTCCGGACAGCGGCGACGCCGGCCAGTACTCCGTGCGACTGCGCGACCTGGAGACCCGGATCTCCATGCTCCAGGAGCAGATCCTTCGGTCCAAGGCGCGGCTCAGCCTGCTCGCGGAGAACATGATCAGCGGCGTCATCGCCGGCTCCAAGGCGGTCATCGTCACCCGGAACGAGATGGGGAGCTCGTTCAAGCTGGTCCGCGCCGTGTTCGCGCTCGACGGAGCGCCGATCTTCAGCCGGACGGACGATAGCGGCGAGCTCGGGGAACAGGAAGAGATCGAGCTTTTCAACGGGTCGATCGTCCCGGGGGAGCACACGCTCTCCGTCAACCTCGAGTACCGCGGGCATGGATATGGGATCTTCTCGTATCTCAAAGGATATAGATTCAAAGTCCGTTCGAGCCACACGTTCACTGCCGCGGAGGGGAAGCTGATCCAGCTCCGGGTCGTGGCGTACGAGAAAGGCGGCCCCACGACGCCGCTCGAGGAACGGCCCGACGTGAGGTACGTCGAACGCATCGAGGCGGTCGGCGCGGCGGCGAGCGAGGAGGGCGAGAACGAGGACTCCGGGGAGGAGGAGTGATGTCACGACGCGTCTGGGGGGGAGTGATCGGCGTCGTGCTGGTCTCGCTCCCCCTTCGAGGTGCGGCTCAGAACGCACCTGGCCTCGACTCCGTGGCCCGCGACCTGGCCTCGCTCGAGGACGAGCTCGACCAGGTCCAGCGTGGCCTGCAACGAGAGGAGCTCGCACGGCCGAGACGGGTGGAGGAACGGCTGACCGATGCCGAGCTCCTCTTCACGATGCAGGACTACACCCGCGCGAGCATCCTGTATCTCGACGTGGTCGAGAACTACTCCCGCCATCCCGCGTATCCCGAGGCGCTCTACCGGCTCGCGGAGTGTCTGTTCCAGACCCAGAACTACTACGGAGCCCGGACGAGGTTCCGGGAGATCCTCGATCGTCTGGGGCAGCCCGGGTACCGCGAGTTCGCCCAGGCCGCGATGGGTCGGCTCATCGAGATCGCCATCCACCTCGACCAGTTCGACGGAGTCCAGGAGTACTTCACCCGTCTCAGCCAGCTCCCGCCGGCCGAGGTGACCTCGGGGACCCACTACGCCAGGGGCCGGTTCCACTTCCACAACGAGGAGCACGGCCCGGCGGCCCAGGCGTTCGCCAGGGTGTCGGAGGGGAGCGACGAGTTCCTGCGCGCGCAGTACCACCTCGCCGTGATCCACGTGATGGCCCGCGAATACGCCGAGGCGATCCAGGTCTTCACCAGGATCTCACGGACCGAGCCCCGGTCAGCCGAGGACCGGCAGGTCGTGGACCTCGCGCACGTGTCCATCGGAGCCATGCACCTCGAGCTGGAACAGCCCGAGGAAGCCATCCGGTCGTACCAGAACGTGAGCCGGAACTCCCGGTTCTTCGACCAGGCGCTCTATCAGGCCGCGGCCGCGTTCTCCCGGCTCGGAGACGCGACTCGGGCCGAGCGGGCGCTCGAGGTGCTCACGGTCGCCGCTCCGGACAGCCACTACATCCCCAGGGCCAAGATCCTCAGAGGGAACCTGCTGCTCGACACGGGGCGATACCCCGAGGCGCGCGAGGTGTTCACCGACGTGGCTCAGGAGTTCCGGCCCGTGCACGACGAGCTCGAGAACGTCCTGACCAGGGAGCGAGACCCGGCAGCCTACTTCCAGGAGCTGGTCAGGGCCAACATGGAGGTCTTCGACATCTCCAGCTTCCTCCCGCCCCTCGCCGTGCGCTGGGTGCGCGAGGAGGAAGGCTTCCGTCACGCCATGGACACGTTGTCGCGGACCGCGGACTGCACGCGCAACCTGAACGAGACGGAACGGCTCCTCGTCCGTCTCGAGGCCGCGATCGCGGGACCGAGCGCGGTCAATATCTTCCCGGACCTCAGGCAGACCGCCGTGCGGGTGATCCAGATGGAGAACCGGCTGGCCCGCCTCCGCAGCGCCGTCCTGCGCGTCGAGCAAGGTGCCGGCGGCGGCGGGGCCGAGCTGTCCCGGGTGCGCGAGGATCGGCAAGAGCTCGAGGACGACGTGAGGCGGCTCCCCATTGATAACGAGAGCTACGAAGCGCAGGAGGAAGAGGCTCGATCCGAGTACCGGAGATTCGCGGGGGATCTGGCGCGTATCAATGGACAGATCGACCGCCTCCACGCCATGGTCGTCGCGATCGAGCTCTACCTCAGGCAGACACAGCCCGAGGACGAGGCGCAGCGGGCGGGCGTGGAGGCGTACGAGGAGGAGCTGCGAGTGCACCGCCAGGCCATCGAGACCTATCAGGAAGAGGTCGAAACCCTGCGGACCGCTATTCAGACGGGGATGTTGCAGGTCGGGATCGGCGACGACCGCGACCGCCGGACTCGGTCGCTGCGCGAGCGGTACAACGCCCTGGCACGACGAGAGCACGACCTCGTGTCGCGCGCGGGTGGAGCGCGGGCCAGGACCGCCGACGAGCTGTTCGGCCGTATCGAGGCGGCACAACGCGCGCTCGAGCAGCTCGATGCGGCCATTGTCCAGCGCGGTCAGACACAGTCGCGCGAGGTGCAGGACGACCTCGCCACCGAGAGGGCCAACCTGTCCAGGTACCAGCGCGAGCTGGCCGAGCTCGAACGCGAGGCCGAGGACGTCATCGGTCACGAGGCGTACTCGAACTTCCAGATGGTACGGGACAGGTTCTACGAGCTGGTTCGCCAGGCAGATGTCGGCATCGTCGATGTCGCCTGGGCGGAGCGCGAGGAGCACCGACATCGCATCGACCTTCTCAACGAAGAGCGACAGGCGCAGATCAACATGCTCGACGACGAGTTCCGCGATGTCATGGAAGAGCAGAGCTCCGAGGGCACCGAATCACACTAGGGGCGAGCCGCTGCTCGCGGTTGGGGCTCTGAGATGATGGATCGACCACTGCCACGTATCATGCCCGCGATCACCGGAGCCATCACCGCCTTGGTCTTCGCGGTTGGCGCGGGAGCCGAGGAGGGCGACACACCTGCCGGGACCCCGGACGGCGGCACGCCCGCAGCACCGGAGTCGACGCCCTCGCCGGACCGGGAGGTCCCGCGAGCGCCGGCCCCGGCAGCTCCCGGGGAGGAGCCCGCCGCACCGGAGGCCGAGGCGGCCGAGGGTGGAGTCAACAGGTACATCCTCCCCGACGGCACGGAGCTGCGAGCCCCGACCGCCGAGGACATCGAGGCCCTCCGAATCCTCGAGGAGGAGTTCGACAGATACACCGAGCGTGCCGGGGGCTTCTTCTCCACGATAGATGCAATCGTCAGACGTGAGCACGCCCGCCGCCGAGCACGCCTGCTAGAGGAATACGAACGTCAAATCGATGCGGAGGAGGTTCTCCTCGTCGAGGCGCGCCGTCGCGCGATCGAAGAGTTCGTCGCCTTCCTGGACCGCTACCCCAACGATCCGGTCTACACACCCGACGCCATGTTCCGGCTGGCCGAGCTCTATTATGAAGATTCCTATGAACAATACCTCGATGCCGCCGACCAGCGGGCCGAGGCCGAGGAACGCCGGGAACGGGGCGAGGACGTCGAGCTCCCCCCCGACCCGGTGAAGGACTTCTCCAGGACCATCAACCTCTTCCGCCAGCTCATCTCGAGGTACCCGAGCTACCGCAACCTCGATGGCGCGCTGTACCTCCTCGGGTACTGCCTCAACGAGGTCGGCGAGTTCGAGGAAGCCAGGATCGCCTGGCTCCACCTCGTCTGTGGCAACAGCTTCCATTACGAGGGGCCGCTCGCCCCCCCCGAGGACGATGGAGGCGAGCATCCGGCCGCGGCGCTCACTCTCCGGGAAGTCGAGGATGAGGGTCCCTACGTGGATCCCTACAGCTCGTGCGCTCCGGTCGTCGCCGAGAGCCGCTTCCTCGACGAGACGTGGCTCCGGATCGGCGAGTACCACTTCGACTACGACTACTCGCCCCACGGGCTCGATCTGGCCATCACTTCCTACAGGAACGCGATGCGCGATCCCGAGAGCCCGTTCTATGACAAGGCCCTTTACAAGCTCGCCTGGTCGTACTACCGCGCCGACCAGTACGTCGAAGCCATCAGGCACTTCGCGCAACTCGTGGAGTTCGCCGACGAGCGCCGAGCGGCCACCGGGCGCACGGGCTCCGAGATGCGACCCGAGGCTATACAATACCTCGGCATCTGCTTCGCGGAGGACGACTGGAACAACGACCAGCAACCCGACGAGGTCAGCGGCATCGACAGGCTCCAGGACCCACGGATGCTCCCTCAGGACAGGCCCTACACCGCGGAGGTGTACTTCAGGACCGGGGACACCTACTTCGACCTGGCGCGCTACTCCGACGCCATCAGGGTCTACGAGTTGGCACTGCAGCGGTGGCCCCTCTCCATCGAGGCTCCACACGTCGTCGAGCAGATCGCCGAGGCCCACACGCGCAACCGCGAGTTCGAGCTGGCCACCTCGGCGCGACGCAGGCTCCGCGAGTTCGGACCGGACACCGAGTGGGCCGAAGCGAATCGAGACACCAACCCCGAGCGTGTTCGGGAAGCCGGCCAGCTCGCGCGAAACGCGCTCTACGAAGACGCCGTCGGGCACCACCAGTTGGCTCAGCAGATCCGACAACGCGCCCTGGACGAGCACAACGCGCAGCTCCTCCAGCGGGCCGTGGAGGAGTACGGCCTCGCGGCCGCCGGCTACCGCGCATACCTCGAGCAGTACCCCAACGACCCCGATGCCTATGAGATCGGCTACAACTTGGCCGAGGCCATGTTCTTCTCCGGGAACTACCGTGAAGCCGCCGACGGCTACGCCTGGGTCCGGGATTCGAACCTGGACGACAGGTTCCGCGAGCAGGCGGCGTTCCGCATGATCAAGTCGCTCGAGACGATCCGCGACGAGGCGGTCCGGACCAGGACCCTGACCCTCAGGACCGAGCCGCCCGAGGTGTCGGGAGACCCGCCGCAAGTGACCCCGTTCGACATCCCCGAGGTCCTGCGCGAGCTCAACGAAGCGCGTGATACCTATGTCCGGCTGATCCCCCAGTCGGGTCAGGCTCCCGTGTTCGCCTACCAGGTCGCCCAGACGTACTACCACTACGGGCACTGGGAGGAAGCCCGGACCCGGTTCACTCGGATTTACGAGGAGTACTGCACCAACCACGAGGTGGCCTACCTCTCGTGGAGCAACCTCGTGAACATGGCCGGCTCCCTCGATCAGCTCGACGAGGCGGAGCGGTTGGCCCAGACCCAGCTCGATCGCAACTGCGAGCCGCCAGCCGTCGAGGCGAGCGAGGGCTCGCCGCCGCCGTCCGGTGTCAACGCCCGGGAACAGGCGGCGATCATCCTCCGGAGCGCCCAGTTCCGTCACGCGCAGGACCGCTTCGGACAGGCACAACAAGCCGAGGAAGCCGGCCAGGAGAACGCCGTGCAGCTCTTCGAGGAGGCCGCCAGGATGTACATAGAGGCCGTCGATGCGTCACCGGACCACCCGGACGCAGCACGAGCCCTCAACAACGCGGCCGTCGCATTCGAGCACGCCGACCTGTACGAGTCCGCCATGGCGGCATACCGCCGCATCGTGGAGAGCTACTCGGACAGCGAGTTCGTCGATGTCGCACGGTTCCGGCTCGCGCTCAACGCCTACCGGTTCTTCGAGTACGAGGAGGCTGTCACGCACTTCTCCATCCTCGCCAGGAGCAGCAAGAGCGAGGACATCAGGCGCGACTCGATCCGCAACACCGCGACCATCTTGACGAACCTCGAGCAGTTCGAGAAGGCGGCGCCATTCTGGCGGCAGTTCGCCGGGCCGGGGATCGCCCCTGACAACCAGGCCCGCTCCGAGGCGGCGTACAACGTGGCCGAGATGGCCTTCAAACGGGGAAGCTGGCGCGACACGATCACGGAGATGCGAGCCTTCATCACCGAGTACCGGTCCATCCCGGAGGCCGGCCCCTACCGGGTGAAGGCGGCCTACAGGATCTCACAGGCGTACGACCACCTCGACAAGACCAGCGACTACTTCTCGGCGCTCGACGCGGTGATCCAGGAGTTCCAGGCATCGGGTGAAAAAGCCGGGAGCCTGAGCGCCGAGTACGCCGCAGAGGCGCGGTTCAGGCTCGTGGACAGGCAGATCGACAGCCTCGAAGGGTACAAGATCGGCGGGAAAGCCAGCGCCATGGACCAGCAGATCGCGGACGGCGCCAGGCGCGTCGCGGACCTGGAAAACGCATACAAGTCCGTCACTGCGTACCGCAGGCCCCAGTGGACCGTGGCCTCGCACTTCCGCATCGGCTACGCTTATGAATTGCTGGCGAAGGCGATGCTGGACTCCGAGCCGCCGACCGACACCGAGCTGATCATCCTCGGAGAGCTGCCGCCCGAGGCGCGGGCCGAGCTCAAACGGCTCTCGCCTGCCGAGCGACGGGAGCTTCTGGCCGACCAGATCGATCAGGTCGACCAAGTGTGGCGCGACAAGATGATCGAGCGCGTCTCGGGTATGGAGGACAGGGCCGTCGCCGAGTACGAGATCTGCGTCAAGGCCGCACGGGAGGGCAACATCGTGAGCGACTACGTCCGCCAGGCGTACGAGCGGCTCTTCGCGTACCGTCCGGAACAGTACCCGCTCCAGCGCGAAGGGCGCACCGATCTGGAGATGGACATGGTCGCTCCTCCGGCGCCGGCTACTTCTTCCGACCCCTCGCCGTACCCGCAGCCGGTATCCAAGAGGCCCCCCCGGGAGGGAGGTGACGAATGAAACGGTCACGACTCGCCGAGACGGTCCTGCTCCTGCTCCTCGGAGCGTCCCTCGTGTGCTGCAGCGGCAGCCAGGACTCCGACACGAGGACCGCAGACGACGAGGAGGACGATGGCGACGACGGAGAGGGCAGTGGCGGTGAGGACCGAAGCCCGGCCGCTCCCACCCGCGCACCCTCCGATGACGAGGAAGAGGCAGGCGATGCCTCAACGGGCGCCGTCGTCCCCGACGACCGTGACATCGAACGGAGCACCATCCCCGAGCGTCCGGAGCCCAACAGCCGCGCCGCCCGCGAGATCGAGCGCGGGCTGGAGCTCCTCGATGCCGGGAACCTCGAGGGCGCTCTCGGCGCGTTCGAGGATGCGCTCGGAGCCGACGGCCGCGCCTTCCGAGCGGCCTACAACATGGGTGTGGTGCGCGAGCGGCTCGGGCAGGACCAGCAGGCCCGCGAGGCCTACAGGACCGCGCTCGAGATCCAGGCCGACTACGAGCGCGCCATCGACGCCCTGGCGAGGATGGACGTCAGGGAAGGACGGATCGAACGCGCGCTTTCCTTCGTCGAACAGAGGATGCAGGCCCATCCGGCGAACCTCGCCATACAGGTCATCTACGGCGACCTCCTCGTCCAGGCCCGGCGATACCAGGACGCCATGCAGGTGGCGCGACAGGTCCTGCGGCGGCAGGAGCGGAACGTACGGGCGATGCTCGTCTTCGCCAAGGCGAACTACCACATGGGCCGGTACGACCTCTCGCTCTGGATCCTCGAGCAGGCCGCGGAGATCGAGAGCGGCAACGCCGAGATCTTCAACATCCGCGGTTTCGTCCACCTCGGTCAGGACAACCGTCTGGCGGCCATCGAGGACTTCGAGCACGCTGTCCAGCTCCGCCCCGACTACGCGGAGGCGCATAACAACCTCGGGGTCCAGTATCTGATCAGCGGCAGGTACGACAACGCCGTCGAAGAGCTCGAGGCAGCGCAGCGGCTCAACCCCAACTGGGTCAGCGTCTACCTGAACATCGGCGACGCCTACCGCGGCGCCCAGAACTGGACCAAGGCCAAGGCGTCCCTGGAGAAGGCGCTCAGGCTCGACTCCGAGCTGCCGGACGCCTATTACAACCTCGGCGTGCTCTACCTCGCGGCGACCAAGATGGAGGGTATGGACCGCGTGGTCCAGCTCCAGAAGAGCATCGAGGCGTTCCAGAGGTACAAGAACATGGCCGCCTCGCGACTGAAGGCGGACGACCCGGTCCACCGCCTCCTCCAGGACGCCCAGCGCGCGCTCGAACGGGAGCAGACCAGGATCGAGCGCGAACGGGCTGCAGCAGAGGAGGCCGCGCGTCGCGACGCCGCTCGAGCAGCCGGTGGAGCCGATGGCGGTCCGGGAGCCGAGGGCGACGCGGGTGGCGATGGCGGTTGGGAAGAAGTCGGGGAGGGTGAGGGTGCAGGCGCCCCGGGAGCTGAGCCCGGGGGCGGCGAAGAGGAAGAAGGTTGGGAGTAACATGTACCGTTTTCCATTCGTCCTGGCGGTCATCGTCGCGGCAGTGCTGTTCGCTGGAGCTCACACCGCGGCAGCCGAAGGCGCCCGCCGTGAGGGTGGCGTCATCCGGCTCGAGGAGATCACCATCGAGGGCCGCGTCCAGAAACCGAACGCGTGGTACGTGCTGGCTCGCTCGAGCCTGGGCTTCGAGCGGGCCCAGATGGAACAGAGCTTCGTCAATGAGGTCGTGGAGAGCGTCAACCAGGAGCCCTTCTAGGCCGTCATCGCTCGGGTGCTGGCGCTGCGTTCGATTCAAGGTCACACTATGGCAGGTCCCGGCAGTCCCTCGATTCGGGGCCTCATCGGGAGCGACCTGTATGGTACTATCGCCGAGCGTGCCCGAGTCTGCAGCGCGTGCTGTCGCGCGGCCGAGGGGCGGACGGAAGGCACGCTGAACGAGAGGACACGGATGGCAAGGGCAAGCGCACCCCCCAACCTGCGGAAGTCGAGCGTCAAGCTCAAGAGACCTGTCCCCGTCGCTCTCCCTCGCGGACCGAAGGTCCTGCGCATCGGTGTCGTCCAGGGAGGGAGGATCATCGAGGAGAGGATCATCCGCAAGCGAGAGACGGTGACGATCGGTCAGTCGGAGCGCAACCACTTCGTCATCCCGGCTCGAGAGCTCCCGCCGAGGTTCGACCTCTTCGAGATGCGAGGATCGAGCTACTTCCTCACGTTCACCAACGAGATGGACGGCCGGGTGTCCATGCCTTCGGGGCTCGCGGACTTCACCGAGCTCAAGAAGTCGGGCAGGGCCAAGAAGAAGGGACAGTTCTGGCAGATCGAGCTCAACGAGGAGTCGCGTGGCAAGGTCGTCGCGGGTGAGTCGACCCTCCTCTTCCAGTTCGTCACCCCACCCCCCATCCAGCCTCGACCGCAGCTTCCGGCGGCGGCGCGAGGCGGGCTGGTCAAGGGGATCGATTGGCCGTTCGTGACCGTCACGCTGATCACGTTCATCCTGCAGTTCGGCTTCATCATCTGGCTGGAGAACCACGACTGGCCCGTGGAAGCCGGATGGCAGCAGGCTCCGGATCGGTTCGCCCGGCTCCTCGTCGAGGAGCTCCCTTCCGAGGAGGACATCCAGAACCTCCAGTCGGCGCTCGACGGCGAGGAGCAGGAGGAGGAGGGCGAGGAGGCCGCGGGCGAGGACGAATCCGAGGGACAGGACCAGGGACCCTCCAAGAGCCCTGGTAAGGCCCTGAGCGCCGAGGAGCGAGCCGCACGGGCCGAGGCTGCGGCGCGGGTCGCGGCCGAGCGCCGCGCGCGCCTGACCGAGGCGATGAGCCGCGTGGCCATGGCGAAGATCATCGGTTCGGTGGGTAGTGGCGGGAGCGGCGCGGTCGCCGATGTCCTCCGCGGCGGCGATGTCGGAGGTGATCTCGACGACGTCATGTCCCAGGTCCGTGGTGTCGGCGTGGCGCGTGGTGGCGAAGGAGGAGTGCTCCGGAAGGTCGCGGGGGGCAGTGGAGACGGCGCGGGCGGTGCGGCGGACATCAGCCAGCTCCGAGCCGCCGGCGGAGACAAGGCCGTCGAGTCCGACGACATGGGCGACGAGCGACAGGTCCGGGGCAAGATGAAGCGGGGAACCGCAGCGGCGATCGGTGGGAGCGGAACCTTGAACGCGGATGCAATTCGCCAGACCATCGGCCGTGCCATAGGAGGGATCAAGGGGTGCTACGAGCGCGCCCTTCGCCGTAACCCGACGCTCGGTGGACGCGTGACCATCGTGTTCACCGTCGGCGGCGGCGGCAGGGTGGTGAACGCCTCTGCGACCGACAACACCATCGCCCCGGAGGTCGGTGACTGCATCGTGGCGCGCATCCGATCCTTGCGCTTCCCCCCGCCCGAGGGTGGCAACGTCACCATCTCGAACCCGTTCTTCTTCCAGCCAGCGCAGTAGCCCCCGGATCGCGGCGTCCCGCGACCGCGATCACCACTTCAGAGAAAATCGCCATGAATAAAAAAAAACTGAAAAAAACGTTATCAGGAGATGACTAAATGTTCTGACCAGGGAGACATCCGACCGCGCGGGTGATGGCGGCAGGGTTTCCCGTTGACAGGCGGGGCTGTCCGATGAAATACTGTGTCACCTTGTTACGGCGTGAGCACTCAAAGCACCTTCCTAACTGGACGACTTCCTTGGGCATAGTGGTGTTGATCTGTGCGCTCGGGGGAGGCGTCATGGCCGAGGGCGGATCGGAAATCCCCGACGCCACGGTCGAGATGGAGCAAGAAGCCGAGCTCTCACCGGCCGAGCAGACGGCCTGGGCCGATCGCCAGCTCGAGGACATGCAGCAGCTCGCGCGACGGATACAGGGGATGCTGGACCAGGCACGCCAGGAACAGGACATCATCAAGGAACGTTGCCTCGACGCGAAGCTCGCGGAGTTGAACGCGACCATCCGCTCCTTCGAGTCGGTCAGGCAACGCCACGCGACGGCAGTCCAGAATCGCAACGACGAGCTGCGAAACCACAACTTCCGCATGCTGTACATCATGACCGAGCGCGTGCGGTCGATGCGTGTCGAGGCTGAGGGGTGCGTTGGGGGACCTGAGGTCACCTTCGGGCGAACAGAAGTCACGACTGAAGTCGATCCTTCGATCACCACCGACGATCCCTCGTTGATTCCCGTGGACCAGATCCTGTTTGATCGTCCACCCTCGGGGAGCGGATACTACTAGGTCGAGCGGGAAACCAGGCAGGTCCATTGAGCATCCACACGGTCCATAGCGTGAAGAACGTCTCGCCAGCGGCCTGGATCACCACGATCCTGGCCATGCTGATCGTGACGTGGGGCGGCAGTGCCCATGCCCAGGAATGGTTGCGGAACCGACGGTACGGGGAAGGCCCAGGCATCCGCCTCGGGGACACCCTCGTGCTCCATCCCGGGCTCGGCGTCGAGGGTGGCTACGACACCAACTTCTTCTACGCTGAGAACGCGACCGGCACCGGTCGGCTTCGTGTGACGGCACACCTCGATCTGGCCACACGACCGCCCCAGCGTACCGAGAGCGAGGAGGGAGAGGAGAGCGAGGAGCACCAGGGGAACGTCTCGTTCAGGTTGGGGGTCTCGGCCGCATATCTCGAGTACCTCACCGGGGTCGAGTACATCGCCGCGCATCGCAACGTGGACCTGACCGGCTTGCTCGATCTCGTGTTCCTCCCCGGGCGCACGTTCTCGGTGTTCCTCAACGATACCTTCATCAGGTCGGTGGAGCCCAGAAACGAGGAAGGAACACCGGCGGGCGAGGAGCCAATATACACGTACAACCGCGACACGAACGACGCTCGGATCACGTTCCAGTATGCCCCCGGGAGCGGGACCCTCGAGCTCCGTCTCGGCTATGCATTCCAGCTCAGGTATTTCGAGGACGGCGGGGCGAAGCTCGCGTACCTCGGCAACTACACGGCTCACCATGTGTTCATGAACGTGCGCTGGCGTTTCCTGCCAAAGACCGCGCTCATCTTCACGGGCTCCTTCAGGCCCATCATGCATGCCGACGGAGCTACCGATGATACGCGAACAGTGCACGACTCGTATCACGTCCGGGGAGCGATCGGGCTCGTCGGGCTGCTGACGCGGCGGTTTTCACTGCTGTTCCAGATCGGGTATGGCGCCGGTTTCTACGTGGACGGTGGTCCCGACTACGAAAACGTCGTCGGGCGCCTCGATCTCAGGTTCCACATCACCCCGACGGCGCAGCTCTCCCTCGGGTATTCAAGAGACTTCTACGACGGGTTGTTCGCCGACTACTACAGCGGCGATCGCGTCGCACTGACCTATGATCACCTCATCGCCGGACGGGTCATGCTCTCGCTCTCTGGTGGGTTCGCCTACCTCAACTACTCGGAGTTCCAGGACCCGTTTGGTGGTGGAGGCACTGTGGACAGGGCCGACCCCATGCTCGACGCGTCACTGTTCGTCGAGTATCGAATCCGTGACTGGATCGCCATCAATGCCACAGTGAGGTATCTGGGGAACCTCACTGACTTCGTCGCTTACTACGAAGACGGTGTCGATCCGGGCAACTTCCATCAGGTCCTGGCGCTCGCGGGCGTCCGCGCCATGTACTGAACGGAACCTGTCTGAACAGAGGATCTGAGCTTTACAGTCCCGAACGGAGCCGTGGTCTCCTGATTTCAGGGGGCTTCGTCCGCGACCACGTCCGCGTCCACGACCACGTTGCGCCGCCCTGGGCTTCAGAGCCGGACGAGCTTCGTTCCCTCACCCGGCTGGAGGCCCCGGGTCACGTTGCGTGTGTCGACCACGAGCGGACACGACCGCACCAGTCTTTCGTAGTCGAAGCCCCGGTGGTGGGTGACGATGATCGCGGCCTCGAACAGAGAGGGGTCCACGTCCGCGGGCAGCGAGCTCAGCGAGATCCCGTCGTATTCGAGCTTGGGCACGAAGGGGTCGACGTACGACACGTCGGCACCACGCTGGTGGAGGTACTCGATGACCTCGAGAGCCGGGGATTCCCGGAGGTCATCAACGTCGGGCTTGTACGCGACGCCGACGACGAGGACCTTCGTTCCACCCACGGCCATCCGCTTCGCGTTGAGCTCCTCAGCGAGCCGGTTCACCACGAAACCGGGCATCGACGTGTTCACCTGTCCGGCGAGAGCGATGAACCGCGCCTCGTAACGCAGAGTCCGCATCTTCCACGAGAGGTAGAAGGGGTCGATCGGGATGCAATGTCCGCCGATGCCTGGACCCGGAAAGAACGGCATGAACCCGAAAGGCTTGGTCGCCGCGGCGTCGATCACTTCCCAGGTATCGATGCCGAGCTGGTGGCACATGATGGCGACCTCGTTGACCAGGCCGATGTTCACGGCGCGGAAGGTGTTCTCGAGGATCTTGGTCATCTCGGCCGCGTCGGTCGTGGAGACCGGGACCACTCGGTCGACCAGCCTCGTGTAGAGCGCGTTGGCCACCTCGAGGCACGAGGGCGTGAAACCTCCGAGGACCTTCGGTGTGTTCTTGGTGTGGTACCGTGCATTGCCGGGGTCGACGCGTTCAGGGGAGAACGCGACGAAAATGGTGTCGCCAGGCGTGAACCCGGCCGCCTCGAGCTTGGGCACCACCACTTCGCGGGTGAACCCCGGGTAGACGGTGGATTCGAGAGACACGAGGGCGGATCCACGGAGGTGGGGGATCATGGCGTCCAACGCGTTGATGACGAAAGACACGTCGGGGTCGTGGGTCTTGCTCAGAGGCGTGGGCACACACACGAGGGTGGCGTCGGCGCCCTCGTACGCCTCGGCCGGATCGGTCGTCGCCTGGAGTCGGCCGGCCTGGACCAGCTCTGACAGGGTCTCCGAGGGCACGTCACGGATGTACGAGCGACCCTCGCGGATCTGCGCGACCTTCGCGGGATCGACCTCGAGGACGATGGCGTCGCAATGCGCCTGGGCCGCAACCACGGCCAGTGGCATCCCGACGTAACCTCCGCCGACGACCACGATGCGCGGCGTTCCGTGGGTCAGGAGCATCTTCAGCTCCTGCGCATGGGTTCTCGGCGCGGTGATTGGCTCGCCATGGTTCTCGGTGCGGGTTGACATGAGACCTCTTCTCGATGTTGTCCTGGGTCACCTGAACGAGGGCTCGACCATCTCGGCCTCGATGGGCACTCCCACCGCGCGACCCAGGAGCTCGATGGAAACCACGAGGATGCTCTTTCGCTCTCCGACGCGCTTGAGGATACCCTGAGCACCCTTGAACGGGCCGGCGGTGACGACGACCCTCAGTCCTACTCGAAGACAGGGGTGCGGTCGGGCTTTTCCTCCGGGTCTGGTCACGATCTTGACGCTCTCGATCACCGGCTCCGGCACGGGGACGGCCTGCCCTCCGAAGCGGACGAGCTCGATCACCCCCGGAGCCTGGAGGAGCGCGACCTTCTCCGGCATCTGGACATCGATCCGCGAGAAGAAGTAGCCCGGAAAGAGAGGTCGGTCGATGACCGTAGGCCCGCCGTGTCTGTGGCTGGCACGTTGGTAGGTGGGGAGCAGCGCCTCGAGACCGCGACCCTGGCAGTAGTGGTACGCCTTGTGTTCGAAATTGGACCGTAACCTCACGGCAAACCACTGGCGCAGGGGCTTCCGGTCACTCACGAGGTCGTATCGTGGTGGGATGATAGGGTGTTGTCAACTGCCTCGAGCTCGACGGCGTGCCTCTCGATACCACGCGATGGTCTCTCGGATACCCGTGACGAAGTCCCTGCTCGCAACGAACCCGAATCGCTCGCGAGCTCTGGTCGTGTCGAGCATGCGGCGCGGCTGACCGTTCGGCCTGGTCGTGTCCCAGCGAACGCTGCCCCGGAACCCGGTCTCTGTCACGATGAGGTCGAGGAGGTCCCGGATGCTGATCTCGAAACCCGCACCGAGGTTGACGGGATCGCTCGAGTCGTACCGCTCGGTCGCCAGGAGGATGCCTTCGGCCGCATCGGCGGCGTGCAGGAACTCACGCGTCGGGCTCCCGTCGCCCCATACCTCGAGGACATCATCGCCGGTGTCGATGGCATCGAGGCATTTCTTGATGAGCGCCGGGATGACGTGGCTCGAGGAGGGGTCGAAGTTGTCGCGAGGCCCATAGAGGTTCACTGGGAGGAGGAAGATCGAGTTGAACCCATACTGCTCCCGGTAGGCATGTGACTGCACCAGAAGCATCTTCTTCGCCAACCCATATGGCGCGTTGGTCTCCTCCGGATACCCGTTCCACAGGTCGTCTTCGCGGAACGGTACGGCGCTGAGCTTCGGGTAGGCGCAGATGGTACCGATGGCGACGAGCTTCTCGATCTTCCGCAGGCAGCCCTCGTGGATGAGCTGCACGCCCATCATCAGGTTCTCATAGAAGAACCGTCCTGGGTTCTCGCGGTTGGCACCGATCCCGCCGACCACCGCGGCGAGGTGGATGACGACGTCGGGGCGGGCCTCGTCGTACATGCGGCGGATGTCCTCGATCCGGGTCAGGTCGAAACGCTCGATGAGTGGAACGAAGATGTTCTCCCTGGGGCACCCGCGTCGCTCGAGCGCCTCGAGCACGTACGAGCCGAGGAAGCCGGCCCCCCCGGTCACGACGAAACGGCGCGTTTCGAAGGAGCTGCTCCTCGTGCTCATCGTCCCTTCCCGGCCGCCCTGGCCTCGCGGGCCGCGAGCTCCATGTCGGCCTCCACCATGAGTTGCACGAGCTCGGTGAAGCCCACCGCAGGCCTCCAGCCGAGCTTGGACCGCGCCTTGCCCGCATCGCCGAGCAGGAGGTCGACGTCGGTGGGCCTGAGGTAGCGCGAGTCGATCTCGACGTAGCTCCGCCAGTCGAGCCCGGCGCAGGAAAACGTGGCCTCCAGGAACTCTCGCACGCTGTGGGTCTCACCGGTGGCGATCACGAAGTCCTCGGGAGCTTCTTGCTGAAGCATGAGCCACATGGCTTCGACGTAATCACCGGCATAACCCCAGTCGCGTTTGGCATCGAGGTTGCCAAGGTAGAGCTTGTCCTGGAGCCCGTGCTTGATTCGACCCAGAGCGCGGGTGATCTTGCGTGTGACGAACGTCTCACCGCGACGCGGGCTTTCATGGTTGAACAGGATGCCGTTGACCGCATATATCCCGTACGCTTCTCGGTAGTTGACGGTCATCCAGTAGGCATAGCACTTCGCGGCGGCGTAGGGGCTTCTGGGGTAGAACGGGGTCTGTTCGTTCTGTGGGATTTCTCGCACCTTGCCGAAGAGCTCGCTCGATGACGCCTGATAGAAACGTGTCTCTACTCCGGACTCACGGATGGCCTCGAGCAGGCGTGTCGTCCCGAGGCCGGTCACATCACCAGTGTACTCGGGCACGTCGAAGGAGACCTTGACGTGACTCTGAGCACCCAGGTGGTAGATCTCGTCGGGCTCGATCGTCCGCAGGAGTCGCGCGAGCGAGCTCCCGTCCGCCAGGTCGGCGTAATGCAGGATCAACTGGCGCCGGTCGACGTGGGGGTCCTGATAGATGTGGTCGATGCGCTCGGTGTTGAAGGAGCTCGACCGACGGATGAGGCCGTGGACCTGGTAGCCTTTCCTGAGCAAGAGCTCGGCGAGGTACGAGCCGTCCTGGCCCGTGATGCCGGTGATCGCCGCCTTCTTCATGACACGAGAGCCCTCCCCGCGAGGTGCATGACAATGCCTGGTTCCGCGTCCGGCGAAGCCGCCGCCGGCTCGTCCACGTCTTGCGGGCGCAGCTCCACGACGAGGGTGCCGAGCGCTGCCCGAACCTCCTCCCGCGAGCTGGAGTCGATGATCCCTGCCAGGAGATCGAGGCTCCGGCGCACATCCTCGGGAGGGTGCACGGCACACCGCCCGATGAAGATCTTCGGGTGACGGGTTCGGTCCAGGTCCTCGCTCTTGGTCGAGAGCTCCTCGAAGAGCTTCTCACCTGGCCTGATCCCGGTGAACTCGATGTGGATCTCGTCCTCGGTGAAACCGGAGAGACGGATCAGGTCCCGGGCCAGGTCGACGATGCACACCGGCTCCCCCATGTCGAGCACGAAGATCTCGCCGCCTTGGCCCATGGCCGCGGCCTGCATCACGAGCTGACACGCTTCGGGGATGGTCATGAAGTAGCGTTTCATGGCGGGGTGCGTGACCGTCACTGGCCCCCCTCGGCGGATCTGCTCCTGGAAGACCGGGACCACCGAGCCCACCGAGCCCAGGACGTTCCCGAAACGGACGGACACGAAGCGTGTGGCGGACTTCCGGGACAGGGCCTGCAACCAGATCTCCGCTACCCGTTTGCTGGCTCCCATGATGGAGGATGGGTTGACCGCCTTGTCGGTGGAGATGAGGACGAAGCTCTCGGCTTTGTGACGATGAGCCGCGTCCGCGACCATCTTGGTGCCGAATACGTTGTTCTTGATTGCTTCTCCGGGGTTCAACTCCATCATGGGCACGTGCTTGTGGGCCGCTGCGTGGAAGACGACGTGAGGGGTGGAGAGGGCGAAGAGGCGGTCGATGCGCGCGGCGTCGCCGATGTCGGCCAGGAATGGAACGACCCGGACCTTCGGCCAGTCCCTGAGGAGCTCCTGGTGGATGTGGAAGAGCGAGTTCTCGGCCTGCTCCACGAGCACGAGCTGCTCGGGGTGGAAGGCACACACCTGTCGACAGAGCTCTGAACCGATCGACCCCCCGGCGCCGGTCACCACCACCCGCTTTCCGGTCAGGAACGTGCCGATGGCTTTCCGGTCGAGCTCGACCGCCTCCCGGCGGAGCAGGTCCTCGATGGCGACCTCACGGATGCGCGAGAGGTTGATCCGTCCTTCGAGGAGCTCGTGGATACCGGGGACGATCCTGACCGTCAGGTCGATCTCCTCGCAGAGACCGACGATCCGCCGGATGGCGCTCCCCGTGGCCGAGGCGATGGTGATCACGGCCTGGTCCACGTGGTGCTGAGCGACGACCTTGCCGAGCGAGGCGGTGTTGCCCAGCACCTTGTAGCCCTGGACAGTGGTTCCGACCTTGAGGGGGTCATCGTCCACGAACCCCACCATGATCATTCCGATCTCGGGGTGTTGGGCGATCTCCCGCGCCGCCGCCACACCCGCACGTCCCGCGCCGATGAGCAGGGTGCGGCGCGGCTCCTCGGCGCATTCTCTCAGCCGGCGCGCTCCTTTTTCGTAGCTCATCCGGCGGATCACCCGCACCCCGGTCACACCCAGGAAGGCCAGGGCGAAGTTCATCCCCAGGATACCCAGCGGGATCATGACGAACACCGCATAACCGCCCCAGGGCTCGAGCCCGAGGCGCAAGACGACCAGCACCGCGGTCGATACGCCGAGAGCGATCAGTATCCGCGAGGCGTCCTTGAGCCCCACGTACCGCCACACGACCTGCGGTACGCCCAGGAGGGTCATGACCGAGACCTCGAGGATCATCACATAGGGCCAGGAGAAGAACAGGAGCTTGAAGGTCTCGAAGTCCGGCTGGAACTCGAACCGCAGCATGAAAGCCAGCCAGTAGCCTAGAGACAGGATCAGGAGGTCGACGACGAGTTGGAGTCCTCGGAACGCGAAACGTTGCACACTAGGTTCGTTGCGGCGCGGTTCGTGGCGATTCATCGGTTACTCTCGGGACCTGTGGTAGTATCGTGGAAACGACGGCACGAATCAACGAACATGACAAGAAGATTATTGAGTTTCTTGGTTGTTGCGCTGGCAGGGCTGTTCATCCCGGCGTGCCTCCTCCAGGAAGTCGGGTCCCCAGGCTCTGCTCCGGACGCCGACTCTGACGGCGACACCGACTCCGACGTGGACGAGGATGCCGACCCCGACGTGGACCCCGAGGAGGATGCCGGCGACACCGATCCCGACCCGGACCCCGAAGAGGATGCGAGCGACATCGATCCCGATCCGGACTCCGAGGAGGATGTCGATACGACCTGTGACGACCACATCTTGAACGGTGGGGAGACGGACATCGACTGCGGAGGCGCGACGGTGTGCCGCCGCTGTGACACGGGGCAAGCCTGTCTGGACCATAGCGACTGCTCGAGCTCGATCTGCTCTGACTGGCACTGTGGCGCGCCCTCCTGTACCGACCTCGTCCGCAACGGGGAGGAGACCGGTGTGGACTGCGGGGGCCCGACTTGTTCTCCCTGCCCCCTGGGGAGTCCGTGCCTCGCCCACCGCGACTGTGCGGAGGGGGTCTGCGACCCGACCGCCACGTGTCAGCTCCCTCGCTCCTGCGCAGAGCTCCACCGGGCCTGGCCGTTGCTGCCGGACGGGGTGCGGTCCGTCGATCTGGATGGCCCGGCCGCGGGGCATGTCCCGACCGCGGTCTACTGCGATATGACGACGGACGGAGGAGGATGGACGCTGTGCCTGAACAGCGTGGCGGGGAGCCCGAACGCCAACCGAAACCTCATCGATACCGACACGGGCGTGGCCGACTGGAGCCAGGGCCACACCCGAGATTGCGGACCGCTCCTCGCCTCCGGCTCGGCCCAGATCCGGCACCTGGTGGTGGGCGAGGGCTCAGAAGAGGTCTTCAACGGCTATTACGTCGGGAGCTACGACCTGATGGGTCTGTGGGGCACGTGGACCTTCATGACAATCGGGCTGGCCAGGAGCATCGAGGAGATCCACGTCTGGCAACGAGGTGTCGAGTACCACTTCGGACGTCCCTTGAGTTGCGGCGGTCTCTGCGCTGCGTACGGTACCTGCTGGTACTACGACGCCTGCTTTTCGGTCATCCCGTCGCAAACGAGCGCCTTCTATTGCACGACCGGTCCCGAGACGGCGTACTACGGGTGTGGTGGTCGCTACTCGATCTTCGTGCGTTGACGTCTCATCCGGAAGAAGACGGTCGCGACCACCCCAGCCAGCGCCCAGCCTCCGAGCGAGTCGGGCCCCCTCGGTTCCGCGCGGCACGCACAGGCCCCGCCGCGTACGTGCCAGCGTCCCGTGCCTCCATCCGCGTCGGAGTCGCCATCCGCGTCGAGCTCGTCCGCGTCCGCATCTCCGTCCCCTCCGGCACACGGTCCCGAGTCGGACCGCTCGTCGCAGACCATGATCGTCGCTCGGGCTTCCCCCATCCGACCGGACAGGTCCCTGACGGTGGCCAGCGCGTCGTAGCTCCCTGCCGGCACGACATCTCCCTCGTCGTCGCGCCCGTCCCAGCGGAACGTCTCCGTGTACTCGGTGCCGCCGATCTCCACGGATGCCAGGTCTCGCACCGGCTCATCCGAGGCGTCCATGATGACGATCACGAGCGAGCTCAACCCGACCTGATCCGTCGCCGTGGCGGTCAGGTCGGCGCCGGACAGTGGCCCGGTCTCGTGTGGGAAGATCGTCGATGGCTCCGCCTCCAGCATCACGACCGGATCCTGGCGGTCGAGCACCACGAAGCCGTCCGACGAGACCTCGACCGACACTCTCGGTGAAGGGCCCGATCGGTCCTGCGCCCGGACGATGGTGTAGTAGCGCTCGCCGAGCTGCAAGGCCAGCCCGGCCAGGGAAAAGCGCGTCGCCCCGCCGCTGTCCGTCCACGGCACGACGACGACATCGTCCTCCGTCACGATGCTGTACTCGTAGCTGGTTGCACCGGCGACCTCGTCCCAGTTCGCCCCCACGTTGGTGGACTGCTCGATCTCGTCGAGGTCCTGGTCCGGGGTCAGCGCGACGAAGCTGCCGTCCGTGTCGTACACGAGCTCCGGGGCGGCGAGGGTCGCCCGACCTATGACGTATATCCTGCCATCACCCGCGGGCGCGACGACCTCGCTGGACCCGTCCCCGTCGACGTCCGCGGCAAAGGGCTCCCCAACGGCCACGCGGAGGTTCAAGCTCCAGTCCAGCGTGCCGTCCTCGGCGGAGATGGCGTAGACGTGGCCATCGCTCGAGCCGACCAGGAAAGAACCGGTCCCGGCCCCGGTCAGGTCGTCGGCCGCTGTCACGTTCGACAGCACTCCCAGCGTCGCGTCCGCGGCCAGGGCCGCTTCCTCGTCGGGATAGGCCTCGCCGCCGGCGAGCACCTCGGCCAGCACGAGCGAGCCATCCGCACCCTCGTACATCTCGAGCCAGGCCGATCCGTAGCGGGTGGTGGCCACGTGGACGTCACCCGTGCTCGTGGGCAGGGCGGCACCCTGGAGGTGAGCCACTCCCGGAGCCGTCTCCCACAGGGCCAGGAGATCGCTGTCGAGGCGGCGGGGGCCGCCCGACCGCGAGCCGTCGTGCAGGATGTCCTCCACCTCATCGCCGTCGAGATCGACGAAGGAGGCCAGGCCCACGAAGGTGGACGTCTGGCTCACCACCACCTCGCCCGAGGCTCCGTCGGCGACGCGCCCCGTGGAGGACTGGAAGACCCAGAAGTCGTCCACCCCGTCGCCGTTCCGGTCCCACGCGCTGCCGGGCCAGTCCCATCCTCCCGTGACCACACGCGACAGGCCGGGCAGCGGATGTATGGCTCCCCCGGGCAGCGAAATGGACTGGTATTCCATCCACTCGCGGCGGCGGTCGTAGGTGGTCACGATGGCCTGGTCCGGCCAGCCCTCGGTCCCGGCCAGCGGGACCAGCCCCCAGGCCGGCCCGATGTCCGCGACGTCTGCCAGCTCGACATCGAGGGCCTGCGTGCCGGCATCGACAGTCAGCATGTTGACGTGGAGGCTATCATCGGCGCTCCGCGCAAAGGTCGCGACATCCCACCCGCCGTCCGCGCGCGGTATGGCATCGGCGATCGGCCCCGCCGCGAACGCGTCGTCCATCCATCTGACCTCGAGGTCCGAGCGACCGGGCGCGACCTCGAGAGCCACCAACCGGGAGGCCGCGGTCATCGTGAACACGATCGGGCCGCCGGCACCGGGGACCACTCCGAGGGCCAGGCCAGGGACGGGCAGGTTCATCTCCGAGAGGTCGGCGACCCCGATCGGCTCCGCCGTGTCGTTGACCAGCTCCAGACCCGCATCGAGGAGCTCGACCGAGCCGTCGGTGCGGGCGACGATCACGTTCGGCGCCGGGGTGGGCGAGACCGCCGCCACCCAGCCGGCCGGAGCGACCGCGCCGAGGTCCCGTACCGGCGCCGCCGGACCGGGGGGCAGGCCGAGCGTGACGGCGTCCGCGCGGAAGTCCTCATCGCGATCGAGCTCGAGCGCCAGGCCGATGACGGTCTCGGGGGTGGCGAGCAGAGCGGGCCCCAGGGATCTGGCCCAGTCGAAACGCGTGAGGGGCGCCGCGGCGGCCTCGACCGTCCAGAGCGCCGAGGTGTCTCCCTCCGCGGTCACGTCGATGGCCGAGAGAGCGCCGAACGACGAGAGGGACTGCTCGATGCTCTCCTGGGCGAGCAGCTCCGCCGTCCCGTCGGCGTCGAGGTCGACCAGCGCGAGCAGCGCCTGGCCGGGTATCTCCACCGCCGGGATCGCCTCGGCCGCGTCGCCCTCGAACACCATGATCGACCAACCGGCATCGGGGTCGTACATGGAGGTCGCCACCTCCATGGCGCCTCCGGGGATCACGTCGGCGATCGGGCTCCAGGGGTAGCTGTGCCATCCCTCGGCGCCGTCCGTGGCGACCTCCCATCGGAGCGTGGCCTCACTGTCATCGATGTCGTAGAGCAGGAGCCGGCGGGTATCGGTGTAGACGCCGGCGGGGTTGTTGATCGCCACGACGGCCTCGTCGCGTCCATCCCCGTCCACGTCTCCCGCGAAGACGTTTCCCGAGCCGTAGGGGAACGGCGCCCCCGAGGGGCTGTGAGCGACCTCGTCACCGGTCCGAGCGTCGTACACCACGAGGGCGTCGTGAGAGAGCGTGAGGACCTCGGGGAGACCGTCTCCGTCCACGTCGCCCGCGGTCTGCCAGGCCCCGCACCAGTACCCGTGAGCGCTCACGTCCAGCTCAACGGAGGAGATACCGTCACCGAACCCGTGGGGGAACGAGTAGATGCGCCCGGTCCCGTGGCCGCTGGCCGAGCACCCGTCGTCGGCGACATAGAGCTCCTGCTCCCCGTCTCCGTCGGCATCGAGGGGGAACACCGAGCCGAGCCTGGTGTGCAGGTCCTCGGTCGACCAGACGACGCGGCCGGTGGCTCCCTCGAGGACGAGGAGGCCGCGCCAGAACGAGCCGGCAAAGACCTCCGGCCGGCCGTCGCCGTCGAAGTCCGTGATGGCGAGGATCTCCGAGAGGGAGAGCGCGTCGCTGATCCAGACCACGGTCCCGTCGAACCGGCGAGCGACCGCCCGGCCCCCGCGCAGGAGCACGGCCTCCGGCTCCCTGTCGAGGTTCACGTCGGCCACGCCGATTTCACCGGGTCCCAACCGTCCCCCGCGGGAGAAGGACCAGCCAACCGCCGGGACGTCGATATCGCCCGCCAGAGTCTGTCGGGCGGTCCGCCGGGCGTCGTGGCGGTACGTGGGCCAGCCCTCGGCCGACACGGGACTGCCCTGGAGGACCCATGCCAGAAGAGCCGAGACGAGAACGACCAGCTTGCGACGAGAGGAAATCATTCCCCCACCTCCGTTCTTTTCTTGAGTTGTCTTCAGGTCGCAAAATATTCGGTTCAAGGAGCTCTTCCAAGTTGGTGGACGATGTGGACCCGGTGGACGTGGTGGACATCGCCCAATCCATTGCTCTGTCCACCCTGTCCACCTCGTCCACGCTGTCCGGGCCTTCATTCCTGGCTCACCTTCGATGCTGCCGGAGCATGTCCTGCACCGCGCCGACGACACGATCGACGTCATGGTCGCTCATCTTCGAGTAAATGGGCAGAGAGATGGATCGTTCGTAACACTCGAGCGCCACGGGCAGGTCGGTCGGCCGGTAGCCATAGGACTCACGGTAGTAGGGGTGCAGGTGCAGGGGGATGAAGTGCACCGACGTCCCGATGCCGAGCGCCTTGAGCTCCTCGATGAGCCGATTCCGGTCGATGGACAGCGCTCCGCGCACGAGCCTGATGACGAACAGGTGCCAGGCGTGCTCGTCGAACGAGCGGACATCGAGCAGCTCGAGGGCCGGGTCGCCGGCAAATGCCTCGCGGTACGTACGGGCGATCTGCCGGCGCCGCTCGAGCATCTCGCCCGCACGCCGGAGCTGGGCGAGCCCGAGCGCGGCCGCGATGTCGGTCAGGTTGTACTTGAACCCCGGCGCGACGATCTCGTAGTACCAGGAACCCTCGGCCGTGTAGCGCTTCCAGGCGTCCTTGGAGATGCCGTGGAGCGACATGACGCGCATGCGATCGACCCACTCCTCGTTCTCCGAGGTGGCCATCCCTCCTTCGCCCGTGGTGATGGTCTTCGTCGCGTAGAAGCTGAAGCAGGTGATGTCGCCGATGCTCCCCACGGGCCGGCCCTGCCAGCTCGCCGGGAAAGCGTGCGCCGCGTCCTCGATCACATGGAGCCCCCGCCCCCGCGCGAGCTCGAGGAGCGCTCCCATGTCGCACGCCTGGCCGCCGAAGTGCACCGGGATGATCGCCTTGGTCCTCGGCCCGATCGCACGCTCGACCGCCGCCGGGTCGATGTTCTGGTCGCCGGCCAGCACGTCCACGAGCACCGGACGCCCATCGAGGTAGCGCACGACCTCGGCCGTCGCCGCGAAGGTCGTGGTCGGGACGATCACCTCGTCGCCCGGCCTGATCCCCAGGGCCTCGAGCGCGAGGTGGAGCGCCGCGGTGCACGAGCTCACCGCCACGGCGTGGCTGGCTCGGACGTGTTGCGCGAACAGGGATTCGAGCTGCTTGACCCGAGGTCCGGTCGTGACCCACCCCGAGCGCAGGGCGGCGTCCACTTCCGCACACTCGGCCTCGGTGATGTCCGGCAGCGCAAAGGGGAGAAAATCACTCATGACGCGACAACCTTCCAGACGGTCCGCAGCACTATCGAAACGTCATTCGACAACGAGCAATGCCGGACATACTGCCGGTACAGCGCGATCTTCCGCGGCAGCACGACCTCGCGGTACTCGCGCTCGGGGTCCGGCGCACGAGCCAGGACCTCTTCCTCGTGACGGAACTCGAGGCTCGCCTCGTCGGTGATCCCGGGCCGGACGGTCAGGACCTCCTGGTAGTCGTCCGCGAACATCTCCACGTACCGCGGCGCCTCGGGCCGCGGACCGACCAGGCTCATCTCCCCGACCAGCACGTTGTAGAGCTGGGGGAGCTCGTCGAGCTTGGTCCGGCGGAGCCAGCGGCCCAGCCGGGTGACTCGCGGATCGCCCCCGGCCGTGACCTGGCCACCCTTCCTCTCGGCGTCGCGGACCATGGTCCGGAGCTTCCACACCTTGAAACGCCGGAAGCCGCGCCCCACCCGCTCGTGACCGAAGAGCGCCGGCCCGTCGGAGTCGAGCTTCACGGCCGCCATCAACCCCCCGAGGAGCGGCGAGAGGGCAACCAGCCCCCAGGCCGAGGCGAGCACGTCGATCGATCGCTTGACCGCTCCGTACACCTGCGGCCCACTCACTCGCATCCGGTCACTTGGATTACCTTTGTATACATACTATGTGCTACTGCTCTATCAATGTCTCATCCTCGTCGTTTCCCAGCAACTCTCCCCACAACTCCTCGATAGGAAAGGTGGGCTGCTGCCGCCGCTCCCGATTTCTTGGCGGAACGCCTTGTTGGTCATGTAATAGATATCCTCCCAGTCGTACCCCGCGACCCCGGTCAATATGGCGACCGGCCGACCATAGCGTGTGATCACGACAGGTTCGTGCTGGGCCGCGTCCATACATGCTGCGGTCTGCCTCTGAAAGTCATGTGCCGTTGCTGTCTTCATAGGATGTCCTCCGTCGTGAGATGCGAAGGCTTCAGGCGAATCCGTAGCACTGTAACGACGTGTTCTTCGGGGTTCACGTCATAGAAGACACGGTACTGACCCACGCGAAGCTCCCATATCTCCCTGTGTTCACTCAAAGGTGAGGAGATACCTGGCAGTGGTTTGCGGTTCCTCGCCACCGCGGTGGGCTCGAAGCGAAGGGACGCTTCTGTGCGTCACGGATACGGCGCTGGTCATGGACTCGAAGTTGGCGGATATCATCGCCCGCTCCGTAGGCGACGTGAATCTCCCACCCCGTCGCCTCAGCCTGTGTCATAACATTTTATGATACATCGAAGCCGGGCGCCCCGCCAGGCAACGGCTCGCAAACCAGGGGCTTCGGTTCGCGGTCGCGCTCCATGACGAATAGGGCGTGTTGTGGAGAGAAAGGGGTCGGGGCTCGCGAGGGAAGCTCTCTGACGCCCGCATTCGACCCCGTGGCGGCGCGACGCTTCGATCAGGACAAGGCGGAAGGACGCTCGGCGCCGTGGGGGTGTTGCACGATACTGCGATTGCCACCGCGGCGCCGGGCGGTTGCTTCCGGAGCACGCGCCTGCGACCCCGGCCCTGCGAGACCACGCTCGGGTCGTTGCGAATGCGTCCGCGATGCCGTTGAAGACCTCTCGGCGC
>Ga0233425_10003662_pt1 | contig 27388 bp, 20 predicted proteins | sample Watercolumn_Towu_2_FD_181712 | JGI IMG/M metagenome (GOLD analysis project Ga0233425, IMG submission 181712) | Freshwater microbial communities from Lake Towuti, South Sulawesi, Indonesia - Watercolumn_Towuti2014_140_MG | ecosystem: Environmental > Aquatic > Freshwater > Lake | place...
ACCAACATCCCCGCGGTCTGGCTGTAACTCGGACCGGCAGTTCAGGGTGCCGGGGGACTTGGGACCGGCGGCGGTTCGGCGGGAGCCGGTTCGGCTGTGGGCGCGGCTGCGGTTTCAGGGGCCGCGGGCGCAGACGCCTGATCGGCCGGTGCGGTCTCCGGCGCGGGTGTCATGGTCTCGGGCGGTGCGGGCTCAGGAGTCGCCGTATCCGGGACCGCAGGCACTTCGGCGCGTTCCGCAGCGGGCGGTTCAATTCCCAGTGCCGCGTGCACTCCATAAAGATGGACCAGGTGGCCTCCTTGATGCGCGGCATTGGCCAACAGCAAGTTCGCAGCTAGTAACGCCGCCAGGAAGACCAGATTCAGCGGAATCCAGACCGTCAGCCGGCTGATCTTCTCCGACAGGAACGACCAGCCGAGGATGAACGCGTACACCACCGTCACCACTGTGAACACATTGCGCGCCGCGATCGCCAGCTCCTCGTGCTTCTCCAGAACCTGCCACATGGCATCGGGGCCGTCCTCCACCATGTCGCGCGCATCAACGCCCGTCTGTACAGCAGCCCAGGCTCCGGCCGTGCCCAGCACCAGGATGATCAATGCCGCCCAACCGGCCGAGCGGCGAAAGAGCATGGCCAGCAGTACGAAGAGGGGTGCCACGAGCAGCAGTCCGATGGGAGAGTGGACCACGAGCACGTGGAGGGCTTCGGGCGGTGGCGGTGTCGGCGGCACAAAGCTCTCCAGCGGAATTTGCGGCAGCGAAAAGGCTGACGGTGCAAGGATCATGCGCGTTTCTCCTACAGGAGCAACTGAACGGCAGGAACGTCGTAAAGGCAGGCGGCACACGAAGCGCTACTGTCATGCGCCCGTCCTTATAGCGATTGCGATGGATTCTGTCCATCGCGCGGGGCCGGCGAACCGGTGGGCAACGGGAGTTGCCAAGAGACGCGATTGCGTCGGCCGCGGTAGCTGCTTCCGGGTGGCCCGTTCGTCGGTGCGATTCCTGCCTCCTTGAGTACTCCATCAGGATCGTCATAATGGTGCGCGGAGATGTCTGGTATGTAGCCGGGTGTCCGCAATGGTTTGACCTTGGGAGACGAGCTGCAATGAGCAACAAGTTGACGACTTCGCGTCGGGATTTCCTGCGTGGTTCCCTGGTGGCGGGAGCCGGCGCAGCGCTGGCAAGTCAATTGAGCGTTGCCCGTACGGCGCACGCGGCCGGCAGTGATGAAATGAAGGCGGTTCTGATCGGTTGCGGGGGCCGCGGTCGAGGTGCCGCGTACAACTGTATCAAAGCGGACAAGGGCGTGAAGATCATTGCCGTGGCCGACGCCTTCGAGAGGCAGTCCAAGGACACCGCCCGGTTCATGCGCAATTCAGAGGAGTTCGCCGGGCGCATCGACCTCCCGGACGATCGCGTCTTTTTCGGCTTGGACGCGTACGCCAAGGCGATCGCCTGCGATCCCGACCTGGTGCTGATCGCCACACCTCCCGGCTTCCGACCGCAGCAATACTCTGCGGCCATTAAGGCAGGCAAACACGTATTCATGGAGAAGCCCGTTTGCGTGGACGCTCCGGGATACAACATCGTGGTGGAAGCCAACAAGTTGGCCGACGAGAAAGGCTTGAAAGTGGGCGTTGGCTTGCAGCGCCACCACCAGCAGTCCTATATCGAAACCATGAAACGTATCCACGACGGCGCGCTGGGCGACATTCAGTTCCTGCGCGCCTACTGGAACGGTGATGGCATCTGGACGCGCGGCCGCGAACCGGGCATGACCGAAATGCAGTACCAGGTTCACAACTGGTATCACTTCACGTGGGTCAGCGGCGACAATATCTGTGAGCAGCATGTCCACAATCTGGATGTCTGCAACTGGGTGATGAACGACCATCCCGTCGAGGCGAACGGCATGGGCGGTTGCAGCCGGCGCTACCTGGGCGACAAACGCGGCACCGGCCAGATCTTCGATCATCATTTCGTCGAATTCACCTATAAGAACGGCACGAAGATGTACAGCCAATGCCGTCACATGCAGGGCACGTGGGGCAACGTGTCGGAGGCCGCCCACGGTACCAAAGGTGAATCCAACTGCGCCGGCTGGATCAAGGCCGCGGAGGAATGGCGATTCCGGGGCGAGGGGGCCGATCCGTACGACCAAGAACACGTGGACCTGCTGGCTGCCATTCGCAAGGATGAAAAATACAACGAAGGCTGGTTCGGCGCTACCAGCAGCTTCACCGCGGTGCTGGGACGCATGGCCACCTACTCGGGCCAGATCGTGAAGTGGGATGACGCCGTGAAGCAGGGCAAGAGCAAGTTCCCGCAGGAACTCACCTGGGACGCACCCGCGCCCGAGCAGAAGAACGCGGACGGAGACTACGCGATTGCCGTACCAGGCGTCACGAGTCCCTACGACGCCTGAACCAGCCCGCTCCCGGTGATCGCTGGACAGTGGGTTAGTGCCAGCTCTCTGAAGATTGCAGCACAGGGCGGCAAGGCCGCCCTGTGTTTTTTCCCGGGGGAGCGACTCTGTGCGCCTCCACGCCGCTCACCCCGGCACCAGTTGTCCGCTGTCTACGGAGCCTTGGCTTCGGCCAGCCGATTCAGCGCTCGTTGAGAGGCCTCCCGGACCTGGGCGTCCCGGTCAATGAGCAGGGCTGTCAGCGCCGGAGTTGCTTCTTGCGCTGCTGGTCCGATCTGGCCGAGTACCGACGCCGCCCAGGAGCGCACGGCAGCGCGTTCATCGGCCAGCAACTCAATGAGAGCCGGCACCACCGCCGCTCCGGATGCCACCAGGACCCGCGTTGCAGCGCTCGTCAAGGCGTCCTTCTCCGCAGCCAGTGCGTCCAGTTCCGTCTGGGTCAGTCCCTGCAACGCGGTGATCTCCGCCTCCGTCTTGAGTAGCTCGGCTTTCAACTGATCCAATTCAGCGGTCTGTTCCTGTTCCAGAAAGTCAGCCTTGGACATGTCGGCTCTCAGGGATTGAAGTTCCGTCTCAACTTGCCGCATGATGGCCGACTTGTCTGCTCCGTCCGGCATCGCGTCGGCAGCCGGTGCGGCTCTTCCATCCGCGGACAAGGCGTCAACGAGAAAGGCCAAGGTGTCGTCCAGCTCGTGCTGCAATGCGCGGCATTCGTCGGTCCGTTGGCGCAATAGCTCCGACTTCTGCTGCAACATCACGGAAGTCTTGTCGAGCACGACCTGAAGTTGGTCCAGACGCTGGTTGGCCCGGGCCAGCAAGGCCGGCGCGTAAACCTCGTCGAGTTGGCCCGTGGTGCGCAGACGCGTTGCATCCACCTCCGCGTTTGCCCACCCGCTGCTCGCCGCGCCGCCGGATGTCCCGTCATAGATCCAGTACGCACACCATGCGACGAGCGACACCACCACGATCGTAGCCAGATAGGCACAGACAATCAGCGTACTGGAACGTACGACCATCGGCCGGACCCTCAACCGACGAGTTATCGCTGCACGGCAATAATCCGAAAGCCGAGCGGCAAAGCGACTGGCAGACAGTCACTACCCGGATAAGTCAAGCTGCGCCGCGTGCATTTCGAGTTGCCGTGCTGCGCTGCCTTGTCCATTGTACGAGCGCGGTCCGGCGGACACAAACGGAACAACAGGCCGGCACGTCGATCAGCGCGATTCGTCTACTGCGCCTTGTTGGGCTTGTATTCGTGGTCGCGTTTGCGGACCACCTCGACCTTGAGCATCTTGTCCGGATCGGGCCGCGACTCCTTGTTGTCCGGATCGATCTTCTGCAGCTTGCCCAACACGTCCATGCCTTCGATGACGCGCCCGAACGCCGTGTGCTTGCGGTTCAGGTGCGGGGTCTGCACAAACGTGAGGAAGAACTGGGAGCCGCCCGTATCGCGACCGGCGTGTGCCATGCTCAGGGTCCCGCGAAAATGCTTGCGGAAGTTGTCCTTGTGGCACTCACAGAAGATGTTGTAACCAGGCCCGCCCGTGCCGTCGCCGAGCGGACAGCCGCCCTGCGCCATGAACTGCGGCAGGACGCGATGAAAGACCAGTCCATCGTAGAAGTTCTTTTCCACCAGACTGATGAAATTGCCCACCGTCTCGGGAGCCTCATTCTCGAACAGTTCCACGACGATGTCTCCCTTGGTGGTGCTGATCCGCACACGCGGTAAATTGTCTTCCTGGGCCTCCTTCTCACGGATCTTCTGCTCTTCCTCCCAGTACTTGCGATACTCGGGCAGAAGCGCTTTGAACTCCTGCCCCTTCGTGGACAACGCGCCTTCCTGCTCCGCCTTCTGGAGGTGCTTGTCAGCCGAGTCGTAGTCGTTGGTCACAAAGGCGGCAATCTCTGCCGCGTCCCAGACTTCGTCCCTGTCGCAGCCACCCGCAACCAATGCCTTGGAGAGCGCTGCCGCCTCCTCGTATTGATCCAGATCCATGTCATCCTTGAGCAGCTTCAGTAAAAAGTTCTCCAGCTCGCGATCGGCCTGCGGGGCGGCATACGCGGCCATGCCGGCAGCTCGCAACTGCGGAATCATCTGCTTAGCTTTGTCCAGTGTTGCGGCGAAGTCGGTGCGGATCTGTGGAATCTCGGTTTCTTTTGCCTGGCCGAATTTCCCTTGCAGCGAACGGAGTTCCTTGACGAGCGCTTTCCATTCCTCGAACTTGGCCGCGAACGCGGCGGCCGGCGACGCAGCCTGCGCCGCGGCTGGATCAGCCGGCGCTGGCGCGGGTGCAGACGCGGGAGGAGGCGGGGCGGGCTCCGTCGGCACGGCGGGGGCCGGCGCGGGAGCCGGTGCTTCTGCCGCCGGGGCAGGCGCTGCTGCGGAGCTGCCGCTCGCTTCCTCTGCGGCGTTCCCAGAAACACCGACACACGCAAATACCATTACCGAAACGAGTAACCACCCCTTGTTGTCTCTCCACCGCATGACTCAAACTCCCGATAGTCGATTTGTGACGCGTTTGTGCATGTACCAACTACGTTGCGGCCTCTCCGCTGGTTCGCCCTGGGCGAGAACGCATATGATGAACAAAACGAACCACTTGCGAAAGAGTCCGTCGGGAGATTGTCCACGTGCCGAACCGACGTCCGCGTGACACCCGGCACGGCAACCACCGTGACCGGGAAAGCCGCGAGAGCCGCCTGAGAATCATCGGCGGTCAATTGCGCGGTCGTGCCTTCGACTACGATGGCCACTTGGCGACTCGGCCTATGAAGGACCGGGTGCGTGAAGCCGTCTTCAATCTCATCGGACCAGCCGTCGTTGACAAGTTGGTGATTGACCTGTTCGCGGGAACCGGCGCCCTGGCATTTGAGTCCCTAAGTCGAGGGGCACGCCGTGCCATACTGATCGAACAACGGTTCCCCACGGTGCGCATCATCAACATCAATGCGCAACAGCTCGGACTCGTACCGCAAGTCGAGGTCATTGCGGGCGATGCGTTCTTCTGGTCGCGAAAGCTGCAGTCGCCCGACCCCATCTCATGGCTTGTCTTCTGCTGCCCTCCGTATGACCTATTCCTCAGTGCCGGCGAGCCGATGCGCGCGCTGCTGAATGACCTGGTTGACCGCGCTCCGCACGGCAGCGTGTTCGTCGTGGAATGCGACAAACGGTTCTCCATCGATCAACTGCCCACGCGGGTGTCGTGGGATGTTCGGCAGTACCCTCCGGCGGTTGTCGCCATCGGGGAACTGTTGACGGAGTTGCCGGTCACAAACCTGGAAGGCGGATAAGGTTTGCCCGGATCGAGGAGGTTCAGGAACTTCCCCGTCACCAACCCAGTGGACTCCCTGACAATGGATATTCAGAACATCCATCGCGTGCCGGCGTTTACCACCAAAGACGGGTCCGAAATCCGCGAGTTGCTAGCACACCGCAATTCCTGCATTCGCTGTCAAAGCTTGGCGGAGGCCCGACTGCCGGTGGGCGGTCAGACCGCACCCCATCGGCATCGGAAGACCGAGGAAATCTACTACATCTTGGAGGGTACAGCCTCCATGCGCGTTGGGGACGAATTGTGGCCGGTTGGTCCCGGTGACGCGATCGCAATTCCGCCGGAACATGTTCACCAGATCACCAATGTGGGTTCCACCATCCTCCGCTTCCTTTGTTGCTGCGCACCTGCGTACGAACACGATGACACCGTATTGCAGGACGAAGGGCACAGCAGCTAAAGCACCTCCCAGGTGAGCCTTCGCGGGTCGATGGGGGATTGGCGCATTTTTCGGCGTTGGTGTTTTGTCGTCAGGACCAGATTTGGTCCGAGAACATGGGCCGACCTCCATCTCGTCACCGCCCCGTGAACGATTGCACTTCCAGAGATCGTCAGACGCGGGACAGGCTGCATGCACCGGGGACACTCCCGGCCGGCACAGTTTGCCCATAGCGCGGCGTCCCAACGACCCTTCAACTCGGCAACTCTAATTCCCGCAACGATAGCGGCTTACCGGGACGCTTTTGCTAATCTGATTCGAATTGGCAACCCGGCAATACCGATCTTTACAGAAGCGGGTCAGCCCTACCCGGCGCCCGTGAAGCAGCCTTGCGCTTTCCCGTCCGGGAAGTAGCCAGACTGTTTGTCTCGATCATTTCCGCTGCCGCGTATCCGGAGCCATGGGCGGTGGAGTGTATGTGCTGCGGGCGAGTGTTTTCATTGTGGCGAGACAAAGTGATCGCCACACCATCCGAGCAACCAGGAGGGGAGGCGGATGCAGCGTCGGCATTCCATCAACACGCCGGTTTGGCCCTACATAGCCGTCGTAACATGTCTGTTCGTGTTATCGGTCTTGGCGCCGCAGTTGTGGCGCGTCTCCGTGAATGTGGGCAGTGGGCGCAGCTCATTGTCCAGGACTGTGCCATCGACGGCGGGCGCAGCTCGTCCTGGTGACGGGGGGCAGGCCGAGCGCGATGGGATCGTGGGACTGGGGGACTTTGCAGCGCCGCGGCAAGTGGCGGCCATTGCTGCTCCGGTGGCACGTCGCGTCGCAGCGAGCGCCGTCCCGGACTCCCTTCCGGCTCCTCCGGACGTGGACCTCAATTTGCGAGTGGCCAGCCTGCCGGTACTGGCAGCGCCGCGATGGAATGCGGACAACAAACCGCTGCTCATGCCCCCCGCCGCCGAAGCCAAACAGCTCACTCAGCAGTTCCCGTCGTTGGAAGACCGCTGGCCATATCCGAGTGCCTTGTTGCGGCAATTGGAGGTATTGTTGCAGGACGCAGCCTGCGCGGCGTGGGCTCAATCAGTCCATGACGGCCTGAGGGCCCTGGTGTACGTCAGCGAGTCGTCGGGCACCGCCTGGGATCAGCAGTTCGCGGCACTCGAGTCGTTAGCCGAACAGGCACTGCCATTGGCCCAAACCGAGGGTGCCGCCGCCTACCGCACGCGGCTGCTGCGAGCGCGGTTCGCATTGCTGCGCCGCCTGGTGGTGTGGAAGCAAGTACATCGCATCACAGAGGAGGGCGTCGATACGTACACTGTGTCCATCGCGGACACCAACGAAGTCGCTCGCCGATTAGACGCCGCCGAACAGCAGCTCGGCTCGTCCGACCTGGCTCACGCCTGGCGGCAGTACTTGTGCCTGGACGAGCTGCGCCTGGCAGCGAGCGCCGGTGATGCGAGTCATCAGAGGCGTTTCGCCCGTTCCACCCTGGCACGCATGAACTCGCTGCAGTTGAACGCCGCGCAAGCGGAATTTCTCAAGAGACCCGACTTCGACAACCTGGCCGTGTCGCTGCGCGCGTGGGCCGGTGAACCGCTCGACTGTCTGCAAGTACTGGAGAGTCTGGAACTGTACGAAGAGACGCAAGCGACCTCGTCGGCCAACGAGCTGGCCAACTACTACCAGGTGGCGCGCTGGTCAACCACCGATAACGTCCGGCAACTGGCGGAGGTGGTCAACACCTACTACCGCAACGCGAACCTGCGAGTGGCCCTGAACGCCGACATGCTGAATCGCTTGCTGCCGAGTCCGGTCGTCACCGAAGAACCCGTGCGCGACACGTTGCTCGGCGCACAAGTGCGCGGAACCAGCCAGACATCCGCGACACTGAATGTCGTGCTGATTCCCGATCCGCATCGCTGGAACGTGGGAGTCAAGGTCGATGGCGAGGTGGATTCGCGCACGTCCGCGATCCGGGGACCAGCTCGATTCTACAGTGACGGGTTCTCGCGCTACGCGGCCAGCAAACCCTTGACCGTCGACCGGCAAGGCGTGCACATGGGATCGGCGCGCACCCGAGCCAACCTGCGCACGCATCTGCGGGGAGTGGAAACATCGTTTGATTCCATCCCGGTTCTCGGTTGGTTGGCACGGGCGGTTGCCTGGGGACAGCATGACCGAAGTTCGCAAGAAGCGAACTGGGTTGCATCCGCGAAATTGCGCCGCATGGCCAGCAATCGAGTCGACGAAGAAGTGGAACGCCAAATCGCCGATGTGGAGGAGAAGTTCCAGAAACAATGGCTGCAACCTCTGCGCCGTCTTAATCTGCAACCCGTGGCCCTGGACATGCAGACCACCACGGACGAACTGCTGGTCCGGTATCGGCTGGCCTCCGACGCGCAGTTGGGCGCTCACACACCGCGCCCGGAAGCCCCGCGCAACAGCCTGTTGAGCGTACAGGTCCACGAATCGGCCCTGAATAACACTCTCGAACAAATGAAACTCGAGGGCCAGCGATTCGAGGTGCGGGAACTGTACAGCAAATTGGCCGACGACTTCCAGCGCAGCGATGCCCAAGTGCCCGACGATATTCCCGACGGTATGTACGTGCGATTTGCCGATCGCAATGCGATTCGCGTGCGCTGCGATGACAGCCGCCTGACGGTGACCATTCGCATCGCGGAACTTAAGAACGGCCGGCGCAAGACCTGGCGCAATTTCGCCGTGCGGGCATACTACGTTCCCGACACCACGCAACTCGACGCCAGCCTGGTCCGCGACGGCGGCATTGAACTGGCCGGAGAACGCGACATTGCCCTGTTGGGGATCTTTGCCAAGGTCTTGTCGAAGAGCCGTCCCTTCAAACTCGTGAACGAGGACCTGGCCCAGAATCCCAAACTGCAGGATGTGAAGATCACACAGTTCACCATTGATGATGGCTGGGTGGGGGTCGCGTTGGGTGCAGATGAACGGGCTGCCGAAGCCTCCGCTATGCCCGTTCCCGCGCCACGCGAATCCGCGCCTTCGATCGCTCGCGCTGAGGTGTGCGGCACCGACCGGTGAGATGCCCTCCTCAATTGCCTATCTTGCCGCATTTTTGGTGCGTGGCACCGTTTTTCGGCGGATCAACCCAGGTTCTCCAGCGCCGCGGAGCTGTCGCCGAACTTGTCGGCGGGCACGCCCAGCATCCGCAGCATGCTCAGATACAGATTCGTGAGCGGCGTGTCCTGGGGAAACCGCAGGTGACGGCCGGCCCGGACAGCACCACCGGCCTGGCCGAAAACGACGATCGGCAAGTCGTCGTGATTATGACGGTTGCCATCACCAATCCCACTGCCGTACAGCACCAGGCATTGGTGCAGCAACGGTTTCCCTTGCTCTTCGACGCCTGTCAGTCGCTCCAGCAGGTGGCCTAGCAGCCTGACATGGTACTGGTTGATCTGGCCGATCTTGGCCAGCTTCCCCGCGTCCCCCCCATGATGAGACAGATCGTGGTGGCCGTCCTCCACGCCGATCTGCGGGTAGTTCCGGTTGCTTCCCTCGTTGGCGTACATGAACGTTGCCAGGCGGGTGGAATCGGTCTGGAGAGCCAGTGCCAGGAGGTCGAAGAGAATCTCCACGTGTTGCTCAAAGTCGCGCGGGACTCCCGCGGGCCGCTGCAAGTCCACCGCCGGTCGGTCCCGCGGTGCCAAACCTTCCGGATTCTGCAGCCGACGTTCCACGTCACGAACGGCATACAGGTACTCATCCAATTTGCGCCGATCAGCAGCCCCCACGATCCGGCTCAGCTTGCGCGCGTCTTCCGCCACGAAATCCAGGATGCTCTTGCGACTCCAGTCGCGCTGCGATTTGGCGGTCGCGGGATCGGAACCACTGGCGTCCCCGAACAAGCGATCGAACACGGCCGTCGGATCCGTCTCCTTGGCCACCGGCGTCGTGGGAGTACGCCACGACATGTTGGAGGAATACGCGCAGCTGTAGCCTGAGTCACAATTGCCGGATTGGGCTCCCCGGTCGACGCCCAGTTCCAGCGAGGGGAATCGCGTGCTCTCCCCGATCGCCTGCGCCGCGCGCTGGTCAATGGAAACGCCGTTCTGAATATCGGCGCCGTGCGTCTTCTTGGGATGAGCGCCGGTCAGAAACGCGGCACAACTGCGGGCGTGGTCGCCGCCGCCATCGCCGTGAGGCCGAGCGCCATCGAGGGTCAGGCCGCTGAGCACCAACATGTCGGCCTGGAACCGGGCGAGCGGCGCCAACGTGGGCTTGAGCGCGAAGTCGGCCCCTTCGGCATCGGGAGTCCAGCTCGCCATGTGCATGCCGTTCGGAACCGCCAGAAAGACCAGTCGGAGCGGAGCAGCGGTTGTTGTCGCGCCTCGCGCCCCGCTCACGTGCATGGCTTCCAGCCAGGGTAACGCGAGGGCGGCTCCCAGGCCTCGCAGCAAGGTACGACGTGAAAGGCGTTGGTTCATGTCGGCTCAACTCCGTGACCGAACCGTTCAGCGGGCCGCTTCGCGCTTGCGGAAAGGTTCGCTGCGGACGATTTCCTGCACCAGCGTCGAGAATCGGTCGTCGCGTTCGGTCATCACGGCGAGGATCCGGTCGACGGCGCACGCATCATAGTATTCCAGGCCGCGTCCCAACGCATAGGTCAGCAGCTTCTCCACCACGCATCGTTGGAACTGCCGCTGGCGACTATCCACCAATACGCGTATAAGTTCCTGCGCGCCTGCGAACTTTTCACCCGTGGGCAATTCTCCGGCCGCGTCAATCTCCCACGGCCCGTCCTTGGCACGCCAGGCGCCCACCGCGTCGAAGTTCTCCAAAGCAAACCCCAGCGCATCCATCGTCCGATGGCACGACGCGCAGGCCGGATCGCGACGATGTTGCTCCAGACGCTGCCGTAGCGAGCCTTGCGAGACCTCAGGGCTCTGGTCCTCCAGCTTGGGTACGTTGGGCGGTGGTGGCGGCAGTGGTTCGCCCAGGAAGTTCTCGAGCAGCCACTTGCCGCGCTTCACCGGCGATGTTCGCGTGGGATTCGAAGTCACCGTCAGCACGCTCCCCTGGGTGACCAGGCCGCTGCGCGGCGAACCCGCCAGCGAGACCAGGCGGAACTGTTCCCCTTGCACTCCGCCAATCCCGTAGTGCCTGGCCAGCCGTTCGTTCAAGAAACTGTAATCCGCTGTGAGCAGTTCCAGAATGCTGCGGTCCTCGCGCAGTACGTGCTCAAAGAACAACAGTGTCTCGCGGCGCATGTCGTGGCGGAGCCCTTCGTCGAAACCGGGAAACGAGTCCCGGCTGATCTGTACCTCGGCAAACTTCCGCAGTTCCAGCCACTGCGCGGCGAAGTTGTCGACCAGCGCCTGGGCACGAGGAGACTTGAGCATCCGGGCCACCTGACTGGTCAGAACGTCTTCGCGCTGCAATTGTCCCTGTTCCGCCAAGCGGAATAACTCGTCATCGGGCATCGTGCTCCAGAGGAAGTACGACAACCGCGTGGCCAGTTCAAAATCATCCAGCAACCTTGCCGGCTCGGTGGCCTGCGGATCACGCTCGATCCGAAACAGGAAATGCGGCGAGACCAGCAACGACTGCAGAACGATACGCGCGCTCGCATCAAAGGAATGCGTTTGTGCCTGGGCGGCCGCGAACAACTGGGTCAGTCGCTCCAACTCGTCACCGCCGATCGGGCGGCGGAATGCTCGAGTAGCCAGCCGCGCGAGCAGTTCCCGGGCCGCTGCGGCCGATTCGTCCGGTGCGGTCCCAACCGCGGGCATGCGCGCCGTGATCTCTTCGGCTGCCGTGAGATACCTCTCCAACAGGATCGGAGGCAAAGACAGAACGTCGGCGATGTTGTCGAAACCGTACCCCACATCATCCGCCGGGAAGTCGGCAGCCGGAGGATAGTCGATGCCGCACAAATCGCGAACGGTGTTCTGGTATTCGATCCGGTTCAGCCGGCGGATCGTGACCCGGCCCGGGCGCGCTTCCGTGGCGCAATCGATTGCGCCCAGCACGCTCTCAATCGCTTCCCCCAACTGCCGCCGCTCGTCCTCCGCGAGTTGGGAGGCGCCGTCCGGCGGCATTTCGCTATTGAGGACTTTCTCGCGCACGCGCAACCAGTTGGGACGAGCCTGGTAGACCTGTTCCACCGTGGCGTATCGGTCGAGATGAACATCGGCCTCGGCCGTGTCCCCCGCATGACACTCATGGCAGTACTTCACCAAGAGCGGCTGGGCCCGCTCGCGCCACGCCCGCTCGCGCGGGGCCGGTTCGGCGCCCGCGGCCGCCGGGGAAAGGAGCAACCGGCCGCCGAGGAGGACCACGCCGAGGACGAGACAGGGCCGGGCGATCTGGAACATGGACGAGTCCTCACTTGGCCGCAGAATCATTTCTCGCGGAGAGCATCGAGGCGACGCAACAGCTCGGCCTTCAGATCCCCTTCCGCTCGTGCGGCTGCCTGCCGATAACGTACGCGGGCTGCACCGTAGCGACCGGAGGCCTCGGCCTCTTGTGCATCGCCGATCATCTGTGCCAGTGCGTCCTGCTCTGCGGCGGAGGACTGCGAGCGCTGCCGCCGAATCTCTGCGACACTGATGTCGCCCCGCTCGGCGCTACTGGTGGTGCTCGGCGCCAGGGCACCGGTAGCCGGTCCTGCGGTCGGGGGGGCGATTGTCGGCGCGCTGGCCGCCGACTCACCGGCGTGTAGTCGGGCTAGACGCTCCGTCAGGGGACTGCTGCGAAAGTCCCCGACGACCGGCACGAAGCCCGTGACAAACGGATAGATGGTCGCGTCCTGGATATAGCCGACGCCCCCGTTGGGAATGGTGAGGCTGGCCGAGTCCATGGACAGGCTGCTGTGGCTGCCGGAGGCGCCAAAGAAATTCAGCCCGAATCCACCGCCAGTACCGCGGACGCCGAATCCACCGCCGAAGCTCGGCGAGGGGCCGAAGCCTGGTGCGAAGGGGGGAGTAACACCGGGCCCCCAAGGGAAGATGGACGCCCCATTCGGTCCTGGCCAATGCCAGCCACCGCGGACGCCGAACCCTTCGTAGAAACCGTCACTCGCGCCCCGCCAAGGTGTCGTAACGGTCACCTGCTGCCCGCACGCGATCGCCGCCACCAGGCTGCCCACGAACACCACTCCGCGCACCGTGGTCGCGAATACCATGATTCACCTCCACGCACGGCCTCTCTCCCGATCGCATTTTCGGCCTTCATTGTAGGCGCGTGGCGGTCTCGGGGAAATGGTCCCGCACGACGCTGCGGATGGTCGTTGCCGCTTCGGGTCACCGCAGTGCGTCCGCCCCTTGCGAGCGTGCCGGTCCAGCCGCTAAGGTGAACCCCCATCAAGGCGGTTCGAAAAGACGAGAAACTGTTACAGAAAGGGTCTGACATGAGCGTGCTGGTACAGAAAGAAGCGCCGAATTTCAAAGCACAAGCGGTGATGCCCGACGGGTCGTTCAAGGAGATCAGCCTGACCGATTACCGGGGCAAGTATGTCGTGCTGTTCTTCTACCCGTTGGATTTCACGTTTGTGTGCCCAACCGAGATCATCGCGTTCTCGGATCGGGCAGCCGAATTCGAGAAGCTGGGTGTGCAGTTGCTCGGAGTCTCGGTAGACAGCCACTTCACACATCTGGCATGGCGCAACCAGCCCCGCAACGAAGGCGGGCTGGGGGACATTCAGTATCCGCTGGTGGCCGATCTGAACAAGGAAATCGGCCGCGCTTACGACGTATTGCTGGGCGCGGGGATCTGCCTGCGAGGCCTGTTCCTGATTGACAAAGCCGGCGTCGTGCGGCACCAGGTCGTGAACGACCTGCCGCTGGGACGCAGCGTGGACGAAGCGCTGCGCATGGTTCAGGCGCTGCAGTTCTTCGAAAAGAACGGCGAGGTCTGCCCAGCCAACTGGCGCGAGGGCGCGCGCACCATCAAGCCGGATCCCAAGGGCAGCAAGTCCTTCTTCGGCGCGGAATACGGCAAGAAGTAGCCGGCCGTGACGCTGTCCGGCGTGGCAGACACCAGCGGGACTCGGAGCGACGAGCCTCCGAGTTCCGCGCGCTGCCTCCCCGACACCCGTCACTCGGCCGTGGGCGGTTCGCCGTCGTTCAGCTTCGCGTAGAGTGTCGCCCGGCCGATACCGAGTATCCTGCAGGCCTGCGTCTTGTTGCCGCCGCAGCGCTCGAGCACCCGGAGAATGTGCTGGCGTTCGGCTTCCTTCAGCGAGAGCATTTCCGCCGTTGCGGGACAAGCGTTGGGCGCGACCTGCAGGCCCAAGTCGGCGGTGACAACTTCTTCGCCTTGCCCCAAGACGATGGCTCGTTCCACCGCGTTCTTGAGTTCGCGCACGTTGCCCGGCCAGCTCCCGGCGCGAATTGCGGCCAGGGCCTCCGCGGAGAACCGGCGCGGACCGCGTCCTAGCTGCAACCGGTAGGATTCCAGGAACTGTGCGGCGAGTTCCACGACATCGTCGCCGCGCTCGCGCAGCGGCGGCACATAGATGTCGATCACGCGCAGCCGGTAGTACAGGTCCTCGCGGAACCTCTTGTGCGCGATCAGGTCGGGCAGATTGCGGTGCGTGGCCGAGATGACGCGCACGTCGACATGGATGGAGTCCTGGCCGCCGAGGCGTTGAAACGGATGGCCCTCCAATACGCGCAGCAGCTTGGCCTGGCAGGCCAGGCTCATTTCGCCGACCTCATCGAGAAAGATCGTGCCGCGGTTGGCCCGTTCGAATTGCCCGACGTAGCGACGATCGGCTCCCGTAAAGGCCCCCATCTCGTGGCCAAACAGCTCACTTTCCAGCAACGAATCGCTGAAGGCCGCGCAGTTGACCGCCACGTAAGGCCCGCCGCTATTGCGGCTCAGGTCGTGCAACGAGCGGGCGATGAGTTCCTTGCCGGTGCCGCTCTCGCCCAGGATCAGCACGGTGGAATTGGTTGGCGCCACGCGCGCGACCTGATCCAGCACGCGTTGCATGGCGGAGCTGGAGCCGACCAGGCGGGTCCGCGCGGCCAAGCGCCGCCGCAGTTCGTCGTTGGCCGCCTCGAGGCGGACGCAGTGTTCCAGGTTCTCCAGCGTCAGGCCCGCCTGATGTGCTACCACAACGGCGAAATCCAGATCCGCCCGCAGGAAGGGGTCGGCAAGGTTTGCGCGATGGCATTGGATAGCGCCCAAAATGCTGCGGCGGCCGGGCAGAGGCACGGCCAACGCCTGGCCCACCGCGTACCGGGACTCGGCATCCGCAGTACCGGTCGCCTGCGCTACGAAGATGGCCTTCTTCTTTTCTACCGCCAGACTGGCCAGGATGTGATCACTGGCCCATTCGGCACTACGCGCAGCAGAACGCAAGCGCCCGTCCGGCGCCACGATCCAGAACGAAACCGCGTCCGCGCGGATTCCCTCGACCAGCGCATCGATGGCCGCGCGAATCAGCGTCTCCGTGTCGGGGTGCTGCTGGAGCAGATTCGCCAGACGCGACAACACCGAGGAATCGCGCACCATGCGCGACATCGACTCGCTGACGCTCTGCTCCACCAGGCGACCGGTGGCATCCGCTTCGTGCGGCCCGTACGTCGTGGTCGCTCGGAACAGGGAAGTCGGCCGGTCCGTGGGCACCTGCCGCTCGTCCGCATCGACATACAGGATCAGTCGGTCCGCGATGCGAATCAGATCGCCGGACTCCAGCATCGACTGGCCGATGAGCTGCGAATTGACGAACGTGCCGTTGAGACTGCCACAATCCTCAACATGCCACCGTTCACCCCGATAAACGACCCGCGCGTGCGTGCGACTGGCCCGGTCATCATCCAACTGCAGATCGTTCGACGAATGCCTCCCGATCGTCACCATCGCGATATTGGGATCCAACGCTACCGACGTACCGGGTCGATTGCCGTTAAGCACCACGAGGGAACTGAACATGGGCAAGTCTCAGGAAACAGAGATTGGCGATGGTCGCGCCGCGTGCTCGCTCACCAGATAGCCGCCGGCGGCTCCCACGGACCCCAAACACGGCCCACCGGACCCGTGACAGCCACGACCCTTCACGCCACGCTTGACTCGCAACAATCGTACCATATCGAGGCGCGCACGACAACAAAGCGCCTCATTTAGGAGCGCATCGTCCATGGACCGGGCTTGGAGTATGAAACATAAGATTCACATTAATAATAGTTTATGTAAAATGACCTTCAAAAGTCTAGTATTGGAACATGATTTGCTAAGCAGTGTCATCCGTGATTGAGTGGCGAGTACCGTTCACGGAGACCACCGGTTCGGGACGGTGGAAGTTGAGGTGTAAACAAGCGACGATTCGGCTGCATCGCGCACGTGGCGGAGTGGATGGCAGCCGGATTGCTTAACGATAGCCGATGCCTGAGGCGAAGAGGGACGGCCGCTCCCGGGAAGAGGTGGCCGTCTCTCTTTTTTTGTTTCGAAACAGGCCCTGTGCTCCCCGTCAGCGGGTGGAGCGGAAGCCACCTGGCGCCGTTCGGGAAATGTACTAGAGTAGAGCAGCAGCCCGTTTGTTCTGCTTGTGCTGGAGTCAGCGGCCGTGAACATACTTATTGCCAGCAGCGAGGTAGCGCCGTTTTCCAAGACCGGTGGCTTGGCCGATGTCTGTGGCAGTCTGCCGGTAGCGCTGGCCAACCTGGGGCAGAAGCCGGTAGTGGTGACTCCCGCCTATCGCAGTCTGATGAAGGCCGGACTCCCCACGCGCCCCATGAACGTGTTTCTCGACATTCCCATTGCTGGCAAGGTGGTGCGGGGCGGGCTGCTGGAGGGACGGTTGCCGGGGTCGGACGTCCCTGTCTATTTCATTGACCAGCCGGGTTACTTCGACCGCCGCGAGCTGTATCGCGAGAACGGCGAGGACTACAAGGACAACTGCGAGCGGTATGTGTTCTTCAGCCGGGCCGTGTTGGAGACCGTGCGGTTATTGGAACTGCCCGTGGACGTGGTGCACTGCAATGACTGGCAGACGGGTCTGATTCCCGCGCTGCTGCGCATCGAATACGGTCACGCCAGCGGTTATGAAGACACGGTGTCGCTGCTTACCATCCACAACATGGCGTATCAGGGTACCTTCTGGCACTGGGACATGTTGTTGACCGGGCTGGATTGGAAGTATTTCAACTGGCGCCAGATGGAGTTCTACGGCAACCTGAATCTGTTGAAGACCGGCATTGTCTTCACCGACGCCATCACCACGGTGAGCCCGCAGTACAGCCAGGAAATCCAGCACGCTCCCACCGGTTGCGGCCTGGAGGGCGTCCTGCAGCAACGGCGGGTCGATCTGTACGGCATCATCAACGGAGTGGACTACAGCGTCTGGGACCCGGCTCATGACCAGCACTTGCCGCAGCAATACGACATCCACAATTGGCGGGCCGGCAAGGCGGCCTGCAAGGAGACCCTGGCCCGCGAACTCGGACTGCCCGTCCAGCCTGCCACCCCGATAGTGGGCCTGATCGGCCGGCTGGCGGATCAGAAGGGTTGGGACCTCGTGGCCTCCGTGATGCGGCGCTGGGTGCAGGAGAGCAACGTCCAATGGGCCATCCTGGGAACCGGGGAACCCGTCTATCACCAGCTGCTCCACAGTCTGGCGAAGGACTTTCCCGACCGGATTGCCGCGCGTCTGGAGTTCTCGGATCGCATGGCTCACCTGATCGAAGCCGGCGCCGACATGTTCCTGATGCCCAGTCAGTTTGAACCGTGCGGTCTGAACCAGCTGTACAGTCTCAAGTATGGGACAGTGCCCGTGGTCCGTGCCACGGGCGGCTTGGCAGACACGATTGTGGATGCCTCGGACGAGCACTTGGCGGCAGGCAACGCCAATGGTTTCAGCTTTGCCGCGTACGACACGGGGTCGCTGGAGTCCGCGCTGCGGCGCGCGTGTGATACCTACACGAACCGGCCGCACGTTTGGGCACAACTCATCGAGACCGGCATGCGGCAGGACTGGTCCTGGTCCCACAGCGCCCATCGGTACATCGAGATCTATCAGACGCTGCGCAACAAGAAGCGTGGGTTGCACTAGGTCTGTGCGATGATGGCCGGTGGCCGCCAATCGTGCTGTAAGAATAGGGACGGCAACCGCAGGGTCGAATCGTGACACCGACGTCCGAGTTTCGCAAGGATCCGCTGTCGGACCGCTGGGTCATCATTGCGGAGCATCGCGCGGCGCGGCCGGACCAATTCTCGGTGGCGGCGCGGCGGATCGTGGCTCCCTGCCCGTTCTGCGGCGGGCGCGAGGGGGAGACGCCGCCGGCCGTGGCCACGTACTACTCGGAGGAATCCATCTCGGCCAACGGCGCCTGGCAGGTGCGGGTCGTGCCCAACAAATATCCGGCGTTACAGGCGGGTGACGCAACCCATCCCGCGGACGCCTTGCGGCGGGCCGCCACAGGACGGCACGAGGTGATCGTCGAATCGCCGCAGCACGTCGTCAGCCTCAGTGCGCTGAGCGAGGAACAAGCGGCCCTGACGTTTCGCGCCTACCAGGATCGTCTGTGCCGGATCCGTGAGGACACGCAACTGGCCTACGGCCTTGTGTTCAAGAACGCGCGCGCAGCGGGAGGAGCGTCCTTGGAGCACAGTCACAGCCAGCTCCTGGCCACCCCCATGACACCGGCGGTCCTGCTGGAGGAAATGTCGGGGGCGGAACGGTACTGGCGGCAGCACGGTCAATGCGTGTTTTGCGATCTGGCAGCCCAGGAATTGTCCGCGGGCGAACGGCTCGTGCTGGCCACGGACCATTACGTCGCGTTCTGCCCCTTCGCCAGCCGTTTCCCTTACGAGACGTGGATCGTCCCGCACCATCACGCGTTGCGATTCGAAGAGGAAACACACGTTCGGGAATTGGCCCTGCTGACGCGCGAACTGATTCGCCGTTTGGAGACGGTGCTGAACGAACCCGCCTACAACTACTGGGTACACACGGCACCCTGGCGCGGCGCGGCCGGCGACGGCTTCCATTGGCACCTGGAGATCGTGACCCGCGTGGCCCGCCTGGCGGGCTTTGAGCTGGGCGCCGGATACTTTATAAATCCCGTATCTCCGGAACAGGCCGCCCAGCGGTTGCGTTCCGCCGGTCAAACGCACCAACCACCAGCCGGGGAGTACTGATCGGGTCGGATGGTTCCCATCGGACTTTCGCGACGCAGGGCGTCAGCACCGTTGGCAAAAGCCTTGTCACCGCACCAGCGCGTGGATTGGCTGGTGCGTCGGTCGTTGGTCAAAGCGAAAGGGACTGATAAGCTCCAATGCTCAGTACAGGGAGTTTGGGATCGCACAGGCTCGCAAGTGGCAAGATGGCGGGACGCGGTAAGATATTCCGGCCAGAAAAACTTGTCGTTCTGCGGTAACCATGCCGATGACAACGTTGCTGCGGCAGCACCGTAGCGCGCGGTGTGAGTTCGGAATGGAAGCCACTCGCGGTTCCACTTCAGATGGATCGTCGCACGGTTCTCCCCCACCTCGAACTCAGTCGCACCAACCATGACGAACCCGATGATTCGCTTTTGTCTCGTACTCCACAACCACCAGCCCATCGGCAACTTTGACGGGATCTTCGAGCAAGCCTATCAGGACAGTTACCTCCCCTTCCTGAACGTCTTCGAGCAATACCCGGAAGACTTGCGGATCTCGCTTCACACCAGCGGCCCGCTGCTGGAATGGCTGGACGAGCACCATCGCGAATACGTGGATCGGCTCGCTCGCCTGGTGGCCCAAGGGCGCGTGGAGGTTCTCGGCGGAGCGTTTTACGAAGCCATTCTCACGATGATTCCGCCGCGCGATCGTATCGGGCAGATAACCACTTACACGCGCTGGCTGGAACAGCGACTGGGGGCGCAAGTCCACGGCCTGTGGGTTCCGGAACGCGTCTGGGAGCAGTCGCTGACATCCGACCTGGTGGCCGCCGGGACACGCTACACGCTGCTGGACGACTTCCACTTCAAGAACACGGGCTGGCGCGACGACGAGTTGTACGGCCCCTTCCTCACGGAAGACGATGGCCGACTGCTGACCGTGTTTCCCGGCAGCGAAAAACTGCGCTATTTGATTCCCTTCGGGCAGCCCCACGAAACGATTGAGCACTTGCGCGACATCGCTTGCCGCCACGCGAACGCCGTGGTCGTCTTCGGCGACGACGGCGAGAAGTTTGGTACCTGGCCGGAAACCAAGAAGCACGTCTACACGGACGGCTGGTTGCGCCGCTTCTTCGATGCCCTGCTGGCCAATCGCGACTGGCTCCGCACGACCACGCTTGCCGAGGCGGCACTCAACGTACCGCCGCTGGGCAAGGCCTATCTGCCGGACGCAAGCTACCGGGAGATGACCGAATGGGTGTTGCCCGTACCGGTGCAGACGGAATATGAGGACCTGCTGCATGGACTGCAGAGCGACCCGCGCTGGCCCGCGATTCAACGGTTCGTGCAGGGGGGCTACTGGCGCAATTTCAAAGTGCGCTACCCCGAAGCCAACGAAATGTATGCGCGGATGATGATGGTCAGCCGGCACCTCGAAGGTGCGGAACGCGAGGGCATCTCCGGTGACGCTATCGACGCCGCACGGCGCGAACTGTATCGCGGCCAGTGCAACTGCAGCTACTGGCACGGCGCCTTTGGCGGGATTTACCTCCCCCACCTGCGGCACGCGGTCTACAACCACCTGATTGCCGCCGACAATCTGCTGCAACAGGCCATCGGCAAGAACGGCCATTGGGTGGAGGCCACCGTCGATGACTACAACTTCGACGCCCGCCAGGAAGTCCGGCTCGTCAACGACAAACTGGCCGTGCTGATCGCGCCGGCGCGGGGCGGACAGGTATACGAATTGGACGTGCGTTCGATCTGCCTTAACCTGCTGGCCACGCTCGCGCGGCGGCCGGAGGCCTACCACCGCAAGGTGCTGGCAGGAAATCGTGCGCAGAATGCCGGCAGTGATGTCGCCAGCATTCACGAGCGCGTGGTCTTCAAGCAAGAAGGTCTGGAACAACGCGTGCAGTACGACAACTGCGAGCGCAAGTGCCTCGTGGACCACTTCTACGACGAGCCCGTATCATTGGCCGCCGTCGCACGCAACGAAGTCCCGGAACGGGGCGACTTCGTGCAGGGAGCCTACGAAACCCGCATCCGCCGCAATCCCGACCGGATTCAGGTTGTCATGAGCCGCCATGGCCAGGTGGCCGGCATGCCGGTCAAGCTGACGAAAGGCATCACGCTGGCCGCCCATGATGCCGCGCTGGAGATCGCCTATCTGCTGGAGGAACTGCCCGTTGACCGGCCGCTGCTCTTTTCCGTGGAATTCAATTTCGCGGGACTGCCGTCGAACGCCGACGATCGGTTCTTTTTCCAGGGAGACGAGACGAATCGCCTCGGACATCTGGGGTCGGCACTGGACCTGCACGACGTGCGCCACCTGGGTCTGGCCGACCAGTGGCAAGGCATCGAACTGACATGGGAAGCCAGCCAACCGGCTGGTGTGTGGACTTACCCGATTGAAACCGTCAGCCAGTCCGAGGGCGGATTTGAACTGGTCCACCAGTCGACAGTGGTCCAGCCGTACTGGCTCGTACGCGCGGATTCCCTCCGTCGCTGGAGCGTCACGATGCGACTGGCCATGGACACGAGCTTGTCGGAACGTCGCCGCGGCAGCTCGGTGAGCGCCGGGGAGCCGCAGGTGGCCACTGTGTAGCACGGCCCTGCGACACGGCCCGTGCGAAAGGACGTTGGTTTACCGATCACGTTGCAGGTCGAACTGGCAAACTGTTGTTGCTCGGCGCGCTATGGATATCGCGTGGGCCAACTGTGTTACGGAGCTGTCCGCTGCGGGCTGGCTGCCGCGGGGTGCGGGAGGGTTCGCCGTCGAGCCACCGCCAGAGAAAGATCTGCTGGCAGATATCGTGGCCAGTTGGCGGCAGGAGATCGTAACCGGGCACGGCCGGACACGGCGCAGCACCGTAATTCGCGATCGGTTGCTGATCTGGCAGCAGACCGGAGCCCAGCTGACCTGGACCGCTCCCGATCAGCCGCAGAGCCGCACGGCACGCTGGCTCGGGGCGCGGCTGATCTGGTGGCCGCACGGTGTTCCTTCCGGCCACCGCCTGGCAGTGCTCAGTTCCCGCGTCGAACGTGATTGGGACCTGCGCTGGATCTGGTTCGCCGCGTTGAGGCAACTCTGCGTTCAGCGGTCGCCGGAGTCGCCGACGTTGGTGGCCGCGGAAGGAACGGCCGCGGCACAGGCGGTGCGGCGAGCTGCTCAGCTGTTTGATCTGCCTCTTTTGTGGGTGGTGTCGCCGCGGGACAGGGAACGGCTGTCGAGCTGGCTGCGTGACATCGGGAAGGAGACTCCCTCGGCGCCCGAGAAGGCGGGACCATCTGTGGCCCGTCTGTCACCGGCGCTGCCGGGCGCGGGAGTTCCCCCGGCCGACGCGCCCGTGCGCGACCGGGCGCTGGTGGCGCTGGGCTACGAGCTGGTTGCCGTCTCAATCCGAACTCGAGGTCATGTACAGCGTCTGTTGCAGCAGTGCCTGTTGGATTCGTCGCCGGACCGGCCCATCGTGCGCGTGGTCGACGACCCACGTCTCGTGCGACCGGCATTGCTGCAGGAACTGCGGCAGCAAGGCGCCGCGGCAATCGGCGTCCCGCCACGACTGCCGATACGCGTGAGCCAACCGGCACGGTCCGTGGATCGCGGGCGTCCGGCGGTTCCCCTCATCGCGGTTCCTGCAGCTCACGACTGGTCATACCTCAGCCACTGGACGCGTGCGGCCGCGGACGGCTGGCCCGACGAATCGACGGATGAATACCTGGACCGGTTGCTCGGCGGCGATCCACTGGGAGACCACTCGGCATTCGGCACGCTGCAGCGCATCGTGCGCGAAGAGCAGTTACGGGCGACGGCCGCTGCCATTCGTGGTGGCATCCCCGTGGTCTGTTTCACGGCTGCGCCGTTGACGGAGTTGAACCAACGGCGAGTGTTTCGCCGCCATCGTGGCCGCTGGGATTTCGAGCCGTACGGAATCAGTATTCGTCAAAGCTACCTGGAACAGGCGGGCGCGCGGCCCGTATACTACGGCGTGGACGAGGAATGGGCACAACTGCCGGCCGCGGAGCGGCCCTTCTTTCAGCTGCAGCGAACACGAGGCCGGCGGGCGGCGATCGACTGGACGGAAGAACGCGAATGGCGCCATCCGGGCTCGCTGGACTTGCGCCCGCTTTCGCCGACCGATGCGTTGTTGTTCGTTCCCACGCGGGTGGAGGCTGAGTTGTTGGCGGAGATCAGCCGCTGGCCCATCGTAGTGCTGACTGAGGGATAGCTGTCACCGGGGAAGTATGAGCGCGACGAAAGACGAACTGCTGCGCCGCCTACGGTCGTTTGGTCAGGAACACTTGCTGGCGTTCTGGGACCAACTGAATCCCGCGGAACGTGATGGTCTTGAACAGCAGCTGGCGGCTGTTGACTTCGATCGGCTGTCGCGCCTCGCAACTGGCCGCGACGCGAGTCCTGACTGGGGTGAACTGGCCGCACGCGCCCTGCCGCCACGGGCCATTCGCCTAGGGGACACGCACAACGAGTTTCATCCGGACGAGGCGCGCGCACGCGGCGAGGAATTGTTGCGCAAGGCGGCGGTGGGCATGATTCTTGTCGCCGGGGGACAAGGCACACGTCTGGGATTTCCGCATCCCAAAGGACTCCTGCCGCTAGGTCCGCTTTCGAAACGAACGCTGTTTGAAATCCTGTTCGATCGCCTGCGCGCAGTGGCACTGCGGTATGCCGCGCCGATTCCGCTGTACATCATGACGAGTCCGGCCACCCATGCGGAAACGCTGCAATTTCTGACCGCGAACGGCCGCTTCGGGCTGGCCGAAGACGAGCTGCGGTTGTTTTGTCAGGGCGTCATGCCCGCGGTGGACGCAGCGAGTGGCAAGGTTCTGCTGGCGGATCGCGCGCAGTTGGCACTCAATCCCGACGGGCACGGCGGCATGCTGGGGGCTCTGGCGCGCAGCGGCTGCCTGGCCGATGCGCAACGACGCGGCGTGCAGCATTTCTTCTATGGCCAGATTGACAATCCCCTGCTGCAGGTTTGCGATCCGCTCCTGCTGGGCTATCACCTGCTGGCCGGGTCCGAGATGACCAGCCAGGTGGTAGCCAAACAAGATCCGCTCGATCGCGTGGGCAACGTGGCCATCATCGATGGCCGCACGCAGGTCATCGAATACAGCGACTTGCCGGAATCTGCCGCCCGCCGGCGCACAAGCGACGGCTACCTCTACTTCTGGGCCGGCAGTATCGCAGTGCACGTGTTTGCCGTCGAATTCCTGGCACGCATGGAACAACAGCAACAGCAGCTCCCCTTCCACCGCGCTCTCAAGAAATCACCCTGTGTTGATTCCGCGGGGAACCGTGTGGAGCCGGCGGCGGCGAACTCCATCAAGTTCGAGCGGTTCATCTTCGATCTGCTTCCCGCCGCGCAGAATCCCATTGTCGTGGAGGGCGATGCCGCGGAGGTCTTTGCCCCGGTGAAGAACGCGGCGGGGGCCGCACGGGAAACCGTCGCCACGTCGCAGGCGGCAATGATGGCTCGCGATCGGGTTCTGCTGCGGGCCGGCGGGGTCGTGGTCGCAGATGACGTCGCCGTGGAAGTCAATCCGCGCTGGGCGCTCGACGCCGCGGACGTCACACGCCGACTCGCTCCCGGCACGCGGATCACCACCCCGACCTATTTCGTTTGATCCGGAACAGGCAAGGAGAGCGCGGATGATCCACGCCGTAATTATGGCCGGCGGAGCCGGAACGCGGTTCTGGCCGGCAAGCAGGCGTTTGCTCCCCAAACAGCTGCTCAAGTTCGCCGGCGCACGCACGCTGCTGCAGTCCACCGTGCAGCGACTGGCGGGCCTGGTTCCCCCCACATCCGTGTTGGTGCTGACCAATCGAGACCTGATCCCGGCCGTCCAGCGGCAACTGCCTGAAATTCCGGCTGTCCAGGTCTTGGGGGAACCCTGCAAACGCGATACGGCGGCGTGTATCGGGCTGGCCGCAGCACTGATCCGCCGCCGCGATCCCGGTGGCACCATGCTGGTCCTGCCCGCAGATCAGCGCATTCAGCCCCAGGAGGAATTTCAGGCGGCATTGCGGTTGGCCTGCCGGCTCGTGGACGAGGAACCGCGCCGCTTCGTGACCTTGGGCATCCGGCCCACCTACCCTGCGGAGACCTTCGGCTACATTGAACGCGGCGAGTTGCTGGAACGCGCTCCCGCCAGCGACGCGTCTTCAGCGGCGGCTTATCGCGTACGGATGTTCCGCGAAAAACCATCGGCGATCGTGGCCGAACAGTATCTGCGTGCGGGCGGTTTCTATTGGAACTCCGGCATCTTCGCCTGGAAGGCCGCGGCCATTCTGGACGCGCTGCACCGATTCGAGCCGGCAATGCACGCGCACTTGATGCGGATTGCTGACGCCTGGGACACACCGCAGTTCGCCGGGACCTTGAACAGCGAATTCACGCAGATTCAGGGCCGGTCGATCGACTATGCCGTGATGGAACGCTACGACAACGTGGTGGTCGTCGAGGCCACGTTTGACTGGGATGACGTCGGCAGTTGGGGTTCGTTGGCGCGCACGGGAACGGCGGACGAACAAGGGAACAGCGTGGCCGGTCGCCACCTGGGACTGCAGACCCGCAATTGCGTGATCCAGGGAGATGATGCGCACCTGATTGTGACGGTCGGCCTGGAGGATTACATCGTCGTGCACACGCCTGATGCGACACTGATCGCGCACAAGTCGCAGGAAGAAGCGGTCCGGCACGCCGTGAACATGATTCAAGAGAGGGGATGGACGGAGTATCTATGACCTCGCTTCTGCATGGGCACTGGTCACTGTTGCTGCCGGTGATCCTGACGGCAACCTGCTCGCCGACTGCCGTGGCCGCAGAGACCTCTCCCGCGCCAACTGCCGCGGCCGAAGCCGGCGCACCAGGGACGGCCACTCGTTTCAATGTGCCTGCACCGACGATGGGAGGAACTCAATTCTGGACGGACGAACTCGTGTTCCACGCCTGGCGCATCCAGCGTCACGTGTTCACCGGTCACTGCCGGCTGCTTGATGAGCACGACGTACGTCGCGCGTGGGGTACTTTCGAGCAGTGCCAGGAGAGCCTGCAGACCCTGCGGCGTGAATTGCGTTTGCCGCCGTTGCGACCGCGCGCGGTGCTTGTTCTGCATGGGCTGGGGCGGTCCCGAGATTCCATGGAACGCCTCTGCCAATACGTGCGTGCGAACACCGACCTGACCGTGCTGAACGTGGGCTATGCCAGCACGCGCACCAGTCTGGACGCGCACGCAGAAGCGCTGGCCAAGGTCGTCACGAACCTCGAGGGCGTCCAGGAAGTGTCTTTCGTTGCTCACAGCATGGGCAACATCGTGATCCGGCGTTTCCTCACCAAAAGCGGCGACAGCGTTGACCGCGCACCGTGCATTCACCGGTTCGTCATGCTGGCACCGCCCAACATCGGAGCACAATTGGCGCGCCAGTTGCGCGACAACCAGCTTTTCGAACTGCTGTTGGGATCCAGCGGCATCGAACTCGCTCAAACCGTGGAACAGTTCGAACGAACGTTGACCATCCCGTCCTGCGAATTCGGTATCCTCGCCGGAGGAAGAGGGGATGATATCGGCCGCAATCCCTTGCTGGACGGCGATGACGATTTCGTGGTTTCCGTCGCCGAAACGCGACTGGCCGGCGCGCGGGATTTCATGGTCGTGCCAGCGTTGCACACGGTCATCATGGACCATCCTGCGGTGCAGGAGTACACCGTCCGGTTTCTGCAGCAAGGTTTTTTCCAGTCGGCAGAACGCCGTTGTCCAATTCCTTCACCACCTTGAAATGGCCGCAGTACACGGACCGGCACACTGAAGATGCCCGCAGATTTTCCGCAATTCGGCCGGCTCGCCGGTATCGATTACGGGACTGTCCGTATCGGTATCGCTATTTGCGATCCGGAGCGGTCCTTCGCCAGCCCGCTCTCGACCTATACGCGCACACAACCGCAGTCAGACGTTCAGTTCTTCCTACAACTGGTAAGCGAATACCAGATCGTGGGATTCGTCGTTGGACTTCCCGTGTTCGCCTCCGGCGCGGAGAGCCCCAAATCGCGTGAAGCTCGCCGCTTCGGAGAATGGCTGTGCCACGCGACCGGCATCCCCGTGCGTTTTTTCGACGAACGCTACACGTCGGTCG
>Ga0233425_10003663_pt1 | contig 27380 bp, 23 predicted proteins | sample Watercolumn_Towu_2_FD_181712 | JGI IMG/M metagenome (GOLD analysis project Ga0233425, IMG submission 181712) | Freshwater microbial communities from Lake Towuti, South Sulawesi, Indonesia - Watercolumn_Towuti2014_140_MG | ecosystem: Environmental > Aquatic > Freshwater > Lake | place...
GTGCTCTGGATCGAGGGCGCCGAGTCGAGTTCGTCGTCGAGGAGGATGCCCAGTTTGCGGGTGAACTGGCCGCCTTGCTCGGGCAGGTGGTTGCCCGTCAGGGCAGCGAACTTCGCGGCCCCCTCGGCGTTGAAACGGAAGTTGACGCAGGGCTTGCCACGCCTGTCGGTGCCCGCACTGGTGTCGGTCAAATACGCGCCGGTCACGTTCTGTGGATCCGTGACGACCAGCACCTGATCGATCTCCTTGTCGTCGCCCTTGTTGATGGTGCGTTTGGCTTCCGCGCTACGCAGCAGGTCGTCGGCGCGTTTCTTGTCGCGGGCCAGGCGTTTCTCGGCCTGCTCCTTCGCTTTGGTGTCGCGGATATCCTCGATCTTCTTCTGCTCCGCCTGCGCCTGCCGTTCCTTGTCCTTGAATCGCTCGCTTCCCTTCACGGTCACCCATCTAGCAAGTTCGGGATAATTACCATTCTCGTCGGGCGTCTTGGACCGGATTCGGGCCGTCTCTTCGTTCCGCGCACGGTCGATGAGATCCTTGTGGTCGCGGCTGTTGGCGAGGATGCGGAACTCCAACGTGCCGGCGCGTTCGGCCTGATTCCGGATGCGCTCCACATTCCTTTCGTCCGAGCCGTAGATGGCGACTTCGATGCGATCCTCCCCCAACCGTTGAACGCGGGCCTTCTTCGGCCCGCCGCTGTTGATTCGCTCGTCGAGGGCCGCGACTGTCCGCTCGAGCATTTCGGGAGTCGGGCGCCGGATCGTGAGGTAAACCGGATCAGCCTCGTAGAGCAGCTTCGTGCCGATGTCGCGGCTGGAACGCGCGTCGCGGGCGTATTTCAGGGCCACAATCAGCGCCGCCACCACGAGCAAGCCGACAACCAGCAAGATCAAAACGCCCGTCGATGCAAGTCCGCGTCTCATGGTACGATCCTCCTTCAGCCGCCAGGGGCCGCTTGACGATGGATAGGTAGTTGCACAGGAAATTCGGATGCGTCTCATTTCGGCCGCGGCAGCGACTCCAGGTCGCGGCGGGGGAAGTCCCAGGCTTTTTGCACGCTGTCGCGGGTGAGCTTGAGAACGGCTTGATAATCGGTGTCGTTGGCGTCCTTATAGACGGCCGGGCCACATTTCTCGGTTCCACCGGCGGTCTTGGCCAGCGGGGCGGCAAGGAACGGACTACGCGCGGGCTGGCGGATGTCGATCAGGCTCAACCGCGACACGGCGGCCGGCTCGTGGCACGTCTGGCAGCGCTTGGTATGGACCGCGCGGATCGCCGTTTCCAGTTGCCCGTCGGCCGCCAGGTCGTAGGGTGGGCGTTCGGCCCGCTTGTTGATGAAGCGGTCGTGGTAGGGGCCGTTCAGGTCCACCCACGTGACCACGCGCAGGAACTCGTCGTCGGTCACGCCCTCGCGGCGGCCGTTCGGACCCTTGCGGAACGCGGCCACCAGCTTGCTGCGGTGCGAACCGAACGCCAGCGGCGCGGTCACACGGGCGTCTTCGTTGACGTTCGAGCGCACGATCAGCTTGTGCTGGAAGATCGTGTCGTAGGCCACGTTCCGCGTCCGCCCGTTCCGCGAGGTCAATCCGCCGGAGAAGTCGAGGCCCGCGGCCGGCTTCAAGCCGGTGTGGCAGACGACGCAGTGCTTGTCGAGGACCGGCTGCACGTCGCGCAAGAAGCTCATCGCGGCGGTGCCCCACGGCGGCGGTGCCGGGTCGACCGGATCGCAGAGCATCGCCGCGGGGAACCGCGAGTCGGGCGGGGCCACGGCCGCCGTCTCGTGGCAGCCGACGCACGACCGCTGCTCGCCCGGCTGGAAACTGATGAACGACCGCATCCGCCGCAGCTCCATCTGGTTCTCGTCGAGGAGTTGGAAGTAGACGGCCTCGTCCACGGGCACCTTGAAGTGTGCAGAGCCGTCGGCCTCCAGCGGCACGGTGCCGATCACGCGTGTGGGGTTCCAGTTCTCGGCCCCTTTGGCGTCGGGTTCGTAGCGATGCCCGCCATACTTCGCGTCGTAGGGCCACTGCACGCCTTGCAGGATGCGGACGAAGCGCGCCCGGCCGGACGCCACGCCCTGCACGCCGAACGCCGCGGCCGACAGGCTGCACACGGCATAGTTCTTCGTCGGATCGGTCAGGTCGGGCAGCACCGGCGGTTTCAGGCGCGGCCGCAGCGGGATGGGCGTGAAGCACGAAATGGCCGGATCGCGGTAGAGCAGTTCCTTTGTGCCAAAGACATCGATCAAATAGATGCCGTAGCCGGCAGGCTCGGTCTGCTGCGGGCTGAACGAATAGGCGGCCAGGAAGTGCTTCTCGGAGAGCGGCCAGGGGGTCATGTAGAAGCCGCCGCGGTCGACCGTGCCCCCTTCGTCGACGGCCGTGCCCGACATCCCGCCCTCCGGCGGCCGCACGCCGGGCGTGACGATGCGGATCGCGCGCGAGTCGTTCAGCCCGTCGCTCGGCGTGATAATCACCACGGGTCCGGCAGCCAGCGTGTGGTGACCGGTGGCGATGGCGACGAGCTTGGGGACTGTCCCAGTTTTCGCTCCGGGGACTGTCCCAATTCTCGCCCCAGCGAAAATGGGACTGTCCCCTTTCGCGGACAAGGGGACAGTCCCGTTTTTGCGACCATGCTGCGCATGGTGCCCGCAAAAACTGGGACAGTCCCCCGGGATCGACCGGAAATCCTCCAGCGCCCACGGCTCGTTCAGGTGCTGCTTGAACCAGGCGTCGGCCCCGGTGCCGTCGGGCCGCACGGTCCACAGCGATTGCACGTGGGCCCAGCCGCGCTGCTCGTATTCCCAGCGCGTATAGCCGATCGTGCCGTCGTCGAGGCAGTGCGGCAGGTAGTCGCCGTCCTTGGTCACGCTCAGCCGGCGGATGTTGCTCCCGTCGGGCCGCACGACGTACAGATTGCAGGAGGTTTCGTCCTTGTCCATCTCGTTGCACTGCAGCGACGCCCCGCACCGCTCGGACGCGAACGCCACGTCGCCATTGGGCAGGTACGTCGGGTCCAGGTCGCTCCACAGCCGATGATCAGTCAACTGCCGCAGGTTTTTGCCGTCGATGCCGATCTCGAACAGGTGCGTCGGCTCGTTGTCCAGCCGGTGCTGATGTCCCAAGCGGCCAGGAAAACCCGGCACCGGCTTGCCGGTCTTCGACTTGGCATAGCCGAACACCACGCGGTCGCCATCGAACCATAGGTCCATGCCGTGGACGTGCCCGTGGCCGAGCGCGCCGGCCAGCAGGTTGCGGACTTGCGGTTCACCATTTAGTCCGACCAACGTGATCACGCAAATATCGCCGCCGGGGCGCGACACCCAAGGCATGTGGTTCAGGCAGACGTCGGGGTACGTCTCCTGAGTGAACCGCTTCACCAGCACGATCTGCCGAAAGTTCAGCAGCGGGTTGCTCAGCGCCAACCGCCGCGCCGCCCAGCGGGCCTTCAGATACAGCGCCTTGTGCTCTTCTGTAGAACTGGCATCCTGCCGGTTTGTGGGGCGGGCATCCTGCCTGCCCACAGCGCCGGCATCCGGCCAATTTGTTCCTAACGTTCTTAGCGGCTTTTCAATATCATCCAGTTCCCGCTCGTGCTGCCGCGTATCGACGCCGACCGCCCGCAGATCGGCCGCCACGCGCCGCGCGCGGGCGATGATCTCGGCCGTCGGGAACCCGGCCGCGACGCCGGGCCGCCCTACGTATGCCTCCGCCTGCTTGAGCCAATCGGCCTCGACCATCTCGCGGAACGACTCGGCCGCCGCGGCCCCGGAGGCCAATACCGTCGAAACGATTAGCAGGCAGGACGCCTGCACCACAAGGGCCACGAACCGCCTTCTCGCACGACAGTTCTCCATGACGGCGTCCTCCACGTGTCGCGCCTTATGTCCACGGCGAGATAATACCAGCTTCGTATCCTACTTCCGCGCAACCTCGCGCACGGTCAGATCCATCATAATCAAGAAGCCTGGCGAGACCTGCAAGGCGTTCCAATCGCCGTTGACCAACAGCACCGCCGGCAGTTCCGCATCGTTGCCCGGTTCACCGGCCAAAGCCGCGCAACACAGCGCGGAAACGACCGCCAATCGCACGAGAATGGGAATCATGCCAGCCCTCCAGCATTGCGGTGCGTTTCGCGCGCCCTGCCAGAGCACGCATGCCCTAAACGTGGACGCGACAATCGGGACGGACGAAGGGCCATTATATCACGGCCCGCGGCGCAGGCTGCAACTCCTTGTTGTCCAGCGAGTTACGCATTTTCGTGTGGGCACGTATGGCGAACTGCCACACAGACTGGTATACTTGTATGGCAGCGGGCCATACATGCACCGTTTGTGCGACGCCCGTGATTGGAGGCTCGACGATGTTGAATCAAGGCACTCTCCACGATGCACGATTGAACTTCCGTTTGCCCGCGGATATGAAGTCGGCCATCGAGCAAGCGGCTGCGCACCTCGGGCAGTCGGTGAGCGATTTCGCCGTCTCCACGCTGGTACGGACCGCCCGAGACGTACTCGAACAAGAACGCGTTACGCGCTTGTCGAACGCCGACCGCGATGCGCTGTTTGCGATCCTCGACAAGGCGGACCTGCGTCCCAACGCGGCGCTGCGAAACGCTGCCAAGAGGTACAAGAAGCGCCGTGGCTGAGACACTGCATTTCGTTTGGGGCATTCGCCGCCTGGAGCCCTTGCACGAGCGGGCCTCGTTCGACTGCGGCCAACCAACGCTGAACGATTGGCTTCGACGATACGCTAGCCAATACGAACGCCGCGATTTGGCACGGACCTACGTTGCCGTGCGTCCCGGGGAGTCTGCGGTCCTCGGTTACTATGCCATTTCCAGCCATCGGGTCTCGTGCGAGGCGCTACCCGAAGAACAGGCTAAGGGATTGCCAACCATTGACGTGCCCGTCGTGCTGCTGGGCCGTCTTGCGGTCGACCGGAGCGTACAGGGGAGAGGATTGGGTGAGGACTTGCTGATCGACGCGTTGCGGCGCGCCGAGTACCTCTCGCAGCACGTCGGTATTCGGGCCGTCGAGGTCGTGGCCCTCGATGACCGCGCACGCGGCTTCTATCTGAAATACGGATTCGTCCCGCTGCTGGACGATCCACGGCATCTGTTCCTGCCCATGCAAGCCGTGCGTAGACTCGGGCTGCCGCCGCTGTAGCCCGCAGACCCTTCACTTCCCCGCGACCTCCAGCTTGCTCACCACCAGATTGTGGTCCGAGGCCCCGGTCTTGACGATGCGGCTTTCGAGCGTCTTGATCCCGTCCGTGTGAAAGATGTAGTCGAGGCGGAACTTCAGTTCGGTCTTGCCCCACGGCCAGTGCCAGGTGGGATGCTCGTCGGCGTTCTTCGTGACCGCGGCGAAGCTGTCGGTCAGTCCCCGCTTGACGAGGTACTGTGGCGCGGCGAACGTCGAAGGGCTGTTGAAGTCGCCCAGTACGATCGTCGCCTCGTCCTTCGCGAGTACACTGCCGACTTGCTTGATTTCCTCCGCGTGGATGTCTTCCACCTTGCCGAAGAGCCGCCACGCGGCCAACGCGCCGCCTTCTTCGGGCAGCATGAACGGCGTGAGGTGAACGTTTACCAATTGCACGGGCCGCCCGGCGACTTGCACTTCGCAGGTCCACACGCCGAACAACCCGGCCTTGGGCGGCAGATACTTGAGGTCCGTCAGCGGGTGTTTCGACAGGAATCCGAAACCGCCGGCCGCATATCGGCCCTCCGGCCCGCGGTAGTGGAAGTGCGGGTACGTCTTACCCAATTGCCGCCGCAGGTAGCGATCCGACTGGTCGTTCATCTCCTGCACGGCCACCACGTCGGCGTCGGCCGCTGCGATCCGCCGCGCGATCTCGGGCAGATCCGGGTTGCCCCAATTGATGTTGAACGTGGCGACTTTGAACACCTCTTTGGCCGGCGCCGCCCCGCGGGCCGCAGAAGACGCGAGCGTGAGGCCGCACAGGAGCATCCAACAAGCCGCAAGACGATACATGCCCCGACTCCATGGCCGAACGGCCGTCGCACGCTGTCCTCGCTCGTATTGTAGCACCGCCGGCCGTGCTACAATAGCCGCGGAGGATTATTGCCATGAACCTGCTCCGCTTTTGCCTGCCGTTTGCGGTGGGCTTGCGCCTGGCAGCCGCCGTCGCGCCGGCTGCCGCCGCCGAACCGCTGGCAACGTCCGCCCGGCCGAACATCCTGTGGATCACCTGCGAAGACACGTCGCCGAACCTCGGCTGCTACGGCGACGCTTACGCCGCGACGCCGCACCTCGACGCGCTGGCCAAAGGGGGCGTCCGCTATACGCACGCCTTCGCCACCGCGTCGGTCTGCTCGCCGGCCCGCTCGTGCCTGATCACCGGCCGCTACGCCACGTCGCTGGGCACGCAGAACCTGCGTTCGGCCTTCCCCGTGCCGGTCGACTGCAAGGGCTTTCCGTCGTATCTTCGGCAGGCGGGCTACTTCACCACGAACAACGCGAAGACCGACTACAACCTGGCCAACGAGGCGGCCTTCATCCGGGAGTGCTGGGACCGCTGCGACGCCAAGGCCCATTGGCGGCAGCGGCGGCCCGGTCAGCCGTTCTTCAGCGTCTTCAACATCATGCACACGCACCAGTCGCGGAGCAACGTGTGGAGCGAGGCGGAGTTCGAGAAGGAAATCGGCGCGAAACTTGCGCCCGCCGAGCGGCACGATCCGGCCAGGGCGACCGTGCCGCCGTTCTATCCCGACACGCCGCTCGTGCGCCGCACGCTGGCCCGCTACTACGACTGCATCACGGCAATGGACAAGGAGGTCGGCCGTCTGCTCGGGGAACTCGACGCCGACGGCCTGGCCGACGAGACGATCGTCTTCTTCTATTCGGACGGCGGCATGGGCCTGCCCCGCGGCAAGCGGACGAACTACGACACGGGGCTCCGCGTGCCGCTGATCGTGCGAATGCCCGAGAAGTTTGGCCGCTTCGCGCCGGCCGCACCGGGGGAAACAACTGAGCGGCTGGTGAGCTTCGTCGATTTCGCGCCCACGGTCCTCAGCCTGACGGGGTTGCCGATTCCGGCGGCCATGCAAGGAAGGCCGTTCTTGGGACACAAGGTCGCTCCGCCGCGGGAGTGCGTCTTCGCCGCGCGCGACCGCGTCGACGAGGTTTTCGACTGCTCTCGCGCCGTGCGCGACGCGCGCTGGCTCTACATCCGCAACTACATGCCGCACCTTTCGTGGATGCCGCCGGAGGGCTTCTCCGACCAGTCGCTCATGCGGCAGGAACTGGTGCAACTGGCGGCCGCAGGCAAGCTCAATGCGGCGCAGATGACGTACGCCGCGCCGACGCGGCCACAGGAAGAACTCTACGACACCGTGGCCGATCCGTGGCAGCTACACAACTTGGCCGACTCGCGGGAACATCGCTCCACGTTCGCACAGATGCGGCAGCGGCTCCGCACGTGGCAGCAGGAGATCCGCGACGTGGGATTCTTGACCGAGCACGACCTGGTAGTCCGTTGTGGCGGCCGTCCGCCTTACCAATGGGCGCACGAGAAGGGCACGTTTCCGTGGGAACGCGTGCTGATGACGGCCGATTCGGTGGGCCGCGACGATGCGCTGCACCAGCAGATCAGACGCATGTCCGATGCCGACCGCAGCGTGCGCTACTGGGCAGCGGTGGGCCAGCGCGCGCAAGGCCCGCGCGCGGCCGACGCGGCCGAGGTTCTCCGCGCTGCGCTCGACGACGTCTCGGCCAGCGTGCGGATCGAGGCCGCCGCCGCGCTGGCCGCCTGCGGCGAAACGGAACAGCCGCTGAAGGTTCTCGTGGCCGAACTCAACGGCCCCGACGCCCACGCCGCGGTCCACGCCGCACGCACGCTGCAACTGCTCGGCCAGCGGGCACGGCCTGTCGCCAAGGAGATGCGGGCCGCACTGGAAGCCGCCGGGCACCCGTCGCGGACTGCCGACACTCGCATGTATCTCGATTTCGCCCTCAAGACGGCCCTGCGCGAACTCGACGCGCCGAATCGTTAGGCCGCATCGCGCAAGCAGCGCGCAGCTACCACCGCAGCGGCTTCTGCCAGGCTTCCTTCAGCGCCGCGAGGTCGCCGCGGATGAGCGATTGGCCGTTGTGCGCTACTTCCAGTTGCCCGCCGTCGGTCACGACGCCGATCCGGGCGTGCGGCAGGTCGCCGAGCAACTTGCAGAACGCGGCTTCGTCGCCGACTTCGCAGAGGAATCGCGTGTTCGATTCGCTGAACAGAAGCACGGTCGGATCGGCGGCGTCGGGCGCATGAGGCACGCCGTCGAGATCGATCTTCGCGCCCCGGCCACCGGCGAAGGCCATTTCAGCGGCGGCCGCGGCCAGTCCGCCCTCGCTCAAGTCGTGGCAAGTGCGGATGACGCTCGCTTGAATTGCCTCATGCACGGCGGCGAACGTCCGCTTCGCCACTTCGGCATCGACCTTTGGCACTTGGCCGCCTTCGAGGCCCTTGACCATCGCGAAATGCGAGCCGCCCAATTCGTTGCCAGTCGCGCCGACGATGTAGATTGCATTGCCCGCTTGCTTGAAATCCATCGTCACGCAGCGGCTCACATCATCGACCTGCCCGAGCGCACTGATGAGCAGCGACGGCGGAATCGAAATCGGCTCTTTGGCACCCAGCGGCCGGAACTCGTTGTTCAGGCTGTCTTTGCCGCTGATGAAGGGCGTTCCCAGCACGGTGGCTACGTCGTAGCAAGCCAACGCCGCGCGGACCAGCGAGCCGAGCGTCTCGGGCCGGTCGGTGGTGCCCCAGCAGAAGTTGTCGAGAATGGCAATCCGCCGCGGATCGGCGCCCACGGCCACGCAGTTCCGCAGCGCCTCGTCGATCGCGCTGGCCGCCATCCAGTACGGATCGAGGTCGCCGTAGCGCGGGTTCATGCCGCAGGAGATGACCAGGCCGCGCCGCGAGCCGAGCACCGGGCGAACGACAGACGCGTCGCCGGGACCGTCGTTGGCTAGGCCGACGAGCGGCTTGATGGCACTTCCCCCTTGCACCTCATGGTCGTACTGCCGGATCACCCACTCTTTGCTGCAAACATTGAGCGACCCGAGAATCCGCAGCAGATCTCCAGTGTAATCTCCTCTCCCGCCTTCTGCCTTCTGTCTCCTGTCTTCCGCCTCCTGACTTCCGACGCCTGACTCCTGACTCCTCCCCAGCCACACCGCCTCCCTCACCACCGGCGGCCGGCCATCATGCAGGAACTCCATCGCCAGATCACCGACTTGCTGGTCGTGATACTTCAGCACGAGCCGCCCGGTGGGCACGAAGCGGCCGATGACCGTGGCCTCGACGCCCTCCGAGGCGCACAGGGCGGAGAGTTCTTCCCACTTCTCTTCGGGCACCGAGAGCGTCATGCGTTCCTGGGCCTCAGAGATCCACATCTCGGTGTACGAGAGGCCGTCGTACTTCAGCGGAATCCGGTCGAGCCAGACTTCCGCCCCGATCTTCTCGCCCATCTCGCCCACGGCGCTGGAGAAACCGCCGGCCCCGCAATCGGTCACGGCGTTGTACAGCCCGTGGTCGCGCGCGACCATGAGCACGTCGAGCACCATCTTCTCCGTGATGGCGTTGCCGATCTGCACGGCGCCGCCGGAGAGCGTCTCGCTGTGGCTGGTGAGCTCGGCCGAACTGAACGTCGCGCCGTGGATGCCGTCGCGTCCGGTCCGCCCGCCGACGGCCACGATCAGGTCGTTCGGCTGCTGGTGCTTGAACGACATGTCGCGGGGGATGATGCCGATGTTGCCGCAATAGACCAGCGGATTGCCCAAATAGCGCGGGTCGAAGAAGACCGCGCCGTTGACCGTGGGGATGCCCATGCGGTTGCCGTAGTCGCGGACGCCGGCGACCACGCCGCGCATCACGCGCCGCGGGTGGAGCACGCCCGGCGGGAGCGAATCGGCCGGCGTGTCGGGCGGGGCGAAACAGAAAACGTCGGTGTTGCATACCGGCTTGGCCCCCATGCCCGTGCCCATCGGGTCGCGGATCACGCCGCCGATGCCGGTGTTCGCTCCGCCGTAAGGTTCCAGGGCCGACGGGTGGTTGTGCGTCTCGACCTTGAACACCACGTTGTACTCGTCGTCGAAGCGGATCACGCCGGCGTTGTCGGAAAAGACGCTCACGCACCAATCCTGCTCGCCCAGGTCGCGGCGGATTTTCTGCGTGGCAGCGAAGATCGTCTCCTTGAGCATGTTTTGGAAGTGCCGCGTGCCGGACTCGTCGCGGTAGGCGATCCGCCCGGCCAGCGTCTTGTGGCTGCAATGCTCGCTCCAGGTCTGGGCGATGGTCTCCAACTCGATGTCGGTCGGATCGCGACCCAGCGTGCGGAAGTAGTTCTGGATCGTCTGCATCTCGACCAGCGAGAGAAACAGTTGCCCCTCGCGGCTGAGGCGCTCGAGCGCGGTGTCGTCCATCGCGCGGATCGGCACCGCGACCAGGCGGAAGGCGTAGGGCGAGCCGACCTCCAGCCGGTCAAACGTGAGCGGCCCGACGATCACCTGTTCGATGGCATCGTTGGCCAGCACCTTCGAGCACAGCGGACCGAGCTTCTCCTCGGGCAGCCCGGCGATCCAGTATTTCTTGAGCGTGCGGACGGCCTCGACCTGGATTTGCAGGTCGGCAATCGCCCCCATCGCGCTCTGCGCCACGGGATCCATCACGCCGGGCTTGGGGAGGACGTGGATGAGATTTATGATTTCAGATATCGGATTTCGGATTTCCGATTTCGGATTTGTGATCTCAGATTGGCCGCCCTCCGTACTCCGTACTCCGTACTCCGTGCTTCGTACTCCTGTCTCCCGACTCCCCGCACCACGGGCCGCCAGCGTGAAATCTCCCAGCGCCGCATCGCCGACCGGCGCAATCACCGTGCGTTCGACCACGGCGTCGGCCAGCAGTTCATCGCTGATCCGTCGTACCTGTGCGGCCTCAAGCGGTCCTTGCAGCAGGTAAGCGCGGGCGGCGGTTACGTTCAGTTCGCGGGCCAGGCCCAAATCAGCGGCCGAGGCGGCCACATCGCGGGCGATCAAGTCCGGCTGGCCCTCGCGCGGATAGATATCAACTTCCCAAAGCATCGCGGTTCTTCTTCGCTGCGGTAAGGATGCGTGCCACGTCGTCCCACTGGCCGTCGCGGACGGCCGCGTGCAGGGCGGTCAACTTCGCGCCGTATTGCTCCAAGGCGGCCAGCACGTTGTCGCGGTTGAGCATCAGGATTTGTTTCCAGAGTTCCACGTCGCCGGCGGCCAGCCGCGTCGTGTCGGTCATGCCCGTGCCGCAGAGGCGAAACAACTTCTCGGGCACGACGGCCGCCAAGGCCGCGGCCGCCACGTGCGGCAGGTGGCTGGTCAGGGCCAGCGCCCGGTCGTGTTCGTCGGGCGGCATCTGCACGACGACCGAGCCGAGGCCCTTCCAGAACTCCTCAATCAGATCGAAATCTTCGCCCCGCGTGTTGCGCGTGGGCGTAATGATCGCCACGCGGCCCTCGAACAACTCGGCGTCGGCGTGGGCCGCACCGCTCTTTTCGCTGCCGGCCAGCGGATGGCTTCCCAGGTAGCGGCAGCCGCGGGGGAGCCCCTCGTCGAGTGCGGCCACCAGCGGCTGCTTCACGCTGCCCGCATCGGTGATGAGCGTGCCCGGCGGGCAGTGTGCGGCGGCCGTGCGGACGTCGTCGATGATCCGCCCCGCGGGCGTGCAGACGACGACCAGTTCGGCCTCGGCTACGCCCTTGGCCAGTTCGACCGTGGTATTCGTCACGGCCCCCACGCGGCGGGCGATCCGCAGGCTCACCTGCCGGCGGCCGATGCCGACCACCGACTCGGCCAGCCCCCGCTTGCGAAGTGCCAGCCCGACCGACCCGCCGATCAGACCGACCCCCACCACGGCCACGGTTTTCCAGCGTTTCATAAGCCTTCCTGTAGGGGCGGTCTGCAATCGCCCGACAAAGTGGGCATTGTACCAGACGGCCCGCCGTTTGGAGCGGGGGGGCCAAGCGGGAAAACTCCGCCGCGCCGACATTGTATAATGGGACGGCCCCCGGACATGAAAACCCGACTAGCGAGGAGGTATCCAATCATGAAGCGTATCGCTCGGTCTTGCGCGTGGTCTGCCGGCGGTTTGACTGCATTTTGTCTCTGGCTGACCGCCCTCGTCCCGGCCGCAGCCCAGGATGCGGCCCAACTCCAGGCGGAACTGGACAAATCGCGGGCCGTCATCCAGCGCCTACAGGCCGAGCGGGCCGCCATGCAGGACGAGTTGGCCAAGGTCCGCGCGGTCGCCCAGGATCAGGCCGCACAACTGCGGGCCGAACTGGAGCAATCGCGTGTGACGGTCAAGCTGCTGCAAGTCGAATTGACGCGGCTCAAACAACTCGCGATTGAGGACGAGGATGCCCGGCAGCGTCTCGAACGGGTGATCGCCGCCCAGGCCGGCAAGTTGCCCGACGGCAAGCCGTTGCCAAAGCCCGAAGATCTGCCGCCGAAGGTCAACGGCGTGATCCGCGCCATCCAGGGCGAGATGATCGAAATCTCGCTCGGTTCCGACGATGGCTTGAAAAAGGGGCACCGCCTGGACGTCTACCGTATCGTCAACGACCAGGGCATTTACGTCGGCCGCATCGAACTCATCAAGACCGGCGCTACCGAGTCGGTCGGCCGGATGCTGTCCGAGGTTAAGAAGAAGGAACCGCAGAAGGGCGACCGCGTGGCGACGCGGATGTGAGGTGTCGAGGAAGGCGTGTCCGCTAACCCACATCTCTACGCAACGTAGGACGGAGTTTCACACCGTCCCGGCCAAGACGGAGTGAAACTCCGTCCTACAGCATTCCGCGGAGGTGCCGGCGGCGATGCCGGTGACATGCACTGCGTCGGGCGGGCCGTCGGCCGCGTTAGTCTCGAAGAAGGTCGGCGGCTCGTAGGTCCAGCCGTCGCGCAACCGTTGTTCTTCGCTCTCCAGGGCGCGGTAGATGTGACGGCCGAGGACGGGCGCGGCCCGGCGGGCTTTGCGGCCGAACTCGGCATACAACTCCTCGAGCACCCGCCCGATGAGTGCGTAGCCGTGCGGCTCGTCGCGGTAGTGCTGCTGCGCTGCCCAAAGCGCGCCGGCATAGGCCACCGGCAGGTTGGCCGCTTCGTGGGCGAAACGGGCGCGGATCCGCGGGTCGGGGTGTTCTTTGTAGCGGACCCAGCCGCGCAACAGTGTGCGTACGATGCGGACCACGCTCGGGCCGTTGACCGCGAAATCCCGTTGGAACGCCCGCAGTAGGAACTCGGTCTCGGCGCCGTCCTTGATGTGCGGGTGGCGGAAATTGAACTTCAACTGCCCGTGGATGTCGCCGGGCGACAACTCGCCCAGAGCGGGAATCGTCCCTTTCGCCTCCTGCTCGGCGAACAGGGGCGTACCCGGTATGGGCGTGTAGAGCATGAACTGGTGCATGTCGGCGGCATGCGCGACCGCGTGATCGATGGCCGCGTCGATGTTCTCCGGCGTGTGCTCCTCGATGCCGATGATGCTCGATCCGAGCACGCGGATGCCGTGCGACTGCAATTCGCGGACCAGCGCCAGCGTATCCGTGCCGGCCAGCTTGCCGTATTGCGAGTCCTTGCCTTCCAGGCCGAGCCACACCCAGACAACACCCAGCGCGACGAGTTGCTCCATCGTGTACTGGGCGAGCACGTTGGCCGAACTGAAGACTCTCAGGCTCCACGGCTTGCCGTGTTGCTCCATCAACTCCAGCAGTTCCATCGCCCGCGGCTTATTCAAGAGGAAGTTCTCGTCCATGACGAAGAACTCCTCGACGCCCAGGTCGGCCTCGAGCGCCGACATGATCTCGAATAGCTCCTGGCCTGTGCGGTAGAACTGGATCCACTTCCCTTTGCCGCCGAACATGGCCGAGGTGGAGCAGAAGTTGCAGCCCATCGGACAGCCCACGGCCGGGATCAGCACGGCGTCGTGAATGCCCGGGTGACGCACCAGCGGCACGCCCATGATCCGCGGGGCCACGTCGCACATCACGCGCGGGTGCAGGATCGGCTGCCGCGGGTCTTCGCCGAGAAACTCGCGCATCCAGCGCACGCCGTCGCCGCGCACGACGTGGTCGGCATCGACCCACCGCTGCAAGTCCGGCACGTTGGCCACGTGCCCGCCCACGACGATCGTGACTTGCGGCCGGTGCTTGCGGATCAGCCGGCACATGCGCCGCACTTTGAGCAAGTTGGGGATGATGGAACTGATGCCGACGACGTCGTAGTCCCGCGCCTGGAGTTCCTCGACGAACCGCTGCTCGGACGGGAAATCAAGCAGGTTGCAGGGGGCCTTCACGTTCACCTGGATGAGCATCAACCCCCAGGAGCGGTAGAAGGAGCGGAGCGAGAATGTGTGCTGTACCCGCGTTACCTGATTGTGGAACAACTCCATTGGGTTGATCGTGCGGCTGCCGTACTGGTCGTCGCGGGCGAAGGGGCCGAAGACCCCGCTGAGCAGCACGCGAGCCTGCGGGCCGCGCGGATGCTTCGGGCAGACGGGAGCTGAGTCACTCATAGGGCGGTTCCTTCCTCATAATTCGGTCGTCCGCCGGCGATTCATCCACGCAATCATATCACAAAGCACGCGTTCCCGCTCGGGTTCGCTGAGCACTTCGTGGTAGAGACCCTCGTAGAGGTGCAGCGTTTTGTCGCGCGAGCCGGCCCGCAGGTGCAGCACGCGACTGCCTTCCACGTCGCAGGCGGCGTCGGCCGTGCCGTGCAAGATCAGCAGTGGCGACGTCAGGGCCGCCGCCTCGGCCTCGACCCGTTTGGCCGCACGGAAGATCTCGGCCCCCGTGCGCACGGGGAACCGTCCGTGAAAGACCAGCGGGTCATTCTTGAAGTCCTCGATGACCTGCGGATCGCGGGAGATGTAGCGGCAGCCGAGGCGGACCAGCCGCAGCCGCGGAAACAGCAGGCCGACGATGCCGGCCAGATGCCGCAGCACGGGAAACACATTCGCGCCAATGCGTACGGCCGGGGCACTGAGGATCAAGCCCAGGTGTTGGGGCTGACGCGCGACGACGAACCGCGCGGCAATCGCCCCGCCCATGCTATGCCCGAACAGGAAGAGCGGCTTCTCCGGTTCGCGCTCGCGGACGCGGGCCAGAAGCACGTCGAGGTCGGCCAGGTACTCGTCGAAGGAATAGACGAGCGCCCGCGGGCCGGTCGAACGCCCGTGGCCGCGGAGGTCCATGGCGTAGACCGCGTAGCCATGTTCGTTGAGTGCCTCGGCCACGCGGGCGTAGCGTCCCGCGTGTTCGTTGATGCCGTGGACCACCACGACCGCCGCGTCGGCCGGCAACCGCGGCAGCCAGCGGTGTTCGTGCAACTCCAGGCCGTCGCAGCTGTGGAAACGGTCTTCGACGTGAGACATGCGGCGCTCTCGATTGTCGGATCGTCGCCTTTCGCTAAGCGAAAGGCGACACAGTGTTCGCCGCATTCTACCAATACGGCCGCTGCGCCGCATCCGGCGGCTGCGAACGCGGTCCGGGCGTCGATGCAACCGGCCGCGCGGAAACGCCGGCGGCTGGCATCGCCGGTGCGGCCGGCGGCATTTCGCAGATGTTCACCGGCGGCGAGCCCTGGTAGGTCGGCATCTGCCACAGTTCCGTTTGATTGGTCGCCAGGCGGTTGATCTGCACGTCGCCCAGGTCGATGCGCGCCGAGAACTGCGCGGCCGGGCATTTGATGTTCACCGTTCGCGGCATAACGACGCCCGTCAATGGATCGGCCTGATGCCCGCTGGCCACGGCGCTGGCGACGAGGCGCCCCTGGGCATCGAGCATGTGCTGCTCCAACACCCAGCCTTGCGAACCGTGAACGACCGTGACCTTGGTCATCGGCCCTTGGGCCGTGTTGCGTATGGTGCGGATTTCCAACCGGTCGCCGGGGAGTTGCCGCGGCCCTTCGTGCGGCAAGGCCGGATCGAGTTCCACCACGCCCAACGCTTCGATGAGCCAATCCGGCTCGACGGGTAGCACCTGCCGCGTCTGGCTGCCGGCGTACTGATCGTGGCGGCAGTACATTACGCCGGGCGTCTGGTTGCGTTTCGCCCAGAACCAGAAGACCTCGTCGTTGCTGCCGAGGTCAATTTCCGAGGAGGCCAGTAGATCGGCGCGGAGCCGCAGGCGGCGCGGCCGCTGGAACGCCAGGTTCGCGCGCAACGACGGCAACCCCGGCGCGCTGACGGACGCCTTCGACGTGGTGAAGGATTGAATCTGCCCGCTGTTCCGATTGACTACCTGAATCACCTCCTCCAGCGTCGGCGCTGCCGAGAGCACCCGCGGAGCAGGCGGTGGCGCGGGATTCCACGGCGGCCGCGGGCAATTCGCGCCACTCAGGGCGGTCGTCCCCACTGCTACGAAGAGATACAGAACGCGTTGGATGCGGTTCATTCGTGTACGTCCACCGTCATGTCGAGCGGTTGAATACATTCGTCTTCCGCCTCTTCGGCTGGCCCGCAGAAACCGGTCTCAATTGCCGCATACGGGCCTTGGTGCGGCATGCTTTCGCAGCCCGTCGCAAGCAGGGCTGTCAAGCCAGTGAACACGAGCGGGAGTACTGCGGCACGGGATGTCAACATATCCTGAACCCTGCCCCCTGAACCCTTCTACTGCAGCAACCTCGCCAGTTCCTCTTGTATCTGCTCGATCCGCTGCGGATTGGGCGCAACAGCCGGCACGCGATAGTTGGCGTCGCGGCGCGGGCAATACAGCACCAACACTTCGCGCCCCTGCTCGTCCTTCGCGTTCTCCTCCAACCGCATCACGCGCCGACGGACCAGCAACAACGACAACACGTACCGCATGTCCTGACGCTCGGGCTGCTCAGCTAAGTCGTCAAAGAACTGCAACATGAGGTCGTTGGGCGCCCAGTGCCGCCGCGTGGCATTGCGGTCGGGCACCTGCGCCTTCCACCATCCAACTGCCTGGGCCGGCGGACCTTGCCACGCCTCGACCGAATAGTCGCAGCGCCGCAAATCGGCCCCTTCGGCCACCAATACCGAGTAGAACGACTCGCCCGGAGCCAATTCCCGGCCGGTCGCCGCACAGTGTCGAGTGGAGCGTTGAACCTCGTAGTCCATGCTGCCGAGCGCCTGCCAGGGAGAATAGGGCGGCGAAGAGTACCCGAAACGGGCGCGCGGCTCAATAGCCTTTGGAGTGCGGCGATTTATCGCCGCTTTGGATATTGGGAGCCGGATGTCAGGTGCGTGCAACGCACCGGGTGCAATCGGACTCGCTGCGTTTCACGCACCTTACGCCGGGCGCTAGTACGCCGTGAAGAACCGGCTGTCGGTCCCGCCGGGGCCGATTCGCACGCGGATTGGCCTTGAGCAACGAGGGCAGTGTCCCTCGTAGGCCGTCTCCGTCCGATTGACGTAAACCCTTGCGTAGACGCCACAACAGGCGAATTGCACGCCGATGAATCGCCGTGTACTCCCCCCAACGGAATCGTGAGGTGGCGGATGGTCGCTACTGAGGTCGAGATGTTCGCCTTGCATGGCCTCGCCGCCGCAAGTTGCCCAAACCGCGCCAACTGACAGGTCGCTGCCGAAGACTACTGCAATCTTCCCGCCGAGGGAAGGTCGATCTCGGGAATGATGCAGGGACGCGGGGGGCAGGACGGCGTCAGTATTCGGTCAGGCCTTAAATTGGGAAGTAGCAGGGACTTCTTGGCCGCGGGGTGCAGGCTGAGAACCTACGCCGCTTACCCCACGCGTGGGTGGTTTAGCGTCCACGCGAACTTGACGCCGCACCGCTTGTCTTGTACATTTGAGGGACTGTTGAGCCGGGTGTCACCCGGCACCAGGGACTACTGCAATGCATACTTCACTCGCCCTATTGCCGTTGTTATTACTGGCCCTTACCGGGCGCCGGCCTTAGGGTTCGCACGCAGCCTTTCCTCAAGACAGCGAAAATCGACCCCGAGGCCCGAGCCGCCCCGGGGTTTTTTGTTGGCCAACACCAAGCCACAGAAAGCACGCGCTCCATGACAGATAAAGATACAGATTCCCGCCGCATTGTGATTTTCGACACCACGCTCCGCGACGGCGAGCAATCGCCGGGGGCGAGCATGAACCTGGTCGAGAAGATGGAAGTCGCCCACGCCCTGGTGGAGTTGGGCGTCGACGTGATCGAGGCCGGCTTCCCCATTGCCTCGCCGGGCGATTTCGAGGCCGTGCGCGAGATCGCCCGCGCGGTCCGCGGTTCGATCATCTGCGGACTGGCCCGTTGCCGCGACGCCGATATCGACCGCGCATGGGAAGCCGTCCGCCACGCCGAACGCCCGCGGATCCACGTCTTCCTCGCCACCAGCGCCATCCACCGCGAGCACAAGCTCAAGATGGACAAGGAAGACATCATCCGCCATGCGGTCGCCGGCGTCCGGCGCGCCGTCGGCTACTGCCCGAACGTCGAGTTCTCGCCCGAGGACGCTTCGCGGACCGAGGCCGACTTCCTCTGCGAAGTCGTCGAAGCGGCCATCGCCGCCGGCGCCACCACGGTGAACATTCCCGATACGGTCGGCTACGCCACGCCGTTCCAGATGAGCAACGTCATCCGCACGCTTCGCAACCGTGTGCCCAACATTGACAAAGCCGTGATCAGCGTCCACTGCCACAACGACCTGGGCATGGCCGTGGCCAACAGCCTCGCCGCCGTCGAGGCCGGCGCCGGCCAGATCGAATGCACGATGAACGGACTGGGTGAGCGGGCCGGCAACTGCTCGCTCGAAGAAGTCGTTATGGCGCTGCGCACGCGCCACGATTTCTTCCGTGCCGAAACGGGCGTCAACACGCGGCGGCTCGTGCCCACCAGCCGGCTCGTGGCCGGCATCACGGGTATCCAGGTGCAGCGGAACAAGGCCATCGTCGGCCAAAATGCCTTCGCCCACGAGGCCGGCATCCACCAGGACGGCATGCTCAAGGAACGCACCACCTACGAGATCATGCACCCCGAAGACGTCGGCTTCACGATGAGCGATCTGGTGCTCGGCAAGCACAGCGGGCGGGCCGCGTTGGCCGATCGCGCCAAGGCCCTGGGCTTTGAACTTTCCGGTGAGCAACTCGGCGCCCTTTTCGAAGCGTTCAAGATGCTGGCCGATAAGAAGAAGGAAATCTACGACGCCGACATCGCGGCCCTGATCGAACAGCAACTCCACGCCACGGCCGAACTCTGGTCGCTGGAATCGTACCGCGTTACCTCAGGCACGGGCAAGATCCCCGAGGTCACGCTCCGGCTCCGACACGGCGACCAGGTCGTCACCGCGACCAAGGCCGGCGGCGACGGACCGATCGACGCCGTATTCCTGGCGATCGAAGAGGCCACCGGCATCTCGGTCGTCTGCAAGGACTTCAGCGTCCATAGCGTGACGGTCGGCAAGGATGCCCAGGGCGAAGTGATGGTGCAAGTGGAATACAACGGCCGCCCCTACCGCGGCCGCGCCGTCTCGACCGACAGCGTCGAGGCCAGCGCCAAGGCTTTCCTCAGCGCAATCAACCGCGTTGCGGCGGTAGGGAACGGCGGAAGGAAGCAGTGATGAGTTGGCAGTTGGAAGTAATCGGTTGTCCATTGACAGTGGGGCGTCGGCGGTTGACCTCGCGGTGCGCGAGCAAAGCCGCGGCCTCGTTCTGCCTACTGTCTACTGACACCTGCCCACTGACAACTACCAACTGAATCCGCCGGCCGAGTGGCGGAATTGGCAGACGCACAGGACTTAAAATCCTGTGTCCCTAACGGGACGTGCGGGTTCGATCCCCGCCTCGGCTACTTGCGGCGCAAGGAGTTACGTCGTTTTCGCGGTCCTGAGAGTCTGCCGATTCCGCCACGATGTTACCGGAAATGTTACTTTGGCCGGCTTCGGTGCCCCACTTGCCCCACAACTCCGCGGCCACGTCCCCGGCCTGCAAGTGGACGTAGTAGCCTTCCGTGGTCGCTATCGACGCATGACGCATCAGCCGCTTTAGGACCGAAGGCGACACCCGCCTTGCCCAGCGGGAAGCAAAGCCCCGCCGCAACGAGTGCGCCCCGGCGAAGATGGCCCGTTCCACAAGCTGCCGGCTTTCCTTGTCGCGTTTCGTGGTGGTGCCCACCTTCACGCCCGCCTTGCGGCCGAAGTCGCCCACGATCCGCCCAATCTCCCGCCGATTGCCCGGCAGGCGGAACACCCGGCCGTGTCTCTCGGCTTCGGGCACGGCCAGCAACCACGCCCCAAAGTCGGGCGTCAACGGCAAGATTTCGTCCCGTCCCGACTTCTGTCCTTCGGCGCGGATTCGCAGCACGGGATACTTGCCCGTGGTATCGACCGACAACGCCGCGTGTTCCTCCCAAGAGAGTGCCACGCCCTCGCCCAGCCGCAAGCCGGAAAGCCAGAGCCCTTGCAGGAACCGCTGCCAATCGGCCGCGTCCCCCTTGCGGACCTTGGGGACGGCCAGCAACATGCGCTCGTACTCTTCGGTAGTGACCCCACGGGACTTGGCGAAACTCTGTCCCTTGCCGGCCCGCTTCGGCATTTCGATGGTCGGGGCCTTCGTCAACAGCCCCATGCGTTCCGCCCAGCGGGTTGCCGCCTTGACGTGCCGCAAGTGGTGGGCAATCGTCGTATCGCGCATCCCTTCGGCCCGCAGCTTGGCTTGAAACTGAGACAGCACGCCCGCGGTCAGCTTGGCCAAGCGGTCGATTCCCAGCACGCGCTTCAAGTGGCGGAGGGAAGCCAGGGCCGTGCCGCGGGACGTGGGGGCCAAGGTCGATAGCTTCTCTTCGTCGTACCGCGTCAAGAAGTCGTCAAACAGCACGCGCCCCGGCGCACAGAACAAGCCGGCCCGCAACTCCTCTTCCCACTTGGCGGCTTCCTTCCATGCGTCGCCTTCGTTGGCCGTCCCGGCCGACTTCGTTTTCCGCTTGCCGCTCAGCGGGCAAGTGTACGCCAGGACCAGATTCTCGCGGTCTGGATAGCGTAGGACCGTCACCTTGACTTCATCTTCCATCGCGCAATCCTCCCAAGAAACGGCAAGCCCGTCATGGTCCTGTCAACGCGGGCGTTAGACCGCGCGGCCGATGTTACCAGTCGGCTCGGGCCATGACGGGTTTGCGGTATGCTGTTGAAAGGCAGCATGGGAGAGAACCTAACGCTATCGTTGGCCCCAAGTCGGCCAACTGACTTTTGACTCCCGTAGTATCGGCGTCGGTTGCCGAATTGTCAAGGCCCGCGCCCGCGATTGCCGATTTCTGCTGTCGGTCCCTTGCCGCAGCGCGGAATCGGTTGCGTAGGATTGCGCCGGTCGCGCTGGAACCGCTCGGCATGACTCCGAATACCTTGCGGGCAAGTGCCCCTGCAATCGCGTGCTATGCGGTCGAGGGTGCCACGGCTGCGCCGGCTGGCCTGTTGCTTCCGATGCCACGGGCACGACCACACAACGCGCGCCGACCGCGCCGCTCGCAACAAGGCAGGCAAGCCGCCAGAGCGCGAATCCACCAGACGGCAATCCCACAACGCCACCAGACCCCGCCGTCATGCGAACACCTCTTCATCAGCCAGGGCCGCCAGTTCGGCGTTGGCATCGTCCAGACTTCGGCCCTGAGAGTGCCCGTTGCCGTTGTGCCCCGAATCGTCGGCCGGTTGCGGTAAGGGGTTCGGGAGTCTCAGAATCCCCCGCTGTCGGGAACGTAGTGTTCCACGTATGACACAATTGGCCTTTTCCCGCAGAAATCGCTAATTGTGTCATTGCCCGCGGGTTGTCTCAGGCGGAAAACGGCCGTAGGTCTGCCGGGGCCGGGGTGTTCCACGGTAAACCAGTCGCCGAGTTCGTTTGCTGCCAAGTCAGTCAACGCCTCTTCGGCTTGCTCCGCGGTCTGGTAGACGGTCTGGCGGGCGCGCATCAGGTCGCGGGCGGTCACTTCCCCGCCAAGCCGGGCGATAAGCTCGACCAGTTCCCGCTGCCCCTCTTCCTCCTCAGTTTCGGAGAGAACGTGATACAGCCGCCGGGCTTCGCGGCCGAACCAGCGCACCAGTTCCACGCCGGCTTGTACGCTCTGCGCGTCGATTGCGTCACAATCGGCCAAGGTGGCATCGTCGCCCATGACGCGCACGAGGTGGAACACGAGCGCGCACCGCGCCGCCGTGCCCTCCAGTTTCGACCAGAGCGCCGCCAAGTCGCCGCTTGTCGTTTCGTATTGCTCCACGGCATGTTCGTTGACGAACGCGACGAACGCCCGCCTGCCGTCGGCCGATAAAGATATTTCGCCCGGGCGAGGTGCGCCGTGTTCGTCGGTTGGCATCGGCAACGAGTACAGCCGGGCAAGTAGGTCTGCCCACGCGCGGCGGGTTGCTTCCGACACTTCGGCTTCGCGCCACTGGCGGGCTTGTCGAGGTGGCATGGCCAGCAACAACCGGGCCGCCAAGCCGTTGTCAAAGTATTCGGGTGTCAGCACCCGGCGCAGCGCCTTGGGCTGGATTCCGCCGGTTACACTCACGGCCGCATGGGGAATGTAGAGGTACTGATTGCCCGTTCGCCGGTCCACGCGCCACGGGCCGGCATTGTGTGCCGACAGCCAATTGGGCGAATCGTCGCCCGCGCCCTTGGCCTTGTACTGCCGGAAGGATTGCAGCCACCCGGCCAATTCGTCACGGGCAACCAGAAGCCCGCGGGGATTCTCGGCAAGACGCAATGCCAGGGCCTCGACCGTTATGTCAGTGACAACCAGCCGCCGGCAGACCGGGGGCAACGGCTCTTCCGGCGGTTCGCCCCCTTCCTTGCTCCGCTTCCACGCGGCAAGGTCGCGTTCGTACAACTGGCGGGCGCGTTCGTACTCGATCACGGCCGCCGCATGTTCGCGGGCCGCCTCTTGCTCGCGTTGCTCTACGGGTTGCATGACGGCCTGTTGTGCGGGTGTCTTGCCCGTGCCCGATTCGCACACGATGCCCGACCATAGAACCGCGGGTTCCGTCCAACCGGCTTTGATTCGCGCCCGATACGTGTTGCCCACGGCCGCCGCCATGACCGCCAGCGCCGGCAGGGCTACGGCCGCCGCGTCACAACCGACGGCCGCCGAAGTATCGGCAACGAATCGCCGGGCCGGCTCGGGCAACGTGCCCAGCGGGAACGCTTCATACTGAGGTATGACACAATTACGGTTTCTCGCGGGTTTCGCGGGAATTGTGTCTACAAACTCACCGTTTCCGTTCTGACTCATTGCGTTCCTTTCTCATTTCGGCCAAGCCTTGCACGATGGCCAGCGCAGCGCGGCGGTCGAGTTCGTCGGCCGCGGTTCTGTGTTCCACGATGCCCGATGCCCGAAGGTTCCGCGGGAAGTAGAGTTCCCGATACGGGCGCGGCAGAGTGAGGTCAAGATATTCGTCGGCCGTCACTTCGGCCGCGTTGCCGCCGTCCGTATCCAGGCGGTTGGCAACGTATACGCAGACTTCGGGCGGGCCGTACACTTCGGCAAAGCCATCGGGATTGAGTACAACCAGCACGCGGACCCGCGGCTTGGGCGCGGGCCGTGGTGGTGACGTGGGGCGGGGCGCGGTCAAGCGGGTGTTACGCATGGTCAACGCCCTCCCCGCCAGCCGTCTCTTCAGCCAGGCGTAAGAAGAGGTCAACCACAGTGTCGCCGGCAAAATACTTTTGCTTCCCGAGCATGACCCCGCGGAGTCCCCGCCGTTCAAGCTCCCATACCGTCTTGCGGCCGATGCCCAATCGTTGCATCAGCGTCCGCAACGGTAGAAGCTCCCCGCGGCGCACGCCCTGGGGAATCTCGCGGGCCTGGGGTTGGGTGGTGCGCTTCATTGGGCACCCCCTTGCGGTAACGGCCGCTTGCGGGTTTCGACCCAGCGGCGAATATCGTCGGGGTCGAATCGGACTTCGTTGCCGGGCAGTTGAACGCTCGGCAGTTCGCCACGGCGGGCAAGTCTTGCCACCTGCCGTGGCGTCAGCCGCAAGATTTCAGCGGCTTCTGAGTCAGTGAGAAGTGTTGTGCTCATGCCCTCCTAAACGCCTGACGCCCGGCGTTTAACGGGGAGAAACGAGCACTTGTCCACTTGTGGCCAGATGTGTCTACTTGTGGCCAGAAGTCGAGGCGGGTCTTTCTAACGGAAGGTCGCCCAAGTGGATCTGATACAGGCGGTCGCTAAGCACTTTCGCGCGGATAGTCCCATCCTCGACGCGCCGCTTGAAGGTTCGGTCGCTAATCCCGAATTGTCCCGCCCATCGCTTCGGGCTGTCTGGTTTTGACCACGGGCCATCGGCAAGAGCCTTCCGTACTCTCTCAACTTCCAGGTCGTATGTCGCCTTTGCTTCCCGGAATCTCTGTAGGATCGCCGGACCGACCGGAAGGGCTAGGCCATCGTTGATCGCTGGGGGAAGCGACATTGCCCTGCCTGCGCCCTCTAGAACCGCCAGCCGTGCATCATCGAACGGGTTGGGCGTGTCGGGGTTGCCAAGGGTCCGTAGCTCCCGAATCGCGTACTGCAAATGACGCTCAATGAAGTCAGCTACCTTCTCGACCAAAGGATCGGCCATCCCCTGAAGCTTCCGGTAAGCATCGGGAACATCGGCGTGCCACCGCCGTCTCTTAAGTTCCCGAACCCAGTGTTGCTGCACGTGGACATCTGCCACCAGAGTATTGACGACACCCTGATACGCACTCGCGTCAAACGGGTCAGACATGTTCCTACCTTTCCAGAAGGGCCGGCCCAAACGACGGCGGGCGAAAGGTAGGTCAGAATCCGGCCGCCGTTTGGGCCTGTTTTGCCTAGCGGGGAGCTACCCCAACATAGACAGCCTTACACTCAGTCTATCAGAGGCAGGCGTTTCGGCAAGATAGCGCAGGGGCGTAACTTGTCGGCCCCCGCGGATTCGCGTAAGATGTTTCTGTACGGGCGTTTATGTCAGCGTGGGCCGCTCGGTCAAAATGCCCCCGTCGGCCCGCTCCCCCGCCAAAGCATATCCCTTTGGGAATGTCGCCCAATGACTGCTATAGCCGACAACGCGACAAAGACCTGCCCCGATTGCCGCAGTCTCTTGCCGATTGACGCCTTCCGGTTTCGCAGGCGGGGTTCCGACCTACGGCAAGGTATCTGCCGAGCGTGCTACAACACCCGCACGCGCCTATACCGCCGCGCCAAGCGGTCCAAGATAATCCGCCGGTTTGCGGCCCAGTTGCGGCGGGAACGGGACGCCAAGAAGGTGACGGCCCTTTGCGCCCGCATGTTCGCCCGCTTCGGCGGTCTCGACAAGTTCGCCGCCGCCTGGAAAGCCAACATCGACGCCGCCCCACCCGGCAGCCGTAGCGCACTCGACTCCTACCTTGCCCTCTTCCGGCTCGTTGAAATCGCCAACACCCCCGCCCCGCAGCCCGATTGCTCCCTGTACACTGACGAGGAGTTGCGGGAGGAAATGGACCGTTGCGTCACGGCCGCCGCCGTGCGGCTCTTGGCAGGGCTACGTTGACGCCCGCCGCCGTCGCCACGCGAAGGCCAGCAGTCCCACGGTACCCATGCCAAGCAGGACGAAGGTGGAGGGCTCGGGGACGGCACGGATCGTGGCACTGGCAGCGTGATTCGTGATTTCCAGAGACCAAGGTGTGCCGTTAGACCACTTACCGGACAGCACGCCCGTGCCCAACACGGTGTTTCCGTCGAGGGTAAGGCCACCCGTCGCCTGGAAATCGGTGCCATAGAACGTGATGGTACTGGCATCAACGGCGGATATGCCGCCACTGATGTTTCCGCCCGAGACGTTGACGGTAGCTGTGTCATGTGCCCAAAGGCCACCGCCGATACTGCCGCCAAAGACGTTAGCCGTGCTGGTGACAAAAACGTTCAGCGCGTCACCCGCACCGCCATAGAAGTTGAGTGTGCCACCCACTAGCAGAAGCGAGGAGATGCTGCCACCAGAAAGGTTCGCCGTGCTACCTCCGAAAGCGTGTACGCCCGCGACAGTGCCCCCGAAGACGTCCAGAGTGCTGTAGAGCTGGACCACACCTACAGTCCCGCCATAGACGTTCGCACCACTGTGGGCAAACAGCATCGAGACACTGCCGTCATTAACGTTCACAGCATTGGCTCCCGCGGAGAACAGCTTATCAACAGTCCCGCCGTTGACATTGATAACACCCGTGCTCTGGGCGAACAAGAAGGCAACGAAGCCGCTCGACATGTTCACGCTACTGGCGCCGCTTGCGTCGAGCGTACTGTCGATGCTACCGCCGCTCACGCGCAGAACGGCGCAATTGTTGACGTACGCAGACCCAATGTGTCCGTCTTTCAGAACGTCCGCCGAAGTTGAGTCGTAAAGATAGCCGGTGTCGTAAGATGTGCTAACGTCCAGGTGTTGGTTGCCAGTCAATGTGAAATCGACCGCTCCTGCGTCCGTAACCGCCAACAACACGGTCACGCCCATCGTCGCCACAATCTGCCATCTCATTCTTCACCTCTGCGAATTACTGACCACTGTTTGCCGATCTCCCGGGAAAGGCCGGAAGAACCCGCCACTTGGAATCACGGAAGGTCAGCACCAAGAACCGTGCCAACCCGGAACGGACACGCAAGAAACGACTGCCGCTCATTGCCGCGGCGGCCGTGGTCGTGCCCTTCGCTGCCTCTTGGCGGGCGGGTAGAACAAGGTGGGAATGCCTACTACCTTAATCAGCCGCCACCCCGATGTAAAGCATTTGGGCGGGTTTCTTAGGGGGGTGAGCGAGAAGACAATGTTACCCAGCTTACCGGGGGTAATTGGCGTTCGCACTTCTGCCAAGGCATCTACCAATAGGCCGCCGGGCGATGGGGGGGCCTGCCGGGGGCTCGCGGCTTGCCCTGCCCCCGCCCGCCGAGTACCGGGCAGGTCGTGCCCAGAATCCACCCCTGTCGCCCCGGGCGGGCGCGCGGGAAGAAATCGGAACCGCCCGGCCGCCGGGGCATTGTGGGCGGTTACTCGCCACGCCCGGCCGGGCGTCCCGCCGGTCGCTTCCTCCCCGGCCGCGGGCGGTCAATTACAGTGCCAACACTCCGCCCGCGGTCGGCCGCACGTTGCCGCGAAACGTCCCGCGCCGGCCGCATGTTACCGGAAATGTTACTGCCCCCCGCGTCGGCACAACGGCCGGTCAAGGTGGGAACACTTCGGGAACCCTTGTTTTCGCGGGCGTTTCGCATCGTGGGCACAACTCGGGAATACTGTAAATGCGTTCATTATCGACTTAAAATCCTGTGTCCCTAACCTGAACTTTCGCAGGTTTTCTAACGGAAATTGATAATGAAAGAGGGCGGGGTTCCTTGTAGACTTTGCGTGATTTACCAGCGTCGCAAGACGCGCGCAAAGGACAAGGAGGTCCCCGTCCATGTT
>Ga0233425_10003664_pt1 | contig 27379 bp, 21 predicted proteins | sample Watercolumn_Towu_2_FD_181712 | JGI IMG/M metagenome (GOLD analysis project Ga0233425, IMG submission 181712) | Freshwater microbial communities from Lake Towuti, South Sulawesi, Indonesia - Watercolumn_Towuti2014_140_MG | ecosystem: Environmental > Aquatic > Freshwater > Lake | place...
AAAACAGAAAATTATAGGCTTAACAGCATAGGAAAAACCCAAGATCGCTCCCAGAATAAAATATTTTTTGTCCGCCGGTTTTTTCTCCGAAAGAATAAGAAGCGCGGCTATAATCAAAAACGAAAACAAACTTTCCGGAACATTCAAGCTGTTGAGATATACAAGCGGATAGTATGCCGAAAGAAAAAGCGAGGCGGCAAAACTTGCTTTTTTGGATAATATTTTTTGCGATAGCCGATAAAAAAACAAAACGGAAAGCGACCCGAAAAAAATATTGATCAAAACAACCGCCCAAACTCTCTGGTCCAAAAGCCCATCGCCGCCAAAAACGGGAAAAATTTTAAAAGCCGCAAGGATCTTGTAGACAAACGCGTCAAAAAGATAGAAAGACGACCAGGCCTGCGCGTGATAAACCCCATTCCCAGACAAAAAACCAAGCGCGCGGTAGTCGCTTTGCAGGCCCAAATTTTTCACGTATTGTTCCGGCTCCAAAAATACAACAATGTAAAAAAAACGAAACAAAAAACTCGCAATAAATAAGACCAACCCGCTTCCCACTTTATGCTTCATACTTTATATTCTATACTTAACGCATGGCAAGACAAAAAACACTTCTTATTATATTTTACACTTCTTTGGCGGCGTGTGTTTTTTTCCTGACCGGATTTTTTCTCGCCAGGCGCCACCTGCCAAAACCCCGGAAAAATTTTGCCAGAATAAGCATCCATGAACACTACTGGCATTTGGGCAATATTAATTATTATTTGGATCTGATGGCAAAATACAACATTAAAAAGGCGGTTTTTGTGCCAACTGGACAGGCTCCCGACAATTTTGGCTATGACAAAAACATGCGTGAGCTTCTTTTGTTGCAGAAAAAATTTCCTGACAAAATTATCGCCTTTGCCACCGTCAACGCCTCTGACCTAAAAGCGCCCGCCATTTTTGAGAACGCCGTGAAAAACGGCGCTTTGGGCCTGAAACTGATCGACTGGCATTCAAGTTTCAATCCCGCCTATCCGATTGACAGCCCTGTTGTCATTAGCCTTCTTCGGATAGCTGAAAAAAACCGGCTTCCGGTTCTTTTCCATGTTGAAATCGACAAATATCCAGACCAGAAAATCCGCTTGGAAAATGTCGTCAAAATGTTTCCCAGGGTGAATTTTATACTGGCGCACTATTGCGGCGCGTTGGAAAATGTATCCCTTTGCGGCGATCTTTTGACCAAATACCAAAACGTTTATGCGGATGTAACTCTTGGGGTTGGACTTTCTTCTTTTCCAAAAACCATAAGCGCGAATGCCCAAAAATTCCGCGGTTTTGTGATTGACAATCAGGATAAAATTCTTTTTGGAGACGATGTCATTATCGAACCCGACAGGATCACTCCACAGCTTCTTGAAACCCGGTTCAACACGGACTTTGATCTTCTGGAAAAAGAAACCTACGAAACAGACCTGATCAAAAACACCCCTCTGAAGGGCCTGAGTCTTCCCGCTGTGGTTCTGCGCAAGATCTACTACGAAAATGCCGCCAGAATTCTCTACCATTAACCCACATCCCATGCGCCCATTGACAATAAATATCTTATTTGATATGTTGAATTCTGTTCTATTTTTTTTAAATTCTTTTTATGTCTGAAGAAAAAAACGACGAATTGGAAATACCGGAAAATTTTTCCAAAGTTCTAATCGGACTTTTGGCAGGAGTTGTGGTTTTGGGCGTTGTGATCTACGGTGCGTATTCTTTTTCGAAAAAGAGCGGGAACACGGTGCTTCCTTCCGGCTTTCCCGCCAAACAGGAAACCAAATCTCCTCTTCCCTCTCTTTCCACCATTGACTGCGCGAAAGAAAACAAGCCGGACCCGAGAAACTATTGGCCATACTACATCAAATGCCAGCCGTTCAGAACTGATTCAGAAACAAAATGGAAACCCTATAATGATCCGGCCGGATTTTCTCTTGATCTGCCTGACACGCTGAAACTCGCTCCGCCTTTTCCGAATGGGATCGGCTATTCGTATAATGAAATTCCGGCAACCGAAAATCTTCTTTACAGTCTTGACCTGTCAGCAAGCAGAAGCGGTGAATTTAAAAACATGAATATTACAAACTACCCGGAAAACTACTGGAGACAATTCTCCGGCCTCACCGGCATTAAAGAAACGCTCGAATTTACAAATTCCAAAAATGTCAAAGGCGTGAGAGCTGTATATATCAACATCAACAAAGAAACCCCGTCCGTTGATGTTTTCTTTGAATTTCCTGCCAAACAGGGTGATTTTGTCCATTTTGGAAGCGGGGTTCTCTCGCCGGAAGTTTTCAACACCATCATTGACAGTTTCAAATTCGTAAAATAGAAATTCTCCTTTATCACATCTCTTTTTTATATTACAATACCTGCATGCCGATGCCTGTTCTTTTTTTTCTTTCTCTTATTATTCGTCTTTTTCTTGTTCCCCTTTCCGGCTTTAAAGCTGATATCAGCTATTGGAAATGGTGGGGAATGTCCGCCGCCCACGACGGCATCAGCGGCCCTCTTGTTAATACGGCATACAACTATCCCTCGTTCTATTTGTATATCCTCAAAACAACATCGCACGTCTATGAGCTTCTGACAGGCTATAATTTTAAATTAAACCCCCATGACAACATTTTTTGGAATGATTCCAATTTTTTATATCTTTTTCTGATCAAGCTTCCCTATATCTTCGCGGATCTGGGTATTGGTTTTTTAATTTATAAAATAGTAAGGCTTTCTTTGGAGACAACGGCAGGAAAAAAAATCATTCCTCTTTTTGCCGCTTCTTTGTATCTTTTGAATCCGGTTGTCATCTACAATTCTTCTGTCTGGGGACAGACGGACTCGATGGGTTCTTTTTTCATCCTGCTTGCCTTTTATGGACTCATGCGCAACAACTTGTTTCTTCTGTCTGTTTTTTCGGCTATTGCGCTTTTTATGAAAACCCAAACCGTTGTTTTTCTTCCATTTCTGTTTCTGGGACTTTATCTTAACACCAAAAATGTTTCAAACTTAATTAAAGGCCTGTGGATTTTTCTTGGTGCTGTAATTCTTATTAATCTGCCTTTTTTGGCAACCGGACACATGGACCGGGTTTTTGATATCATGTACACTTCCCAACTGTATTTCCCCTATGTTTCCATGAACGCCTATAATCTCTGGTGGATTTTCTTCGGTAAAATATCTTCGTCTTTTTGGGACCAAAACCTGATTGCCAACCTTGTCACATTTAAGACCGCTGGTGTTTTGCTTTTTGGTTTTGTGTACGCGCTGGCAATAAGTATTTTGATACATAGCAGGCATCAACCGCCACAGAAAAACCCAAATCAAGCTCTCGCAGCCGGCAAGGTGGCGGGCTATACGCAATCTTTTATTTTAATCTCCTTGTCATTTTTTATGCTACTCACCCAGATGCACGAACGCTATCTTTTTCCCCTCTTTGTTTTTTTTCCGCTTTATCTGGGCATACTTTTACACCAATCTTACTCTGATAGGAAATTTTACTTCCTGCTTTTTGCTTTATACTGCGCGCTGACTCTTGCCTCTCTTCTCAACCTGCATCAGGTCATGGTTATGAACTATCCCGACAACACCCTGCCTTTTTTGCCAAACACCTTCAACGAACCGCTCACCAAAATCATTGCGGTTATAAATTTTATCACTCTTGTTGTCCTTGTAATTCTTTTTACCCGGGAAATTTCCTTGCGGATAAAAAGTTTACTGGTGGTTGTTTTTTCGCTTTTTCTGGCAATTTTAATACTTCCGAAATTATTAATTTCCCAAAAATCACCGGTTTCTCTGTCTGCATTAAAACCAATTTACCAGCATCAGGACTATGGCAGCATCACCTTTAACCGCAGTCTTTCCAACTGGTGGCTGGTTTCTCTTTATTATTTTTTTGATAAAGGCATTGCCACACACGCCAATTCGCGGATTGTCTATCAGCTCAACGGACAATACAAAACTTTTACTACAAATTTCGGCATTGACAACGATGCCGACACGAACGCTTCTGTCTACTTTAAAATCATCGGCGACCAGAAAGAACTCTTTAAAAGTAAAAAAATGGGAAGACTGGACTTTCCCGGCTATGTGAGCATTGATATTTCAAACGTACGGAATTTGGAATTGATTGTCGATGACGCGGGAGACGGAATCAACAGCGATCATGCAGACTGGCTGGAACCGATGTTATATGAAAAAAATTATTAATCCCATAATCAACAACTGGTCTTTTATTTTTGTCCTTTTTCCCGTGGTTTTCAATCTGATTATGCTCTATCCGGAAACCGCGATAAAAATGGATCTTAATGATAATGTTTTTGCCTACACCCTGATTGCACGGATGAATCTCACGCTGACTGAGATTTTACGCTCCCCATTTCCGGTTTTTCGTCTTCCGCTTCTTATCGACCACTGGACTCCTGAATGGGCCATGGGTTTTCCTGTATTTTCCTACTACCAGCATATTCCCCATCTGACTGTTGTCTTGTTATATAGGATTTTCCAGTTTGCATCACGCCTTATGCCTTCTGTTTCATTCTCTCTTCTGGAAATCTTCAACTGGACGAAATATCTTATGCTTGCCTGTTTTCCTTTTTCCGTCTATGTATCGGCGCGGAAATTTGATTTTTCGCGTCTTGCCGCTTCTTCTTCGGCTCTTGTCTCAACATTAATCTCCACCCAATATCTGTACGGAACTGATTATAACGCTCTTGTTTTCCGCGGTTCAGGAATGTACACGCAGCTCTGGGGCATCTTTTTTCTTCCGCTTGCTATTTCTTCTGTGTACCGCAGCTTAAAATATCACGGGGAATATCTGACGGCCATAGTTTTCTTGTCCTTGTCGCTTGCCGGACATTTGGTGTTTGGCTATATCGCGGTTCTTTCCACGCCTCTTTTATATCTTGTTTTTATTTTTCATGAATGGTCAATGCAATTTGACCAAAAGAAAAAACAATCAACCAAACTTCTAGGCGAAATTATCATCCGCTACGCCAAAAGACTCGCTGTCATACTTTGTTCTTCTTTTGTTTTGCTTTCCTATTGGATTGTTCCGCTTGTTGTTAATTCAAGCTACCAAAACAAAAGCCTATGGGATGATTTGACCAAATTCAACTCATATGGCGCGCTGCAGATCATAAAATGGCTTATCAACGGCCAAATTTTTGATAACGGACGGTTCCCGGTTTTGACCATCCTTGTTGCCATGGGTTTTTTCTATTCCCTGTATTCATACTTTAACCATCACAAAAAATGGCAGGTTGCGCTTTTTCTTCCTCTTCTTTTTTCTTTCTGGCTCATTTTATATTTCGGCAGGTACACTTTCGGCCCCCTTTTCAATTTACTGCCGATGAGCGAAGGCCTGCATGGCCACAGGCTGATAAACGGCGTTCATGTTGCCGGAATTTTTCTCATAGGCCTTAGCGTCGAATGGCTGTTTTGGCTATTATACCCATCTTACTCTGATTTGCAGCTTTCTCTAGAGCGAAAAAGCAGATTAGATGGGTATATACCGAAAAACTCTGTTACAAACATGGGTTTGTTTGGTATAACAAGGATTAAACAACCTCGTCTGGCAATTTTAATTTTTATGCCTGTCATAGCGCTTATTCTCTCTCCTGTTGTCAAAGAACGCTACGACTATCTTCGCCACAACGCCGTTCTTCTGCACAATGCCACAGAATCATATGGCAAAGAGATTTTGGATTTTAATAAAACAGTTGACATAATCAAATCAGAAAGCCCTGCCAGAATCAATATTGGCCGCCCGGGAAATTGGGGTCGAAGCTTTGGCATTGGAGAATTTTCTTCCTATTTTGGCATGTCTGTTAATAATCTGGACACTATCGGCTTCGAACCGGAATCATGGTCTTTAAACACCGACATTGAACAGTTTTTTTCGGAATATGATCCCGACTATTACAACACTTTTAATATTGGCTATATCGTGGCGCCAAAAGAGGAAAAATTTGCCTTAGAGGGAGTGGAATTCGCAAAAAAAATCGGCGTTTATGGAAAGTTTAATGTTTTTAGGGTGGATACTAAAAATCTAACGGCTGGCAATCTACAAAATTTTGAATTTATAAATTCCGATCTTTTGATTTATACCAACAAAAACTATAAATTCAATCTTGACCGCCTTTGGCTTGGCAGTACGCTTATGAAAAAACTAAACCACCCCACAGTTGCTTTCGACCAAAATTTTGACCCGTCACCCTATAAATACGTCATAACGATGCTTGATCTGGCAAACTATCAAATCGGGCACGCAAAAAATATCAAATCCGACAAAGTACCCTTAAACATTTTTTACCAGAATCCTTTTTCGGCTAATCCCGATGTTTTAAACATCTCCACGCCATCTGGATCGGTTTTACAGGAAATCAAAAAACCAAACTACTACTCTGCCAAAGTGGAAACACCAAAGAATGCAATTTTAATGCTAAAAGTCACCTATCATCCTTTTTGGCAAGTGAAAATCGATCAAAAACCGGTTGACAAATTTATGGTAGAACCGGCCTTTATGGCAATACGGATTCCTGCGGGAAAACACTTTGTGGAATTTTCCTATTTCCCCGCCTGGTACAAAAATATTTTATTGATCGCTAGCGTTTTCACCCTTCCCGTCCTGTGGCTTATTCTGAAGAAAAAAGAAAAACCCCCGGCATAAGAGCCGGGGGCTTAAAAATTCTTTTTAAAGAATTAAGCGCCTTTCATCTGGCGGAAACAGTCGCTGCAATAAACAGGTTTGTCTCCTCTTGGCTGAAATGGCACCTGACAGGTTTTGCCGCATTTTGCGCATGTCGCGGGATACATTTGTCTTGAAGCGTTGAAATTTGCTTTCTTGGCTTGACGACAATTTGGACACCTTGACGGCGGATTGGCAAATCCTTTTTGCTGATAGAATTCTTGTTCGCCGGCAGTCCATGTAAACGGCTGGCCGCAATCGCGGCAGGTCATTGTTTGATCTGAAAAATTAGACATTGTGGTTATTCACCTCCTCTTGGTTTGTCCCGCCTATTGCGGGATTAAATTCCCCAGTTTTTTATTCCTTCTACTTTTCCACTCTGGGGAATTTTTTCCGCCTCTTTCTGGCGGAAAACCCAAGAGAAAGTTTTTGTTTTCCGGCTACACCGGAGAAAGGGTACTGGAGTAAATACCAACCGAATTATACTATATTATTTTGTAAATAGCTATGTGTGTTGTGTATTTGGTGGACCCGAGGGGAATTGAACCCCTTACTCTTCCATGCCATGGAAGCGTGTTACCGGTATACCACGGGCCCTGACTTAAAATGATATTATAAATTAAGATTCGGAGTTCCACAACCTGTTATGTTATTTTTCCTCCGGCATTTTTTTGCCAAGATGCCAATAGGCTTTTTGTGTTGCCACTCTTCCCCTTGGCGTCCGTTTTAAAAATCCAATCTGCATCAGATATGGTTCTAGGACTTCCTCCACTGTTCCGGTATCCTCGGAAATTGATGCCGACAAAGTCTCAATGCCAACAGGCCCGCCGTCGTGTTTTTCAATAATTGCCAGAATCAGTCTTCTGTCTGATTCGTCCAGTCCCAAAGGATCTACTTCTAATAATTGAAATGTCTCTTTTAACACTGCCTCCGTGATTGTGCCTTCTCCTTTCACCTGCGCCATATCCCGCGCACGTTTTAATAATTTTAGAGCGATCCTTGGCGTTCCTCTGGCTCGAATGGCCAATTCTTTGACCGACGGCTGATCGATTGGGATTTTTAATTTTTGGGAAGCGCGTTTAATAATGAAAATCAATTCGTCCGGTTGATAAAACGACAGTCTGTGCGTCACTCCAAAACGGTCCCGCAGAGGAGAGGATAAAAGACCAATTCTTGTTGTTGCGCCCACTATTGTGAATCTTGGCAAATCAAGTCTCAGCGTGCGGGCCGACGGACCTTTTCCCACAACGATGTCAATTGCAAAATCTTCCATTGCCGGATAGAGCGTTTCCTCCACCACTTTGTTTAACCGGTGAATTTCATCAATAAATAAAATGTCATTCTCTTCGAGATTAGTTAAGATCGACGCCAAGTCGCCTGATCTTTCCAAGGCCGGGCCTGAGGTGATTTTAATATTCACACCCATTTCTTTCGCGACTAAATGGGCCATCGTGGTTTTTCCCAATCCCGGTGGTCCATATAATAGAATATGTTCGAGCGGTTCTTTACGTTTTCTTGCTGCTTCTATTGCAATCAGCACGGCTTCTTTGACCTTGTTCTGTCCGAAAAAATCGCCCCAGGACGATGCCCGAAGCGATGTAAAAACCTTTTCTTCTTCCGGCGTGGAAATCTCCAAAGACTTATTTGTTTTAAGATCTTTCATAAGTGAATTTTATCTCCCTCCCAATCTTTTTAGGGCTTCCCGTATCCTGTCTTCTGTCGTTTCAACTTCTTTTGGTAATTTCCTCAAAACCTCCTGTACTTCAAATTTTTTAAAACCCATACTCGTCAGCGCTTCGATCACATCGTGGGTTTTTCCGCTTTCTTCGCCTGTTAAATCCAGTTCAACCAAACTGCCTATCTTACTCTTTAAATCAATAATTATGCGCTGGGCATTTTTCTTTCCTATCCTGGGAATTCCGAGGAAAAAATCAACATCAGACGAAACAATCGCCTCCTTGATTTCAGAAACGCCCTGTTCCAAAAGCGACAGGGCTGTTTTCGGACCCACTCCGGAAACTTCTATCAGAAGTTCAAACAGTGATAATTCTTCCCGGGAATAAAAACCGTACAGATCAAAAATGTCTTCCTTGACGTGCGTGTGAATAAAAATTCGCACTTCTTCTTCTGGCTTGATCTTCTCAATCAGTTTGGTGTTTGCATACACCCTGTATCCTACTCCGCCGGCAAAAATCAAAAGCGTGTTGTGGGAAAATCTTTGCGCGTTTCCTTTTATTGCTCCAATCATACTTTGTTCCTAGACTTTTTATGTTTTATATAAATATCTGGCGCTTGTTTCCTCAATATTTTTCCTAAACTTGCCCGCAAAACTGTGCGTCAAACCAACTGCCAAAGCATCGGCAATATCATCCGGCTTGGGAATTTTTGCTAATCCCAGAATTTTTTTTACCATCTGCTGGATTTGGTTTTTGTCCGCCCTTCCGTAGCCTGTAATTGCCATTTTTATTTCCAAAGGCGAATAGGAAAAAACCGGAATTTTCTTTTTTTCGGCTGCCAGCATTATAACACCCCTTGCCTGACCCACGGCGATTGCGGTTTTTGCATTGGTGTTAAAAAACAAATCCTCAACGCTCAAAACGTCCGGCATGTATTTTTGCAAAATCTCATTTATCGCATCAAATAAAATAACCAGTCTTTTGGACATACTGATATTCTTTTCTGTTGTAATACAATTGAATGAAACCGTTTGGAACTTGTGGTTATTTCCTTCTACAATTCCCCATCCCAGACGGTCATAGCCGGGATCAATTCCAAGAACGCGCATATTAAAAATTAAGATTATTATACCCACCTTGCTCTTTATGTGGACCCACCGAGAATCGAACTCGGAACTCGGTCATGCGAAGACCGCGGTATACCATTTACCTATGAGCCCGCAGAAATTTTAAATTAAAATTTTTAATTTTAAACGATGGCCGTTCTGGTAAGCATCTCCTTTAATTCTTCCAGTCCCGTCCCATTCCGCGCCGAAATAAAAAATACTTTTTTCCGGCCAAACATTTTTTTGATTTTATTAATTTCTTTTATACTAATCAAGTCGGTTTTATTCACTGCAATTATTTCTTGTTTATTTTCCAGTCCGTTGCCGTAATATTTTAATTCGCCGCGTACTATATTATAGCTGCCTTTGATATCATTTTCTGACGCGTCCAAAAGATGCAGCAACAGGTTTGTTCTTTCTATGTGTTTCAAAAAAGTTAGGCCCAAACCTTTTCCCTTGGCGGCTCCGCCTATTATTCCCGGAATATCAGCCAAAACCAATCCGTTCATCATTCCCAAATTAGGCTCAAGGGTTGTAAATGGATAGTCCGCAATTTTTGGCCTGGCGCGCGTGACGCTCGCAAGAAAAGTTGACTTGCCAGCGTTGGGAAGACCAATAATTCCAATCTGGGCAAGTGTTTTTAATTCAAGAAAAACATCAACTATTTCTCCGTTTCTGCCTTTTTCCGCACGGTTGAAAGAATCCCAATGGTTTGCTTTCTGCCCTTTTTTGTCTGCCTTTTTGACCGCGTGCATATTGCCCTTGCCGCCAAATCCTCCTTTTGCCGCCAAAATTCTCTCCCCTTCTTTTTTAAAATCAAATTGGTATTCTGAATTAAAATTTTCCAAATCGCGTTTTTTGTAACGGGATTTTCTCCCTTCAGCCAAAATGCGGTTTTTCTCGTTTAGTAAAAAATCCTCGTTTATTTTCAGATTTGCGATCGTACCAACAGGCACTTTGATTACCAAATCTTCTGCGTCTTTTCCTTTTTTTTGATTTCTTCCTCCGTTTACTCCATCTTTTGCCACAAGAACATTTTTACCGCGGAATGATTCCAAATCAAAAACCGCACCTGAACTTTCTATATAAACATTGCCACCCAGCCCCCCGTCTCCTCCGTCAGGCTTGCCATAGCGCATGTTTAAGAGTTTATAAAATGAAACGGCGCCGTCGCCGCCTTTTCCTGCCTGAATTTTGATTTTTACAGAATCAATCATATCAATGAATAATCATCTCAAATAATTCAAGGGATTTTGTGTCACTCCGTTTTTCCTGACTTCGAAATGCAAATGCGTTCCCGTAGATCGTCCAGTTGATCCCATTTGTCCGATTGACTGCCCGCGGTTCACTTTGTCTCCTAAACTTACATAGAAAGCCTGCATGTGAGCATAGAGCGTCTGGTATCCGTTTCCGTGATCAATAATAATATGACAACCATAACCCCACTTTAAACATTCCCGTAAAACAATAGTTCCGGTGTCTGCCGCAGTGATAGCGGGCGATGAAGAATTGGCAATGTCCAAAGCCAAATGATACCAAACCGGGTATTGGGTTATTGTTCCGTTTGCCGGCCAAATAAATTGGCCTGTTCCACCGGCCACCAAAGTCACAGGCTGAACAGCCGCTTTATAAACCGGCTGTTCGACGGGCATTACTCCTTCTGGAACCACAAGCTGCGATCCAATTGCCAAAGCAAATGTTTCGTCATCAATAAAAGTATTAAATGGAAAGTTCACAATGTTCTGTGCGGCAACGCCATATTTTTTGGCAACCGAATAAATACTATCACCGGACATGACTTTATGCACAACGCCGGTGACTGGCGGAATGGACAACTCATCTCCCGGGCGCAATAATACCTTATCGCTTGTGAGAGTGTCTTTATTAAGCCATTTAATGGAATCCAAAGAAACCTGAAATTTTTGAGCGATTGAAGATAGCGTGTCTCCGCCTACCACCTTATATTTTATAATTTGATCCCTTGGTTTCTCTGATTCTGTGGTGGTTGTATCAATCTCGCTTGTTGAAGTTAAAACATGTAAGACAGAAGAGGCGGTTTCTGTCGCAGAAGCTTTATTTGATCCTCCCAAAATTGGGTAGTCATTGGCAATAATGGGACCGAAAAAAATTCCGGCAAAAATAAGCATCGTCATCCCTAGGTGTAAAAATGATCTTTGGTGAACGCCTCTTTTGGCCATCAAAATATCAACAAACAAATCCTTGAAATGCTCAAAAGAACTAGCTGTTTGAATTGATCTGAGTTTCAGATAAGAAGAAAATTCTACGATCCACTCCTTAAATTCTTCTTTATGAACTTTAATTTTCCACCTTAAATCAATCATTGTGCTCAAATTTTAGCATGCAAACCCTATTCCCGCAAACAATAACGCATAGTCGCCGGCTGCGCATGTATACCATTTATGCCGGATGGTTCTGAAGAAATTTTTAGTGATTCTAATCTGCTTTTTCGCTCTGGTAAGAACTGTAAACCAGAGGAAGATAGGCATAACAGCTAGCAACACAATACAACCTCTATAACTTTTCCACGCAATTTTATGCACGTGCGTTTTTCTGCGTAATGCTTAATTATCCAGAACAACCTGGCAATCCAAAATATTCTTTATAGGCTATTTCATCTTCTATTAAACTTGCAACTAGTAATTTTATTTCTTTACCCAAATCATAATACGATCTTAAAAACTCTATTTCCTGCGTACAAGGATATGGGTATATATAAACGCTTTCCTGCAAAGAAAGAAAACCATATCTTTGGAGATGCCTCCTTAAAATCTGAGCCAAGTGCCGCTTTTTCCTTGAAATATCATATAAAACCAGACGCCATTTTCCATCCCACTTTTTGGGTTTTGGTATGTCCAAATCATCAAGTGCATATTTAATAATTTTCCTCTGCCCTTTTTTTGTTATTGTAACAATTTGCTCTTCTCCCCTAGATTCAATGACTACTACTTTTTCCCGTTCTAGGCGATTAATGGTCCATTTTAGGCCTTGTTTGTTGAATTTTTTCCAGGAATTTCTTTGAAATCTGGAAAATAGGGGTTTAAAAAGTGATAGTGATTTTGGGGCAAAAATACAAGCGCCGACAATTGCCAGATAGATTACTACATCTTTAACTTTCTTATATTTTATATTCTCTCTTTCATCTATCTCTCGTTTCTCCCTTTTTTCCAGAAGAATAGCGAGATGTTTTATCACTTCTTCATTTGGGCTCATGTTTTAATAATAGGTAATTCGTCTAATAAAATCAAACCGGCGGAAAACAAGTGTTGAGAATGAGCGCTAATTATGAAGTGTTGATTATAAAACAAGTGTTCATTAAAACAAATATTTATTTAACAGCGCAGTTTTGCGCACGTGCGCAAAACTGCGTGAATGACATAAAATTAACATAAAACTGACATAAAATAGGCATACAAATTACAATCAAGTCTACAAATTAAATCAGGCCCACAAATTAAAATCAGGCCTACCAATTAATAAAATATTACAAATTTAGGTCAATATCATAATATTGGAGATTTAAATATTTCAATACCAAGAGATTAAAAAATGTCTGGGGTTGAAGATTTGAAATATTTGTAGATTAAAAGATTGGAAAATGATGCCTCAGTTATATGGAGGAGCGATATGAATTAACCTTTTCCCAAGCTTTCCAAAAATTCATTGTTGTCGTTGGTTTTTGAAAGCCTTTCTAAAAGAACCTCTGTTCTCTCTTCATCCGACAGCATTTCCAACATTCGCCTCATGGTAACGACTTTTTTAATTATGTCTTCGCTTAGTATCAGCTCTTCGTGCCTGGTTCCTGAACGCGAAACGTTTATTGCTGGGAAAATCCTTTTTTCCGCAAGAGAACGATCAAGATGCAACTCCATATTTCCCGTACCTTTAAACTCTTCGTATATCAAATCATCCATTCTTGAACCTGTCTCAACAAGCGCCGTACCAATAATAGTTAAACTTCCGCCTTCCTCAAAACTTCTGGCTGCACCGAAAAATCTTTTAGGCGGATAGAGCGCGGCCGGATCAAAACCTCCGGAAAGCGTTCTTCCGGACGTGGGAATGGAAAGATTATATGCCCTGGCAAGCCTGGTTATTGAATCTAGAAGAATTACCACGTCTTTTCCCATTTCTACTAATCGTTTCGCACGATCCAGTGAGATTTCTGCCACTCTTGTCTGATTTTCTGCCGGTTCATCAAAATTCGAAGCAACAACTTCCCCCTTAACACTTCTGGAAATATCAGTAACCTCTTCCGGCCTTTCTCCGATCAAAACAGCAATCATATGTACTTCCGGATGGTTAAGAGCCACCCCGGCGGCTAATTCTTTAAGAATAGTTGTTTTGCCGGCTTTTGGCGGCGAAACAATCATTCCTCTTTGACCCTTTCCGATTGGCGCTATTAAATCGATCATGCGGGTGGAAAACGGCGTTTTTCCATGTCCGAGCCGCAGCATTTCTTTGGGGTAAATCGCTGTCAAATTATTAAAATCCGGTCTTTTCCCCATTTTTTCAGCATCTTCACCATTCACAGTCTCTACTTTCAAAAGACCATAATATCTTTCGTTTTCCTTCGGTTCCCTTGCCTGTCCTCCCACCATATCCCCAGAACGCAATTGAAACTTTCTGATTTGCGATTGAGAAATATAGATATCTTTTTCAGAAGGTGTGAATTTCGGCCGTAAAAAACCATGGCCTTCCATTTGTACATCTAAAATACCCTTTACTGGTTGTGTCGGAGTATTAATATCGCTCATATTATTGTTTAAATAACCGTTATTGGTCTGACGGAAATCTGTTCTGATCAAAGCGGCCGGATAGCTTGTTGTTGGTGTTCCGGTAGGTGCAGAAACAGCAGAAACAACTGCTGGAGATGCAGTTTGTACTGGTTTTGGCGCAACTGTATTAACAGGCGAAACCACATTTCCCAACGGAGGTTTTCCCACCAAATCAGCCACAGACGACTGCATAGTTTGATTTCCGATTGTACGATTAATAGTTTTTCTTCGCGGTAAAGGCATAAAATAATTGGAATTAATTTTTTTGAGGCACTTTTATCACCAATAAAATCTTCTTTGTAACAAATTTTTATGGAATAAATATACCGAAAGATAATGTATTAAACCACAATTATTGATTTCTGTCAATATGATTCGATGTCCAAATCTGTGCCACCTCAGAAGCAACTGATTCTAAAAAATTACCGATAAAAGCCAAAAACCCTCCGATTGTGCCATTAATCCCCTGTGACAGGGAAATAAGAAAATTAACTTTCGGCAAGGGTGTGGGTGTAACATAAATCGCCGGAATGGGTTTAGGTTTTTCCACGATTGAAGAAATATCCACATAGGCAAGCGGGGCTTGCGAAATGGAAGAAGTAGGAGTCAAAACGCACTTTCCCCCCCTGCATACTGTTCCCGACGGACAATCCACACTTGTATTGCAACTTGCGGGCTGATATGCCTTGCTTTTGAAATTTTGTTTTTGAGAAATATTAAGAAGAACTATCGTCACGGCAATAAGACCCAAAAAAAGCGTCAGAAGAATAATAAATTCATTAGATGAAAATAATCGTTGTTTTTGTGCCATATATTAAAAAGAATACGACTAAAAAGTTTAATTGTAAATCCCCTCTCACCCGACTAAACACGACGCGAATAAAAAGAAGTTTACTCTTCTGAAATACCAAGCTACAATATATGAATGAAAATTGCGATTCTTGGGGCGGGATTAACAGGACTAACAGCCGCACACTATCTGGCTGAAAAAGGACATCAAATAAGTATCTTTGAAAAAGAAGCAGCTGTTGGCGGTTTGGCTGTGGGATTTAAGGAAAAAGATTGGGAATGGACCTTGGAAAAACACTATCATCATTTTTTCACAAACGACCACGAATTAATCGGTTTAGTGAAAAAATTGGGTCTTTCACAAAATATCATCTATCCCAAATCTCTGACATCGGTATTATTCACTGGGAAAATTTATCCGTTTAATAATGCTGAAAATATTTTGGGATTTTCTCCGCTTGGTTTTATCAACAGATTGCGTCTTGGCATAGTAATTGTGTTATTAAAAACCCTTCCTTCGTGGCTTGGAATAAGGTTGGAAAATCTGACAGCTGTTTTTTTCGCCCAAAAATTATTCGGCAAAGAGGTATTCAATGTGGTTTGGAAACCGCTTCTCTCAAGCAAGTTCAATAATTACGATCACGCGGTCAATGCCAGTTGGTTGTGGGCAAGAATTAAAAAAAGAACGCTAAAACTGGGCTATCTTAAAGGTGGATTTCAAATGCTTGCCGAAGCCCTCTCTGCAAAAATCCAAAAGCAGGAAGTTAAATTATTTTTAAATTCAGAAATTTCAGACGTTGTAAAACAGGAAAATAATTTCCGTATTAATTTAGTCAATAAAAAGGCTTCTTGCTTGTTTGATTGCGTGCTTTCTACCCTTCCAACGCCTGTTTTTTTAAAACTTTTTAACCGCCTTCCGCCAAATTTGAGCAATAACTTAAAATCGATTCCTCACTTGCATGCCCTGAATCTGGTGCTGGAAACCAAAGAGCCGTTGTTGTCAAAGACTTATTGGCTTAATATCAACGAAAATGATTTTCCTTTTTTGTGCGCGGTTCAACACACAAATTTTATTGACAAAAAATATTACAACAACCATCATGTTTTATATATCAGCAACTATCTCCCATACAACCATCCATATTTTCGCAAATCACCCGAAGAATTATTAAATATTTATTTGCCATATCTGCAGAAAATCAATCCGAATTTCAAACTGGCTAAAAACGGGCAGGAATTTAAAATTTATAATTTAAAATTATTTGCCGGTTTGTTTGCCCAGCCGGTGTTTTTAAGAAACTACAGCAAGATCAGGCCTTATTTTTCTACGCCTGTTGAAAATCTGTATTTTGCCAACCTGGATTGTGTTTATCCCTGGGACAGGGGCACTAACTACGCGGTCGAGTTGGGCCGAAAAGCGGCGGAATTGATTACAAATCCAAGAAAAATTTAATTATGTATATACTTTTTTTTCTCTATACCGCTCTTTTGGGCTTATTGCTTCTGTCTCTGTTTCCGCGCCACCTGCCATTTCTGGTCAAAATTTGTTTAGTATATCTTTTTGGCACCTATCTTCTGACTATTATTTTTTTTCTCATCTATCCGTTCACCTTTTTTTCCCCGCAACTTCTAAATTTTGCATTTGTGGCTTTCGCACCGGTGTTTATTTTCTACCGAAAACGCATACTGCACACTCTTAAAAGTCTTTGTGGTTTTGATAAAACTGATATTTTTGTACTGTTTTTGTTTCTGGCATTTTCCACATTCTTATTTTTAAAAACTGTTTGGTATGATTTTGGCACAAACCAAACTTTGATTTCCGGCAAATTGTGGAGCGATTTCGGAGCCCATATTCCTTTGATGCGGTCCTTTTTCCCGGGATTTAATTTTCCGCCTGAATATCCGGTTTTTGCCCACGCACCTATCAAATACTACTTCATGTTTCATTTTCATGCCGGCCTGCTTGAACATTTTGGCTTGCCGCTTTTTGCCGCGATTGATCTTCCCAGTATTTTGGGTTTCACCGCCCTTATGCTTCTTATTTTTTCCCTTGGCAAAGAATTATGCGGGAGAAAACTAACCGGATTGCTGGCAGTTATTTTTTTCCTCTTTAACGCTTCGTTTTCCTGGTGGTATTTCTGGCAACAAAATTTAAACTCTAATATTTTTTCTTTACTCCAAAAATTAATAAATTTAAAAGAATTTCCGGCATTTAACCCATATGACAAAACACTCGTCAGCGGCGGCTTTTGGAATCTGAATGTTTATACCAACCAAAGACATTTGGCCCTTTCCCTGTCCATGCTCTTTCTTGTAATTTTCCTTTTTCTCTGGAAACAAAAACATCAGGAAAAATTCTCTCTGAATTCCTATTTAATTTTTGGCCTTGTTATTGCCTTTACTCCTTTATTTCACGGGGTTATTTTTCTGCTTGTCTGCCTGTCTCTACCGCTGCTGTTTTTCATCGACAAACAAAAAAAATATTTTATTGTGGCATGCGTTATTTTTACACTCGTTGCAATGCCCTCCATTATTTATCTAAAAAGCACGGTTGAAAGCAACCAGAATCCGATGCTGAAATTTCTTCCGGGATATTTAACCGCGTATACATTCACCTGGTTTAATTTTTTTCGCTACTGGTTTTTAAATCTTGGCCTTCTTACCCTACTTGCGCCTCTTGGTTTTTTTCTTGTACCAAAAAGGGCGCGCTTGCTTTTTTTATTCGCAATCCCCTCTTTTCTGATCGGCAATCTTTTTTCTTTCAGTCCTGATGTGGCAACCAATCATAAATTTTTTAACTTTTCGATTATCATTTTTAATCTCTACGCGGCGCGTGTTGTGACAAAATTAATTGACCTAAGATATTTTTGGGTGATGATTTTAATCTTCTTTCTCACAATCTCCGGGGTTATTGACCTTTTTCCTGTTATTAATGACACGTATTTTGGCATTCCTGACCCATCGCATAAAAATGATATTGAATGGATCAGAAAAAACACTAGGCCCACGGATGTTTTTGCCAATTCTTATTATCTGTTTCATCCCGCCAGCCTAGCGGGAAGAAAGATAGCCCTTGGGTGGCCGTATTTTTCTTGGTCTGCAGGATATGATACGGAAAAAAGAGTGAAGCATCTGGAAAAACTATATTTATCCGCCGACAAAAAAACCGCCTGCAAAGAAATCAAAGCCTTGGGCGTTGACTATGTTTCCTTAAACCTCAATATCCGGGACGTCAATTTGAAATTTGATGATAATTTTTGGCGGGACAATTTTCCTCTGACATATGACAATTCTACCAAAAGCGGCTTCTTGATATTTGAGGCTCAAAAAACTTGTACTGGTTCTGGTTTATAAAATTTATAATCGTTATAATCAATATAAATTTTGTTATTCAGCCTTATGTTTTCTCAGGATTTTTCTCACATTGCCGCCTGGTGGTCGCTTCTTTTTTTTATCGGCGCGGTTTTTTTTCCCTTCACAAAACAGTTTTTTCCTGTTTTTATCGATAAGGGATATATTTTCTCAAAAATCGCTGGTATTCTTTTTGTGTCATATTGTGTATGGCTTTTTGGTATCCTCAAAATTTTCCCCTTTTCTCAATTTTCAATCATTCTGGTTTTGGGTTTATCCATTGTAGGAAATCTCATATTTTTGCGGATTAAAAAAGGGAGTTCGTCTGTAGAAATAGGACCTAAAAAAAAACTTCTAGTTGTGATTTTGGGCGAGGAGATTATTTTTTTTCTCGCTCTTTGCTTCTGGTCATTTGTCAAGGCCCACCAGCCCGATTTAAACTCTTTGGAAAAATTCATGGATTTTGGTTTTATCAATTCTATCTTAAGATCAAATTATTTTCCTCCTCTGGACATGTGGCTGGCAAAATCTCCGTCCTACCAGGGATATTTTATTAATTATTATTATTTTGGACACCTGACTACCGCAGTCTTAACTAAACTCTCCGGAATTAAACCTGATATCGCATACAATTTAATGCTTTCTGGTATTTTTGCGTTTACGTTTACGGGGTCATTTTCGCTTGCTGTAAATTTAATATACAACAACAGAACCCATAAACCCATAAAAAGATTGACCGCGGTTTTTTCCGGATTTTTAAGCGCGTTTTTGGTTAGTCTGGCAGGAAATCTCCACACTATTTATGCCTTTACAAAAGGCTATACGCCGGCCGATAAACCTGTTCCTTTTTGGGAACTTCTGGGACGCGGTATGAATCTTTCCGCGTATTGGTATCCCAATGCCACCCGTTTTATTCCCTATACTATTCACGAATTCCCGGGATATTCTTTCGTGGTTTCCGATCTGCACGGACATGTGCTTGACATACCGTTTGTACTTTTGACAATCGCGTTATTATTGTCGTTTGTCTTGCAAGTAAAACACAATAGCAAAAAACAAAATTCAAAAGTTTTTTTAGCTTTGACTTTTCTTGGTCTTTCTCTCGCTGCCATGTATATGACCAATGCCTGGGATGGGCTGATTTATTTTGCTTTATCGGCGCTTATTTTTTTATATATCAACCTTCGCGACTCAAAAAATTTAAGCGGGTGTATCATCTGGTCCATCAAGCATACCGCACCGCTTCTTTTGCTTTTTATTCTCTTCTCCCTTCCCTTTCAGCTGAGCTTCAAGCCTTTTGTCTCTGGCATTGGTATATCTAAAGACCATTCACCGCTTTGGATGCTTTTTATACTCTGGGGATACTTTTATTACAATGCTTTTGGTTTTTTTGCTTTTATTGTTTTCCCAAATATTAAATCCCTTGGCAAAAATTTTATTAAACTTTTAAACCCTGTTGATGTTTTTATAATTTTGTTAATTATTATTTCTTCCGGTCTTTTGATCTTCCCGGAGTTTTTCTACGTAAAAGACATCTACCCGCAACACTACCGTGCCAACACCATGTTTAAACTCGGCTATCAGGCTTTTATCATGCTGTCTCTTTGTTCTGGATATATCATTACCAGACTATTTTCTTTCCGCCAAACCATAAAATTTCAGTTCTCCCCGAAATTTATGCTTTTTGCTTTATACTTTATAATTCTTATTTTTCTCACGTTTCTTGTCCTTTTCTATCCTTATTTTTCCATTAACACGTATTTTGATCGCCTTAAAAACTACAAGGGTCTGGGCGGCCTTTCCTACATGATGCAAAACAATCTCTCTGACTATCAAGCCATCAAATGGATCGAAAGTTCAATTTCGGGTCAACCTGTAGTTCTAGAGGCGGTCGGTGATTCATACACGGAATATTCAAGAATTTCCGCCAACACTGGGCTGCCAACAATCCTGGGCTGGCCGGTTCACGAATGGCTGTGGCGGGGCGGATATGACGAGCCGGGAAAAAGGGTTGAGGAAGTCAAAAAAGCGTATCAAACCAAAAACCTGAAAGAAACAAAAAATTTTCTGAAAAAATACAACGTCTCCTATGTGATTTTTGGTAAAAAGGAAAAAGAAAAATACGCTGAGGCCAAAGAGGAAAAATGGAAACAGCTGGGAACAGTTGTCTTTTCTTCTGGGGAAACTCGGATTTATAAAATAATGCCGGCAAATTAATCATTATTCTTTCTTTTTGGTTTGAAAGGCAAAAATACAGCTTGTGTCACTTCGGCTTGGCAAAAACAAGCAGTCTTTTAAGAGTCGTTCCGGGCGGCCAGCAGGTTTGGAGAGTTAAATTGGTTGAGACGTATTTTTTTGTCAGATATTCCACATCGGAAGCCTCAACGATCTTTTTATCATAAACGTAATAGCTAAAACGTCTGTTCTTGTAATACAAAATTATTTCATCTTGATTCTCAAGTTTGTGCAAAAGATAAAAAACGGCATTGAATGAACTGAGGTTTATCAGTTCGCCGGTGGAATGGGCAAATAAATAAATATTATCTTTTCCGCCGGGAAAATCAGTTCCTTTCGCATGTGCCACGCCTTTTGCCAGAACTGCCTGATATTCGTTCTCGTTTCCTGTTGAAGTGTTGGCAAAAACCTGGGAATTCGCGTCGATCTTGGGAATGACAATCCCAAAACTTGTGTCTTTTGGTTTGATGTTTTCTGAAGGTCTAATCTGAAGCAATTCTTTAAACTGATACCTGACTTCCTGTCTTGTGACCGGAATAAAAATAAGCGACAAGCCGACAAAGGCAAAAAGAATAAGAATATTCCCAAATGCTTTAAGCTGATAGTCCATGTCCTAAAATGCTTCTTTCCCGCGATGTGCGCTTGTATTCTCTTCTTTTTTATTAAGCCAAAATAGTTCTATCCAAGGACCATTGTCAGATAATAACATCTTTCCTCTTGTTTTAAATTTGTCACGCTCACATTCTCCTTTAACCATTGCGAAAGCCCTCTTATATAAAACATCTCTGTCTGTCGCAGCTAAAACATCTATTTGTTCCCGAATTGGGAGAGCGCTTCTTTCTCTTGCTACAAGTGCCAGATTGGGATTTATTTCTATTAGCGCAAGTAGCAAAAAATCATTGGTTGTCTCTGCATAGTTCAATAATAATCTGGCGCTAACAGCATCCACAGATCCTGCATTGCCTACTGCCGTCCTGAAGGAATCGCTAATATCATCATGGGCGATGATGTGTATTTGTGTTGTCATAAATTACACTTTTGGCCCCTCTGTGGGAGATAGTAAGCCTGCCCTACTCACTATCCCCCGCATTGGGGCCAATCAATTATTTTACTGCTAAGTCAGTAGTCAAGTTATTATGCTACCAAATTATTAATCAATGTTAAGAATTTTTTACTGCGGAATATTATACCTGATAAAAGGCTTAAAATCAAACCAAATGTCAAATTGATTTCCGCCCCTGCCTTTGGCTGCTGCGGCGGAGGGGTCACTGAAATAAGGCTTGGATTAATTGTCACTCGACAGCTGTCTGATGTGCCGGTTAGGCCCTGATTGTCAATCACCGTCAAAACCGTGGTGAATGATCCGGCATTGCCAAACGTGTGGCTCGTGGTATTCCATGACGGTATAGTGACATTTCCGTCTCCGAAATCGAATTTAAATTGAGATATGGATCCATTTGGATCATGGGCATATCCGGCAAAATTCACAGTCAAGGGAACATTTCCGGATGTTGGTGATGCCGTAAGATAGTCACAAACCGGTGACATTGGACCAGGGGTGGGCGTGGGGGTTGAGGTGGGCGTAATTGTCGGCGTGGGAGTGGGTGTCAAAGTCATAGTCGGCGTGGGAGTGGGTGTTTGGGTTGGCGTTGGAGTTGGTTTTTTTGTCGGCGTGGGAGTGGGTGTGGGAGTGACTGGAAAACAATTTGTCTGCTCATCAGAAACCCAAACCAGCCAATCAACGTGCGTTTTTGCGGAATCAGCAATATCAATCTGCACCGTCTTACATAAACCGGCATATTGGCCTATATTCGCACTCGACAAACCTTTAATCGGATTCTCTAAACACACTGATTTACTACCCGAACAGGTATACACTTCTATCGTATAGCCCGGAGGCGCCGTGCAGGAACCTGACGAAAGATTGCATCTTGGCTGACAGGCGGGATTTGGAGAACTGGCACAACGGTCATTGATGATTTTTCCCCCAAAAATCGGAAAATTTGGATTATCCGCAAAAACAAAATTAAAAACACCGGTAATAAAAAGTAGAAAAACAACTATTAACAGAATTTTTATTTTCATAAATTATCGTTTTTAGCGATTTACCGCGTAAACAAGTATAAATAAAGCCACAATGTTTATTGCGATCTTTACTAATTTAGCAAATTCTTTTTTAAAGATATATTTATGCATTTTCAACGTGCTAAAAAGGCAGTTTTAGGCACGACTTTTTATCTTGACAAAAAAAACGATTAGTGTTAATTCTGTAAAAAGGTTACAGATCACCACCTGCCTGGTGATTTGTACCAAATAAGGAGCATTACTACTCGTAGATCTCCCAAGACTAGCGATAGTGATGCTCTTTTTTGATTTTTCTTTTTCCCTTACAATGTCTTACAATGTAATGATTGGCAGTTGCAATCCCTTTGCCTGTAGCAGTTTGATTTGTTCCCTTGCCTGCCTGGACATCATTTCCTGACCAAAAATCCTCGATTTTTTCTTTATCACTAAAGATACCAAAAACCGCAATATTTTTTTCATAAAAAATTCCTCTCGGACACCTGTTGCCTGAATAATTTTCTACTACTCAAAAAAATTACTCTGTCCGAATAAAGATAACCCCAAGACTAACGAACTAAAAAGATTGTATCACAATCTGTCAAGTACTTCAATCCTATAGATTTATAAGATGAGAAAATTATGACGACCTATAGTTATTGATGGTGGGGATGGGGCGTTGGAACGTTTAAAATTTAAAATTTAAAATTTAAAATTACCATGTGGATAACTTGTTGACAATGGATTTTAAACTACTATGGGATTGTGTATTGAGAGAGGAATTGATGACCTTATGTATTGACCCTACAGACCTTTTACTACTTCAAGGATCGTCTGATAGTGATTTGGAGAAATAACATTTATAAACCCAAGTTTTTTTGCCTCTTTAATTCTTTTGTCCAAATTCCCTACTCTGCGCAGTTCGCCAAGCAATCCCATCTCTCCAATAGCGCATGTGTTTTTGGACAATGGCTTGTTTTTGAATGAAGAAATAATCGCAAGCGCGCATGCCAAATCTCCTGCCGGTTCGCTGACTTTTAACCCGCCGGCAACATTCAAATACACATCGCATTCATACATTGGCAAACCAAGTCTTTTTTGTAAAATTGCCAAAATCAGCTGCAAGCGGTTGTAGTCAATACCGCTCCCCACCCTTCTTGGTATTGACAGCTTGGTCGGAACAACAAGCGCCTGAATTTCTACAAGTAGCGGCCTGGTTCCTTCCATTGTGCAGACAACAACAGATCCGGAAGTTCTCTCTTTAGATAGATTTTGTTCTCCTAAAAATAATTCTGAGGGGTTTTGTACTTCCTTCATTCCCTGTTCGTCCATTTCAAATACACCAACCTCATCGACTGGTCCGAAACGGTTTTTTGTCGCCCGAAGAATTCTTAGCGTCTGGTATCTCTCTCCCTCTAAATATAAAACTGTGTCAACCAGATGTTCCAAAACTTTTGGTCCGGCTATTGCTCCGTCTTTGGTCACATGGCCGACTATTATAATAGGTATAGTATTTTCTTTGGCTTTGCGGATAAATCTGGCGGCTGTTTCTCTGACCTGCCCGACAGCGCCAGCCATACCGGATAAATCTTCAGTCTCCATAGTTTGAATAGAATCAATCACAGCAAATGCGGGCTTTAATTCGTGAAGCTGTAAACAAATATTATCAGCATTTGTGTCAGCCAGTATCTGCATACCGGAGTTTGTAAGTTTCAATCTGTCCGCCCGAATTTTCACCTGATGCACCGACTCTTCCCCGGATATATAAAGTCCGGAAAGTTTTGCGCATACTTGTAAAAGAATTGTTGATTTTCCAATTCCGGGATCGCCAGCCAAAAGAATAACAGACCCTGCAACAATTCCACCTCCTAAAACACGATCCAATTCTTCAAAACCGGAAGTTATTCTTTTGGTTTCCTTGATAGATATGTCCGCAAGTCTCTGAGGCTTATTATACCCAATCTCTTTTGCCTTTCCTCTTCCTTTTGCTTCTCCTGCCATCTCCACTAAACTGTTCCACGCCTGACAGTTTAAACACCTTCCCAACCATGACGATGAAGCATATCCGCATTGTTGACAAACAAAAGAAGAAGCGAGCTTGGACATACAATATGCGTTTATTTTATACTATATTTTTCAGTTTTATTTATATCCGATTGGTTTTTCTGTAGGTAGCAGGGATAGACTGATGCGATGTTTGTCGGGGTCTACAAGCTCCACCATACATTCCAATTCTTCACCGGTTTGAAATTCGCGTCCGCTGGGAATTTTACTCACATGCAATAGTCCCTCTATTCCTTTTTCTATTTCAATAAAAACACCATACGGGGTTACTCTTGTGACCCTGCCGTTTACTACCTGATCTTTTTGATACATTTTCACCAATGACTGCCAGGGGTCGGGCAAAAGTTTTTTAATCGAAAGATTCAGTTTACCTGTTTTTTCCTCAACGCCCAAAACCAGAACTTCAACTTTGTCACCAAGTTTAAAATAGTCTGCCGGATTGACAACTTTTTCCCAGGCGATCTCGCTGATGTGCACTAATCCTTCCATGTTTTTGACAATTTCCGGTTCGGTCAGTGTGATAAAAATTCCAAACGGCACAACGCCTGTGACTTTGCCACCGCATTTATCTCCTATTTTTATTTTTTTCAAAATTTCGGCTGCATTTTCTGAACTAAATTTGGAAGTCACTGCTTTTTCTGAAAAAATTAAACGGTTGTTTTTTCGGTCGATCTCCACAACTTTTACCTGTAGAGTTTTATTAATAAGTGCTGTCAGATCAGCCTGATGGCCAATCTCCATTTGCGAAGCCGGAATAAAGCCGTGCAAGTCTTTTAATCCGACAATGAGTCCGCCCTTATTCACTTCCAGCCCCTTAACTTCAATCGGCAATCCTTTCTTTTGCGCTTCATAAATATCTTTCCATTTATACTCCATGCTGGCCTTGCGCAAAGATAACACTACCTGCCCTTCTTCGTTTTCGGTTGAAACGATGTAGCACACCAAAACATCGCCCGGTTTTAAATGTGAAACAAAATCTTTAATATACGGAAGTTCTTTCTCCTGAACAATTCCTTCGGTTTTTGCCCCCACATCAATTAAAATTTCCTTGCCGGAGATTGATTTAATAGTTCCATCCACAAAACCGCCGCGCTTTAAGCCGTGGAATTGGTAGTTTGTTTCCGCAAGCAATTCCTCCATGGTTTGCGGTTCTTTGGTGGTTTTTGGAGCCTTGGGTACTATTTTCTTTGGAGGTTTTTCTTCTTTAATGGCCTCTTTTATTTCTTTTGCTTTATTAATTTTTGATTTTTGATTTGTCTTTTTGACTTTTGATTTTTGACTTTTGGCTTTCATTCATTCTTTCCACCTTTCGTTTAAAGTTCTGTTATTCTACTTCATTTAACGAAAAAACACAATCGTGTCGTAACATGCAATTCTGCTGTGTTTATATTAAACTGAGATTATATCTTTTATGATGAAAAGTGTCGTTGCTGTTTTATTCTTGCTGGTAGTAGCATTTGGCGTGCCCTCTTGGTGTCTTGCTGCCGGCGTCAATGGAGACAGTCAAATTGCCGGCATGTTTGATGGATCACCAATTGTCATTAAAACAACAAACCGGTTGGCCGGCGCAATTGATTCTCTTGTGTGGAAAGGAAAAGAGTTTGTAGACAGCACTGATCATGGAAGACAAATACAGACTGCGTGGACAGTTAATGGTCATGGCCAATGCTATAATCCAACTGAGGCCGGATCACATCTGGACGGCCCAACAAGTTCAAGCATATTACTTGATATTAGAAAAACTTCAGAAGTTAGTTATTACACAAAATCTAAACCTGCTTTTTGGGATCCTCCCGAATTTCAGGATCCCGGCTGCAACTTTGATGTAAATGGAACAAATGGCCCGTGGCTCGGCGGCAAGGCAATTAATAAAACAGTCGTTTCTGATTGGATACTGGAAAAGTGGGTAACTATTGGCTATGCTGGAATACCAAATATTATTAAATATATTTCCAGAATTACGGTTCCCATCAATCCCGATGTAGAAATTGATTATATTATTCTAGACCAGCCATCAGTACACATGCCAGGAGAATTTAACAAATGGGAACAATATAATCCCCAAAGCAAGCTGCTTATTCCGCCAAATACTTTTTATGGACTTTCAAATCGCCCGCATGTTCTTAGTACTCCTGATGGGAACTTTGCCCTTTCAGTTTATTCTCCGGAAATCCCAGAACAGGGAATGGAAAATCTCCCGCAATATCCCTATTTGGGATATCAGGTTATATTGCTACCCCTGCAGAATCTCTCGGTCAATGGCGAAAGGATAGCAAAAACCGAATCGTTTACTCCGGGCAGTACACATACATATGTTTCGTATATAATAATCGGAAACACAGAACAAGTCCGCCAATCTCTTCAATTATTATATGCTCTTAATCTGCCAGCAACAATGTCGGGTGATCTTAACAATGACAAAACGATCAATATTCATGACTACAATATCTTGGTTGTCAGCTTCGGAACAACAGGCACTCCGGGATGGATTGTGGCTGATATTAACCCGGATGGCAAGATTGATATCTTTGACTATAATATATTAGTATACAACTTCAAAGCTACACAGTAGGGTTGATTTTGCTTCTTGTT
>Ga0233425_10003665_pt1 | contig 27373 bp, 18 predicted proteins | sample Watercolumn_Towu_2_FD_181712 | JGI IMG/M metagenome (GOLD analysis project Ga0233425, IMG submission 181712) | Freshwater microbial communities from Lake Towuti, South Sulawesi, Indonesia - Watercolumn_Towuti2014_140_MG | ecosystem: Environmental > Aquatic > Freshwater > Lake | place...
CCGCGAGGTGCAGGATGGCGTAGTGGGCGGGCGGGCCCCACTGACCCGCGCCGTCCTTGGCGCGCACGTGGAAGTACCACAGACCGGCCTCGGTACCCCGGAAGGTGGTTGTTGTGCCCAGTCCCTCGCCGGTCTCATCGGGAATGGTGCCCGAATCCTTGTCCAGCACGTAGCTGTAGTCCGCGACGCCCGTGGCGTCGGCCGCCTTCCACCGGAAGCTCGGCGACGACTTGCCGACTCGCGCGATCATCAAGTTGTCGAACCGGGCCGTGACGCCCGCGGCGTTGTCCAGGTTCCCGCGGTCTGCGAACACGACCTGCTGGGCCGAGAGCGGGCCGTTGGGCACCTGCTTGCGCAGCACCGACGCGAGGTCAATTGTGGCATGATGCCACTGGCCGTCCGCGACGGCGCCCGGCACCGTGTGGATCACGGGGCCGCCGTTGTCCGTGAGCCCGATGGCGTACGAGGTCCCCCCCATCTCGAGCACGAGATCGAGCCGCGCGCCGGGGTCGAGCCGGTAGTCGAAGCTCATCATCGGGTAGCGGTCGATGCTGAACTCCTCGTCCCACGCCGAGACCGCCATGGCGCTCCCGGCCGCTGTGTGCGTGACCCGGACGCATCGCCGACCGTCTGGGCCGCCCGTGTCGTCCAGGGCGACCTCCGTACCGCCGTCCTTGTCCCGGGGCTGCCAGGCGCCGGGACCGTCCTCGAAGGTGTCGCTGACCAGCGTCAGGTGGCTGGTGGACTTCACCTGGGTCATCAGCGGCGGCTCCGCGTCGCGGCTGAAGTCCATGGTCCAGGTGAACGCCGCGGGCCGCGCCGCCTCGTTGCCCACGAAGTCCGCCGCCCCGGTCAGCTCCACACTGACCGTCCGGCCGTCCTCGAACGCCACGGGCCGCGTCGGCGCCGACCCGTCCCAGACCAGCTTCGCCTCGCTCGCGCTGTAGGTCAGGAACCCGCTGGCCGTATCGTACTCCTGACCGTCGACCTTCAGCTTCAGGCTTGCCGGGTTGATCCCCGCCGGTCCCGTGTCGGAGACCTGGAAGACGATCTGCGACGTCGCGGTGCGCTCATCGGGCTGCGGCTTCACGAGCGCGACTGTCGGCTTGTCCTTGTCGATGATGAGCCGCAGGTGCCCGGGCGCGCTCCAGTTCCCGGCCCCGTCCACCGAGCGCACGTGGAAGTAGCACTCGCCGTCGAGGTCGGGCTGCAACGTCACCGATGTGCCGTCGATCATCTTCTTCTTGCCGGGGTCCGTATCGGTAGCCTGGTCCAAGACATACGAAGCGCCGGCGATGCCGCTCGCGTCTGTCGTCTTCCAGGACAGCTGCAGACCCTCCGCGGCGTTCGAGACGGGGATGAGGTTGAAGTTGTCGATGTGATACGTCCGGCCCTCGGCGTTGCCCATCCAGCCCCAGTCCGCCAGGATCAGGTACCGCACCAGGTAGGCGCTCGTCTGCGGATCGGCCTCCCGCAGCAGGTCGAACAGGTTCACCTCCGCATGGTGCCACTGTCCGTCGGTCTGCACGTTCGGGATCGCGCCGATCTGCGAGCGCGACTCGTCGCTGTCGGTGAATCGGATCGACCGCCACTTGCCGTTGACATACAGCCCGAAGTCCGCCCGCAGCCGCCCGTTGATGTTATAGTCGAAGCTCATCAGGCGGTACTTGCCCGCGTCGAAGGCGTCCTTCCGGACATACACCCCGAACCGCCCGCCTTGCCGGTAGTTGTACAGGCGCAGAGCATAGTCCCCGGTGAGGACCGTGGACGGGTCGCGACACACCAATGCGCCGTCCGGTCCGCCGAAGGTCGACCACTGGGACAGGTCGGTCTCGAAGTCGTCTCGGCAGAGGTAGTCGTCCGCCGCTGAGATGTACGGCGTCGTGGGGGGCGTCTTGTCACGACCCGCGGCGTACTTCCACTGCCACGCCACCGGTGCCGTCAGGCGATGGCCCACCCGGTCGGCCAGCCCCGTCAACTGCATCACGACGGTCTGGCCGTCGGTCAGCTTCAGGCCCGCCCGCCCCGCGTCGAAGACCAGCCGCTCCTGGCTGACGTCATACCGGAGCGCGGTCCCGTCGCAGGTGTAGTCCTTCTCGCCCACCCGCAGCACCACCGAGCTCGGATCGACCCCCGAGCCCCCGGGGTCGGCGAGGCTCACGGTGACCTCGCCCGTACCGCTGGCCTCCCCGGCGTCGGGCGAGCGGTCGACCACTTGCGGCGGCGCGTCATCCACCACCAGCCGCCGGTGAACCGTCGGTCCCCACGTGCCGTCCGCCAACTGCGGACGCACGTGAGCGTAGTACACCCCCGCCCCCGTCACGTGGTCCGCGATCTCCGCGCCGCCCACGAGCTTGGGCGCCGGGGGGATCGTTGTCGGCTGCTGGTCGATCGTGTAGCCGCAGTCGGTGACCTCCGCGTCGCCGTGCTTGGCCCAGGCCAGGGTGAAGTCCTGCGGCCCCGCGCCTCCCAGATGGAAGTTGTCCAGCAGCAGCGTGGCGCCCGAGTGGTTCCCGCCGAAGCCTGCATGGATGTAGCCGTCGGTGTGCGTGTTCGCGAAGTACACGTCCTCCAGCCACAGCGGCTCGTTCGACTTGTACAGCCGCTCCAGGCAGCCGATCAGGTCGAGCGTCGCCGTATGCCACTGGCCGTCCGCCTTGACGTCGGGCAGCCGCGCCAGAATCTGCGCCTGTGGCCCTACACCTTCGGGGGCGGTGAACACGATCTCGTAGAGGCCCGAGTTCACCACGCAGTACAGGTTCAGGCGCACATCCGGGTCGACCTGGTAGTCGAAGGTCAGCCGCCCGTACTTGCGCGCATCGAGCCGCGCCGTCCGTAGCCGGGCCCCGAACTGCCCGCCGGAGCTCTCGTTGATGAGCGCCAGCGCGTGTCCCTTCCCGTCCGCGCCGGGGCTCGCCAACGTCAGCCGCGCCCCGTTCGAGCCCGCGAAGCTCCGCCATTCCCCCAGGTCCAGCTCGAAGTCGTCGTAGATACCGGGGTGCGTCGGCGAGTTGACCACAATCGCCCGCGGCTCGACGGACTGCACCACGGGCGTCAGCCGGTACCGGTCTGCCGCCACCGGATCCGCCGGGACCTGCTCCCCCTCGTAGTGCACCTTCACCCGCGAGACGATGATCCCGTTGTGCATCGTCCAGAGCGCCACATGCCCGCCCGGTAGCGGGTCCGGGTCTTCGGCCTGCAGGATCAGCTTCTCGTCCTTGTAGAACTGCAGCCGGTTGCCCGACAGCCGCGCGCGCAGCGCCCACCACTTCCGATGGAAGTCGTAGGCATCCTCCGGGTACTCGTCCTCGAAGATGGGGAAGAGGGCCGCTTCGTCCCGCGTCTCCGCCAACACGCGGTCGCCCTTCATGATCCGCGAGCAGCTGTTCAGCTCCCCGCCCAGGATGAAGCTATAGCCCGAATCCAGGTTCGCACCGTCCGCGTGGAACGTGAGGTTCATGTCGTTCGGGTTCTTGTAGCGCCGGTCCGCCCCCACGCCCATCTTCATCGCGCTGTAGATCTCGACGGTGATGTCCCCCAGGAATTGCCGCTTGTTCCACGTCGCGGCCACCCCATCGGTGTCGTAGCCCCCGTACCAGGTCCACTGGGGCGAGCAGTCCCAGCGGTTCGTCGCCTTCCAGGTTCCCGAGCGCGGCACCCAGTCGGTCGGCGCCGTCGTGAAGGTGTAGTCGTAGACGTTGTGGGACAGCACGTCCACTTGCCCTACGTCCAGCGCCAGGCCGTCCACCGACAGGGAGATCCGCTGGTCGTCCGGCGGCAGCGGCGAGCGAGCGGCCTTGGGCCGCGCCACCGGCACCGAATCACCGGCTGCCCATCCGGCGGCCGCCCCCAGCAGCAGCGCCGCCGCGCCTGCGATCAGCCACGCGCTTGATCGTCGCATGTCGGCCTACCCCTGCGCGCCCGTGGACGCCGGCGCCGGCTCCGAGATCAGCGGCTTGTCGTCCACGGACACCAGAATGTGCGCGCCCTGGCGCGCGAACCGCACCTGGCAGCTCGAGGTCGTCAGCTCCACCTCGCCCTGCCCGATCTCCGTCGTCCCGTCCAGCACCTGGGCCTTCAGCACCTTTGAGCCCTTCGTCGCCGTGAGGACCAGCCGCAGACCCTCCTCGGGGCGCTCGGGCGCTCCGTTCAGGGTCACCTTCACCAACCCGTCCCGCAGGCCCACGAATCGAAGTCTGAACGCCACCGTCGCGTCGCCGAAGTAGTCGCCCTTGGTCCACCACTCGGCCCCGGGCTTCACCTCCGCCGGCTGCACCCACGGCGCCCGGCTGCCGGCCCATTCCGCCATCTCCGGGTGGTCGCTGACCTTCGCGAACTCCCGGGTCACCTGGGCCGGGCGCTTGGGCTTCAGGAAGGCCACCCGCACCTCACCGAACCGCGCGTCTTTGCCGCCCTCGGCATACAGCCCGATCCCGCCCGCCGCGCACTCCGCCACCAGCCCCTCGACCGCCGGCTCGCCGTTCACGTAGGTCTGCACGAACCCTTGCTCCACCGATGCCGCCAGCCGCACCGGCTTGCCCCCCGCCACGCGCACCTCCCGCTCCGCCACCAACGTCTCCCCCTCGGGGCCCGCCAGCAGCAGCTGGGCCTTCTGCCCATCCAGTCGGAACCGCGCCGCACGGCCGTCCGGCTGCCGTGCCAAGTCCAGCCCCACCTTCGCCTTGCCCGGGACAACGGCGGCCTCGACCCGGTAGCTCGTCCATTCCGGCCGTCCCGAGACGAGCGCGCCGCCGCCCGCGCACTGCGCCTCACCCGTGCCGGTGAGCGACCACTGGCCCCCGGCGGGCTCCCAGCGGGTCAGGTCCGCGAAGCGCTCGCGGAAGCTCTCGAAGTCCTCGATCGTCACGTCATCGAAGAAGGCCCGGTCGCCGCCTTCGGCATACAGGCCCGCGTTCCCCGCCCCAAGACGGCCCGCATCGGCCTCCAGCACCGGCGCGTCGTCGATGGCGCACTCCACATGCCCGTCGCACACGGCCGCGCTGAGCTTGTACCACTGGTCCGGGGCAAAGCCTCCGGCCCGCTCGGCCAGCACCCTCGCCTCGCCGCCCACGACCTCCACGATCTCCGCCCGGTTCCCGCGCGGCCCGGCGTCCCAGGCCGAGGCCCAGCGGAAGGCCAGGTAGTTCGCCTCATCCCGCGCCAGCAACGCCAGCCCGATCGCGCCGGTCCCCAGCGCCCGCGCCGACGCCTCGATCCGATAGTCCGACCAGAACGCCAGGTCCTTCTCCGCCACAGTCAGCGACGGCCCGTCCTTGCCGACGCACTGGTAGCTGAAGGCGTTGGCCGACTTGTCCGCCTCCATGGCCTCCGCCTGATCGTCGTCGCGCAGGCTCTCGATCTCCCACGCGCCCGTCAGCGGCGTCCACATGTGTTGCGCGTCCTGCTCGCGCATGAAGTTGTCGGCCGCCTGGATCGCCGCCATCGGCTGCAGGTACGGGTCGATGACCTTCCCCTCCGGCGCGATGTACCCCGCCTTGCCGCCCGTGAGCGAGCCATCCCAGCCCCTGCAAGCAACTTGCCCGTCATACAGGAAGGTCAGCCGATGGTTCTTCCGGAGCAGCACGAAGGGGTGCGCGGCGCCGTCGGGGGCCGTCGCCAGCTCCCCTTCCACCCCGATCGGCCGCGCGACGCCTCCCGCGAGGCGATAGAGGCACGCCTTGGGGGCCGTGAGGTCCAGTAGACAGGCCGACCCGTCCTCCTGGTAGTTGAGGAGGAGCTGCAGATGGTCGCCCGCGGCGAGCGCGAGGTCCCCGGCCAGGGCCACATCCCCCTCGACGGGATCCTCCAGAAGCGTCGGGGTCCCCACCAGCGTCGTTTGCGCCCCGGCGCTCGCCGCCAGGATCAGGTGGACGAACGCGACCCGCAGAAGCCCGTGCATCCTCGCTTCCTTCCGCTGACGGGGCGAACGCCGGCCCATGACGACAGGTTCGGCGCCCGTCCCCGAAGTTGCCTCATGTGGGTAGACGCTGCAACCGGGGAAAAGGTTACACTCCGGAGGGCCGACGCGCGAGTCGCGGTCTGCCCTCCGGGGCGCTACGGCGTCCTACCCGGCGGGGCCCGGTTCTCTGTACGTTCCGGGACCCCGCCGAGTTCGATCCGGCGCGCTACTCGGTGACCATGTACTGGGGCGTCTCGGCCAGGGCGCGCGTGGGGATGGTGCGAGTGTCGTTGGTGATCAGGACCTGGTCCGCGCGGGCTCCGTCCTCGCGGTTCTGGATCTTGAGGCTGTGTGTCCCGGCGGTCAGCGCGTACGGCTGCGTCGCCTTGCGCCACTTCCAGGTCCTGAACGTCCCGTCGCCGCCGACGACCTGCGCCGGTTTGTCGTCCACCACGAGGAAGAAGGAGTTCCCGCACGCATCATACCACCACGTCCGCACCCAGACCGTGTAGTTGCCCTGCTCGGGCACCTTGAACTTGATGTACACGCATCCGCCGTCCCCCTGAACGCCGGAGTTCTCGCTCGTCGCGTGGGGCCGCTTCAGCGGGTATTCGGTGTACTTGCCGTTCGCGGCCGTGGCGTCGCCCGTCCGCACGGTCGTCGACGGCTTGATCGAGTTGTAGTGCTCCGCCTCGACCACGATGTTGTACCGCTGTGCTGCGTAGACCACCGCCGCCAGCGTGCCGACCAGCACGCCGATCAGCAGTAGGGTGACGCCTCGTCGGGTCCATCGGCTCGCCATCTCAGTCAACCTCCGTGGAGTGTCGGGTGGGTTCGGCCGGCGCCGCGCCGGCCGAGAGAGCCTCGACAGCGCTCACCAGCGCCAGCAACAGGATCACCGTGATGCTCAGCCCGCGCACGAGCACGTTGCTGAAGACCATTGCGAGCATGACGCCCAACATGCTTCCCGCCAGACCCGCGCTCAACGCTTGCAGGGCCGCTCCGGGCGCCCGTGTCATCTGGGCCGCCGCCGTGCGGTACGCGCCGTTGAAGACTGCCGCGAAGGCGATCAGCCCCAGCAATCCCATCGAGCCCGCGATCACGAGCCACCCGCAGTTCGTGTCGGGCTCGATCTTCTCGAAGTTGGGCAGCATCCCGTAGTTCTGCCCGATGTGCAGCTGGTACCCCCCGGTCCCGACCCCAAGCACCGGGTTCGCCTGCACCATGCTCAACGCCGGCTGCCACTCGATCCACCTCTTCTTGACCTCGGTCGTCGTCGGAAGTTCCCCGCCCTGGAAGCTCTCGTCCGTGATTGCGCTCTCATCCCGCACCCCCTCCTCGTAGAAGTCCGCCAGCTCTACGAGGTTCGCGTAGTGATTCCGCGGCAGCGCAAACGGGCTCACCGCCACGAACACCACGACCGCCCCGGCGAGAGCCAGCGTGGGCCTCGCGCCGTAGCGCAGGCTCAGCGCCAGCAGAATCGCCACTAACGCCCAGAACTGCCAGCCCGAGAGCATCGTCAGCAGCCCCAAGCCCACCGTCGCCAGGAGCGCCGGTCGCGCCCACCCCGGCGAGCGCAGCCCGAGCCCGAGCGCGTACAGCACCGGCAGGACCAGCAGCAGGTAGTTGCAGTAGATGCTCCGGCTGCTGCGGCCGGCGAGGTGCAGCTTCTGTCCGAGGGGCGTCGTGGCGAGGACTTCGCCCAGCCCGAAGGTTGAGCTGACCCGCCGGAAGGTCTCATCGGGGTTCGCCGGATCGGCCCACAACACGTACTGCCCCAGCGCCGCCAACGCCATCAGCGCCGTGAGGACGCTCAGCAGCCCGACCACCCGCCAGATCCGCCCCTCCTCGGTCAGCGCGTTCAGCGCCAGCAGGTACACGCACAGGAAGTACAGGATGTACTGCGCCACATCGACGACCGCGGACTTCAGCGCCTCGGGCGAATCGGCCCGCCCCGCCGCCACGATCGCCACCGCCACCAACACTCCGGCCGCGAGGGGCGGCCACTTCAGCCGCCGCCACGCCCCCGTCGCCAGCGCCCAGAGCGCCCACACGCCGAACAGCAGCGCCGCGAAGACGTCCGCCCCCGAGACGAATGGGCCGTCCTTGAGGTCCTTCGCTAACGCCGCCTGCGTCTGGGCCAGCACCAGGAGGAGCAGTACCCCCCATAGCAGCCAACCCGGCGCCTTCCGCTCAGTCATCTCCCGCTTCCCCGCCGTCTTGATCGCCGTGCCGTCCCGGTCACCTGCCGTTCCGGTCACCGGTCACCTGACCGTCCTGGCGACATGCCCCAGCAGCCCGAGCCCGAGGGCCACCATCGGCCACGGCCCAAAGCCGCGTCGCCCCGACACCGACAGCGCAACGGTCAGGATCACCACCACCTCGAGCGCGCGCCAGATCAAGAGCAGGTTCCCCTGTGTAGGCACTTCGTACCCCGCAGCCCGCAGCGCCGCCCCCGTCGCCACCGTCGCCGCAGCCAACGCCACCCCGGCCACGAGTGCCGTGGCCCGATACGGGCTGGCGTCCCCCGCCCGCCCGCCGCCCAGCCACCAGATCAGCGCGCCCACTCCAGCGAGCAGCCAGCCCACGGTCGGCAGCCCCGGGTACGCATCGAGCACCCACATGGGCACCGCCTGGCTCAGCCCCGGGAGCTTCTCGATCGTCGGGTCCACCGCGACCCGCAAGCACACCCCCGCTCCCAGCCCGCACAGCAGCTTCCCCGGCGTCGACGCCGCGAGCCGCGTCCGCCCCAGGGCCGCCGCGGCAAGCAGCACGAGCCCCACGAGGCCCACCATGTACCGCTCGTGGAGCCCGAGCGCGCTCAGCGGCATCGCCGTCCAGGCCGCCGACGCTGCCAGCGCCACGAAGCCCGCGTGCGTCAGCGCGGCCCCGATCCACTGGACCGCCGACGCCGGCCGCTCCACGCTCACCGTCGCCTCTGGGACTGCGCTCATCAGGAAACGCCGCTCTCCGCTGGGGGGACTGACGCCGGGAGTCAACCTCACCGAGTTCCGGCGTGTGTCACGGAAGCTCGTGGCCCACACAGCGCCGGTCCCCGAAACCCCCGTCCCAAGTACGGCTGTCCGTAGTAAGAACATCAACCCCGCGCCGAAGTTGCCGCTCCGGCCAACTCCTCATACAGCGCCGTCATGTCGGCCAACCAGCGGGTCCGCGAGTTGCGCTGCGTTACGATGTCCCGGGCCTCCGATGCCATCCGCTGGGTCAGTGCGGGCTCGGAGAGGGCCCGGTCGATGGCGCGGGCGAGGCTCGACGGGCTGGCGGGTTCGGCCAGCCGCCCGGTCTGGTCCTCGCGCACCCAGTCCGCCACCCCCAGGATGCGGCTGGCCACGACGGGCGTGCCGGCGGCCATCGCCTCCAGCAGCGCGTACGGGCCGCCCTCCCACAGCGACGGGAACACGAAGCAGTCCGCGATCTTCAGCAGCTCCGGGACATCCCCGCGCGCTCCCAGCAGATGGAGCCGCTCGCCGACCCCCAGCCGCTGCGCCAGCTCCGCCGGGTCGCCTCCCTCACGGGTCGAGCCCGCCAGCAGGAGATGCACGGTGGGGTGCCGCTGGACGAGCTCCGGCAGCGCCTCGATCAGGTACCGGTGCCCCTTCTGCGGACGCAGGGCGCCCACCGCGAGCAGTACCCGGTCCTCAGGGGTCAGGCCGAACTGCCGCCGCTTCGCCGCGACGTCCACCCGCACGTCGAGGGCCGCCGGATCGATGCCGTTCTCGATCAGTCGCACCTTCCCGGGCGGCACGATCTGCATCTCACGCGCCAAGTCCGCCTCCGAGGGCGCCACCGCCACCAGTCGGTCGGTCCAGGCCCCGGCCATCCGCTCGAGCCGGTGGTACAGCACCATTGCCAGGGGGTCGTCCTCGATGCGGAACGGGAAGCAGTGCGGGGTGTACACCCGCGCCGCCGGCAGCCGTCTCGCCGCTGCCCGCCCGAGCAAGCCCGCCTTGGCCGAGTGACAGTGGATGATGTCGTAGTCGCCGTCGCGGAAGAGCCGCCGCAGGTAGTAATACCCGCGCACATCCAGCAGCGGGCAGAATCGCCGCAGCGCGTTCCAGGGGATCGTCTCGACGCGGCCGTCCGTCGCCGCGGCAACCGCCTCGGGGAAGCCGGAGTCGCGGCGGAAGCTGTAGATCACGGTCTGGGCGAACCGGGCCGGATCCAGCCCGGCGGCCAGCTCCAGAACGTGCTTCTTGCAGCCGCCCTCAACGGCCTCGACGACCTGCGCGACCCGGATCATGGGGGAGAGACCCTCAGGCAGAGGCGCGCCGCAGGCGCTTGGCGAACTTCCCCAGCAGATGGTCGGCTACGAGGTAGAACTCCTCGATCCGCACCACCGCTGCTCCGATGAGGAACGTGATCACCCCGACCCCCACACATCCCAGCAGCACCAGCTTGCCGGCCGGCAGCACCCGCCCCAGCGCCCACTCCGCTCCCAGCACCCCGGCCGACATCACCGCACACGCGACTCCCAGCTTCCCCACATACACGAGGATCGGCCCCGCGGCGATGGGCCCCAACCGGGGCTTGATGAGCGCGTAGAGGATCAGCACCTTCAGCGACTTGCTGACCGAGTACGCGAGGGCCAGCACCGTCACATCGCCGCGCAGCACATAGGTGCCGACCATCGCGATCGCAATGTGCACGAACACGCAGCCGATCCCCACCGCGTTCGGCGTCATCGTGTCCTTCAGCGCGAAGAACCACTTGTTGATGCTGCCCTCGACCGCGTAGAACAGCAGCCCCGGCGCGAAGAAGAACAGCGCCATCGCCGTGGGGTGCACGTCCTCCGGGCCGAACTTCCCGCGGAGATACAGCAGCTCCACCATCGGCCGGGTCAGCAGGACGATCGCCACCGCGCACGGCACGAAGAGGAAGGCGAGGGCGCGGGTCATCGAGACCAGCGCGTCGGCCATCTTGTCCCGCGCGCCCTGCCCGGCCCACTCCGTGAGGTACGGGAAGACGACGAAGCTGACCGCCAGCGGCAGGATCTGCACGGGCAGGTCCACCACCACCCGCGCGTACTTCAGCGAGGCGTAGGTCCCAACTCCGATGTCGGTCGCTACCCGGGACTCGATGAACCCCCGCAGCGCCGAGAAGATGACCCCGGCCAACACCGGGAGCATCAGCACGTACGTCTCCACCGCCAGGGGCTCGGTCACCCTCACCGAGGGTCGGAAGAGTCGCAGCTTCCCCCGCAGTGCGGGCAGCATCAGGAAGAACCGCACTGTCCCCCCCAGCAGCACCCCGATCCCGAAGGCATAGGCCGCTGCCGGCTCATTCCGCTGCCACACGAGCCCAATCAGCAGCACCATCGCGATCGGCACGCAGATGCGGAACACCGCGTCCGAGACCGCCGGCCACGTGAATTGCTTGTACGAGTGCAGTGTGAGCTCCGGCATGATCGACAGGCTGAAGAACACCACTGCCGGCGCCATCACCCGCAGCAGCCCCACCGCCCACGGGAACACCTCCGGGTCCGCCGCCATCTTCGGCCACAGCAACCGAATCAGGTCGGGCGCGAACACCGCCGCCGCCGCCACCAGCGCGCTCAGCGCCAGGAAGGTCGACGTGGTCAGGATCGACGCCAGCCGCCACGCCGCCGTCTCGTCCTCCTGCTTCGTCCGCACGAACACCGGTAGGTACGCCGGGCGGACCAGCTGCTCGATGTTCGCGTACGACCGGAACACCACCACATCGTAGAGCACGTTCAGCGCATCCGCCAGCCCGGACCGCCCGAAGTAGTTTGCCACGAAGATCTGCTTCAGCGACCCGAGCAGCCGTCCGGCGGTCAGGATGATCGTCACCACGATGGCGGCCACGGTCATCCGCCGACCGGCGGACGCCTCCGGCGGCTCGGCGGCGGGCACCGCTTCCTCACTGCTCATGTCCGAAAACTCGCCCCTCAGAACGGGGACGGAGGCGTTTCCCGTTCAGCCGACCGCAGCCCGCTGTCGGCGCCGAGAACGCCTCCGTCCCCTGATTTCACGGTTGATCGGCCGAGCGACGGCGGGCTGGCGCCTCCTCCCGTCGCGTTACGGTCTCTCTCAATAACGCTTCCAGGGCCTGCACGTTCCGGCTGATGTCGTACTCCGCCGTCACGCGCCGACGAGCCTCCTCCGCCCGGTGGTGCGCGGCCGCGGGGTCCTCCAGAACCGCCGAGATCGCGTCCGCGAGGCGGCGCGGCTCATCGGGCGGAACCAGCAGCCCGGTCTCCCTGTTCACCACGAACTCCGGGATCGCCGAGACCTCCGATGCCACGATCGGCGTCCCGATCAGCGCTGCCTCGAGGATCACGTTCGGCAGCCCGTCCCGGTCGCCGTCGGCCGCCACCACCGAAGGAGCCACCAGCACCCGGCTGGCGGCCAGCAGCTCCTCGATCTGTTCTTGTGCGAGAGTCCCGCAGAAGTTCACCAGCGGCGCGATCCCCAGGCTCTCGGCCAGACTCTCCAGCTCCCCGCGCAGCGGACCGTCTCCCGCGACCGCCAGCATCAGATCCGTCCGCCGGCGGCGGAGCATCTGCATCGCCCGCAGCAGGACCCGGTGCCCCTTCTTCTCCACCAGCCGCCCGACGATGGTGATGATCGGCTCCCGCGCGGGGCGGTGCGTGCGGGTCGTGCGGGTGATGTCGATCCCGTGGCGCACGAGGTGCAGCCGCCCGTGCAGCGCCGCGGGCTGCGTGGCCAGCAGTCGGTCGCGCGCGAACTTCGTGCACGTCGTCGCGAACTCCGATTCCAGGAGCTTCTGCCGCAGGAGGATCGACTCATCAGTGAAGATGTCTCGCGCGTGGAGCGAGAGACTGAGGCTCAGGCCCGTGATCTCCGCCAACATCAGCCCGATGGTGGCCGGCATCGAGCCGAACTGCGCGTGGAGGTGCTGCACTCCGGCCGCCTGGATCGCCGGGGCAAAGTGGCTCGCCGCGGCGAGGCTCCCCGCCATCTCCCGCGCATGGCCCGGCCGCCGCAGCGAATGCGCGATCGCGAGCACGGTCCCGCTCGCTCCGCCCTTCGGCCAGCGGACGCACGCCCGCAGCCAGTCCCCCACCTGCGGCCGCGCGGGCCGGTACACCGTGCGGGCCAGGAAGGCCTCCGCCTCCTGGTGGATCGGCGCCCCGACCTCGGGCCGCACGAGGGCGCACGGGAGAATGCGCACGCCACGCCGTTCCAGCTGCGCCATCTCCCGCAGGATGAACGTCTCCGATACCGACGGGAACTGGTCCAGGAGGTACGCCACCCGCAGCTCCCCGGCCGGCCTATCCGCTGCCCTCACCCACCTCTCTGTAGACGTTCAGTACGGCGTCCGCGTGAGCCCGCCAAGTGAAGCCCCGCGCCCGCGCCCGACCTCGCCCAGCGAGCTCCGTTCGTCGCGCTGCGTCGCCCGCCAGGCCCGCAATGGCCTCCGCCAACGCTGCGGGCTCCCCGATGGGCACAGTGATCCCCGCCTCGCCCACCACCTCCGGCAGCGCCCCGCGATCGGAGCAGATCACCGGCGTCCCGCACGCCATCGCCTCCAGCGCCGGCAACCCGAACCCCTCGACCAGCGACCAGAACACCAGCCCCTCCGCTCCCGCGTAGAGGGCCGGCAGGTCTTCCGGAGCCGCGTACCCGATCCGCTTCGCCACATTCGCCCCCGCCCGCGCCAGGGCCTGCCCTACATCGCCGCTGCGCCAGGACTTGCCCCCCGCCAGAATGAGTTCGTGCGGGAGGTCATGCTGCCGCCTGGCCCGGGCGAAGGCCTCGATCGTGGCCGCCAGGTTCTTCTTCGGTTCCAGGTTGCCCACGCACAGGAAGTACGGGCCCGCGATGTCGTACCGCTCCCGCATCGCCGCAACCCTGTCCTCCGCGACCGGCGCCAGGAACTCCTCGCCGATCCCCAGCGGCACGACCCGCACCTTCCCCTCCTCCGTGCCCAGGCGCGACACGATCGCCTGCTTCACTGCCTCCGAGGGCACGATCACCGCACTCGCCCGGGCCACCGCGTCCGGGAGGCACGCTCTGAAGTACAGGGCGTTGGCCCGCGCGCACAGCTCCGGGTGCGTGAGGGCGATGATGTCGTATACCGTCGCCACCGCCGGCCCTCGCCACCCGCGCGGCAGGACGTACCCCGGCCCGTGGAGCAGCTCCACGCCCTCCGCCCGCGCGCGCCGCGCGAAGGCGGTGTGCGTCCAGGCGATCCGCCTCAGCCGCGCCGCACCTGGGAACCCCGCGCGCCGTACCTCGAACCCCTCTCGCTCGAGGCCCTCACCCGCGAAGTCCCGCGGGGCGTAGACGCGGTACCGGTGCGGCCCGCCGTCGCGCGACAGCTCCCGCAGCAGGCGGTCGATGGCTTGCTCGACCCCGCTGTACGCTCCGTGCAGCAGCAGCCCGTCGATCCCGATGTGCATGTCGCGCAGATGCCGGCTACAGCCCGCGAATCAGGTAGGCCTGCAGGAGGCCGGTCTCGTCGGAGTTGAAGAACCCCAGCTTCCCGTCCGGCGAGAGGAACGGATGGATGTGCGACCCCTTCTCGCACGTCGACTTCGGGCTCAGTAGATACCGCCAGTTTCCCATGGCATCCCGGCCCGGCTCGCCCAGTTCACCCATCTGGATGGTGGCCTCTACCGTCAGCGGCCCGGCGTCCGAGATCAGCCGTTGCCCCGCGATGTCCGTCTGGAAGTGGTAGAAGTGCGGGCTCTCGAAGTCGCGCGACAGATCGTTCCGCACCCCGCCCGGGGTGTTGATCCCCACATGGTCCGCGAACGGCGCCGGGAGGCCCTCGATCAGCTGGGCCTCCGGCGGCTGGCGCGTGCCGGTGCTGGTGATCGCCCAGGCGCTGCGCCCGCGCCAGCACTGGTGCCCCTGGCAGGCCTCGTTCCCGTCTCGCCCCCAGGGTAGGTTGCGGAAGTTCGTCCCGTCATCGCGGACCAGGTGGATGTCGGCGCCCACGCCGCCCACCAGCCGCGTCACCGCCCCGCGCGCATCCGTCGTGTTGTCGTGGTTCTCCTGGATGAGGATGTCGTGGCTCTGTTCCGGGTCCAGGGAGCGCGAGTACTGCGGGTGCATGTTGCACCAGCTCGGCCCGTGGATGATCAGGTTCACGGTCGCCGCCGCCAGGTCGAAGACCATCAACCCCCAGGGCGCGTTCTCCGTGTTCCCGTCCCCCAGGTAGCAGGAGATCGCCATCCGCTGCCCGTCCGAAGAGATCGTGGAAAGCGGGTAGATGTGGCTCGGCCGGAAGTTCGTGCCGGGCAGCGGCCCGTCGACCACGATCAGCGTCTCCCGCCCCGTGCCGTCCAGGTTCACCCGCTTCAGGGACAACTGACCCTCGTTGACCCGCGTCTCGTTGTGGAAGTAGTAGCAGTACCGCCCCGTCGGGTCGACCGAGGCCCCGGTCACGCCGACCTCCTCGGTCAGCGGGCTCAGCGCCCCCTCGTTCTCCAGGTCGCAGAGCAGGTACTGATGCTTCGGATCGCTCTGCCCGCCGCCGTGGGCCGTGGCCGAGCGGTGCACGACCAGCCGCTTCGAATCGGGCGTGAAGACTTGTGCCTCCATGTACAGGTGCGAGCTCGGCACGTCGGCCTCGGTGGTCAGCTGGAAGACCTCCAGACCCTCCGGAGAACGCTCGTCCAGCAGGTCGGGGCGCGGCTTCATCTTCCTCTCCTTCAGCGGCGTGGCGCTCTGGCTGAGTGCGCGGCCGGCCCACAGCCCGCCCACGGCGGCGAGGCCGGCCTCCTGCAGGAACCGGCGTCTGGACCGGGCCATCGCGGACCTCCTACTGAGCCTGCTCGTCGGCGGTGACTGTCTCCTCGCCCTGACGCCGGGGCAGGCCTCTTGGCACGACCTCCGCGGCGACGTAGACCGCCAGCGCCACGAGGACCACCGAGAAGACCCCCAGCAGCACGCTCGGCTTCGGACCGAGGAAGAAGCCCCAGGCCTGGTAGATGAGCGCCGCCACCGTGGTCACGAGCATGAACACGCCGGGGATGTACGCGTAGAGGCTCGGTCGCCGCACGCCCACCAGGTACACCGCCACCACGAACAGCGCCAGCGCCGCGATCAGCTGATTCGCCGCCCCGAAGACGGGCCAGATCACGTCGGCCTTGCCCGAGAGGCCCAGATAGGTCGCCGGCGCCACGGTGAGGAGGCCGGAGAGCCACCGGTTCCCGAGCCATCGGAACCTCTCCATGCCCGCCTCCTGCAACACGAAGCGCCCCAGCCGGGTGCACGTGTCGAGCGTATCGACCAGGGTGGCGTTGAGGATGATGGCGCCGAAGAGGAGCCCGACGCCAAACCCGATCACGGGCAGGCCCTGCGATAGGACGCTGGCGAAGCCGCGGATGAACACCTCGGACGGCCCGCCCTCACCCTTCAGGATCTCCGCGATCACCAGTGACTTGCCATCCACCCCCAGATGCGTCCCGGCCCAGTACAGCCCGGCGGCCACCAGGAAGGTCACCTGCACCGCGAGGGCCGCCTCTAGCACCATGCTACCGAAGCCCACCGGCAAGCCGTCGGTCTCCTTCCGAAGCTGCTTCACCGTCGTGCCGCCCGCGACGACGGAGTGAAACCCCGACACCGCCCCGCACGCCACCAGGATGAACAGCATCGGCCACAGTGGGCCCTTGTCCGTGACGAGGGCCACGTGAGCCGGGGCGCTGACGTGGGGCGCCGCCACCAACAGCGCCACGAACCCCAGGACCAAGCCGGCCACGGCGATCACCGAGCTCAGGTAGTCGCGCGGGGTCTCCAGCACCCAGATGGGCAGCACCGAGGCCACGAGGCAGTAGAGCATCGAGAGCCCGAACCAGATCGCGAAGGGGTCGCCCCACGCCTCCGGCAGCGTGATCGGCCACAGGTAGCCGGCCCAGATCAGTCCCCCCATCACGCCGATGCCGCCAATGGACGCTGCCCAGAGCGGTACGCCCCTCCGGTAGACCAGCCAGCCGATGACCATCGCGGTCGGCAGGAGACCGACGTTCGGGAGCACAACCGTCGGCGTCGAGACGAGGGTCTTCGCGCACAGAATGCCGAACACGGCGATGACCAGCACCATGGCCAGCCACAGGAACGCCGACAGGACCAGACTGGCCCGGCGCCCGACGAGGTGTCCGGCGATGGCGGAGAGACTCTGCCCCCTCATCCGCGCCGAGACCATCAGGGAGAGGTAGTCGTGGACGGCGCCGATGAACACCGCGCCGAGCAGAATCCACCCCAACGTCGCCGCCCAGCCGAAGTACACCACCGCGATGACCGGCCCCACGATCGGCCCGGCGCCGGAGATGTTGGTGAAGTGGTGACCGAACAGCATCACCGGCGGCGCGGGCTCATAGTCCACCCCGTCTCGCATCACGTGCGCCGGGGTCGGCGTGTCGGGGTCGGCCTCAATGCACCGGCGCTCGACGTGCCGCCCGTAGTACCGGTAACCCAGGTACAGCAGCAGAACCATGATGCCCGTGATGACGGCGGCGTTCATGGACTCCTCTCCAGCACGAGGCTCACCCGTCTTGCACCGCACTCTTCACGCCCGACCCCCCCAAACCCTCCCCACCGGGAACTGACGCCGGAACTCAGCCCCACCGAGTTCCGGTGTCTGTCACCGAAGTTCCCCGTAACCTCGCCAGCCCCCCTTCTGCCCCCACGGTACCGCCGAGGACATTGCCGCGCTCTGCGAGAAGGCACACTGACCCCAGCCGCTGTTGAAGTGCACGTGCGGCCGCCGCCCGGGTGCGGACGTCGTTCCAGGCCGCCTCGCGAACGCCGTCGAGGTACCGTTCATGAAGCTCGTGGATGTCGAGCAGGCCGTCGGGCTCGTGCTGGCGCACGATGTCACGGAGATCGGCCGCGACCGGAAGCACTCACTGTTCCGCCGCGGTCACCTCATCCGCGCGCAGGACGTCCCGCGGTTCCTGGACCTCGGCAAGCGTCATCTGTACGTGGCCGATGCGCCGCCGGGTGCGCTCCACGAGAACGACGCGGCCGACCGCCTGGGGGAGGCGGTCGCCGGAAGCGGGCTGGCACCGTCCGAGGCCCGCGAAGGCAAGGTCCGGTTGGAAGCCGCGCTTGACGGCTTCGTGCGTGTGCGGCGAGACGCGCTCGCCTCGTTCAATGCTCTCCGTGAGGTCATCTGTGTCACGCGCCGCAGCTACCATCGCGTGCGCACCGGCGAGGAGGCCGCCGCGCTGAAGGTCTTGCCCCTCCTGATCGACCACGCCACGGTCGCCACCGCCGAGGCGCTGGCCGAGGACGCCGGAGGCCTCGTCGAGGTCGTGCCTCCGCGCCGGTACCGGGTCGGGCTGGTGGTGACCGGTTCCGAGGTCGCCTCCGGGCGGATTGAGGACGCCTTCGGCCCTCTGCTGCGGGAGAAACTCGCCGAGTTCGGTTCGGAGGTCGCGGCGGTCGCCTTCTCTGGCGATAGCCCCGAGGAGATCGAGATCGGCCTCCGGGACCACCTGGCCCGCGGCTGCGACATGATCATCGTGACCGGCGGCATGTCGGTGGACCCCGATGACCGGACGCCCGCCGCCATTCGGCGGGTGGCGGATCGCGTGCTCTTCCAGTGGGTCCCGGCCCTCCCGGGCTGCATGAACATGCTGGCTGTCCACACCTGCCCCGAGACCGGGCAGGACATCCCCCTCCTTGGGGTGCCCGCGTGCGGCATTCACCATCGGCGCACGGTGCTGGACCTGATCCTCCTGCGCCTGGCCGCGGGGGTCCTCCCCGACCGAGACGAGGTGGACGCGTTCGGCCACGGCGGCGCGTGTCTGGAGTGCGAAGACTGCCGGTTCCCCAACTGCACCTTCGGGAGCGTCTGAATGGCACTGCCTCCCTTCGAGGAGCTGCTGGCCGCCGCGATCCAGGCCCACGGCGGACACGCCTGTCCCGGTCAGGTCCTGGGCACGCGGCTCGCGCTGCTCGGCCTGCGGGAGATCGGCATCGACGACCCGGTCGCCCAGCGCAAGCAGTTCCTCGTCTATGTAGAGATCGACCGCTGCGCCGCCGACGCCATTCAGGCCGTCACGGGCTGTCGCGTGGGCAAGCGGACGCTGAAGGTCATGGACTACGGCATCCTGGCCGCCACCTTCGTGCGCCTGGACCGCGACCTCGCCGTGCGGGTGGTCGCGCGCGACGACGCCCGCGAGCGCGTCGCCGAGTACACCGACCTGCCGGGCACGAAGTACGAGCGCCAGACCGACGCCTACCGGCGGATGCCCGACGATCTCCTCTTCCGTTTCGAGCGCGTGCACGTGACTGTGCCCGAGGAGGACCTCCCCGGCCCGCCGCTGTCGCGGGTGATCTGCGATCGTTGCGGCGACGCGGTGCAGGACCGCCGGGAGGTGCTCGTGGGCGACCTGACCCTCTGCCGCCCCTGCGCCGCCGGCGGCTACTACCGCCGCTAGACAGGAGCCCGCGGCCCATTGTCCAGGCCGCCGACCATGATCTACCTCGACAATGCCGCCACCAGTTTCCCCAAGGCCCCCGGCGTGGCGCAGGCCGTCGCCGATTGCCTCGAGCACGCCGCCGGGGGACCCGGCCGCACCTCCGGCGCCTTCGGCGAGGGACCGGCGCGCGTGGTCTTCACCGCCCGCGAGCGTCTCGCGGCCCTGCTGAACTGGGCCGATCCGACCGATGTGATCCTCACCTCAGGTGCGACGTACTCCCTCAACCTCGCCCTGCTGGGCGCGCTGCGGCCGGGGGACCATGTGCTCACCACGGCGCTGGAGCACAACGCCGTCTCCCGCCCGTTGACCCACTTGCGGTCGCAGGGCGTGGAGGTCACGCGTCTCCCGTGCCCCGACGGGCTGAGCCCCGACCCGGCGGCCTTTCGGGCCGCGCTCCGGCCCCGCACGCGCCTGATCGTGCTGGTCCACGCCTCCAACGTCTCGGGCGCCATTCTGCCGGTGACTGAGGTTAGCGCCCTCGCCCGCGAGGCGGAGGTGCCCCTCCTCGTGGATGCCAGCCAGACGGTCGGGGCGGTGCCCGTGGACCTGACCGCCGACCGGCCTCACCTCCTCGCCTTCACCGGGCACAAGGCGCTGCTCGGCCCGGCGGGAACGGGCGGGCTGTTCATCGACCCGGCCCTCGACCTCCCGCCGCTCTGCCGCGGCGGAACGGGCAGCCGCAGTTACTCGGACGAGCAGCCGCCGGACCGGCCCGACCGCTACGAGAGTGGGACGCCCAACGTACCTGGACTTGCGGGCCTGGGCGCGGCCGCGTCGCATGTCCTCCAGCGGGGTGTGGAGGCCATCCGGGCCGAGGAAGTGCATCTCTCGGACCGTCTCCTGACCGAACTTACGTCGATCCGGGGCGTCACTGTCTATGGCCCGCCGCGGGCGGAGGAGCGCGCGGGTCTGGTGGCGCTGAATGTGGGGGACCTCGATCCCGCAGAGGTGGGGCTGCGTTTGGAGCGGGAATATGGTATCATTACGCGCTGCGGGTTCCATTGCGCGCCCTGGGCGCACGAGAGCCTCGGGACGCTCGCGCGGGGCGCCGTCCGCTTGAGCGTCTCGCCGTTCACCACCGAGGCCGAGATCGAGCAAGCGGCGCGCGCCGTGGCGGAGATCGCCCGATGAAGGCGGAGGTGCACACGGTGAATCCTGGCAAGCTGGCGCTCGCCATCCTGGTGGCGGTCATCGCGCTGGCCGCGGCCCTGGCCGCGACGGCGCACTCCCGCCAGATCCTCCAACAGGAGCAGAGCGTCTTCCCGCCCGGGGTCGTGCCCCTGGGCCAACCCGCTACCGTCGGGGGCTGTGAGATCACGATCACGGCGGCCGATGTCTCCGAGACCGTGCCGTCCCTGGACACCGAGGGCTCGGACCAACGCAACGCCGCCCCGGACTGGCGTTTTCTGCGACTGGTCCTCTCGGTGAGGAACACGTCCTCGCAGCCCGTGAACTTGGGCAAGCTGCTCGGCGGCCTGCGGCTGATCGAAACCGCGACCGACGAGCCCGCCGACACCGAGATCGTCTGGCTGCGCGGCTTCGATCGGCTGCCGAAGGACAAGCTGCCTCCGGGAGAGGCGCGGGAGGGCAAGCTCGCGGTCTACGTGAGCGGCTACTCGCTCATCTTCCCGGTGATCGTGCAGGTCGGCGAGGCGCGCTTCGGGGTGGACGTGATCGACCGGAACGCGCCCGTTGATGGCGCGTACTGAGCAAAGGAGGCGCTGGCGATGTCGGCAACCGTCCGGCGGGTGACCGCCTTCAAGGTGACGTTGGGTGATCGAGTGGGGATCATGGCGGACGTCCTTGCCGCCGCCCGGAACGCCGGGATCGACCTGCAGAGCGTGGTGGGCTATGTCTGCGGCTCCGAGGGCGTGATCCTCGCGGTGCCGCGCGACCTCAACCGCGCCCGCCCGGCCGCCGTCGGCGCGCCGTGGGCCATCGGCGAGCAGGACGTGTTCCTCATCGAGGGGGACGATGAACGCGGGGCGCTCTGCAGCGTGACCGAGAAGCTCGCGTCTGCCGGCGTCGGCATCCAGGCCACCTACGCCGTCGCGGTCGAGGGCCACTTCGCCGCCGTCATCGCGGTCGCTCCTGCCGACCTCGACCGCGCCGCCTCAGCGCTTGGGGCGTAACGGCTGCAACGGCGGTTTGCGAGTTTATAGGCTCGCAGGTTACACGTTCGAGTCCCCCGGCCGCCCCAACCTGCGGGCCGTCAGCCTTCGAACTCGCCAACTGGCCAACCTGCGAACCGTCGTTACCTCCGTTACCTCCCCTAGCCGGGCGCCCACCCCCACATGTTGCTGGAGAAGTCGAGGCCGGCGCTGATGGCCTTCCCGGCGTCGGAGATCTCGGTCCACTCGTCGTCGGTGAGCGACCAGCCGACCCCGCCGAGGTTCTCGGCCAGCTGCTCCGCGCGCCGCGCGCCGATGATGGGCGCGGTGATGTTCGGCGCCTGGATGGTCCAGGCGATGGCCGCCTGCACCAGGCTCTTGCCGTGAGCGCGGCCGATGGCCTCGAGCCGCTCGACGACGGGGAGGCACTGGGCCAGAACGTCGGGAGCCAGCAGCTTGTTGTTCGCGCGGATGTCGTCGGGGACGTCCTCCGGCGCGCGGAAGCGCCCGGCGAGCAGCCCCTGCGCGAGGGGGCTGTAGGGGATGACCGCGATGTCGTGCTCGCCGCACAGGGGCAGCACGTCGTCCTCGAACTGCCGCCAGAACACGTTGTGCGGAGGCTGGCAGCTCTCGATCCGCGCGGTCGCGACGGCCTCCTGCATCTGCTGCAGGCTGAAGTTCGACACGCCGATCCAGCGGATCTTCCCCGCGTCCTGGATCTCCTTCATCGCGCCGACCTGATCGGCGATAGGGACGTTCGGCTGCGGGTAGTGAAGCTGGTAGAGGTCGATGCACTGGACCCCCATGCGGGTCAACGCGGCGTCGACGCCGTGGCCGATGGCGCCCGGCGGGCCCATGACCTTGCTGGCGATGAGGCAGTCCTTCGGCGCCTCCCTCACCGTCCGCGCCACGATCTCCTCCGAGTACCCCGAGCCGTACCCCACGGCCGTGTCGATCATGTTGATGCCCGCGTCGATCGCCGCGAACATCGTCTGCACCGACTCATCGTCCTTGATCTCGCCCCAGGCCTGCTTGCCGAACTGCCACGCCCCCAGGATGATCCGCGAGACCTCTACGCCCGTCCGTCCGAACTGCGTGTACTCCATTGTCGCTCCATCTCCTCCATGTGCGGCCGCGTCCTTGCGCCAACAGGTGCCTCGGCCGGTCGCGGCGAATACGCCTCGCCGTGCCTCACCGACCCGAACCGTTCCGCGGAAAGCAGGTGCTCTGTTGACCAAGGTCCTGGCAGTGTTCCCGCTCTTGCTCGTGTGCGCCTTCCCGTCGGCGGAGGAGTTGCCCGTCCTGCGGGATGTGCACTTCCCCGAGCTGAGCCCCGACGCGTCGCAGATCGCCTTCGAGTATCAGGGCGACATCTGGGTGGCGGGTGTGGAGGACGGCGTCGCCCGTCGGCTGACCGTCAGCGATGCGTATGAACAGCGCCCGCGGTTCTCCCCCGATGGGACGCAGCTGGCCTTCGTGTCCGACCGCTATGGCAGCGAGGACGTGTTCGTCATGCCGGCTGCGGGCGGGACGATCCGGCGGCTGACGTACCACACCGCCAGCGACGTGCTGGCCGACTGGTCCCCCGACGGGCAGCGCCTGCTGATGAGCGTCGCCGGACGCGGCCATCAGAACACAGCGCCCTATGAGCTGGAGATCGAGAGCGGCTACATCCGCCCCGTCGTGCTCGACGTGTGCTCCCTCTCGATCACCGGCTACAGCCCGGACGGACGGTACATCACCGGGATCCGCCGGGGCGCGGCCTGGTGGAGGAAGTCCTACAAGGGCTCCGGCAACTCACAGATCCTCGTCTACGACACCCAGGCCGACAGCATGGCCGTCGTCACCGACCACGAGGGCCTCGACAACTGGCCCGTGTTCGTGGAAGACGGCAAGCGCCTCTGCTTCGTGAGCGAGCGCAATGGGCGGCCCAACGTCTTCTCCATGAACCCCGACGGCTCGGACGTGAAGGGCCTGACCGACTTCGAGCGCGACGCGGTGACCTTCCTGAACGCCTCGGCGGACGGCAAGTGGCTCGTCTTTGAGTGGAACTTCGATGTCTGGATGCTCCGCGCCGGGGGGGGGAAGCCGCGGAAGGTCGAGCTGCGGGCGCCGCTGGACCACCGCCGCACCTTCGAGTCCGAGGAGACCCTGAAGGCTGGCATCGACGAGATGGAGGTCAACCGCGAGGGCACGTTGGTTGCGCTGCGGCTGAAGGACGACATCTTCCTCGTCAAGCCGGAGTTCAAGAACGACTCGATCCGGGTGACCGACTGGTCCGGACCCGACGGCGACTACTTCTGGTCGCCCGACGGCAAACAGCTCGCGTACATCTCCCAGATGAACGGCAACTCCGACGTCTGGGTGCTGAACCCCGAGACGATGGAGAAGCGCTGCCTCGTCGACGACCCCAAGTACTACCTGGACATGGTGGGCTACAACCGGGATGGCAGCAAGATCCTGTTCCGCCACGATGTGGGCGGGGACGGCATCTTCGCCGCCGACCCGGCGACGGGCGAGGTGTCCCAGTTCCTGCCCGACCCGGACGTCGAGGACCTGGCGATCTCCCCCGACGGCCGCTGGCTGCTGGCGCAGATCGACGACGCGCGCGCAGGCACCGACCTCTACGTGAGGCGGCTCGACGGCGGCGAGTGGACCAACATCACCCAACACCCGAGCGGCAACTGGGGCTGCCACTGGTCGCCGGACGGGAAGCGCATCTTCTTCACCTCTCGCCGCGACGGGAACAGTGAGATCTACTCCATCGACCTCCAACCGCAGCCCGACAAGTTCGGCGACTACGAGGAGCAGCAGAAGGAGAAGGACGAGAAGGCCAAGCCGGCCGACAAGCCCGCCGAGCCGCCCAAGGCCGACGCGGAGAAGAAGCCCGAGGAGCCCCAGCCCGACGCGCCCAAGCCGGAAGGTGAACCCCAGCCGGCGGGGGAGAAGCCGGCGGAGGGCGAGAAGCAGCCGGAGGAGGAGAAGCCGAAGGAGGAGACCTGGAAGCCGCCGACCATCGACCCCTTCGAGATCGACTTCGACCGCATCGCCGAGCGCGCCAAGCGGCTCACGAACACGGGCGAGAACGAGGGGACCCTCATGTTCATCCAGGACGGCAAGACCGTCCTGTACACGAAGAACAACGAGATCTGGGCGATGGACGCCGACGGCGGCAACCAACGGCGGCATGTGAACGGGACTTTCAGCTTCGGCAACGTGCGCCTGCAGGGCGACGGCAAGCAGATCGTCTTCGTCGACGGGGGGCGCCTGAAGATCGTCTCCGCCGAGCGCGGCGGCAACCCCACCGAAGTCGACTGGAAGGCGGAGATCAAACGTGACGACCGCCTCGTGCAGCAAGAGGCCTTCCGGCAGGGCTGGGCGCTCCTGGACGAGCAGTTCTACCACCAGCCGCTGCACCATCGCGACTGGGAGGCCATCTACGCCCACTACGCGCCCTTCTGCGACGGGACGCTCGAGCGCGAGGACCTCCACCACCTGATGAGCCGCATGATCGGCGAGCTCGACGCCTCCCACCTCGGCGTTTACGGCGGCGGAGCCGACCGCTCGGGCCCGCCGACCGCCTGCCTGGGCATCACTCCCGACCCCGCCCACCGCGGACCGGGCGTGCGGGTCGCCGCCGTCATGCCCGACAGCCCAGCCGACAAGCCCAACTCGAAGCTCGCCGAGGGCGACTACATCCTCACCCTCGACGGCGAGGCGGTCAGCAACAACGAGCGGTTCAACGAGCTGCTCAACGGCCGCGTCGGCGAGCGCGTCAAGCTGACCGTGAACTCAGAACCGAAGCCCGAGGGCGCCCGCGAGCTCTCGATCAAGCCCATCTCCTGGGGCGACTACAGCGGCCTGCACTATGAGCAGTGGGTCCGCGAGAACCGCCGCATGGTCGACCGGCTCTCCGAGGGCAAGGTCTACTACGCCCACATCGCGGGGATGGACAACGGGTCCCTGGACCGCTTCAAGCGCGAGGCCAACGGGGAAGCCCAGCGGCATGAGGCCCTCCTGATCGACGTGCGCAACAACGGCGGCGGCTACACCCACGACTCGATCCTGGAGATGCTCACCCGCCAGGTCCACGGCTGGACGGCCCGCCGCGGCGCGCCCCTCCGCACCTCCCCCAACCCGCAGTTCGACGGACCGAAGGCGGTGCTCATTAACGAGAACTCCGCCTCCGATGCGGAGATCTTCCCCAACGGCTTCCGCGAGAAGGGCCTCGGCCCGCTCATCGGGATGCCGACCAACGGCGCGGTCATCGGGACCTACGATGTGACGCTGGTGAACGGCTCGCGCTTCCGCGTGCCCGTGGCGGGCTGGTGGACGCGCGACGGCGTCGATCTTGAGAACATGGGCGTGAAGCCCGACCACGAGGTGCCGTTCCCGTACGAGGCCTATCGCGACGGCCGTGACCCGCAGATCCGCAAGGCCGTCGACGTGCTTCTCGACGCGCTCGCCAAGGGCGGCCGCCTCCAGCCGCCGGATGTGGAGCACTGAACCGAGGCACGACATGCACGTGCTGGCCCTGCTGTTGGGCAACTGGCTACTCGGCGAGCCCACGCGCTTCACCGATCGCACCGACCTGTGGCGCCGGAGCGAGCGGGACGTGCTGTCGGGCTTCCGCAACATGTACAATCCGCATGTCATCCACGAGCCCGGGGCGGAGTACCCGTTCCGCATGTGGTTCTTCGGGTGGGCGAGCGAAGACTGCAACCCGGGCTTCTCTGGCTGCGACGCCATCTACCACGCCCGCGGCAAGAGCCTCGAGGCGTGGGAGGTCTACGCCGGCGATGCGGGCTGGGACGCGGACGGGCGGGCTGAGACGTGGGTGCCGGTCATCTCGGCGCGCGACGAGCCGTGGGACCAGTGGCACAACGGCGACCCCTCGGTGGTGCGCCACGAGGGCACGTACCACATGGCCTACTCGTCCACGGGGTTCGACCTCGATGGCCTCATGTACGGGCAGGCCGGCGACACCGACGGCGACCTCCTCTGCATCATGGGCGCCACCTCGCCCGACGGCATCCACTGGACGAAGTCCGAGCGCCCCATCCTGATCCGCGAGCCCGAGATCGGGCGGCCCGGCTACCGCCCGCAGCAGGACGACGCCGTCCTCCACGGCATGTACCACCGCCCCTCGCTGCTATGGGACGACGGAAAGTGGCGGCTCTGGTTCGACTACTGGATGGACACCGAGCACGGCGTCTGCATGGGGCTGGCCGAGAACGAGGGCGACTTCCTGAGCCCCTCCGACTGGCGCCTCGTCCGCGCGGGCGACACCCCGGCGCTCGCCAACTGGGTCAACCCGGACGTGGTGAGGGCAGGGGAGAGGTACTACTCCTTCGCCGACCCCTACGTCTACGGCAACCACCCCTGGACCGGCCGCCAGATCGCCGAAGCCGTCTCCGATGACGGCCTCAACTGGCGCGAGCTCGGCTTCATCCGCCCCGAGCCCGACTCCCCCGCCAACCATGTCCCCGAAGCCTTCGTCCTGGACGACCGCCTGATCCTCTTCTACGCCTGCCAGAACGGCGGCGACCCCTACGACTACCGCTACCGCCGGATCCGCTACATGGAGCGACCGATCGACGGGGACTGACATCGTCTGGGCGGAGGAAAGCCGCGCCGCTCCCTCGAAACGCTGATTCGCCGGTCTATACGGACGCCAAGACGGGAGCCTCCCCATGCACCGCGCCCCGTTGCTGATGCTGCTGTTGGTCGCCGCTTCGGCCGCGACACACGCCCAGGGCCTCGACCGCCCGCTGATTGCGGACACGTTCTTCTACTGGTACCACTGGGACTACCAGGCGCAGTTCGGCGGGTGGGTCGGGGGCGTCTGGAACACGCCGCTCGAGGGCTACTACAACTCGGCGACGTACGCGGACAACCTCCGGTCCCTGCGGACGGCGTCGGAATGGG
>Ga0233425_10003666_pt1 | contig 27371 bp, 20 predicted proteins | sample Watercolumn_Towu_2_FD_181712 | JGI IMG/M metagenome (GOLD analysis project Ga0233425, IMG submission 181712) | Freshwater microbial communities from Lake Towuti, South Sulawesi, Indonesia - Watercolumn_Towuti2014_140_MG | ecosystem: Environmental > Aquatic > Freshwater > Lake | place...
AGGTTGAACAGCACGTCCTGCCCGCGGACCAGGCACCGCATGCTGTGCGAGTCGCGCACGTCCGAGATATTCACGCGCACCCGGTTGGCGAACCCTTCGATGTTTGCCAAGTTGCCGCCGTATTCCGGAACGAGGCTGTCGACCAGCGTCACCTCAGCCCCAAGGTCCACCAGTCGCCGGGCGAGATTTGATCCGATGAACCCTAGGCCGCCGGTAATCAGCACGCGGACGCCGGTTAGTGAGGGGTCGTCAAGCATGCTTTTCGCACCGCCGAGCCAGTACGATACTGTCCAAGAACAGATCCTCGTTGGATGGCATCAACCAGGCAAGCACCTCGCCGAAGATGTTGATCGGGGCCATCAAGGCGACCATTACTATCAGATTAATCCAGGCGTTACGCGTGGTTGTCATCTTAAAGAAATAGGCATTGAACAATTGGAATAGCACGCGAACATCGGCCAGGGTCTTCCGAAATTCCACCACCTCGAAACCGTGCATACGCACCAGATGGCTCAGCCCAAACGAGGAATATCTTGCGTAGTCAATAGGCTGCTCATGTTCATCCCAGACGAAGGGCACGGTGAGGAGCAACATGCCACCAGGCTTGACGACGCGCGCAATCTCGTGAAGGAAGCGATCGGGATTGAAGACGTGCTCGAACACCTGAAAAGTAACCACAGTGTCGAACGAGTGGTCGTCAAAGGGAAACTCATCGCCGTCGTAGAACACATCGGCCTTCTTCTCGCTTCGATTCCCTTCGGAGTCTGGCTCCAACCCAACGTATTCATCGCAAACGAAGAGCCGGCGATACGGTTTCTGTCCACATCCAACGTCCAGAACTCGGCCCCGCACAGCCGGCGCGAGTTGACGGATATGGAATATCAAGTGTCGTCGTGCGAAGTAGAAGGGGTTGACCAGCGTCCCCAACGGCCCAGGATCGAACTGCTGGCGGGCGTGCCAGGCTCGCAGTTCGGCAAACATTAGGTGCGGGCCTCTTCGAATGTGGCGGTCGCTCTGGCATATTCGCAGTTCTGCCATTCAAGGGAGCGCAGCCGTTCCAGCGAATTGCAGCATCGCCAACATAGCTCGCGGCGAATGAACGTTCCGCTACCTATTGGGTAGGTCAACACCCTATACTGCACGTGACTAAACAACGGGGTAAGTATGTCTGTCAGCGATTGGGGCTCGTCGAAGAACCACAGATGGTCGTGCCCTTCGGTACCAAGCGACTCAGACCCAACGAAGACACCTTCATTGTCGAGAGCAGTCGCAATCTTCTGTCAGACGCCCGTAGCGCTTTCAGGGGCGAAATGACCGATGGCGCCGTCCCAGACAATGACGTCGTATCTGTCGCGAGGGAACGAATCGGCAGTCGCGTCGGCCAAGTGATAGGTTACGTTGCGCACGTGGTGATGCCGCCGGGCGAAAGCAACTGCCGTGGGTTCAACAACGATAGCATCGACATGTCGGCAGCGAGGCGCGGAGAATCTGGCCGAGAAGAAACCATCCCCACAGCCGATGTCCAACACGATGCTATTCGGCTTAAGCACATCCTGTGCGAAGAACCCTCGCGACAAGCATGCAACCCCCGCCCTTGGACTGTAGCCAGCCGATTACCATTCGGGCCGGTGGTTCGTGAAGTGCGGTTGCGAAGAGCTCCACAACCAGTCGCGACGATGCCGACACAAGTAGTGCACTCTGAGCAAGCAGTGCAGTACTGATTCGCGGAAGTGTCCGCCGCCAATCCCATAATCCGCCAACCAGAAAACGGACCTCGCAAGACCTCTTGCGGCCGTTCGCAGATCCCAAATGGGCAGACGCACTACTTCACCTCCTGGACACTCCGGCGCAACTGCTACACAGGTGATTCCGATTCCTTCGCGCCCCCGAAGCCGGCCCTATTCGATTGAATCTTTCACCGCGAACGGCCGAGCGCGGATGTTCGCCAGTAGCGCTTCACGTCCTCCCGCTGTGGGAACACGCCCGTGCAGTCGTGGCACATGGCCTCAAACCGCCCAGGAGGCACGCGCTGTTCGCGGAGGAGCCGTCGGCAATATCGGTAGTATTCTCCGTTCCAGACCTCCCAGAAATCGTCGGTCACCAGATTGCCGATTCGGTAGTCGGTTTCTCCCGAGGGGAAGCAGCAGGTGTACCAATCGCCGTTGTAGTTGATCGTCACGTGATGGTAGAGGTACCCACAGCGTTTCAGCGTACCGTAGGGGTGGAAGGGCTGATAGTCAGGATCGTCAGGTATCCAGCCTTGTTTGCGGGCAATCTCCTCGCCGGGAATCGACATAAATGACATACGTATGAAGTCCACGTCGTCGGCGCCGCGGGTGAGCCAGAACCGATTGAACTCGTCCATCTCGTGCTCGTTGTGCTTGAACACGATGAACTGCATGCGGATCCGCGGCAGCGGCGAGCGGAGGGATCTCTTCAGGGCGATCAGTTCGTCGACATGGGCAATAAGCTTCTCCAGTGACGCGCCCGCGCGATAGCGGCCGTAGGTCTCCTGCGTCAGCCCATCGCAGGAAACGATCATCAGGGTCAAGCCCGAGGCGATTACCTTTTGCGCGCGTTCGATGCCCAGGAGCATCATGTTGGTGCTGAGCTGTGTGGTGACTTCTCTACGCGTGGCATACTCAATGCACCGGAAGAGGTCCTGGTTGAGGAATGGCTCACCCCAATTGTAAAGGGTGAGGTGTTCGATCTCAGGCAGCAACTTGTCCAGCGCGGCCTTGAAGGTGGAGAACTTCATGGCCCCCCGCTCCACGTGGCGGAACTCGTTGCGCAGCCCCCCCGTGTTGCACAGCGGGCACTTGAGGTTACACGAGCTGGACATCTCGAAGATCGCATCGAACGGCTTGTTGCGGGCAATGTCTGCCTGGCGCCACGCGTACAGCGCGCAGAGAAGTCTATTCAGCTTTCGCTTGCCCCAATTCACGGGTTTGCGAAACGCACGGGCGCTCATGGGGCGATTGACTCCCAAAGCATTGCCCGCCAGGGGTTGCACCAAGCGGTGAAGTTCAGCATCATTAGGCTCGCTGCGATAAGAGAAAACCGCAGTACAACACGGGTGTGCCGTCGGCTTCCGCCAATCCGTCGGGAGTGGGAAACTCCGTATCCACTTCGTACCTCCGAGATAGGTGCTCCAGGAGTCGGGCTCGATTGAAGATCCACGCTGGGTAGCTGACGGGCCAACCGTAGATGGAGGCGGGTACGTGCTGGACCGTCAGCCGATCGCGGGCAATCTCGAACACGCCGGTCCGGTCGATAATCACGTCACTGAACGGGTGCGTCAGGACTTCGTCGAGAAAGCAATGCGGTGACGGCAGGTAGGACAGAACGGATGAAAGGAGCAGCACGTGGGGGGCCTGCTCCGCGAGGAACTCATTGAGATCAATGTAGAAACGTACCTCGTCCGTTTGGAAAGAAGCCCTCCCACGTGCCACGAATGCCGCCTGCTCGATGATGCTCCATCGCACTTCGGCAACAGCGTTGAGGAATCGCCGGCAGAGGAAGTACGTGCTACCCAACGATCCGCCGATATCGAGGACGTGCAGCCGATTCCCGTTTCGGCAGGCAGCCCTGAGCAGGCCGGCCAAAAGGGGAAACGGATACTCGATCCGGTCGAGAACCACAGAATCACGTTCGGCCGCCGCCTTGCCATCGCGGACCTTCCCGAGAGCCTCAGCGACCCTCTCGAGGATGAACGCCGCATCGTAGCCGTTGGAATCGCGTCGCGCGTCCTCCCAGGCCCGGTAGTCTCCCGCATAGCGAATCGTTTGGCGACGGACGCGGGCGTTAAACCATCGCACCAGGAGCGGAGGGAGCCACTCCGAGGCCAAGTGCTTCCAGTGCGGCAAGGCAAGCTGCGCTGCACGGGAGCCGCCGCTCACAAGTAACGCCCCACGATTTGCACGAGTTCTTCCATGCGCTGACGGTACGTGTGACAGCGGAGTGTCCGTCTCTGCCCGGCCTCGGCAATCGCCTTCCGTTCGTCTTCGTGGCCTAGGAAAAAGCGGATCTTCTCGACGCACTCCTCCGGGGTCCGGTAGGTCACCACCTCGCATTCCGGCTCGAACATGTCGGGCAGGTTTTCCTTCCAGTCCGTGATCAGGAGCGTGCCCACGCCGGTGGCCTCGTAGAGCCGCATGTTGTTCGCGTACGGAGGAATCGACCCGTGGTGGTTGAGCGTAATCCGCGAGCCTTGAAGCGCGAGGTACATCGCCAGCCCCCATGCTTCGCCGCGGATACGGGCCTTGATCGGCGAGTGGGCGCGCAGTCCACTGCTGTCCCCGGTCCAGACGTCAACCGGGCAGTCGCGGCAGACGCGTTCCAGGCAATCGATCCTCGCCCGATGGATGGGAGCCAGCGACCCAACGAAGCTCACTTCATAGCGACCGGCCGTCCCATTCAGCCGCGTCAACACGGAAGGATCGAAGCCAAGGCGGTGTAACTCGGTCCGCACGCCCAGGCTCTCAAACCAGCGAAGCGTGGGCGGGAAGGAGGATATCATCACGTCATAGGCATGCCAGTCGTACTTTGCGGGCAGCGGCGTGGCGGTGTGTTGTCCCACGAGAAGCCGGAAGAGCGCGCGCTTTCGACGCCAGAACTTTGGCGGCACCTCCCAAAGGCAGTAGTTCAGCACCACGTCGGGAGCGAAGTGCTCGATCTGCGCTGCGAGCACCTCCAGCATCCAGGGATCACGATCCCGGGTGGGAAGAGGAACCAATCCGGCCGCCCGTCTCCACTTGAGCGACCATTTCCGGCTCGGACTGAATCCGTGCCGACGAGCCCAGGCGGACTGCAACGGTCGGTTGTTGATGTGGACTTCCTCGACGCTGTGGCCCAACTCGCGCAGCCGCCGTGGATAGAAGTCGGACACGCCGAACAAGCTGTCGTTGCGGACCTGCAATTGCTGCTCGTAGGACCGCTCGGCGAGCCCCGGATCCTGCGCGTACAAGTGCTTCAGGAACGCCGGATAGTCGGAGTTGACTATCAGGAACCGCATGGCTTGGAGCCGGATCTTGGGAGGTGGGTCTGGACCCGTCCGTCTTGCTGAAAAACGAACACGTCGAATGCCGATTCCCAAGGGAAGAGGACGTTGAACACGTCCTGGTTTTCGTAGAAAGCCTTCTGGAGCGGATGGTGCCAGCGGCTGATGATCACGTTGTGCCAGGCATTGCAGCGGATGCCCTCCAGTTCGCGAGGACTGTACTCGAAGAAACACAGGTTCCCGCCGACGCCCACAAGATGCCACTTGTGCATCCCCTTGGCCCAGGCGAAGAGTGTGTCCTTGGAAAAGTTGGGCGTTTCGATGAAGCCGCGGCGTCCCACACGCATCAACTCCGAGCAAGCCTTGATCGGATCGTCAACGTGCTCCAAGAGGTGGCTGCAATAGACGTAGTCGAAGCTGACGTCCTCGAACGGCAAGTCGGCCACGTCGGCCACGACCTGCGGCCGACCATCCCGAACCAGTTCCTCGTGCCTGTGGCAGGATCGCTCCAAGTATCGATCCACCAGGACCGTCGCATGTGGAAACGGATCACCGCCGCTACCGACATCGAGCACTTGGGCGCCGGCCGGGATATCGAACGCGACGTAACGGTTTTGGTATTCGAAACGGTTTGATTCGCCGAAATAGCGACGGCGTCTGCCTCGCACTGCGATGCGAAACGGTATTACTGCAAGGAGCACCTGCACGAGTTTTCGAGCCAGAGCTGTCGCTGCGTATTCGGCGTGAGACGCATATGAGGTGCCCAGATCCTTCATGACCGGCTCGCACAGCAGGAGAATCGGTGTTCGACCAAGAGTCTGCCTTGGCCTGCCAGCGGCTGTCGGCCTCGACGAAAGAAACCGCCGTCGAACACGTGCAGGCACTCCACCTCCGCAGTCAGCCAATCAGCGATCTCTCCATTGACCGAACACCACAACGTGAGACCGTAGCGACCGGCCGCCAACGGCAGTCTTTTGACGTGGATGTCGAATGCCTCGGCAGCGGCAGGAACCGTCTTCAGCGAACAGCCGCACACGTCGCTATTCAATTGCGTCACCCGCACACCGTGCTCATCGTCGATGCCGACCGCGACCAGCACGAATCGCAGATCCCGGCCCAGTGTGTTTTGGTACCTCAGTCGGAGTGTGAACGGGGCATTGTTCGGGACGACATTCGCACGTTCGTTTGAGCCTGCAAGCACTTCGACCGCCGTGAACCTGACAGCTCCAGAACCTGTCCGGTCCGTACGGTCGGCCAAGCGTGTCGTGGACATGCCCGCGCTCATTCGGACGTAGTGCGCAATCGACTCGTCGGCACCACCCGCGCAAGCGACTCGGCCGCGTGTCAGAAGCAAGACGCTGTGGCACATGGCATGTATGGCCGCGAGATTGTGGCTGACAAACAGCACGGTTCTCCCGCCCTTGGCCACCTCGCTCATCTTCCCCAAACACTTCTTCTGAAACTCAGCGTCCCCCACCGCCAACACCTCGTCGACCACGAGGATCTCCGGCTCCAAATGCCCAGCCACCGCGAACGCCAGCCGCATGTACATTCCACTGGAGTAATGCTTGACCGGTGTGTCGAGGAACTGCTCGATCTCGGCGAAGTCGACGATCTCATCGAAACGGCGATCGACTTCGCGCTTGCGCATGCCGAGCACGGTGCCGTTCAGGTAGATGTTTTCGCGGCCGGTCAGCTCGGGGTGGAAGCCGGTGCCGACCTCGAGCAGGCTGCCGACGCGGCCGCGCAGTCGGATCTCGCCGGTGGTGGGCTTGGTAATGCGGGATAAGAGCTTCAAGAGCGTGCTCTTGCCCGCGCCGTTGCGGCCGATGATGCCGAGCACTTCGCCCCGCTTGACCTCGAACGAGACGTCCTTCAGTGCCCAGAATTCGTTGTCGTCCAACGAGGCCTCGTGACCGTTGCCCCGCGAGACAAGACTCAGCGCGCGGTCACGCACCCAACGGGCACCGGCGTGGGCGGTTCCGGTCAACAACTCCGAAAACCGGCTGTACGACGGCCGCACGCCGCGGCGGAACTTCTTGCCGAGGTTGGCGACTTGAATAACGACGTCGGGCATTACGGAGTTGAGGGGTAAGGGTTGAGGGTTGAGGGGGGCAGGAAGGGTTGAGAGGGGAGAGTTGAGGGTTGAGGGAAAGTAGAGAGGGTAGGGCTGAGGGGCAAGACCTTGTGTTTTTGGCGTTGATTCGCAGCCTCCGACCTCTCAACCCTAAACTCTCAACCCTCAACCGTTCAGCGTGGGGTTGAAGGGGAATGGGGGGAAGCTGTAGAGTGGAGCGGGACGGTGGAGTCTTCGGTGTTAGTTCTCGTCAATCGGACGGCGCGGATGTTCAACTTCGAGCGACTGGATGTTTGGAAGAAGTCGATCGAGTTGGCGGATAGCGTTTACCAGATCACCAAGTCGTTTCCTGATTTCGAGCGTTTCGGACTGGCCAACCAAATGCGGCGAGCCGCTGTGTCCATTTCGTCGAACGTCGCGGAAGGCAGCAGTCGAGCATCGCGCAAGGAATACGTTCGTTTCGTCGAGATTGCATACGGATCCACCATGGAACTCGTCTCCCAATGCCACATCGCCCAACGCCAGTCCTTTGTCTCCGCCACCGAGGCCCAGCATCTGTACGAACAAGCCGAACAGGTCGCCCGCATGCTGAGCGGCCTTCGCAAGAGCCTGGAAAGAGGGTTGAGAGGTGAGGGATGAGGGATGAGGGGTGAGGGACAGACGAGGGATGAGGGTTGAGAGGTGAGGGAAGGAACGCCACGACTATTGCCTCTCAACTCTCAACTCTCCGCCCTCAACCCTTCCCCCTCAACCCTTGCTCATACCCAATCGGCGAGTGTGTTTTCGCAGCGGCGGAAGTAGGCGAGGCCGGTGAGCAGGACGAACAATACCATGGCGGTGGAGATTGCCAGTCCCAGGGCGGGTACCTGGGTTGAGCCGAAGAGCGACCAGCGGAATCCTTCGACGACGCCGGCCATCGGGTTGAGGAAGTAGAGGAATTGCCACTTGCCGGGAATGACGCTCTTGGTCTCGTAGACAACGGGCGTCACGAACAACCAGAACTGCGTGAGGAACGGCACGACGTACATGAAGTCGCGGTACATGGCACTGAGCGCGGCGAGCCAGAGTCCGACGGCGAGAGCGGCGACGATGGCGATCAATACGAACATTGGCAGCGTCAGAATGGACCACGACGGCAGGACGCCGTACCAGGCCATCAACGGGACGAGCAGCGCCAGGGAGACCCCGAAGTCAACCAGCGCGGCCAATACGGGTGCCAGCGGAAAGACGATTCGCGGGCAGTAGATCTTCTTGATCATGTTCTGGTTTTCGACCAGCGACGCTGACGACCGGGACAGTGAGGTGGCGAAGAGTTGCCACACCAATAAGGCAGCGTAGGTGGATACGGCGTAGGGAACTGCGCCGGTCGTGGCCTTGGCGCTCATCAAGCCGAATAGTACGGCGAACACGGCCATCGTGGCCAACGGCTGCACAATCGCCCAGGCTGCCCCGATCAGCGTCTGTTTGTAACGGACCTTGATGTCGCGCAGGGCCAACATCCAAAGCAGGTCGCGGTATCGCCACAACTCGGCCAAATCGACGAGATTCCAACCCACAGCCGGTCGGATGATGGCATCCCACGCCTCGCCCGTTGTGGCGGGTTCGGAGGAGTCGATCTGGACGGTTGTTTCAGATGCCATCCTGGTCCGCGCGCAGTCTGTGCTTCTGGGTTGCGGCCTGTTGTGTTTGCGGTGAGGAGATGGGAAGCGTCATAAGGTGCTGTTTCGATCGCAATGTACGAGACTGTGCTGAGGACAGGGGAATGTAGCGTAAAGAATGGCCGAGACGGGAAGAAGAAGGCTCACGCAAAGACGCCGAGACGCCAAGGCAGGTGATGCTGCGAATGTGACGGAGCGCTAGCACTTCCGGCGCGCACTCCGTCCTCGTCGGTTGTCGGTCCTACTTGCCGGCGTTCCAGACGCCTCGGTCCCATCTTACGATCCTTTGTTAAGCCCCGGCGAAGGTTGCGTAAAGACATGACTCTGGTCTCGGTTCCACAGCGCGTCCGTGTGCTGGTGATTCGGACAATTCAGCATCCCAAGCCGCGTATGCCCGAGGCTTGATCGGACAAGTGCTAGGGAAAGCCAGGGGCACGTGCCGCGGTTCGCGACCGGTTCCGGCCTTTGGGAGGCCTCGCAACCTGATTAATCACCACAGTCCCACATGCCGCTACGCGGCACCCAGGATGCTGAAAATTGGTACGATGTAAGCGGAGACGATGCTTGCTGCACCACATATCCGGGGTACGGTGCCCACATCGTCCTCCTGGCTGCGTGTGCCCCCGTTAATTCTGGGGTGGGGGGGGTTGTATGAATCAAGCGTGTTCACGCCTCAGTATTTTCGGAGCAGAGGCACAGAGGCTGAAAAAAAGCAAGCAAGTTGTTTCGCAACGATCATGATTGGACTGAATCTGACAAACTGCGAATTCTGCCTCTTGTACTTTCCTCTGTGTTCTCTGTGGCTCTGTGGTGGCTCTTCTGATTTCGTGCATTACCCGGGCTGAACGACCCAATCGTCAGCGCAGCCGCGCCGCGCGCAGCAATTCGTCCGCCCAGGCAGCATCCGGCGCAGGCAACGGCGGCTCCGGTTCCGCGCGATAGTCGACACGCGCGTGATACCGGCCGCGCGCGTAACAGAGGTTGATCAACTCCTGCAGATCCAGCACGGCGTCCGTGTCCTGCGGGCGCAGGGGTACCGGAATGCGCGGCAGCGGTTGGCGCAAGGGGCAAGGGTAGGCGAACTTCACCGTCGGCTGCATCACACGCCGGATGCTCACGATGTACGGAGCGCGCCGCGCCGCCGGAATCAAGGACTCGGGGGCCAACACGAGGTACGTGCCGTCGCGGATGAGGTCGATCTCGACCAGGTTGACTCCACCGTCGCGATACGCGCGCCGTTTCTCGGAGTACACGAGGCGCCGTTCCAGTGCGATCTTGTTGGTCGGGCTGAGCACTTCAATGGCCGTGACCACGCGACCGCCGCCTTCCACGATCTGCACGTGCCGCTCCATATACGGTTCGGGGTCGAGCAGCACCAGCGGCTCCGCCACCGCCAAATCAGTCGTAACCGCCGCCGGTCGCGGCACCGTATCCCCGGCCTGAGCAACGTGCACGTCAGGACGAAATCGACGCGCGGACGACGACTCCTCGTCGTCAACGGTCACCTCTTCCTCGACACTGGCCCACAGTCCTTCGGGAAGCTGGGCCTGCAACTGGTCGCGCATATAGACCATCAGCGTCGTGTGGACGTCCCGCCAATGCTGCTCCAAGTAGGGGTTCATTCCCGGAAATGGATTCTGGTCGTTCACGATTGTCGCCATGCACTCAAGTCTAATCCCCGTCATCATCGGCGGGAATCACCCGGGCCATTTCGTCGAAACTCGTTTCGCCCCGGGCCACCTTGAGCAGCGCCGCGCCGCGGAGATCCAGCATGCCTTCGCGCCGCGCTTGCGCAAACAGCGTCTCAGCCGGCTGTTGTTCGCGAATCATCCTGCGCACGGTGGGAGTCACGTTCAGGATCTCGAAGGCACCGGTCTGGCCGGCGTATCCCGTGCCGCTTCCGTCGTCCGGAGCCGCGTAGACAAGCTGGCCTTCCTCATCGCCCAGGTAGTCTGCTACGTCGGCGAAGGCGTGCGGCAGGCCGGACAAGTTGACTGGTACGCGGCGTTCAGGCGACAACCGCCGCATCAGGCGCTGACCGATGACCGCCACCAGACTCGACGCCAGGAAGTAAGGTGCCACCCCCAGACCCAGCATGCTCTGGATAGCCTTGACTGCCACCGAGGCGTGCACGGTGGCAAAGACCAAGTGCCCGCTGTTGGCGGCCCGGACGACGATTTCCGCCGTCGACAGATTCCGCACCTCCCCCACCATGATCACATCGGGCGCCTGCCGCAGGATGGCCTGCAGTAGTTCCGCACTGGTTGGACCGTGAACTTCATCCACTTGCGACTGATGCAATCCCGGCACGGCGTATTCGATCGGGTCCTCGATGGAGTGGATCTTGACGCGTCCGGTATTTAGTGCGTGCAGGAACGCGTACATCGTCGTCGTCTTGCCGGAACCCGACGGTCCGACAACGAGTACCAGGCCGCTCGATCGCAGCAGGATGGCGTCGACCAGATCCGTTTGCGGACCCACGAACCCCAGCTCGCTCAGCGCCTGCAGATGCGAGTCCCGCGCGAGCAGGCGGATCCCCAACGTCTCGCCGTGGAGCGTCGGGATGCTGTTGAGCCGCAGGTCAGCGGCAATTCCCCGGCCCGGATTGACGTAGAGCCAGCGCCCATCCAACACCGAGCGCCGTCCGTCAAACCGCAGCCCCCCCATGGTTCGCACGTGCTGGATGCAGCGCCGACCGTAATCGGCAGGCAGCTTGGCGACGGGTGTGATCGCGCCGAGCACTCGTGCCGTCACGGCCACATAGTCCCACTCGCTCGAAAGAAACAGGTCGCTGGCATTCATTTCAAACGCAATATCGAGCAGGCGCCGCACGACTTCCTCGACGGTCGTCGTTTCCCACGAACCTGTTCCCAGCAACCCTTCCGTGGCCGGGGCCTCGCGAAAGTCGATCGTGGTCTCCGGATTACTGCTCATGGTGCTGTACTCCCTGCTGACCATCTTCCGCGAGCCGGGCTGCGCCGGCGGCATCCGCGGTGATGTGCAACACCTGATGCACCCGCATGACCTGGAACAATCGAGCGACGGCGGCGGGCGCCGAATGCAGCACGAGTCTGCCCCCTTGTCGCTCGAATCGCTGGTGACAGGTCAGGAGGTAGCCAATGCCCGTGGAGTCGATGTGTCGGCAGTGGCGCAGATTGAGCAGCACTCGTCGGCCGTATACGCCATCGCCGATCACGTCCGTCAGAGGATCGTCATCCACGGGACTCGCGCCGCGCACCATTTCCCCCGCTACATCGACCCGCATCAGGTCGTCCTCGCTCTTCTGAATCTTGAACTGCATGATTTGGTCCTTTGGTTCTTCCGTACGAGCTTTTCGGGGATGGCGGTGGACCATCGTGATCTCATTGCCAGCCGGGTTCCAGGAAACCTCGTCCATCAAGGAGCGCACGAGGAACAGCCCGCGCCCCCACGGTTTCACAATGTTGTCGCTCGACGTCGGATCGTATTGATGACCGGCCGCGTCGAATCCGGGTCCCTCGTCAAGTATCCGGTACTGTCCCGCCGCGGCCGTCTCCTCGACGATAACGGTCACGTGCCGACTGCGGTAAGGCTCCCGCGTCAAGCGTTCCCGCACCAGCCGCCGCCGCGTGCTCGCCAGTTCATCCAAGTCGAGTCCCTTGGCCGCTCCCGCCGCGGCCATGTCGGCGATTTCGCGGCCCACCTCGAGGTTGCCATGTTCCACGGCATTGCGCAGGGCCTCGTGCAGCGCCACGCCCAGTTCAAAAGTCGCGGTCTCGTCGAGCGCGCGTACAAGTGCGGCGTTCCGTTGCAGGTAGCCCACAAGGCCGGCGATCTGACGGGGTTCGTTCGCGATGACGAAGCGCAGCTCGCTGCCGCGCCAGCAGCCGCGCAATTCGTCCCACTGCCGGAAGCCGACGGAGGCGCGCAGGCAGCTGACCACGGCGTCGGCGATTCCCTCCGGGTCCGTTGCGGAGAGGCAGCGACTGGCCCCGGCCCGCAGGACCTCAAGCCCTCCCGCACTGTCGTAGTGAGGCGCAATCACCATGTGCGGCAGAAAGGGATGGCGCCGCCGTATCGCGCGCACCATTCGCGCAGCATGCATGTCCGCCAGCTCCAGTTCGGTCAAGACCAGGTCGGGTTGTTCCAGGGCAACCGACGCGATGGCTGCACGGCCGTCTGGTGCAACCACCACGTGCGCGGCAATAGCCTCTTGCAAGCGCCGCGCGACGGACTCGTGGTTGGCCGCACTGCTGCCGACGATGAGAACCACTGCCTGGTCAGACAAGCTACACATTCTCGGCGCCGTTCATTCGCGGGTCGCTGGCCGTGGCTCGGCCGCAGCTGTCGCGCCAGGTTTCTTCCGGGCGCCGCGGGGGCGGGCTGGAGTTGAGGGCGGATCGCCGGTGGTCGGCGTGGCCAGCACGTGCTGGTAGACTTCCACGGTTTCCGCGGCGCACCGCTCCCAGGAGAATTTCGCGGCCTGCTGGAATCCCAGCTCACTCAGTTCACGGCGCAGGAAGGACTGTGTCAGGATGCGGCGCATGGCCAATGCAATCGACTCGACGCTTTCGGGATCCACGTACAGCGCGGCGTTGCCGGCGACCTCGGGCAATGACGAGCGATCACTGGTGATTACGGGACACCCCAGGTTCATCGCTTCCAGGACCGGCATACCGAATCCTTCATAGAGCGACGGGTAGACCAGGGCTTGAGCTTTTCGATAAAGCTCCTTGAGATCATCATCGGGAACATAACCCAGCCAAGAGATGTCCTGTCGGTTCTTCAGCAGCAACTCACCCTCGACGTTGCCCCATCCCGGCCTGCCGGCTATCAGCAAGCGATCCGGCAATTCCGGGAGCTGTTTCTTCACCTGCACGAAGGCACGCAACACGCGTGCCAGGTTCTTGCGGGGTTCCAGCGTGCCTACCGCCAACAGATAGCGCTCGGGTTCGGCCACGGGTTCGTGGCCGTTAGCCGGCCACCGCCCGGCTGCGGGAATGGTGCGGACCATGTGGCTGGGCACATCAAAGAACCGAGCTAGGTCCGCGTGTGTTGCATTGCTGTCCACGATCAGCATGTCGCACTGTCGCAGAAGATGCGGCAGCACGGCTGTGAAGTAGGTGCGATAGCTCGGTTTGTGATAGTTGGGCGTGGCCAGGGGCACAAGGTCATGAATGGTCATCACCAGCTTGACGCCGGCGGGTTTGCGGAGGAAGGGAGTGCGCGCCGTGGGGCAATGGATCAGGTCAAAGCGCTGCAGGCCCTTGGGAGGAAACGCCCAGTAAGCCGGCGCGAATGTCCCGGCCAGGGGTTTGTGGATAACGCGGTGAACACCTTCCGGCAGACATTCGGCCGCTTTGGCCGTGGGCACGAGTACGGTGACGTCCACGTCGTTTTGCCGGACCAAAGCCCTTACCAGCTGGAGCGTATATTGCTCCACACCCGTGGCACAGTTGGCCAGAATCTCGCCCGTAATGAGCACCCTCATTGCATCCCTTCCTGAAGCCGGATTGCCCATTGTGCGAGCGAATGTGAATTTCCGGTGAAGTCTGCGCAACGATTTCCCGAAATCCGCGTTTGCGCCGAAGTCATCTGAACAGCTGAACGAGTATGGCCTGACGATCGGGTGTCAGCTGCGCGCGAGGAGCTTGCAGTTCGACACGCAGCACCTTGTCCTCCGTCGTGAACCTGGCTGGTTCCAGAACCCGCAATGGACTGCTCTTGCCGCGCAGGTTGGTGATGGCTTGGCGCAGTCTCGTCTCCAGAGCGCTGTGCGCTGCCCGAGCCTGCTCGGGACTTGTGAATAGCACCGTGTGCGTGACTGAGATGGTCGTCCCGTACTTGCAGGAGCCCATGGTGCCGATCACGCCGTCCAGCGGCCGGTCCGCCTTCGGCAGCAGGTCATCGCAGAACGTGACTTTGTCCGTGGAGGACACTCGCGTGCAGGTGGCCTCGAAGTCGGCAGCTGGCAGCAGGGCGGCGAGCGGGCCGCGGAAGCGTCCCGAGCCCCGTCGCAGGACTTCACGGACCTGCTCAATCGTGCCGTTGACGATGACTTGCGGATCGGGAAAGGCGATGGCCCGGTCTTCGATATGGTAGACCGGTGAACCGCGCACCCATTCGGAGGCCGACTTGGTACGACGATAGGATCGGAACTGATCTCGATCGGCGATGTCCTCGGGCTCAATCGGCCGCGAGAGATAGTAGACAACGACCGGGTTCGATTCATCCGCGCTGCCTCCCGCCGTGACGCGGTCGATATCCCGGTCCTTGAGTCCAGCGCTCTGGAAGAAGTGGAGCGCTCGGGAGACCAACTTGCCTTCCAGCTGGTCTTTGTTGACCTGGCTCAGCCCCTGAGCTACTAGCTCGGACCATCGGATCGAGGTGACAAGCTGGCTGTCTAGCGGCAGGTACCGGCCGGCGGAAATAGCCGGCGGGCGGGTGTACCACCACCAGCCGATACCCGTGATGCCGGCCAGCAGGCCAACCGCGACGGCCGTGACCGCCAGGGCAACCCAGATCTCGGTCAGATCCCCGATCTGGATGAGATCGCTGAGTTGTAAGCGGGCCTTCGGTGCGGGAGTGGCCGGCGCCGCGGCGGCGGTCGGCGCCAATTCTCCCAACGCCGCACTGGTCGACTTCGCCGCCGCGCCATTGCCACCGATCGCTGCCGCGGGTTGCGGAACACCCGTCGCCACAGCGGGCGGATTGGGGCTTGCCGCGGGTGGCGAGGCCCGTTCCACTGGGCGCTCCGGTGCCGGTTCGGCGACGGGTTTCCGGGTAATCCCCGGCACGAGGCGCGTCCGGACGTTGCGGAGATGATGTCCCACTCGCTGCAGAAGGCCGGCGCCATTCTTCGCCAGCGCGGTCCATGTCCCGCGGCGCGCAGTGCCAGGCCGAGATGGCGAGAGTGCATTTGCTTCTGCGAGAGTGAGCTGAGCGGAATCGCCGGTCACCTGCAACAGCACTCGGCAGCCGCGGCACTGGATGCGGTTTCCCAGCAGGCTCGGGCGCAACACCAAGGTGTGAGCGCACCGCGGGCAGGGCACGGGAGTCGGTTGCGTGGTTGCCTCGCGGAACTCCAGGCTTTCGCTCAGCACCACGACGCCCATGACATGAGTGCAAGCCCGGCAGCGAATGAAGCGGCCGTCCAACGACGTCGTCAGCCGCAGCTCGTTGTTGCAGGATGGGCAGGGAACGGTGACCCCGGCAGTAGGGCCGCCCGTGTAGAAGTCATTGTCCCGCTCCAACTGCTTGATTTGCCGCTCCGCGATCACGGCGGTGAGGTCGCGGCACGCGTGGCAGGCGATCACGCAGCCATGCAATTCCGTGGAAATATGCAGCGGCCGCCGGCAGGTGGGGCAGGGCGCGGCGATTACGGCGGCTGCGGATGAGGATGACATCGCCGAATACTACAGTTGTGTTTCCGAATTGCGGATCCATGCCTGCAACAGGTTCTCCATCACGTCGCGGGATGGCACTTCACAGATCTCCGGCAGCTCGACGCTGACACCGTTGTCGGCGTACTTCGTGAAGGGGCTTTCGGGACCCTTGATCGATACGGCCGAATTGGCGGGGCGAAACCCGAATTCCAGCGCCTTGAGTTGCGCTTGCTCGCTCAACAGGAACTTCAGGAACGTCTCCGCCGCTCGCTGGGTTTCGGGAGTAGTCCATTGGGTATTGAGGATGCAGTACGGGTTGTCATTCCAGAGGTTCTGTTGGGGGTAAATCACCTGCAGTCGATCCCAGCGTCCCTCGGCGCGCTCCAGATATTCAATGGCGACGGACTCATAGACGATGGCCGCATCGCAGCTCGTAGGCCCCTTCAGTGTCATCTCGCGCATCAGGTTGCCGGTCGAGTTGGACACGTAGGAGACGCCGCGCGCGAAGGCCGTGAGATGATCCTGGAACTCCGCAGACATGACGTCGCTGACCGACAATCCGGACGTCTTGCCGAAGAATTCGTAGGCCAACACCACCAGGGTCATGAGGCCCGAGTTGGATTGATTGGGATGGGTATAGGCGAACTTGAAACGGCCCCAGGTCGGTTTTCCCGCGATTGTGTCCCAGCCGCGCGGCGCGCGCATGGCAAAGCGAATGGTGCGCAGGGATACGACCGGGCTCTTGACCGTGAATGCCTCGAATCGCTTCTTCCACATCACGATGACCATGGGCGTCAAAGCCAGCGGCTCCTCTTTCAAGAGGGGGTTACCGCCGCGTTTTGCTTCCCAATCGCGCACCAATGCCTCGCGATACAGACTGCTGGCCGGCGCCCACACGTGGATGCGCCGATCGCCATCCAGAATCGCGTGTGCGCTCTCGAGGGAACCAAGGGGAATGAGGCGGACGCGGATCTGCCGGCCGTCGGGCGTGGTCGAAAATTCCCGTTCCGCCCATTCCAGCCAACTGCGCTTCTCGGTTCCGTAGGCGACGCCCAGTTCGACGACCGGCACGGCGGGGACAATCATTGGAACATCGTCGGCCGCGGCCATGGGCGGCTTGCCGCTCGCGTCAGCAGCGTTGGGCGCGGCGGCAGCTGCGCCCGGCGGGGACGCTGGCCTGTCGCGCGATTCCACCGGTGGCGCGGCGGCGACGGTCCGCCGGGCGGCAGGTGGATAGGCGGCGGGTTCGTCCGACTGCATCGACTGCTGGTAGAGCAGCGCGCCAATCCAGAGAACACCGACCAGAGGCAGGGCAATGGCGACTGACTTCTTCCAGACCGGCCAGCGTTTCCAGACGCGTCGCAGGCGGTGGAGTCTGCTTGGGCCGGAACTCGGCGCGGCAACTGGCGCCGCGGGGCCGGAAACGACGTCGTAGCCAAGATCGCCGAACAAATCGTCCGATACCGGGTTATCAAAGAGGTCGGGGCTGGAGGAACTGTCCGCCGATGGCGATGGGATCGCGGATCCGGCCGCGGGGGGCGCCGGCGACGTGGGTGGCGAGACCCGTTTCGCGGCCGGCTTGCCCGGTCCAGGCGCGGCGGCCGGGGATTTCTTGACGGCGGTGGCAGTGGGCGACGCGCCATCGCCAGAGTTACGTGGGGCGCTGGCGTGCTTCCCTGGCGATGGCACTGTCGCATCCACGGACGTGTTTCGATTTCCGGACGTTGCCGGCAAGGGTCGATTGACGATGGCCGCCGGAGCGCCGCTGGCGGCGGGATTCATGACCCCGGTGTCCGCGGAACTGCTCAGGTTGCGGATAGTCTCGGCCGATCCGGTGAACGCGGCAGGATGGCTGGTTTGGGGGGCGGGAGTGGGCTGGCCGGGAGGCACGTTCTGTGGGGCCGGCCGCGCTGCGGTTTCGTCGGGAGCCGGCTTGGCGGGACTTCGCGGAGGCCCGGGTGGCTGGGGAAGACTCAAGTCGGCGGCGAAGTCGTGCAAAAGGTCGTCCCAGTCATCCGCCGATTCCGCAAACGGTTCCTCGTTCCGCTTCGGCGCGGGCGGGCGGGCGTGGGAAAGGCGCGACAGTTCCGGGTCCGACAACCACTGACTGACCTCCGCCTCCAATTCCTGGTCAATCGCCATGTCCTCGAGCGGATCGACCTCCGCATGGACGCGGAACGGTCCCTGCCCACCGGCGGCGCCGGCGCCTCGCTCGACGATCTGATCGCTGAGTTCGAATTCCAGGTCGTCCGCGGCGTTGACGTTGGGGGGTGGGTCTTTCCGCGATGTGAATGGTTGGTCGTCGTTCATGTGGTCCACCTTTCTTCAGCGCGGCACCGCGTGTCGCAACCAGACTTGCTGAAGTCCATCGATCACTTCCACCGGGGGTATCTCGCAGAGACCTTCCACGTCCAGGTGTAGTCCGAACGAGGCATACTCCTCGAAGGGACTATCGGGACCGGTTACCGAGACTGCGGCATTGCCTGGGCGGAAGCCGAAGTCCAAGGCGCGCAGTTGCACGGGTGCGCTGAGCAGGAAATTGCGAAACACCTCGGCCGCCTGCTGGTGTTTCCGCGTTGTCCAGGGGGTGTCGAGAATGCAGTAGGGATGGTCGTTCCAGAGATTCGTTTTGGGATAAATGACCTGCAACTTGTCGGAGTTGCTGTCGCCGCTCCGAAAGAAGTCAATTGCCAGGTTCTCATAAACCATCACCGCGTCGAATCCCGATGGTCCCTTGGCGATCATTTCCTTCATCAGGACACCGGTGGAATTCGACAGGCCTGTCACTCCCCTTTCGAATTGCGCCAGGTACTCGTGAAACCGTGGTGAACTGATGTCATCGACACTGAGCATTCGGGTCTTGTCGAAGTAGCTGTGAGAGAGGATGAGCAGGGTCACCAGCCCCGAGTTCGACTGGTCCGGGTGCGTGTGGCCGAATTTGAACAGACCCCACTCTGGTCGATTGGCAATGCGTCCCCAACCGGATTTGGCGCGCATGGCGAAAAAGATCGTCTTCAGGGAAACTTCGGGGCTCTTGACGGTGAAGGCGTCGTATCGCTCCTTCCACATCACGATGACCATGGGGGTCATGGCCAGCGGGTCCTCGCTGATGATGGGATTGCGGCGGTACTTGTATTGCCAGTCCCGCACGAACGCTCCGCGATAGAGGCCGCTGGCCGGTGACCAGACGTGGATCGATTCATCCCCGTTCAAGACGGCGCGGGCGCCTTCGACGGAGCCGAACGGCAGGAGATTCACGCGAATTCGCCGCCCGTCCTCCGTGGTGCTGAACTCCTGGGCAGCCCATTCGAGCCAGTTGCGTTTTTCCGTTCCGTAGGCGATGCCGATTTCGATGGCCTCGGGATCAACGCTGCGGCCAGCGGGTGGTTCCTGTCGCGGCTCGGCGGCGGCTGGCGTCACGGCGTCACGGGCAGCTGGTTGCGAACCTGCCGATTGTGCCGGGGAAGTTACCGGTACGCGTTCCGCCGCAACGGCTTCGGGAAACGGCGGGCCCTGCGTGCTGTTCGTGCAGGCGTGCAGGCCGGCCAACAGCAGCAGGCTGACCGCGCAGACGAGGGGGGCTCGGTAATGGCGTCGGTTGCTGCGACGGATTACCCGCGCGCCTTGGACGCGAACGATACCTTTAGTCGTCATCATTAATGATCCCCACTCGGCTGCCTCTGCTTTCGTCCAGCAGGTACCACAGCAGGCCATGGAGGCGGGCTCCTCCACCCAGCAGGAAGAAGTGTTCAATGGCCTGGAAAGGGCGATCCTGCTTAAACGCCTGCAGCGACCGCTGCAGCCCATCCACCAGTCGCTCCGCCACGGACCGAATCGGATCGAAGAGGCGACTCAGTCGTTTGGCAAGCTGCGGCTCGCGTTTCAGCTTCTCCGCTTGAGTGGCGAAGATCGCGAATTCACGGCCGATAGCTTCCGTGAAGTCATTGCCGCCCATGGGGAGCGAACGCGACCAGAGCAGCTCTGGAGCACTGAGGACCAGGGTTGTTGTCCGCAGACCGATGTCCACATAGCCACACAGGTCGGTCGTGCAAGCCGATTTGTCGGCCGACGCCAGTTGATTCTCGTAAAGAACAAAGTTGTGCAGCGCTGCAGGTTCCGCTTGGAGAATATCCACGTCATGGCCGCTGTTTTCGAAGACCCGCATCCGCCCGCGGATCTCGAGCATTTTGGCCACCAGCAGCATCATCTGCTGGAACGGCTCGTTCGCGCCTTCATGGTCCCCGGAACAGATGGCGAAGTCCCAGTTCAATTCCTCCAGGGGAATGGGGACCTGGTGCTGGACCTCATAGCGCATCATGTCCGACAACTTGCGGGACTTCATGAAGGGAACCTGGAAGGACTTGGTGAGCACTTCCTTGGACATGAGGCTGGCGCAGAGCGCCTCGTTGCCGCCGATCGCGTGCTTCGTCAGAAATCGATCGACGGCCTCCTGCAGGATGTCGTTCTTCTCACCGATCGCATCACTGCGAATGATTGGTTCCCGATAGCGAACAACGTCACACAAGGTGAGCCTGGCGCGTAACTCATCGTGTTTGACAATTCGGACCACTTTCACCGACGACTCACCGAAATCGAAGCCCCAACTCGCCTCCACCGCGCGTTTGCGCAGCGGCAGTGACAGCCGCGACAGGATTCCCGTTCCTTCCCGGAATACCAGGTTCGTTTCCAGCCGGCCGAACCCAAGGCCTTGCAGGGCGAGTCCGAGGGCCACCGGGAAGCAGCCGGGATCCAATTCCAGACGAGCCCGGACGACCGGGTCATCGACCACCATGTTGCGGGGCACCTGGAGTCGGGAGACGCCACCGCCCAGGATGCTCTTCTTGCGGCTGGCTTCCGTGACGATGTCGCGTCCGCGGCTGCGCGGCGCGGCTGCGCGATACTGCTCATGAATCGTCGTGCAGAGGCGCACGGCCTCGGCATCGTCCGGGATCATCTTGGGCAAGCGTGCCGCCAGATCCGCCAGAGTGCGGTCAATAATGGGAGCGGATTGCAGGTGCCGAATCAGCCAGCACACTTCCCGCACATTGGCGATGTACTTCTCGACTTCTTCGTCGCGCACGCAGGGCAGGATCAGATCCAGCAACTGGAGGCCTTCTTCGTATTGCTGCTCGGCCACCTTGCCGCGCGCCGCCGCCAGGAAGTGGTTGCGCAGCATGCTGGCGATTTGCAGTCCGGCCGCGTGATCGGGGCGCAGGCTGAGGAAATGCCGCAACGGGCCCACAACATGCAGGTAGTCCTTGGCCCGGAGCAGCGACCGGATCTCCGCCTCGAGATCCTGCACCCCCCGCAGCCGCCCGCGGAGCAGTTCCAGCAGCTGATGGACTTCGGGAGTCCGCAGGGGCGCGGGCACCCGTTGCAGCATTTCGAATGCCTGCTGGTCCTGGCCATCGGACTCGAGCTTCTTGGACTTGGTCAACACGGTTTCGAGTGCCACGCGGCAGCGCTCGCGTTCGGCCACCAGCTCCTCGACCAGGTTCCGCACCTGGCCCGTCAACGCCTTCAGCCGACTGTGTTCGAACAGCGAGAGACCCTTCAAACGTGCGATGGCTTTGGAGAATTCCAGGCCTTTTCGCAGGGCAAGGGCATCTTCGAGAGCCGCCTGGATCTTGTCCGTGAATTCGAGCAGGAGCGCGGCCAGATCGGCGCCGCAGACGCCACAGTACTTGCCGCTCGCGGGATTCAGCGCCTCGCACTTCGGACACTTCTCCCACAGCTGGCCGCCGCACGACGAGCAGAACTGTTGCCGCGGGCCGTTTTCGGTGGTGCAGTTGGCACATACGACGCGCGTCGCCGAGAATTCGGTGGCTAACGGGCCCTTCGGTAATCTCGCGGGTTCTGGAGTCATGGTGGCTGCAAGAGACATCGGACTATCTCTGCCCCAGGCAAGAGCGGACCAATTAATGGACCTGCAACTTCACCGGATGACGCTCTCCGATAGCGAATAGTAGCTCTCCATCTCGTCCGGCGAGATTTCCATTTCGTCGCTGTTGAAACCGCTGTCAACAAGGGCCGGAAATCCGTTATTGACCAAGCCGTCGCCACTGGCGTCCACAACTTCCCGGACACTCCCGTCGGCGAACAGAATATTGCAGGTGGAACGGTGCACGGCCGCAAAGCCGCGGTAGTCCTGGCGCGTCTCGTCGTTCCAGACGGGCCACCAAACGGCCTTGTCGGTAGGCTCCGCAAAGGCCGGAACACCCAAGTCGGCCGTCTTCCGGGGTCCCGCGGTAAATGACTGCACCAGGGTCTCACCCGCGGCATAGCGGCCCATGGGCACATTCAACACCTTGGGTTGTGCGAGCGTTCCCGCGGCGGAACCATCACCGATCAACGGCACAATGCCCGCCGGACGGCCACTCGAGTCAAGATTCGCACGATTCAGCGGCCCGAGCGTTGCGTAGCGCGACCGCAGTGGATCGGGTTCCGCCCAGCAACCCGCCGGAGGACCAGCCGGATTCCCCGAACCGTTCAGCTTCAAGCCGCCCCGCACCAGGAACCAACTCGCGGTGTAATTCGTGTTGTAGCGCTTGGAGTAGATCCGCGTTTGGACAATCTCTAGCCGACGTTGCGGAGTCAGCGTTCCGGCATGGTGCTCGTTGTAGATCTGGCGGCACGGGTTCACGATGTCACTGCCATCCGGGGCTTTTCGGGGCAAATTGCCGATTTGTATCACGCACGCGGTGTTGTCCACCGGAACGTGAGTCAGCAGATCGTAATAAACCTCGCTCAACCGATGAGGGTTAGACGTGCACAACATGTCGCCCACCAGGCACCCGCGCGCCACCAGATCCGCCACCCAACCGATCTCCGTCACACTGCCATCCCGGACCCAGTCAAACGCCCCGCTGCACATTTGCTCGCGGTGAGACTCCGCGTGCGCGGACAACACCAGCCCAAACTGGCGCAGATTACTGCTGCAGCTGGCCTGTCGAGATGCCTCGCGCGCCATGTTGATAGCTGGCAGCAGCAGAGCCGCCAACACGGCAATGATGGAAATCACCACGAGGAGCTCCACCAAAGTGAACCCGCCCCGCCAGCGAATCCGACGGTAAGAATCCATGTTCCCAACCTCCACGCGACACGACGGGACCAGTCGGAGGACCGCTCCGCCTATCGCGACGTCGCTGGCGCACCGCACCTCCGCGCCACGAGACACGATGCCGGGATTCTACCCGGCAACGTGTGAACCTACGGTGAAGGCTGTGTTAAACTGTGACGTACTTCGAAGTTGCCAACGCAGCCTGGCATCGCTGGCGCGGTTGGGCAGTCTGGACAAAGTCACGTTCAGATGGCGGGGTCTGCCCCGCAATTACGGCATTCCCCGCACCGTGCATGCCGGCGGTAACTCCGCTTCGCCGTGCGGCGGAAGCATCAGGCCGTGGGCGCCCGGGCAACACTGTCCGTTAGCACAAACAGCTTCAGATCACGCTGGGCGCGCAGATCGGGTCATAGTCGAGCTGTCGCCGGCGCCAGATTTCCTGCGCACGCTCGATCCAACGGTCGGAACTGTCCAACACCGATTGCTCGACATCCCCCGTGTCGGGCAGGTCGGAGAGCACGAGGAAGACCGAAACCGAATGTTCGTTCTCCTCCGACCAGTCGTCATCACGCCGCAAATACAGATATGCGGCCGGTTCCAACAATCGAGCCTCATCGAAACGCAACTGCTTGCCGGACTTCAGGAACTTCAGACACACAAGGCGCGTTGACATACTCTTGGCCTCCGGGCAGTTCCATCCGCCGACCGTCTTCCTACCCGGGAGTTGCCCAGTACCTGGCGGGACGCCAGTTCCCACTCGCAGATACCGATTCTGCCGCAGGGGTGTATGCCTGTCAACTGCACAGAACTCACTCAGTTCGTTGACCGAATCCTCGACCCCGAGTTATCCCGGCGTAACCGTTTTCCATTACATGACACAGAGGGCGTTCACGGTCTCAGGCGCACAGATCGGCGATGTGGAAACTGCCATACGTCTGTGAGCGATCGCGCGGATACAGCATGCGCGCCACGCGATCGGCGTGGAACTTGAAGAACCGTGCAAGCGTACGCGAGGTTCCCCGGAAATCGAACCCGTGCTTCAGGTCCTAGAACCGGATCCGATGGTGCCAATAGCGCTTCATCCGGTGCGGGGCTTCCGGAAAGACATTGAGCAGGGTTGACCCGGAGAACCGTGGACCGAAAAGCCAACCGAACGACAAGTCAACCGGCTGACTTTCCGGTCGCCGGAGTACTCGTCCGCAGCCGCTCCGGCATCGCCGGCGGGTCGACCGTCAGTTCATTGATCTGGCCCTTGCGCTTCTTGAGAGTGAAGCTGTCGTAGACCTCTCCGATGGCCGTGCGGGCCTCGTATCGCAACGTATCGCCGTCGATCTGAATGATCTGGTAGAGCTGGGTGTCTTCAGCGGCGCGCGTCAGGAACGGCTTGCGATTCAGGTTGTACATCTTGGGACCGCTGACCGAGACGACGTAGACCGTGCCCGTCGCTGGCGCGACCGTGTTGATGCCCACCGGCACGTTGCCAGTCGCGACAGGGGCTGCGGGCGGCGTCTCTAGTCCAGTGCGACCGTACGTGTGGTCGTGGCCCTGGAGCACCAGGTCCACCCGGTGCTTGTCAAGGATCGGCTTCCACAGGCCGCGCAGTTCGGGGTTGTCGCGATCTTTGGCGGTCGAGAAGATCGGATGGTGGAACGTGCAGACGACCCACGGTGACACATTCTCGGCCAGAACTTGATCCAGCCAGGCGGCCTGCGCTTCGAGCTGTTCGTTACTGTTCAGCCCGACGACCCGCAGATTCTGGTACGTGAGCGTGTAGCAGGTTTCCTCCAGTCCCTCCGGACCGTTCTCGGGTAAAGTGAACTGAGGGCGCCAGTGGTGCGACAGCCGGCGGCGCTGACCGTCTTCGGATTTGGCGTGTTCGTGGTTGCCCGGAACCGGCACGCTCGGCACCATGGCGTTCAACCAGTTCCCGGCGCCGAACCACTCTCCCCAATCGGCATCCGACTCGGCCGTGTTGATCAGGTCCCCGGCGTGGATCAGGAAGCGGGCCTTCGGCGCGTCGCCGTAGGCAGCGCGGATCACTCGGGACCACATCGAGCGGATGTCGTTCTGCGCGTCACCGAAGTAGATGAACGAAAAAGCCCCCGCTGCGGCGCTGGCGGTTGTGAATTGGAACCATTCGCTCCAGTTCTGGCCATCTCCGACACGGTAGGCGTACTTCGTTCCCGGCTGCAGGTTTTCGAAGCGGACCGCGTGATAGTGGGCCTCGCCGAGGTCAGTCTTCAGCGATTCCACCGCCGCGTTCACGCGTTGCGCTTTGGCCGGAAAGGCGGGCCCGGCCTCCGCGACGGCGATTTCCGCGAGACCCTGGGCGACCTCGGTCGAAGTGCGCCACGTGACCGCCTGCGCAGTGGTCGGGTCCCCGGCCCACGTGAGGACGATGCGGTCGGGCATCAACGTCGCACGATGCACGTCCGCCGGCGTGGCAGCCTTGGGTACGGTGCTATGTCCTTCATGGCCGCCCACCGATGCCATGCTGGCCAGCAGTACCGCACACGCGGCCACAGCGCGAAATTGTCTCCGAAACCTGATCAAACCGTTCATCGTGGATTTCCTCTGCTTGCCGTTTGCTTTGCTACCTGTGGACGCCTGGATCGCGGGTATTGATGTTGCGGGGCAAACAACGACGGCCCGCCTTCTTCGCGCAGAAATGCTGACGCCTCGCCACGAGCCCTTACGGTAGCCGTCGCATTCTACCGGATCGAGCTGATATCCGGCTTCGCTTTGGCGGTGCTCTTGACGAGCTTCACCTCGAACTTGTTGTCCTCGCCCGCCTTGACCTCCACCTCCATGACATCGACTTCGGAGTTGAGGGAACAGGGACAACTGAACTGCGGGTACTCATCCACATCCGGCGGGGCCACGCGCACACGGTGTTTGCCCACCACCGCACCATCCTCGGTGCCGTACGTGGAGATGACAAAAGTGCCGTCTTCCTTGGCACGCGCCGTTCCCTGTTTGCCGGCCAAGGCCGATTCACCGGTCTGTAAGGGTTCGAAGAAGACGATCGCATGCGGCACCGGCTGGCCGTCGCACAGTACTCGGCCACTCACCGGCGCCACCGGGAAATCGCCCGAGCCGCAACCGACGGCGAAAAACAGAGCAGCGAGCATCGAACAAGATAATACGCAACGCATGGGTATGTACTTCCTTTATTGGCAGAGACTGGTGCGGACGTCCACGAAGACGCACGGCTCCGTACCAGCATCCATGGGGATTACCGGCGCGGGAACCGCGCGGCGGAGGCGTGTCACTGCAACTGACCGATCGGGTTTCCATCGTTAATGCCGTGCAGGGCGCAATACCTATCCATCGCGATGTTCTCGCTGAGGAACTGCACGGAGCCGTCACACATCACGAACATGCAGCCTCCGGGATGCATGCTGAAGTTGCAGTCGTCGCTTAGCCACGTCGACCAGTCGCTGCGCCGGCAGCCGCAGTTGATCGGGGCCGACGTCCGACCGTTGGTGCGAATCTGTTCGTCTTCACCCAACCCGCCGATCCAGGTCGGCCAATCCGTAACGCGCGTGCGATTCCAGTTGACGTAGGAGGATTCGCCGAGCAGCACGGTATTGCTCGTGCCGTCGATGATATCGGCGAGAGCTCGGTTCCCAACCGCCTCGGCCCATTTATGAATGGGGCCGTTATCGCCCATGCAGCTTCCACCGGCACTCTTGTAATCGCTCGTTGCGTAGCCGGCCCACCAGGTCCTGTGCATCGGGAGACTGCCGTAGGTGTTGCCCGGCGGGCTCCAGGTAGTGGGTATGATCGCCGGGAGAATCGACGACGGGCACTTGTAGATGGCCAACGGGGTTTCGCCACCCGGCCAGGGAGTGGTGTTTCCGAGTACCTCATGCCATTGGCGAAACACGCTGGGCAGACCGTTCGGCTTGACGCGGTCGTAAAGGGCCGACTGCTCGACGTACGGCAGAATCGCACATGCCCAGCCGAAGCCATCGTCGTTGCTGGTCGGAGAGATGCCTTGAATGGCAGTAGGTTGCCCCCGACCCGCTCCCATCAGGCCGCTCGGTAGTTTCTTGTAGACGTCAATGTAGTTGTGCATGGCCAGCCCCATCTGCTTCAAGTTGTTGCCGCACTGCATCCGACGTGCGGCTTCGCGAGCTGCCTGGACCGCCGGTAACAACAGCGCCACCAGAATGCCGATGATCGCAATCACCACCAGCAGTTCCACGAG